>JAABUV010002060.1_pt1 | contig 28033 bp, 32 predicted proteins | sample 5559971 | NCBI WGS metagenome assembly JAABUV01 (sample SAMN10711881, study PRJNA513362) | rock metagenome | isolation source: Antarctica rocks | place: Antarctica: Victoria Land, Knobhead nord | collected 2015-12-19
CGGCGCGCGGGCGGGGCCAAGTCGCCCGCGCGAGGCAGCCTGTTCTGGCTGCGCTTCAAGGATGCGGCGCTGGAGCGGCAGTACACGCGGTACCTCTCGGAGCAGCAGCTGCAGGCGCGCCCCGTGCCGGCGCCGCCTCCTGCCTGCACCGCCCGCAGGTCCCCGGGCTCGCTGCGGAGCCAGGAGCGTGGAGCGGCCTGGCTGGCCAGGCCCCGTCTCCAGCAGCTCTGCAAAGTCATGCCGGGAGACCTGACTGCCCGCGTTATGCGTGCGTGACGTTGCAGTGCTTCCTGAGTAAACAAGGTATAGCTGGGATACCTCCAGCGCGGCCCCTGTAAAATCCTCCGTTGGAAGAGATGCACAGCAGCAGCGGCTGCAGTAACAGTGTGGCCGAGCGCGCTCCCAATGGTCTGGCTGCGCCGCGGCGCAGATCGATGTGTACGGGCTGGTCATCCTGCAGCTGGTGCACGGCGTGCTGCTGATGGATGCGGCGCGCGCCAACGCGATGATCCAGTCGCTGTACGTGTTTGCGTTCGAGGCGGTAATCGTCTCGGTCGCGCTCACGATCCGCTTTGCGCGGCGCTGGTGCGCGCGCGGGGCTCGTTGGGGCGCGGCGAGCAGCATGCGTGAGGTGCAGCCTGTGAGCATGCTCCGCTGGGGCGTGGGCATGCTTTCACACCTGGCCGCAGGCCTAGCAGGGTCAAATGCTCTGCAGGCCTTTAAGGGGCGGGGCGCGCGTGGGCGCAGGTACAAGGCGCACCGCGAGCCGGTGCAGGTGGCCTCGCAGGCGGCGCTGACGGCCGCCGCCTGCTGCCTGCTCGCCCGACCGCTGGCGGCCACGCTGCCGGCCGCGGGCGCGCGCAGCATGTTCTGGTTCGCGCGCTGCGTGTTTGCTGAGATGCTGGGCTCGCACGCCATCATGTTTGTGGTGCGCGGCGCGCGGCTCGCCTCGGCATGCCCTCGCCTGCACACACATGTCTGGCCTGCATGCCCCCCCAGCGCAGTGGCCGGGGACCATTTCTTGCGGGTCTTGCCTGAAGCGGGATCATTGTGCCTGGCGTGCCCAAACTTCTGTCATGCCCAAGCCGCTGCGGCCTCTGCTGTGCCTTGCCTGCTGCATGCCGCATGCAGAAACTGCGTCAGTGTGGCCCTGTCGGCCTTTGTTCGTTGATTGGTCTGTCTGGGCCGTCACGCAGATGCGCTTCTGGATCGCCGTGCCGCTCCGTGTCGCGCTGACCGCGCTCGCCGCTGTGTCCCTGCCCACGGTGCGTGCCATCAGGCCCGCTGGGTGGTCCTTCCCAATGGCCTCTGGTGTCGCCTGGCACCAGGTTCACCCTTTGCCCGGCAGTCCCAAGCTGTGCACAGAGTGTCAGGTCGGACTCCCTGTGTGTGCTGATGAGGCCCTAATTACGGTGTGCCGCTGGCACGCCCTCCTCCTATCAGCGTGTTGGGCCACCGCGTTGCATTCGCCCCGTGCCTGGACAGGACGCGCATCGCACGGCGCGCAGGCGTGCGGCAAGTACCGGCCGGTGTTCCCATCGGATGCCGGCTGCTGGGCCGGCGGCCTGGCGCTGCAGTGGGGCGTGGGCTTTGCGCTGCCCATGTCCATCATCTGGGCGCTGGAGCGCCGCTCGCGCCGCTGCTTCAGCGCGCAGGCTGCATAGCGTGTCCAGCACATGAGGTGCACATGGGAGCTGCGGCAGCCGCGCTGCTCACGCCCGGCTTTGGCTTATATGGCTGCCCGTAAGTGCTGGCCTGGGCCTTGGGTGCCGCCCGTGGCGTTCATTGCAGCATTGGAGCCATGCGGCGCCGCATGTCAAGTGCGCCTGGTATCAAGCATGCCCGCTGCGTACAAGTATTGCGGCGTCTTTGCGGCTGACGCATGGACTGCAATTAGGGCTTGTCCGGCGCCAGCTAGCGGTCCCCAGGGCGATTGTCCAGTCCTATTTTTGAGCGTTCTTTGAGGTGGTGGCCCGAGACGCTCGCGCTGCTCCAGACGCCCATGCCTCGCACAGGCCGCGCGGCATACACGGTGTTCAAAGCGCTTCCGTCTCAGGTTGGGTGCATGGGCGGCGTGTATGCCGTAGTTGCGCATGACGGCCCTTGCTTGGAATGGTGTCCGCTCCAGGGAAATGGGGCGGGGCACAGCCGTCATGGCGCCTTGGCAGTCAGCGGGGCGTCTGGAGCGCAGCGAGCGCCGCCGCGTGTGCTTCCTCAGCTAGGCAAACAAACGTCCTGTGCGGGGCGCGATATAGCGCTTCTGCAGCAACGCGGCCAGGTTGACATCTAAATGGGATGGGGTGAGTGTTTGGGGGCATTGCAGCGTTGTCTGCGTGGCCCATGTCTTGCACACGGCGCAGGCGGCAGTAGCTTGCGCTGGTCTGCTGCTTGCCGATGTCGTGGGCTGCGTGGGCTGCGTGCTGGGCGCAGCTCTGCATGTGCCAGCATGGGTGCCTGCTGGCTATCTTATTGCGTACCTTTGTTCCCATGCAGGTGTGTGGTAGAACGTATTGGAGGCTTTGTAGTCATTCACAGTATATTGCGCATGCGTGCCTTCTCCCGGGTTTGGTCTGGTGTGGGTACCACGCACAGCTGTCCTACATGAGCTGATCTTGTGCGTATGCTGTATCTCTTGAGCTGTATCTCTTGAGCTGTGAACGTTGTTATGGTGCCCAGCCTGAGGCCCGCGCTTGGTCTTGGGAGGCCGTTGCAGGCAGTTGCAGGATGCATTTTGCCACAGATGGCTGCCCAAGGGTGTGCGGCGTGGCCAGATCTCCTCTCCCCTTTTCATGCCGGTGTACATGCGGGGAATCGTTCTATTGTGTGTAGCTATTGGCTAGGTGAAATCATGTTTGCCTGCCACTGCGTGTCGCTGTTGTGGCACCTCCTTGTCACACATGAGGTCATCTGCCATGGGTGATCAGCGCATGTGCTGAGATGAACTGTTTGACAGCAATACGTTGAGTGGTCATGCATGTTTAGACGAGTGTATGCCTGTCTCTTGACAGTGCCAGCAATGCCACTGGTGGGTACCCTTGTCCGCCATGTCTCAGAGTCAAACAAAAGCATAGCACTCTTTGCGGCCTCAGGCTGCGGCGCAAAGTCCTCAGCCGTAGATTTAGCAGCGCACAGGGTGCAATCGCAGAGCAGCAGAACACACCGTAAAGAAACAACGTACAGCAGTGCCGACGCGCGCTCTGAAGCTTGCGCATGCAGACAACACAGGCCTGGGATTGCAGGCACGATATGCAGACCACCGTTTGCGCGCTAGCACCCTGAGCGTGCACGCAAAGGCCACAGGCCTCCCTCTGCAACCAGTACAGCAATGCGCTCAAGTCTCGATCCGCGCGCGACGAGCCTAAGGGGCATGCGAGATTATCCAACACTGGCGCAGACCCTTCAAAAATCCCACAACACGCCTTTGTCCTCAGACAAATGGCAAATTGCAGGCTTGCATGGATGCATGCCAGGTGCATACGTCAATGAGCAACATACTGCAAAACTTCACCGCTGCAGCAGTGCAACGGTGCTCGGCGAAGCCCTGGCAGGACCATGCCCTGCTTCGCCCGCACGATGCAGCAATAAGAAACGCAAGTTCCCCAATTCATTCTCCACTGCAGGCGAGCATGCAGTGACAGCACGAACCCGTAGCACCATGCATGTGACAGTGTGATCCCACAGAGCACCGCACACCCCACGATCTCCGCGCTGCAGACCGAGTGCCACACACAGGACGTGCGCTGTCGCGCTGATGTAGCCACACATGCGCCGCTGTCAGCGCACGTCCGGTTTCAAAGTGAATGGTGTTGGTATGTACTTTCGTGAACAGACCCGCGTGCACTCGAGCGCGCCCGCGCATCGCTCCAGTGCACCTAGTATCGTTCACATTAATTGACGTGCACGCGCGCATGGCTGCCTCACATCTAAGCCCCTGCCATATAGCCCTCCTGTACCCAAAAAAAAGGGGCAGCTACAGAGGCAGCAGCATGCACCGAGATTGCAGACCATGATGGCACATGCAGCTGTGGCCCCTCAGTGCCTGAGCTCCACGCAAGCGCTGCGGAACCTCGCAACGCCTCACCAAGCACTGGCCCAGGGCGCCCGCTCTGCTATCACCCCCTCTGATGCGATGCATACCCAGAGCAAGCGCGAGCGCAGCTCCCGCGCGCATGTGAGCGCCAGGGGCACCGGACCGTCCGCCCCTGACCACGGGTGCGGCGCACTCCGCCCAGCCAAGTTGCGCACATGGACAGCGCGCGAGCGCAGCTCCAGCGCGTGTATGCGACAGGGCCGCCGCATGCCCCGAGCTGCAGAGCTTTTGGTTTCATTCGCCCAATGCTCTTCGGAGCGTCGGGCGAAGCGCGTGTGTGAGCGCCAGTGGTGTTGATGCATGAGGGCCCCTCACACGGACGCTCCGCACAACGATCGCACAACAATCAGGTCCAGTGGATACAAGAGCAGCACTATCACTCCCATGCCCCCCGCGCCCTATGCGCGGGCGTCAGCATGCACGCCGCGCATAAACAGCGCGCGTGAGCGCAGCTCCAGCACGTACGTGAGCGCCACGGGCGCCACAAAGCCGACGAGCGCTAAGGCCGCCGCGCCGCCGCGCACGCACGCAGCTGGCGATGCCCACATTGTCTGAAAAGTCTTGCACACCTGCGCCGGGCGGTGCTCTCAGCTGCGCGCCGCTCCGCCAGGTGGTGCGTGGCGTATATGCCATGCATGTGTTTTGTACCTGTGAAGAGGTTAGTGGTGCTTGCTGCTACGCAAAGCAGCGCTGGGGTCTGATGCTGATGCTCTGCCCTGTACTTTGGGGAGGTCAGTGCCTGGCGTGGACAGGCGCATGCAAGGGCCAGCGACACGGAGGCACGCACACAGCTGACAGCCAGGGCCCGCGTCCGCATCGCCAGCAGCGGCAGGCGGGGTCACGTTACCTCTGCCACGCAGGACCACGCCATCGCGACGCACGCCAGGCGGACGGGCACGGTCACCGCGAAGCGTATCTGCGCCCACCAGCACACGTTTCTGTCACCGACCGTCACACGCGCATGCGGAGCTCGCGCACCAGCGCGCACACGCAGCAATGCGCATGGTTGGCACTCGCCCCCTGCCGCAAGGGCGTGCAGCCAAGCCGAGTACGCGCCCAGCCCCGCACCCCAAGGCCCGCCCGCCGCCGAGCAAGGGCGCAGCGCGTCAAGCGGCGGCGCCGGACGCGCACGCTGCCCTCCCAGACGCAGCCCGCCTCGAGGCGGGCGCCGGCGCCGCCCCGGCCCCGCGCCGCCGATGGCCGGGGCGCGCACCGGGAAGAGCAGCGTCAGGTTGACCTGCATCTCAGCGAGCACGCCGCGCAAGAACCATGTGTACTGCCGCCGCTGCGGCGGCACCAGGCCCGCAGTGAAGCGCGGCGCCACCAGCGAGGCAATGCCGCCGACGACCAGCAGGTGCGACGTGACCATGATCGCCTCGCGCGCATGGCCGGCATGCCTGCATGCCAGCGTCCAAGCCCGCTGAGTTTGCGCTGTTGTCATGCACAGCTTCCTACAATCGATTTGTTGTGACAAGGATTGTGTCTGTATTTGCATCAGCCTGGCAAGGAGCGGCCGGCCAGTGGCGCTGCACCGCGGCCGCCTGGCCAGCGTGCGCCTCGAAAGCGGGGGATGGGCAGGCAGCGGGGCGCGCATGCGTCCCGCAGGGCGCCAGCGCCCAGCACGCGCCTGCGAGCACGGCGAGCCGCGCAGCGCCCGCAGGCCGAGCACGGCAAGCGCACGCGAGGCGCGCACCGCAGCCGCGGGTGCGCCAGCAGCGCGGTGTGCAGCACGCAGACGTTCGCGTACACCCACGCATAGCCGCTCTCGGTGAAGGCCCGGCGCTTGGGGCTGTCCGCCGCGTGCATGAACGCGGCCGAGTTGATGGCGTGGTACAGCAGCATAGCCAGCACGTCCCTCTGCGCCCGCGGCCGAGGTCGCAAGGAGGTGAGCCAGGGCGAGGTGACAAGGTCGTAACGAGGAGCCAGGGTGAGTCAGGGAGAGGTGAGCCTGGCAGGCACTGTCGCCATCCCACGGCGTTCGCACCGGCGCCATAGCAGGGATGGGGGACCAGGGCGCCCCGCTCGTTTCGCCGCTTTGGTTGCTGCGCCGCCGTGACGCTCGCTCCGCCAGTACGCACCCGCGGCAGCACAGCGCCCCTTGCCGTGCACACAGGCGAGGCCTGCCGGCGCCGACCAGCCCTATCACTAGCCCTAGTTCTGGACGGGAACGCGGCGCCGCGCCTGCACGCTGTGTGCGGCCTGCCAGGCGCAGAAGCGCCGCTCCAGGCCGGCGTCGCGGTACGTCAGCCACGCGCTGCGCGCGCTGCAGACGCCGCCGGCCGCCGCCTGCTTTGCCGCGCCGGCGCTGCTGCTGGGGGCCGCGCGGCTGCCGCCCGCCCCGGGCGCCGGAGGGCCCACGGCACCCTGGCTGGCGGGTCCATCTTCCGGCAGCGCCGCCCCGCCGCGGCTCGCCTGCACGGGCCGCAGGTCTGGCGCGGCACTGCCGGTTGCGGACTGCGCGCTCGCGCCGCTCCGCCGCAGCCACCACCATGCCCCGGCCGCAATCCTTGCAGCCGTGCGCGCTCGGCCCGCGTGCAGGGCCGCGGGCGCGCCCGCATCGGACGCATGCCCCTCGCCCTGCCCGCTGGCAGAGCACTGCCCGCCGCCGCCGCTGCCTTCGCCGGGCTCAAGGAGCGCTGCGGCGCTCGGACGCTCGCCCGCGGTGCTTGCATGAGCCCCGCGCTGCCCGCTTGAGGATGCCTGCGCGCCGCTGCCGGCCGGACGGCCCATACCGGCGCCTGATGGCGCGTCCGCACTGTGCTCCTGGCCCCCGCGCTGGTCGCTGGCAGGGCGGCTGCCGCTGCCGCCGGGCGCTGCAGCTCCGGGCTTGCGGTTGCAGGGCACGCCCTGCCGGCTATCCGGATGCACACCGCCGCCGCCGATGGAGAGGGGGAGCCCTGCCGCCTCGCCCTTTGGCGCGCTAGCGTTGCGCTCACCGGCCCCGCCCTCCCGGCACCCAGGGGGCGCGCCGCCGCTGCGCACTGGCGCCTCTGGCACGCTGGCCGAGCGTTCTGGGTCGCGCCGCGGCCGTCCGCCCATGCCGCGCGCTTCGCTAGGCCCCAACGGCGCCCCGGGCTCTGCGGGAGCCTGCTCCCCAGCCACATCCATTTCAGAATACTGGCGTTGCGAGAGCATATGGTGGGCAGACGGCTGCTTAGGCTACGGCAGGGCATCGCGAGAGCCACACGGTGCGACCGGCGCACTTCCACGCGCCAGGCCGCGACTGCCGCTGCGCGTCCTGCGCTGCCTGGGGCGGTGCATGTCGACGGCCACATGTGCGCGCCGAGGCATTACAAGCATGACAAGCCTCACAAGCACACGTCTGAGCCGCACACAGCGGGCTTCTGCCCTCGCTCGAGAGGCTGCGCGCGTGCGCCGCACCTCGCGCCGGGCTGCGCTGGGCCGGCCAGAGAGCACATACGCCTGCAGCTCGGCGACCAGCGCGGTGCACCTGCTGGCTAGCCCGCGCGCGGCCAGCGCCTTGGCCAGGCCCTCCGCCCGGAACGTGAGCAGCCTGCGCGCTCGGGTCCGTGTGTGAGCCGGGCGGCCGGCAGCCAGGGACCCGGTGTGCGATGCCTGACTGGGCACTCGGCTGCAGGCCCCTGCACTCGTGACGACGCAAGCCTCATGCACGTGACCATGCACGTGACCAAGTGCGCCTCCCCGCGGCTGCGCGGAGCTCCTCGCGCAGCACCCAGCCGCGGCGCGCGCCAGGACGCCGCACGGGCTCTGGCAGCGACACGTAGCGCGGTGTGGGGCCTGGCGCGCCGGGCGGCCCGCACACGCAGCCGCCCCGCGCCACGCCGGCGGCGCGGCGGCGCCCTGCGGCGGCGACGCGGGGCCCTACCCTAACCCTACCCTGTGTGCGCGGGCGCGCACCGCAGGTCCTGCTTCAGCGGCTGCGGCGGCACGCCGACCAGCACCGCGCCCAGCGCCTCGCCGTCCGCGCCCAGCACGGGCGCCGCCACGACCTGGCGCGGGTGCCCGAACGCGCGGCCGCACGCCTCGCCGGCCAGCCAGGCGGTGGTGGGCAGCCGCGGCAGCGCCAGCAGCGACAGCACCGGCGGCGCCGCGCTGCCGTACAGCAGGTTGCGCGATGCGGCGACCACGACGTCGTCCAGCAGCAGGCTGCCGAGCGCCGGGCCGCGCGACGCCTCCAGCATGACGGCCACCCTGCGCGCAGCGAGGGCCTGGGCGGCCGCCGGAGGTGGCTGCGCGCCGAGCGTGCACCCTCTCCTGCCCAAGTAGATGTCAGGTGCGCAGGCATCCCGCGCTCACGTCCAACCAGCAGGTCTTGCAACAGCGACCTCCGGCACGTCGGCAGCAAGGCAGCCGCCCCGCAGCAGCCCCCACGGGGAGCGGGTCGGGCGCTGCATTGGCCAATGACGCGGCACTGAGTCATGCTCCCACCTGAGCCAAACCGCTCGCGGGAAGAGCGCCCGCGCGAGGTCGGGGGCCTGCAGCGTCGCGGCGCTGCTGCTGCTGTGCAGCAAAGAGGCTATGCCAGCGGCGGCCAGCTCTTCCATTCCCGGTCTGCCGCGGCGCGCCCAGCACGCGCAGACGCAGCGCCCCGCCCGGCGCGGCCGGCAGGCGCCGCGTGTGTGCGCAAGACTGCGCTCGGGGGGCCGCCAGGCGGCATGCCTTGGGCACGCGCCGCCCCCGCAGTGTCTGCTTTGGGCCGCAGTGCTCAGGGGCGCTGATCAGGTGTCGCTACGCAGGTATGGGTGGAGCTGCCAGCGGTTGCTCACTGGCACCAATGGCCATACAGCGGTTCTATGTACTATGTCCCTGGCATCACAGGAGCGCTAGGGCTCGGGGGTGGATTGGCTAACCCGTTGATGCCGTTCCCAAGTGTTGGTACCTCGAAGCCCTGCCCAATTCCTTGAGTGCAGGTTGTCAACGCGATGAACTCCGCGCTATCTGGTCAGAGGCTGCTGGTCCGGGGCGCCGGCCCCTGCCGGTGCAGCCGGGTGAGTTCTCGCCTCATCCCGAGCCATCCAGGCTGTTGGCCCTGCCTGCAGGCTCTGAGCAGGGCTGTGGGGCCGCCAGGCTCGTGTGGTGGTCGCTCGGGCCGAGCTGACGCTCCAGCCGCTGCCCTATGCAGAGGTGAGTCCCTGTCGATATGCATACATGGCTGCTTGACACGTTGGTCGTCTGGCTTGACGGGCAGGCGTCAAGGTCACGCTGTGTGCACCTGTTGTGCAATGCCTGCGGTAACTGGGCCACAGGGCTCTGTTTGCTTGTGCTTGCACATTAAGCTGATTGGCTCAGCTGCGCCTGGCTGCTGGCTGCAGGACGCGCTGGAGCCGCACATCTCAAAGGTATATTGCGCTGCTTTGCTCAACGCTTGCAGCTGGCTCGTTGCCAGGAAGCCTCTGGCGTCCCGGGCTGGGCCTAGCCCGGGACGACCACGCGCTGTTTATGAACTTAAGAGCTGCTGCACCAGGACACCTTGAACACGCACTGGGGCAAGCACCACCGCACCTACGTGACCAACCTGAACAACCAGATCAAGGACAAGCCGCTCGCCAACAAGACGCTGCACGAGGTGACTCCCCCGCGCACCCCGGTGCTGGACGCACCAGGCTGGCGCGCAAGCACGCCAGCGAGCGCCACCAGTGCGCCACGCCGGGCAGATCATCACGGAGTCTTGGAACAGCGGCAAGCCCACGCCCGAGTTCAACAACGCTGGCCAGATCTTCAACCACGAGTTCTACTGGGAGTCCATGGCGCCCAACGGCGGCGGTGCGCGCGGCCTGCCCGCGGCAGTCCCGCTCGTGGGCTGCAGCTCTGCCGGCGTGCTGGTCAGAGGGCGTCGCCACGACCGTGACAAGCGTCTGCTGTACATTGGCCATCTTGCCATAGCTGGCGGCCAGACTTCTCGCCAGCGCGCACCGTGCGCCCGTGCCCAGCGCCGCCGCGCGCAGGCGCGCCGAGCGGGGAGCTGAAGGAGGCGATCGAGCGCGACTTTGGCTCGCTCGACGAGTTCAAGAAGCAGTTCAAGGCGGCCGGCGCGACGCAGTTCGGCAGCGGCTGGGCGTGGCTGGTGGCCGAGGGCGGCAAGCTCAAGGTGACCAAGACGCCCAACGCGGAGACGCCGCTGACCAACCCGGGCCAGACGCCGCTGCTCACCATGGACGTATGGGAGCACGCGTACTACATCGACGTGCAGGCGCGCGGCGCCGCGCAACCCCCGCGCCCTGTCACGGCTGGAGCGTCCCGCAGCGCTTTGCAGTCGCGCTGTTCGCGCCTCGGATACGCTTGGGCTTGTGGGAGCGCTGGCGCTTTGCCAGAGACAGCCTTGTGCAGGCAGGAAGCCGCATGCGCTCGCTGCATGTCTGCTTGCAGGTGCCCATACACCCTAATAAATGGCAATGCTTCGAGAAGGGACGTCTTGTCAACACAGTTTGACGGGAGGGCGCGCGCGCGCAGAACCGCCGCCCGGACTACATTTCCACTTTTGTGGACAACCTCATCAACTGGGACAAGGTGGCGGAGCGCTATGCGGCAGCCAAGTGATCGCGGCTCGCGTGCCAGCCTTCGTCGCCACGCATGGTTTCGGGTCATCATGCTGTTGCCTGGCCTGGCCATTGCCTGGGATCCGAGCGTGCGCACTGTCCATGCATATATGTAGCGAAGCTGTGAGACTGGCAGTTGTTTGGTCGAGCCTGTAGAGCCACACCATTCCTTGGACCTGTCAGGTGGCAGTGCGCGATCGTTCCAAGCACCTCACCCAACGCGTGTGCTGTACAGATATGGCGTTTCAGGGCCTTTGCTGCACCCAGCTTCTGACCAGCTACCGTACATCAGCGCCTGCTGCAGGCCTGGAGGCGGCCGGCTCTCCAGGGGTCCGGCATTCCATGCTCAGCCCTGACTCCGACTGGCCCATGGGCGCCGCTCAGCCCTCCCGCGCCGCCACGGCCCCGCTGCCACACCGGCCACTGAGCCCATCGAAAACGGGTTGCCTCGGCCGGGGGCGCTGGCATCGGGTGGCCTGAGGGCGACCCTCGCGTCTGGCGCCCCGGCTGCGTAAGGCAGTGCTCGCGCGAATGGGTTGCCCGGGGCGGCTGCCGCATGGGGCGGGGCGCCGCAGGGCTGCAGCTGCCGCGCCGCTCGCGCGGCGCTGCCGTCGCTGCTGGCGGCGCCGCCGCCCGCCTGGCGCTCGCCCAGCCCCGGGACGGGCAGCAGCGACGCGTCCAGCCACGCGCCAAAGCGCAGCCCGGCGCCGAGCGGCGTGGCCGCATCCTCTGCCTGCAGGCTGCGGCGCAGCGCGCCCGGGCTGCCGACGGGCGCCACCAGCCCTGCTCCCCCGCGCCCACCCCTGGTCCTTGACGCAGCTGTCGGCAGACGCGCGGGCTGGGCCAGCCCTGCACGGGGCGCAGGGAGTGTCGAGCTCGGCCACGGCTTGCAGGCACCGGCCGCGGCGTCCGCCGCGTCCGCACGCCCCGCGCCATTCGCCCGGCGCGCACCGAGCACGGTTGGCGGGGGCGCGCCGGGCGGCAGTTGCGGCGGCGACGCCGCTGCTGCCGTAGTGCCGCACAGGCTGCTCGCGCGCAGTGCCTGGTCCAGCTCCGCAAGCTGCTCGCCTAGGCTCCAGCGCACCGGCGCGCCCGCCGCAGCCGCCCCCGCATGCCCGCCGCTGGGAGCGGCTGCGGCAATAGTCGCGCGCCCGCCCCCGTCTGTGCCGCCCGCCGGCGCGAGGCGGCTGCCGCCGCTCATCAGGTCGGGCCCTGGGCTCGCCGACGCCGCAGCCGGGCGCACGCCTGGCACGCTGCGCTGCTGGGCGGGCGCGCTCCGCACCGGCGCGGCGCCGGCAGCACAGGCGGCGGCTGCGCCGCCGGCCGCACGCGGCGGCGCGCCGGTGGCGGGGCGCCGGGCGGGCGCGGCCTCGTCCCGAAAGGCCGCCGCAGCGCTCAGCAGCGCCGCCACCTCCGTCATGCACGGCCTGCACGGCCGGGCGGGGCTCTGCCTCTGTGGGCCGAACACGCCTCTCAGGCTTGCAGGCTCACAAAAAGAGAGCCTGTGCGCCCGCCAATGGGCTTCCAAGCGACCATGCCCTGACTCCCTTGCACGTTCGTTGGTGAATAAAGCAAACGAGAAAATAATAAGTCAGATACGTTGCTGTATAATTGTCGTTGTGCATTGCTAGCGTCTGCAATGTGGTGCAGCCAGCGTGCAATGCAGAACCCAAGAAGGCAGGTGCCGCCTCGCCCTGAGAGAGCTCACGGGGGCCTGCGCGCCTGTCAGCGGGGCGCGGCTGCAGGCACGCGCTGGCGGCCTCTGCCAGGGCCGCCAGCTGCGGGGTGGCCACGCCGCCCGCGCGTAGCAGCCGCGGGTCCAGAAAAGCCTGCAGCGCCGCAGCATGCGCAAAGCCTGGTTGCCTGCATGGTGGTGTCACTGCGTCGTGTACGGTCGTTGACGGGATGGGTGCCCAGGCTTCACATGTAATTTGCACAGGCACCTTTCAGGGCAATGAAAGAAGTGACGCCCAGTGTGCGTGCGGCGTGCTCTGCAGGGCGCTGGGCCGCTCTACGCCGCATGTTGCATGCAGTTTGGCCGATGCGCAGGCTGGCTTTAGATATATCTGCGAGCTGAGAGAGCTACCAGGCCGCCTGCGCGGGCGCGCCTGCAGCGCGTCGGTGTCGCCCAGGTGCGGCGCGAGCGCGTCGGCGAGCAGGGTGCGTCCCGGCGCGCGGCCGCCGTCCGCCGCCGGCAGGCCCGTGAGCAGCTCCAGCAACAACACGCCCACCGCATACACGTCGGTCGCCTGGCTCAGCTCGCCTGCGCGCGCGCGCGCGCGTGGCACCGGCGCGCAGCTCCACTTCAGGGCCATGGTGCAGCAGCTCTCCGGGCACGTCTTGGCACCTGTGCTGCTGTACTCGGGAGCGACGTAGCCGTGCGTGCCGACCACGGAGGCGCCATCGGCCGGCGCCAGGCTGGGCAGTGTGTCGCACTTGTGCGTCAGCATGCGAGCCAGGCCAAAGTCCTGCCGCGCCGGACCGCCGTTCACGCGCTCAGCCTCATATACCGCAACGCAAGGCCCAATTCTGCCTGCTGCTGGCGAGTGTTAGGAGGGTAAGGCACGCTGGAGAGGCATGCTCATGCACCTTGCGCAGGCACGCCCAACACCCATATGTGCCCCCATAGTTGCTGTCAGCCCCACAAGAACCAAGAACGCTGGTAGGCTGTTGCGAGTGCCGACTTTTCAAATAAAGTACATGCAGATTGCGAGGTCAGCCAGTTGATGGGTCAAGCAGTATGAGCATAACAAATGAGAAGGGGACGCACAGCGATGCACGCCCGCCCGTCCGCGCCCAGCAGGATGTTGGAGGATGTCAGGTCCCGGTGCACCAGCGGTGCGTGCGCGCCCTGCCGCCAGCGAGCTGTCGGGTCCTGCATGGCAGGCGCGCAGCATGCACCCAGCCCCGCATGTGGTCTTTGTCTGTGAGGGGCTCAGGACAGCAGCTGGACAGGGGTCTGCCGGCTCTCCTGAGCAGGAGGGCGAGCGACCGTCCCGGGCCCGACAGCCCCAGCTGAATGACAGCGTAAGCGTGTCAAGGCAATGCGGTCAGCCGGCAGGCACGCGCTACACCCGTGCACGCCCCGCTGCCGGCTGCCCCACAGCAGCCTGCCCGGCGCGGCCGCGCGCGTCGCAGGGCGGTCGCGCGCGCACCTCGTGCAGGTAGGCGACGCCCGCGGCGATGCCCGCCGCGGCGGCCACGCGGCCCGCCCAGCCCAGCGCGCCCACGTCCAGCGCGCCGCGCAGGCTGCCGCCCGGCGCCAGCGCGGTGACCTGCATGGCGGGCGCGCGCCCCTGTGAGCTTGAGCTGCAGTTTCTGCAGGCGCCCGACGAGAGCAGGGTTAGAATTGGGGTTAGGTAGGGATAGGGAGGGTAGATTAGGGTGTAGGGTAGGGTAGGGCGCGCTCCTGAGCCGCAGCACACGACAGGGGCCCGGCGAGCGGCCGGCCGCCGGCCCGGCCCCAGCTGGTGGCCTGAACGATGGGGCGGCACTGCCAGGCGCGTGCACTCTGGTGCACTTGGCATGGGCTTGGCAGCATTGCGCGGCGACCACCTAGGTAGGGGGTGGCTGTAGACATGCAGAGCACAGCGTGCATGCTGGTCTGCAGTGCGTGCACGCGTTCACACGCTCACACTCATACCCCCCGACAGCGGGCCGCAAGCAAGGCCGCCCGCTTGCCGCGGGCGCTGCCGGGCTGTGCGCAGCGGGCGCGCGCGCACCGCGATGCGGTGGTCGCCCGTCGCGCAGACGCCCAGCAGCGCGACGACGTGCGGGTGCCGCAGGCGCGCCAGCAGCGCCGCCTCGGTGTTGAACTCCTTGTCGCCCTGCCAGCGCACGAGCCGCGTGTGGGGGGCGAGCCAGGCCATGAGCGCCCCTCTGCAGCGCACCACGGTCCTTGCGCCTGCAGCATCCGCGCGGCTGCATGCCAGGAGCTCGCCACAGCAAGGAGGGGGACACATCAGAGGCCTTCAGCAGGACTCAGCGAACCAGTTTTGCTTAAAGCGCGCGGCGCGCTTCCCACTCGTGTCTCCGGTGGCGCCGAGCCGGGACGAGCGCCCGGCGCGCACCTGAAGCCCGCGGCGGTCGAGCCGCTTCACCGCGACGGCGGCGCCGTCCGCCAGGCGACCCGCGTACACGCTGCCAAAGCCCCCGCAGCCAATGACGTTCCGCGCGCTCCAGCCGCCCGTTGCCTCCTCCAGCTCCTCGAAGCTGAAGTGCCGGCAGCCCGGGAAGAGGGCGCGCTGCAGCGGCGGCGCCTCGCCTGCGCGGCCCAGCTGCGCGGCTGGCTAAACGCGCCGCGGCCAGTGCAGCGACCAGAGCGGCTCGCGGCCCTGCATGCGGCGGCCGCGGTCCCGGCGCGTGCTCCGGCAGGGCGCGCGCCTCCATGGGGCACGCAGGCGGCTGTGGGTTTGGTGACAGCGCGGCCGCTCCGGGTGCGGAAGGGCAGGCCGCAGATTGGCATCGCGGGCACGCTCGAGTCTGCCCCCCGCCAGACTCCGGCCTAGCAGCTAAGCGCACAGGCGCGACCCAAGAAGCTCGCTGCGAGCCCGCCCCTGGCGAGCATACAAGGAGCACTAATACGTCCACCAGCGTTCTGCGCAAGTGCTCAAGTCTGCAAAAACCTCGGAGGCTCGACACGCTCAGCTGATTGTGCGCTGCAGCGTGCTGTGTGCGGCCAGTGTATTGCAGCGGAGGTAGAGATCAAGATGCACTGTGCCAGGTGTCAGAGCGCAATCAGCGACTAGAGCCCTGGTTTGCTGCGGGGGTGTGCACAACTCTACTGCACGCTACAGAGTGTCATCATAGCATGTTCTTTTTCCGGGCTTGCAAGAAATTTGCAAACGAAACAGTTTCTTTATCAGTAAAGTGTTGAGCAACTGACAAGGAGCTGCGCCCCAGCTACCCGGAGGTCTTCACCGATTTCAGATGCCTGTTGCAAAACATTCACTGAAATGAAACACCTCACTGCAGGCATACAGACAGTGAGGAGGCCTAAGGCTGTATCAGAAAAACATCACCAACTTCATTAATGTCCCGCTCGTCAGGCAACAGACATGCATGGTCACGAGCATTGCCAACCTGTCCTTTAGGCGCCTATTCAAGACCCAGGTCCTTCTTGGCCTGCTTGCGGCTGAGCAGCCGCGCGCCACGTAAGCTCAGCAGATCGATATACAAGTTGCGGTCCACCAGGCGCCTTTTGACCCGGTCGAGCCCAGCGCACCTGTGCGCAAACAGCCTGCCTGGACACGTGCCGCTGACAGTCACTGTGCACTGTTTCAACAGCGCCAGAAGAGCAACCTTCCGGCGAGCCTGTCGGGCGCTGGCAGGCTAAAAATGTTGCAGCGGATTGTGAAGCTGTTATAAGGCCAGTGTCTGCATGGTGTGCAACAGACATAGCTCTTGCGGCAAAGCACGTGCCTCCACGATCGCGCTGTCCGCTTGCGTGACCGCATGAGGTGAGGCAGGGACGCGCCTCCTGCATACCAGGTACATGAGCGCGCCGCCAGTCTTGAAGCTGCTCCACTGCCCGCGCACGCACCCGCTCTGTCACCTCTTCAGCTCTGCTTGGGAACCCAGCGGCGCAGCAGAGCAGTCAAATATGTATCGAAGCACCCGCCCCAGAGGCGCAGGCGCACCTGCCGGACCGGGAAGAGCTCGCCCTGGCCCCCGCACGCGCCACAGGCGTGGCGGCTGCGCGTCCAGGCAAACTGTCAGAACCCGGCCGCCGCGCAGCAGCGCAGCCCTCACGGACGCCGGCGGGCCTCAGGGCGACCGGGCGCGCCTGTACAGCGCGCGCCACGGGAAGTGCTTCGGCTCGGCCGCGGCGCCGCGCGGGCGCCGCGGCGCAGCCCACTTCTGCGCGCGGCAGAACTCCTGGAAGACGGCTTCACTGGCCAGCGCGAGCGCCCTGCTGGCCTGCGGCGCAGCAGGAAGCCGCCTCACGGCCGGCAGGGGGGAGAGCTGGGCGGACTGCGGGTGTCTTGATACTTGCCAGTGCGGGTGTCTTGACGTTTGCCGGAGCTTGATATCAAGCGCCGGCACAGTAGACGTGCTGGCGTCGAGGCTTTGGCCAGGCGCAGAGCGCGCTGACACAGATGCCGCGAACTTCGTGGAGGCCTGGGACACCCAGCGCTGGGGTAGCTGCCGGGCGTGGGGCGCACCGTGGAGACGGCCAGCAGCTGGCCAAGCGGCAGCTTGCCCAGCACGCAGCACAGCGCGCCCTCCGGCAGCTCCGCCAGCGGAAACTGCTGCATTGCTGCGGCGGCGGCGCGCGCGGGCCTGCGCGACCAGCAGAAGGCTCCAGCGTCTGTGTCCACCAAGACAACACTTTGTTCCAAACACGGCAGTGTGTGTGCGGAGCCCCGTGCGGTCCTGTCTCAACGTGCTGGTGGGGCGCACAGTGTGAACTGCGTGACAGGCGGGCTGCGCGTGCCCCCTGCTGAGAGTCTTTGGGTAGTGTGCGTCTGAGCCAGGCAGTGGTGGCCCAGCACAGGCTGCTGTTGAAGCACGCACACTCGGGTCGTACTGTCAACGCGCGTCAAGGCGCCCACACACACAAGTGAAAAGCACCGCGCGGATCAACAAGCTATCCGTCTAGCAGACATCTTAAGCTGGTGCTTGACCGGACTTCGCGGAAGAGCTGTCGGCAACAGGGCTTGAAGGAAGCCCGGCGTGGCTGACTGTTCGTTTTTGGTGTCCCAGCTCAAACTGCCCGTTTGAAGGTGGGAGTGCGCATCAACAGATTGTTGACAATAGCGCACACATACCTGCAAACCACCCACCAAGGCGCACCCGTTTTCAAATCTTTGTGCGCTCGCGCCCGTGGCGCCTTGGCTGCGGGCAGCGCCAGGACTGCGGGCGCCCGCCCGCAGGCAGGTCGGCCGCGCGATGCTCGCCGCGTGCGTGCGCGCGCGGGCCTCGCTCGCGCAGCGCGCGCTGTCGGCGGTCGCCCGGCGCGGGCAGCACGCGGAGGCCGCGGCCGCGCCCGGGTCCCTCGATGACTTGGCCGAGGAGTTCCGTGAAAGCGTGCACGAGTTTGCGCAGCGCGAGATTGCGCCGCACGCCGAGGCGATCGACCGCACCAACGCGTTTCCCAAGGGCGTCAACCTGTGGACCGCCATGGGCGACTTTGGCCTGCACGGTGCGGGACACAAGCAGGCGCGCTCGCGTGAGGCACCGGGCAGCCTGCAGCGCAGCCTGGCTGATCCGCAGCGCGTGGGCGCGTCCCAGGCATCACCGTTCCGGAGCGCTACGGCGGGCTGGACCTGGGCTACCTGCACCACTGCATCGCCATGGAGGTGTGCGCTGCCGCCGCGTGTCAAGCCAGGGCGCCATCTTGTCCCATAGTCAGCTCGGCTCCGGCGCGGCCGCCGGCGGCGCCGGGCACAGAGACGCTGCGTGCGCCGCGCTGCGCAGGAGCTGAGCCGCGCCTCGGGGTCGGTGGCTTTAAGCTACGGCGCGCACAGCAACCTGTGCGTGAACCAGATCGTGCGCAACGGCAGCGAGGCGCAGAAGGCAAAGTACCTGCCGAAGCTTCTGACGGGTGCGCGGCCGCCGCCCACCGGCCGCGCCATGGCGCGCATGCCGAGCAGGCCAGGCCGCGACCTCGGGCCGGACGCCCGCCCAGCCGCGCCCTTGCCCAAGCGCGCCGCATAGTCCTACTCGGTGCCTGCTGTGTCTGGGTGTCCCGGTCTGAATGTCTGATTGCTTGTTCCGGTCGGGGCCGTTTGGGCGTCTGGGTGCGGTCTGCGGTCTGGGCGCCTGGGTGCTGGCTGCGAGCGCCGGCGAGCGCGCAGCGCTGCAACGCGCGCCGGCGCGTGGCGCAGGCGAGCACGTGGGCGCGCTCGCGATGAGCGAGCCGGGCGCGGGGTCAGACGTGGTGGGCATGCGCTGCCGCGCGGACGCGCGCGGCGGCGGCTTTGTCCTCAACGGCACCAAGATGTGGTGCACCAACGGCACGGTCGCCGACACGCTGGTCGTGTACGCCAAGACGCAGGCCGACGGCGGCGCGCACGGCATCACCGCCTTCCTGATCGAGAAGGGCATGCAGGTGGCGCGGCCTACCATCGGCCGCTCCCACGCCGCACACTGGGGCGGGCGCGTGATCTGCCTCCACACAAGCTTCGACTGACAGTGTCAGTTTCCAGGTCGCATGCCAGCTATGTGCCTATGGCCGCGCGAGGTCGCCATGCTGGCAGCCAGCGCGCGCGATGGTCCAGGGCAGCCTGACCAGCGTCCAGCCCTGTCGCACTGGCCTGGCTCAGCAGCCGCCGCCCTGGAGCAGGCGGCCCCGCGTACGCCGCCGCGCGCCCGACGCGCGCGCCGCGCGCGCGCAGGGCTTCTGCGCGGCGCAGAAGCTGGACAAGCTGGGCATGCGCGGCAGCGACACCTGCGAGCTCGTGTTCGAGGACTGCGAGGTGCCGGCGGAGAGCGTGCTCGGCGAGGCGCGCCCCCGCCGCCCGCCGCGCAGCGCCCCGCGGGCGGCACCGGCGCGCCGCCTCACGCGCGGGAATTTGACGCTCAAGAGTGTGGTCTTATGTGTCCAGCGCGAGTGCCAATAATTGCGGCCTTGACGTGTGCAGCAGGGGCTCTGGCTCGCAAGCGCGCCGCGCCGCTGGCGGCGAGGGTCGGGGCCGACGCGGGCGGCGCGCGCGCGCGCGCAGGTCGGCCGCGGCGTGTACGTGCTGATGAGCGGGCTGGACTACGAACGGCTGGTGCTGGCGGCGGGGCCGCTGGGCCTGATGCAGGCGGCGCTGGACGTGGCGCTGCCGTATGCGCGCCAGCGCGAGCAGTTTGGCCGCCCCATCGGCGACTTCCAGGCGCGCGCGGGTCCCCCAGCCCAACCCGGGGCCCCGCCGCGCCGGCGCGCGCGCCGGCGGCGCCCCGTCCTCCGCGCGTGCTGTGCGCTGGCTACCGCTCACCGCCACAGCTATCAGCCGTGCGGGGAGCACGCGAGTGACCTGTCTATGCCAGCACAGCTGCGGCGAGCTGCTGCTCTCCGCATGGCTGCGCACCGGTCAGCATGCCGATGAGGCACGAGGTCAGCCACCCGTAGTGCGTCTGCCTGGACGTGTCGCGTGTGCTGTTCGGCCAGGATTGCAGCCGTCAGATTGAACATGCGCGGGCGCGCTGCAGCTGGTGCAAGGCAAGCTGGCCGACATGTACACGACCGCGGCGGCCGCGCGGTCGCTGGTGCACGCGACGGCGCGCGCGGCCGACGCGCATGCCGCGTCGCCGCGCCGGCTGCGCCGCGACTGCGCAGCCGCGATCCTGTTCGCGGCCGAGGCGGCCACGCGCGTTGCGCTGGACGGCATCCAGGTCCTGGGCGGCAACGGCTACATCAACGAGTGCGCCCCCGCCGCCCCCTCTCATGCCGCTTGTTTGCGTTTTAGACCAAGGTCGGAGCTAGGCAGGCGGCATGGAGACCCCTCAGTGGTACCTTTGTAGGAAATGATTGTCCGGACTGCCCCTGCTCCCTGGCAGCCAAACGTGTGAAAGCAACCTGGAGGCTGATCTTAGGTGCCCTATATTCCAGGCATGGCCTTATGAAAGGCGGCATGCCTATCATGTGGTTCAAAACACCACCCATGCACGCTCCCCACTTTTATGTTGACAGGCGCTTGTTGTGCCACAGGCGTAGTCAGCAACTTGGTAGCTCAGAGGGCTTTGCTTATAGAAGGGTGCACCGCGCGCAGTTACCCGACCGGCCGCCTGCTGCGGGATGCCAAGCTCTACGAGATCGGCGCCGGCACGTGCGCGCCCCCGCCCCTGGCTTTGTTTGTGTGCTTGCGCTGCGGGCCGCGCTGGTGCGCGCGCTGAGCGTGTGTGTGCGCGCAGGTCTGAAATCCGGCGGATGCTGATAGGGCGCGAGCTCGTCAAGGATGACTCTTGATCTCTTGCCTGGAAGAAAGTTGGCGTGTACTGTCTGCGGGTCTGTATCACTAACATTGTAGGCAGGGCATGTGCAGACCGCGTGTACTTTGTATATATGTGGGCTGCCCATGCAAGGCACCTCACCCTGCAGTGCGGCTGGCAGGACTCCTGTGTCGCCAGACTGTAACTTGCTGCCTGTGACTGAGCGGTGCCCGCCCATGAGTACTGTGCCAGTTCTGTGGAGCAGAATTATTGCTGCTTGGGACACATTGTGCTGCGATTTAAACGCTCTGGCTGGCGCCAAGTCGCTGTTTTTTGCAACAAATTGAGTGATAACGCCATATTGCCCTATCTCGAAATGGGTGAGCATCAGCTGGTTAGTATGCACCTTGCGCCCTGTGCAAGCGCCTCACGTTGCACGTGGTAGCAGGCGCAGGCGGCATCTGGTCCGATGAAGTTCCATCGGCTGATGCGCGCGCATGTTGATGAGTTTGTTGGCGCCTCGGGCGGCATCGGCGAGCATTTTCTGCAAGGCGCTGAAGAAGCAGCTCAAAGAGATGCAGCAGATGGAGCCGGGGCGAGGCATGCTCCCCCCCCCACTCTCATGAACAACTTGTAGCAAGGGCTTAGCTTTGTTCAAGGTAGTCCTGACGCCGTGTGAGCATGCTCTGCAGGTGACGAGAGTGAGGCGGCTGCCCCCAGCAGCGCGGCGCCATCATCGGCTGCTCCAGCGTCCATGGTATATTCTCCTAGGGCGTTTGTAGTGCTTTGTCGGAGCAGGTTGAAGGCGCGGGAAGCCACAGCGTTGGGGGCATGGGCGGCGCAGGGCGGCAGTGGCGCCGGCGCGCCGGCGACCGACGGCAGGGTGTGCCTGCAGCCGGGCGAGGCACACTTTGTGGACACGCTCAAGGAGGACGTCAACGGCCTGAACGACTACTTCATCGAGCGCGAAGAGGACTTTGTTATTCGGATGGAAGCCCTGGTCTCGCAGCAGGCGGAGCTCACTGAGAGCGACGCGGAGCGCCAGGCGGCGCTTCGCAGCTCATTCATCGACCTCCATGGTGCGAGACGTGCTGCGCAGTGCTGCTGTTCTCTGTGACCGGCGCTTGAACAAGGACTGACCTGGTCTGTGTGGCGCAGGGGAGATGGTCCTGCTGCTGCACTGGAGCATGCTGAACTATGCCGCGGTGGTTAAGATTCTGAAAAAGCACGGTGCGGCGGCCAGTGCTTTGTCTTGCTGCAAGGCGTCTGCATGTTGTCTGCTTGCACCCCACCGGGAAACGTGTCCAGCGTCGTCTGCTTACAGCCGCGCGGCCGCGATGCAGATAAGCGCTCGGGCGTTCTGCTGCGCACGCCGTTCCTGGCAAACGTGCTCAAGCAGGTGCGACCAGTGGCGCGGTGGCCAAATGTGCGTGTGGGAGACGCACCTGTCAGCTGCGCGCAGGAGCGCTGCGGCAGACAGCCAGGTCTTCTAGGCGCTGCAGCCGCTCCGGCGCGGTGCGCTCACCTGGTCCGCGGCCGCGCAGCCGTTCTACTCGACGGAGCACATCACCGAGCTCGTCCGCGACGCCGAGCAGCGCATCGAGGCGCTGCGCCAGGGCGACGCGGGCGTGACGACGCTGGGCTCTGCCGCCACGGCCGCCAAGGTCGAGCGCCTGCGCGAGACCGAGGCGCTGCTGTTCAGGCGCGCGCGCGCCGGCCTCCGCCGCCTCGCTCGCGCCGCAGGCCTGATCCGTGCAGGGCGCTCCGTGAGGAGTCGCTGGTCTGTGGTGCAAACGGTGCACCATGTGTCTGGATTCGACATCGGATCGGCGTGTGTATTGACGCGGTCAGCCCTGCGCACCTGCTGGGCTGCTGAGCGCGCGTGGGCCGGGCGCTGCTTTTGAAAGCAGGGCCCCTTGACAGAGCAGAGCGCCAATTGCCGCGGGCGGGCGCGCGGTCACGCGGCGCGGGCCGGGCGCGCAGGCGGACGCAGGCGGCGCTGGAGATCTGGCAGGAGATGGCGGACAAGGCGTCCACGCCGTCCACCGTGCTGCTCCCGCCCGCCAAGCGCGCCAGGACAGGCGAGCCCGGCGCGGCTGAGGTGACGCCCGGCGCAGCGGAGCTCGCGGCGCACGGGCCACCGCCAGCGGCCGATGAGTGCGGCCGCGCGCCCGGCTCGGGGTTTCAGGGGGAGGAACAGGCGCCTGCGGACGCGCCGCCGCGCGCCGCGCTGGTTGCGGAGGCGCGCAGTGCTGCCGCGGCCGTGGTGGAGGCCAAAGTCGCGCAGGCGTAGGCGCTCTGCGGCATACGGGTAGGCTGGCGCCGCTAGTCGCTGGCTGGGTGGCGCACTTTGAGAGTGGGCGCCTCCGCGACCAGCAGCCTGAAGCGCATCAGGTGCATCCTGACCCGTGGATGGCCTGACGCGCGCACACAAGCTCCTGCCTGGAGCTGCAGGAGCGCCGGGAAGCTGCGGGGCCAGCGAGTCGGGCGCCGCTTGTGGCGCTCGCCTTGGGGCCCCCGACCTGGGCGGCTCTGCAGTTCCACCGCCCTCATGCGTCTGCCCGCCGCAAGCCTGCCGCTGCGGCGCCGCAGGCTTGTGCGGCACATGCAGCGGCAAGCGCAAGCCCTGTGTCCACTGCGGCCTCGCCGCGGCATGCCAGACCTGCCGTCCCCTGTGTGCCGGTCGGCCCGGCTGTTGGGGACGGCGAGCTCTGACATGCCGGGCAGGCAGGAGTGCACGCACGGCGCAGCTGTCCTTCCGCCCGCCCACCAGCAGTCCGCCTGCTGAGGCCACATACACGCCCCGCTGAGCTGTGGGCCAAGGCCAGCGCGTCGAGCCTGGCAGTGCGCACATGGGTGCAATGCTGCCTGGACTGGCCTCCCCTGGTGTTGCGGAGCGCGCGCAGTCTGTTGCGAGAGGCCCGCTTTCTCGCTGCGCCCTGGGCCAGCAGGGCCTCAAACCCTGGCAACAGCGCGGCGTTCCGTAATTAGTAGGCGGCAGGCGCGCGCGCGCTTTAGCCTCTGCGATCATGGACCCGGGTCTTGGCAGTAATGGAGCACAGCACTGTGCGTATGGCACGGTATAGGAAGAGTGCGCACAGCGCGGCAGGGAGCCCCTGTGCGGGCCCAGCATGCCCGAATGCGCGCCTGCTGGGCGCGCCTGGGCGACGCGGCCGTCGACGCTGCGTGCCTGCAGCCCAACCTGGTCTTAGGCCCCCGCTCTCTAGCCGTCACACCGCGCTTGGTTCCGACCGGGTGTCCGCGCTTTTTTTTAGGGGCTGGCGACCCTTTTGTGTGCATGCGCAGGTCCCCATACGCTCTGTGTGTCGGGGTGGGCTGCGCGCCGCGGCCGGATCATGCTCCGATCAGTGTATTTGCAGTTGCCCTAGACTTTTATGCGCAGACACTGCTCGCGCGTGAAGTGTGCTTTGTGGTTGCTTACTATACTGATGTAGTAGCGCTGAGGCGCGGGGGCATGCATGCCTGTTGCCCGTATGTCCCTCCAGCGCGTCGCGTTGCTGGAGTGCACATCAGGCGCCATACCAGGCGCCACCGGTCTCCAGGGTCTCCGGCCCCCTCATATGTACACATCTGTTCCGGATGCCTGAACTGTGCGCCTGGTTTCGAATGTGGCTGCCTCCTTCTCCTGGGGTGCTTTTTCTAGCCCAGCAACTGTATCATAGACGCGTTGAAGTGCTTTCTGCATGTGTGGATTTGCCGGCTGCCCGTTGCGCTTGTTTTGCGTGTGCTGTAAGTCGGCCGTGTGTGGTAGCGATATAAAACGAGCAAAGAGCGCCACAACACATGTCGTGAGCACCACGACAGTCTATGCCCTGCTTGCTCATGCTAAGCTCTAGCATGCACAAAGGTAGCAGAATATGGCTAAAGAGCCAAGTTGCACCTGTCCTACCCGCCCGGCAGCCTGGTGGACAGCTGACGCTCTGGCAAGCCCGCCGCGCATCGTCTCTCAAAGCTCACGTGCATGCGGCCGATGAAGCAGCTCCACTGACAAACAGGCGACTTTTACACGGAATCGCATGTTCATGGAGCTGCCCCAGCGTGTGATGTGCACAGCGGGTCGGCCTTCCCTGGTACGGGTGATGGCAAGTGGCAATGGTTGGCAATAGTGAGGCGAGGGAGGCTGGAAGCTTGCCGCTAGCCACCACCCACACTGCCACCGCCCAATGGCCGCACAGCACACGCACCACCAGCGCTTGTCACTGCGCCTCCTTTTCTGAGTGCCTCGCCGCGCATGCAGAGGCAGCGCACCCTGGGCGCCCGTCCACCTTGGCCGAGCAGGACGCCCAGTCGCCTTGGCCGAGCAGGCCACCCTGAGTGCCAGCCGCGCGCGCACGCCCGCACCCCACAACCTACACTTCTGCCGCCAGGGCACTGCCAGCGCTGGGGGGCGGTGCGGGCCGCGCCGCGCGCGTCACCGGCGCTTGTGCCGCGCCTTGCTCTTGAACGCCTTGACGCCCTTGCCGTGGCGGCGCACCTTGGCCCGCTCGCCCTTGGACAGGCCCGCCTTCGGCAGCGCGAGCCGCCCCGAGCGCCCGCCGCCGGCGTATACGCGCGCCGTCTCCCCAGGCGCGCCCCTCGGACCCGCGCCGGCCGCCTCGCCCCGCCCCGCGCCGTCGCCCTGGAAGAGCGCGCCCTCCTCGCCGCCGCCGCCCGCGGGCCTGCACGAGGCCGAGCAAACCAGGTTTGTTACGAGGCTCGATTGTGACATGCGTTGAGTGATTAAGCTCTCCTTTTCACAGGCAAGGAGGGCGCAAGCACAGATCGTGTGGATGCCGATCAAGCGTTTTGCATGCAAATGACAGCCGCGGTTGCGTCGCGGTCTGCGTAGCAACCCAGACCAAGCCGCATGATCCCCGTTGCCGCCACATAGTGAGCCCGCGCATGCAATGCATGCATCGAAAACCCTACCCTAACCCTTTGACCTGAGTTGACAGGACGATGAAGAGAGCGCCCAGGGCATGGCGCGGGGAGTGCGCGCACCCTGCGCCGGAGAGCTTGCGCTTCTTGGCTTTGGCGTCCTTCTTCTTGGCCTTGGCGTCCTTGCGCGCGCCGCCGACGGCGGCCGCGGCCGCCGCCGCCTTGGACAGGCCCTGCTGCCGGCCCGCGGCCTCGCGCGCCTTGGCCGCGCGCACGCTGCCCGCGACCGCCTCCGTCTCCTGCCCAGGCGCACGCGCGTGCGCTCGGAACAAGTTTGCAGCATTTCCAGCCTCAGAGCCCACACACTTGTGAGAGCTGTGGCAATGTTGCAAAGGGCACGGGGTCACAGGGGGGCCAGGGTTGCTTGCTGGTGAGCAGCAGCGAGCGGCGGGGTCGGCTGGCGGGCTGGCCGGGCCCGAGCGCAGCGGCCAACGCGCACAACTGCGGCTGGGCACAGGCAGGCAGCAGCACAGCGGCCAGTGGTAGACCACGCGTACCGCTTGCCAGGCCTGGCAAGAAGGGACAGCAAGCAATGCCAATCCCGCAGCAGTATACGGGCGTCTGAGCGCGCACCGCTTGTTGACGACGGCTGGGCCAGGCGACACCCACAGGGTGGTGCAGAGGCCCTGCCTCCCGCCTCCCCGCTGCCAGCAAGCAGCAGGGCCGCTCGGCCGCCGCCCTGCCAAGCCCGCACGGCGGCCGCCGCGACCGGCGTGGCGCACCTCCATCAGGCGGTTGCCCTTGCGCCGCTTGTCGGCGGCGGCCGCCTCGGCGCCGCGCTTGCGCTTGGCCTCCTGCCGCCGGGCCTCCTTGTCGCGCTTGCGCACGTCGGCGGCGCTGCCGCCGCCGCCGCCGGTCCCGGCCTCCGAGCGCGCGCCCTCGCCGGCCGCGCGCGCGGCCTCGCTCAGCGCGGCCTTTTGGCGCGGCGTCTGGAACCAGGTGCGCGCCGGGCGCGCGTAGATCTCCGCCTCGTGCTCCACCAGGTTGCTCGCCTTGGCAGCCTCCATCTCGGCGCGCCGCAGCTCGCGTTCCTCGCGCTCCTCCTGCGCGCGCGCGCCAAGCTCAGTCATGCAACCGTCAGTGCCCGCGGCTCGCCCGAGGGCCCTGCGCGGTGGCCAGGCGATGGCGCCGGCGTCTCACTGACCAGGCTGCTGCTGCTGCCTATCTCTGCTCACGCAGCAAGTGCCGGGCAGGCTCCCCGCCAGCGCGCATGCGCAGTGCGGCGGTGTCCCGCTCGCCCAGGCCTGCCATCGCGTCGCGCTTGCGCAGGGACTTGACGGCGTCGAGGCCGACGGTACCAGTCTGTGCGGCTGTGAGCGGACTGGCCGGGCGCCTGCGGGGGCTGTCGCGGCGCGCGCCTGGTATGCGCGCCTGCTGCCCGCAGCCGCGGAGCTGCCCTCCCCAGGCACAGAGCACCGCACGCGTACTGGGCTCTGCATCTGATGCAAACCCTCTGGGTTGACCCTTAACCCTGGGCCCCTGCGACCCCGCTGTGCGCGCCTGCACCAGGCGGTCCACATCGTCGGCCATGGCCTCGATGCGGCCGCGCCACTCCGCCACAGCCGCGGCCGGGATGACGCGCGTGACCAGCGCCGCCCGCGTTTTCTTAACCACCTGTGCGCGCGCCCGACCTGGGCATGCAACCACGGCACGGAGCGCGCGCAGAGCGGGCCCAGCCTCCGCCTTGGTCCCCGCCCAAGACACCTCACCCTGGTGATTCCGTCGACGTCCTCCGCTGATGCCCCGCGCTTGGAGAAAGTGCATGCACGCTTGCAGAGGCGCAGGGGCATGCCTCCTCACGCACCCCACGAGCAGGTATCCAGAGCCAAGCACCAAGACCACCTCCGAGCGCCAGCCGCACGACAAGACGGAGGGCGAGCGCCAAGAAAAGTAAATGGGCAGGAGGTTCCAGGCGTGCGGGGCGCGCCTCCTTGAGCAGGAAGCGGTCGCCGTCCTCGGCGAACGTGACCGCGCGCCCGGCGGCGCCCGCGCGCGCGGTGCGGCCGATGCGGTGCAGGTACCCGGACAGGCCGCCCGGCGCGTCGTAGTTGATCACGGCGTCCACGCCCAGGATGTCCAACCCGCGCGCCGCAACGTCCGTCGCCAGCAGGAATGCGGCCTCGCCCTGTTGGAGACCGCAGACCGCCTCAAGCGGCATTGATGTAGCGAGGTAGCCGAGGTTTGAGCCGCATTGCGCATGGACGCAGCCTCGCCTACGCAGGGACGCAGCCTCGCCCTGCACGAGCGAGCTGAGACCCAGGCTGGCAGCGGTGTGACAGGCCAGCCCTGCAAGTTGCGCTCGGCGGATGCAGCGGCGGCGGCTGCAGCAGGAGGCCAGCGAGTCTGTACGCTTGCAGGGTATGTCCGCGGCCTGCATCACGCGCTGGCGCTGCAGCACATGCGCAAGGACTCTGTTGTGCGGGGACATCTCGTCAAGTGCTCTTCCGTGGAGCTCGCACAGTTTGGAAAATCAGACCCCTTCACAGTCAAGAAAGGGAAAACACAAATCCCTGAGGGGCGCGGGCGCGCGCCGTGCGGAAGCGCTCCAGCGACTCCAGGCGCGCCGCCTGCGTCATGTTGCCGTGCAGCTCGGTCGCCGGCGGCACGCCGGCGAGGCCGAACAGCATGC
>JAABUV010002061.1_pt1 | contig 28029 bp, 33 predicted proteins | sample 5559971 | NCBI WGS metagenome assembly JAABUV01 (sample SAMN10711881, study PRJNA513362) | rock metagenome | isolation source: Antarctica rocks | place: Antarctica: Victoria Land, Knobhead nord | collected 2015-12-19
CAGCGTCGCGTCCACAAACACGCCCAGCAGGCCGTGCGTGCCCAGGCAGCGCTCCAGCGCGGCCGCGTCCGCCGCGCGCGTCAGCCGCACCACCTGCGCCGCAGCCGCGCCGACGCGCGGTGACGCGGCCGGCTCCCCAGTGCACGATGCTGCGGCACGTGAGCCTGAGCTCCATTGGTGCGCCAGGCCATGCGCGCCACGCAGCCTTCCGGCGCCGCTGCACCCGCCTGCGCCATACTGCTGGCCATCGCGCGGGGCGCGGACTGGCGCCCGCCCGCAGCAGGGTCGCGCTGGCGCCCAGCGTAAAAAGCGCACGCACCATTTTAAACTGCATGAGCGCGCTCTAGATCTGCTACGTACAGCTGCCGCTGGTGCGGCGGGTATCAGCCCCTGGCAGGCCTTGCGTGCGGCCATGCTGGTCCGCCAGTGTGCATGCGGCTAACGCATGCGCCGTATGCGACAGGCGCGCTCGCCTGGCCGTGGTGGTTCACGTAGGTCGCGGCCTGCACCAGCGGGCTTAGCGCGGCCGCCGCGGCCCCGGCCAGCAGCGCGCCCACTGTCGAGTGCTCGCCCGCAGCGAGCGCGCCGCCGTCGGCCAGCTCGCAGCCGCGCGCCGCCAGCCAGGCGTGCACCGGCTCCAGCGCCACGCCGGCCTCCGCGCGCACTGCCTGCGCGCAAGGAGGGTGCTCTTGGTGTTTAGTGCTTCCGCAGACCTAGCACCCTGGCGGGGAGCTCAGACTTGCGTGTGTGCACGCATAGTGTAGCATCCAAGGAGCATCCATCCACTCAAGCGGTGCTGGCAAGCAACCATTACGGTGAACGCGTAGCGAGGCTGCAGGAAGGCACGCCTGCGGCGGGCCGCCGGGCGCGCCCGGCACGCCGGCGATGCCGTCAAGGTGCGCCAGCACGAGCACGGTGGCCGCGCCGGAGCGCCTGGCGCGGTCCAGGCCGCGCATGGAGCCAACCGCGGCCAGCGGCGAGGGGTGCTGCGCGGCGTCGCGCACCGCCTCCTGCACGCCCTCCACGTCCTGCACGCCGACCGGCTGGTGAGCCGCCAGGCACGCCGGCCGTCTCTGGGCAGTGCGCGCGCGCGCCTGCGGCGCTGCCGGCGTGCGCGAGCGCCGCACCCGCCGCAACCACGCATCAAGGGGTACACTGTGGTCTCGCGCAAGTCCTGCCAAACTGCTTGGCGTCGTGCTCTCCGCTGCAGGCCGGGCTTGGGGCATAAGGGCTGTTGCCTGCAGTGCACACTGGTCTGCGCCGGACACCAAGCTACGCGTGCATGCCTGGAAGGCAATGGTGCGCCCTCAGTAAGACCGCTTGCAGCCTGCAAGATGCAGGCCAGGACTTGTATGCGGTGCGCAGATTGCAGCTAGTTTGGTCCGACAACAGAGTGTTCACAGGCGCAGCTCCGACGCTGCTTTGCAGCGCCACCTCGCACTGCACAAGGTGCCTCCGCATACGTACGGCGCCCAGGCGGACGCTGAGCCTCCTCGCACCTTGGGAAATACGGCACGCGCGTCCTGTCTCGGCGAGCGCGGCCGCCACGAGCACGGCAAGCGCGCCTTCTGCGCCTCCAGCGGCGCTGCACTGTGGCACAGAGCGCCACAGTGGGAGGAATCTGCGCGGACTAGTGCCGCTGTGCGCCGCAGGTCTGTGCGGCTTGCATACTGTTCGATGCCGTCCATTTTTGCGCCGTAACGCGAGAGAGCCTGCCGGGGTTACCTCCAAACCAGCGTCTCAGCGGCAGTGCTACGAGCTGGCAACAACCTGACGGACGAGCAACACAAGGACATACCTGGCCGGCACGGCGCGTCGAACACGGCGCGTCAACCACGGCCAGGATGCCAGAGTGCGGGGCAAGTCGGAGAGTTGGTGTGGGGACGAGACTGTGAGGGTTTACGCCAGTATTTCATAATTTGTCAGACCATTTTCTCACAATCATGCGGGCATAAGTTCAAAATCGCACAACTAAGGCAGAACACACAAGGCCCGTATTCACGAGGCAGCTTGGAACCTCGGGTAAGCGGTGTGCAAACCCAGCCCCTGCTTGCAGGTGCAGCAACAAATGCCAAGCGAGAGTGTCCAGACCCAGTGCAGAGCGGCTACTGCTGCAGAGACCCCTGGACACGGTGCCTGCGCCTCAGCTATGACGTAAGGCGTGACCTCCCTACATCGCTGTTTGCACAAAGATAAACGACACGGCGGACTCTGGCGCAAGCTGACTCACATACATACACCACCAGAGACCCGAACAAGTGCACATCGCAGGCTATGAGCTGCAACCAAGTCGGTACTCTGCGCCAGCGGAACAAGGAGGGCCCTGCCGAGCACTACTCTCACCGCTGCGCAACTCAGCGCAATAGCTTTCACAGGCTACCAAGCCAGACGTCCTTCGCCGGCGCCTGCCTCAGCAGCATACGTCCGTACTGGCAACTTCCCAGGTGTGTGGGAGCGCTGCTTGGGCGCCACCAGGCAGCCACGCCGCTGCGCTTCAGCCGGGAGCGCCGCGCGCCTGGCAGCGCCGCCTGTGCGCGGCCCGCCCCGCAGCACGGCACCAGCCCCGGAGAGCGCTACCTCGCCGGCGCCTCCGCTGGGCCGCCGAAGCAGCCTCCACCCGGCCCCCAGCCCGCCCCCCCGCCGGCGCCGCCGCCCCTCGGCGGCTCCCCCGCGTTCAGCAGCGCCGCACCCCCGACGCCGCCCTCCACGGCCCCGTGCGCCGCCCCCCCCGCGGGCGCCGGCAGCAGGGCCCCACCCGGGGCCGCGCGGTCGCACGGCAGCGCGCCTGCGCGGCTGCCCCCGCCCGCGACGCCCCCGACCCCGGGCAGGGCCAGCAGCGGGATCACCAGCGGGCCCACGGCGGCGTCCTCGGTGAGGAAGGCGCGCAGCTCCGGCGGCGCGACCACGCCGGCCACGCGCCGCTCGAGCTCGTAGCCGTCCATGCGCTCGGCCTCGTGCAGCGCGGCCGCGAGCGCCGCGTGCGCGGCCGCGTTGGCGCGCACCGCGGCCACGGCGGCCGCCAGCGCGCCCTCCACCAGGCGGCGCGCCTCGCGCTCCACCGCGCGCGCCAGGTCGCCTGCGGCCAGGGTTTAGGGTTTAGGGTTTCCTAGACGGGTTACAGGCCAAGCTCGCGCGCAATTTTGCTCCGCCCGCACGCGCATCCTGCTCCTGTCCAGCTCAGCCCGGCTGCTGTGCACGCCGCGGCGCGGCGGGCAGGAGGGACCCTTCAGGCGGGGGCAGGCGAGAAGCCTGAGCGCTCCTGGCGCCGCCCGGGCCGCGCGCGCCGCGCCTTGCATCGGCGCCCGGGCGGCCGGCCGCCGGCCGCACACGGCCGGGCAGCGCGCCCGTCAGACGGCACCTGGGCTGTGGCACCTGTGCACGCCCGGCCTGCAGCACGGCGCCATCCTCGCCGCCAGCCGCGCAGGCCCATGGCCGCGAGCGGCCGAACTTCTGTGACGCATGGCCCACAATGCTTTGTGCACAGCACACAGTATCTATGGACGGGCGGCCTCGTGCCGGGGCCTGGCAGCGTCTGGGCGCTGCTGCGCAGCATCAGAGCAAAGCCCTGGCCGGGCGCCCGCTGGCGGCACCGACCCCGCGCTACGTCCCCCGCAGGCGCCCGTGCCGTCTGGCGCAAGCGCTGGGGACGTCCTGACAGACGCTCAGGATGCGCCGCGCGCCTGCGTCGCGCAGCATCATCGTGCCGTCGTCGCCCGGCGCCATGGAGCCCAGCGCTATGGGCCCGATCGCGGGCGACAGCCCATACTCGGCCACCATGCGCCAGGCCAGCTCGCTGGCGCGCCGGATGTCATCCCCCGCGCCGACGGACACCTGCCGACGCGGCGCGCCGCGCGCGCCGTCAGCAGGCGCCGCCGCGCGGGTCGCGGGCGCCGCCGGCGCCCGCTCTGGCGCGCACCCCCCTCCGAGCCCAGGGAGGCGGCACGGGGTGCACAGTGAGCCTGTCAGCGTGCCTGTCGCACCACCTCCGCGCCTCGCTTCACCGGCGCAGACCCTGGCTGGGCAGGCGCGCCCCCGGCAGAGGCGCGCCTGCTCGCAGGTGAGCATCTCGGCCGCGCGCCCGCCCATGAGCACGACCAGCTGGCTGCGCAGCTCGTCCGCATACGCCAGCATGTTGTCCTCATTCGGCGGCGCGTACGTGAACCTGCGCGCGGCGCGCCCGCCCGAGTGGGCGCGACAGAGCTTGGCTGCAGCGCCCGAGCGCATGTGTACAGGGTCAGGGCTAGGGCTAGGGTTAGAGCCGAGTTGGGCGCGACAGAGCCGGCTGCAGCGCCCGGGCGCATGCGCCAGCACGCGGGCCGCGCCGTGCGGCCGTTGTGTCCGCCTGCGCCCCATGCGCCCGCCGGCGCCTCCAGCGGGGCCGCGCGCTTCACAGGGGCTCGCTGGCGGCGATGGACGCCAGGCGGGCCGAAACAGAGCCTGCTGCCTCACGCTGCTCTCCCATGAAGGGCACCTCTTCTGAGCTCGCCTGCAAGGCTGCAAGCATGTGTGGTCGCAGAGCGGCACAGCACACCAGCCTCATGGCAGCGTCCGCGATCACCGTGGGCACCGCAGGGCACACAGCAGAGCACACTGCACAGCACTCGCTCGCCCTGAGGGGGCAGCCTTGAGGCACGCTGGCCCCCTTGCGCCGCTCGGGCGCGCGCCCGAGCAAGCCCATGGAGCGCGGCACGAAGGACAGCTACTCCACGATGGGATAGCAGGTAGGCTGTGCACAGGGGTCAGGGTACAGGTAGGATATAGGGCTTAACTATAGGGCCACCGGGGCGCGCGCCCGAGCGAGCCCTTGGAGCGCGGCACGATGGACAGCTTCTCCACGGTCGGCCAGCCCACCAGCAGGCGCTCGACCGCGGTGGACACCACCGCGTGCCCGGCCTCGTGCAGCGCGACGTTCTGGCGATCCTTGGCGTTCCGCAGGCCGGTCTTGCGCTCCACGCCCAGCATGCTGCGCATGATGGCCTGCTCGAACTCCTCGACGCCCACCTCGCCTGCCGCAGAGGGCAGGCCCCTGGGTCACAGCCCCGCTCGTGCGGCTCCCAGCGGTGGGCGTCACAGTCATCGACGTCTGCTGCCAGGTTTAACACACACACCAGTTGTTGGGCAGGTCGCAAATGTCGCACCTGCAGATTGCACTGCTCCGCCCTCGACGCCAAGTCACCATGCGCAGGATCGCCAAAACAGCCTCTTAACATTAACACTGCCTAGCGTGTGCGCAACCCTTTATCACCCCTAGCTTCCCAATGACCCGGGGCTCCTTGCTGCATTCTTGCACACCAGGCAAACACAGACCTGCTGCTGTACCCGCTCACAATACCCTGAGGCGAGGCGCGACTTGCGTATACAGCCTGATTACAGGCCCTGCCAGCGCTCTCTTCGCGCGGTCCTGCTTTCTGAACAAATGCCCAGCAAGCAGGGCGCGCACCCTTGTTGGCGCGGCCCGCCAGCAGCGCAGCCTCATTCACCATGTTCGCCAGGTCCGCTCCGGTGGCCCCTGCAGCAGCCGTGCGGGAGCTTACGTCCGGTCGTGACGCAATGCACGCAGAGCTCAAGCAGCTCTGTGATGTCACATGCGCGCCATGCATGAGCATGACTGCAGCTGGCTGCGTGCGCGCACCAGGCGTCAGGCGCGCCAGGTCGTTCAGGGACACGTCGCGCGACAGCGGCAGGGAGCGCCGCTGTATATGTACCTGGCCGGCCAAGCAGGACCTCAGAGAGCCTTGCATCGAGCGTGCAAGCAGACCGCGCATCCCGTTGACCAAAGCAAATGCTCGTGCTTGTGCATCTGCGTGCAGAATATTGCAATGTGGGCCGCTTCCTCAGGCTTCCAGGCTCTCGCTGCAGGCGCCGCGGCTGCTGCCTGACGCGAGTGCCTGCTTGAGCCGTGCTCAGGCTGGAGGGCACCGACAGCCGATGACTGCAAGACAGCCGCGCGCGCAGCAGGGGGAAAGGTCAGTGGTCGGGTCCTCTAAGCAGTGCATGCGTGAACACAGAGCTGGCTGCTGAGCGCGGGGGGGGCCGGCCGGGCGCGCACATCCAGAATTTGCTCGCGGCCCCAGCGGTCCGGCCGGTCCACGTTCACGGTGCGGTCGAAGCGGCCCGGCCGCAGCAGCGCCTGGTCCAGCACCTGCGCAGGCCCCACAGGCCCGCAGGGTTATCAACCCTACTCACCTTCCTTGTTTCTTGGTGGCTTCTGAGCGCCGGACGAGCGCGCAGCCATGAGGGCCGCCCACCTGCCGCAGCAGGCATCCCAAGCGCAAGCACAGCCCAGGCCAGGACGCTCAGGGCACAGCAGAGCAGGCGCTGCTCTGAGGCCGCGGCTCGGCCACGCCCGCGCGCGCACTGCAGCGCAGCACTGCTGCATGCCATGCACAGGGGCCATCCCAGGCTTGCAGCGCTGGACACAGCAGGACCACGCGCGCGCATGCCAGGCCTTGCAAAGGGTAAGCTATGCGCGCGCCAGTGGTGGCGGCGCAGACGACGAGCGCGCCCTGGACACGGCAGGGGTCATGCACCCGGGGCCGTGCAGAGGGCGAGCCGCGCACACGGGGGCGGTCAGTGGCGGCGACGCAGACGATGGGTGCACCCTGGACACGGCAGGGCTCATGCACCCGAGGCCATAGCTAGGGCCATGCAGGGGCCGAGGCGCGCACGTCGGGGCGGTTGGTGGCGGCAATGCAGATGACGGGCGCGGCCGCCGCGCCGCTCTCAAAGCCGTCCAGCTCGGTCAGCAGCTGGTTCAGCGTCTGCTCGCGCTCGTCGTTGCCCACGCTGCGCAGCCGCGTGTCGCGGCCTGCGCGCGCGCACGCCACCGCCGCCGTCAGCGCCGCCTGGCCTGGTCAGCAGCCGGTTCTGTGTTTGCTCGCGCTCATCGTCGCCACGCTGCGCAGCCATGTCATATCTCGGCCAGTCACCACACTGCTGCTGTCTTCATCGTTACGGGAACCAAGATATCCGTTGTTGAGAGTTGTCTTTGGTTTTTTGGTAGCTGCGAGAGCTGCCTTCGGCTGCAGTCTCGGTTTGCGTTGGGTGTCTAGGCGGCCCGACTCGGTCAGCTACCAGTGCAATGCCTGGAACTGTTGCTGCCACACCTGTCTCATCTACCTCTGACCCATGTGGTGGCCGGCGCCGCCAGATGGCCAGAGAGGGGCTCGCCTGCTGGCTGGGGCACGGGCGCGCGCGCAGCGCACCACGGCGCCTGCCCATCAATGACCGCATCGCTTGCGGGAGCCGTGGAGGGGCACCGGGGGGCCTCGGGGCGGGGGACACCTTTGGCCACGGCGTCCACCTCGTCGATGAACACGATGGCCGGCGCGACCTTGCGCGCCTGCGCGAACAGCTCGCGCACGCGGCTGGCGCCCATGCCCACGTACAGCTCCACGAACTCGGACGCGGCGATGGAGAAGAAGGGCACGCCCGCCTCGCCCGCCACCGCGCGCGCCAGCAGCGTCTTGCCTGCCGGGCGCGGCCGCGGCGGTTAAGGTAGGTCAGGGTAGGGTAGTTCGTGGCCCGCCCGCTGAGTCGGCCATCTGACGGGAGCAGCGTTTGGCGTACTGTGCGACAATTGCAGCATCGAGCTCTGCCCTCTGGACACGTGGCGCTGCTTGCATCGCCCGAACATGCCCTGCTGCGAGCCATCAGGAAGCCAGCACTGTCACGATCGCGCCCAGCATAAACACGGCTCTGCTGTGCAGTCTGCAACCACCCCCTTCCCCTGCCCCTCCCTCCACCTGCGAGAAACAGACAGTGCCAGCACGCTCTGTGGCCTTCAGGGAGGCCACGAGGGCGGCGCCGCACCCGTGCCGGGCGGCCCCACGAGCAGCACGCCGGACGGCGCGCGCGCGCCCAGCCGCGTGAACTTCTCCGGCGCCCTCAGCACCTCCTGCAGCGCGCCAGACGAGTGACAGGATTAGGGGTAGGGTCAGCACGTCCTGCGGCGCGCCACACGAGTGATAACGCCCCGCCGTAGCCCGTCCACACCACGGACCTGCGCCCTGCGCTCTGCCGCCCCGTCGCGCGGCTGGCCAGACGGCCGCCGCGGCCGCCCCAGCCCTGTGTCACACGCCCCAGCCCTGTGTCACACAATCCACATCTCTGCGAGTGAGGGCCGCGCTTTGCTGCCTACCCTGCTACGGCTCAGAGCCATGGCCTGGCTACAGAGCCATTAAGCAAGACATGCCAACAGAGGCAACACGCCAAGAAGCCCGGAGCCATGTCCTGGAGGGCTCCTGTGTTATACACAGCAAAAGTTCTGTACAGAAAATGAAAGGAAAAGAGTGAGGAAGTACGCGGGAGATGAGCCAGTTCAGGCGGGAGCGCACCACCACCTCGGCCAGCTCCATCTTCGCCTCGTCCACGCCGGCCACGTCGTCAAACGTCACGGCGGCCGCCGGCGCGGCGGCGCCGTGCCGGCGCCCGGCGCCGCGCTGCGGCAGCCGCAGCGGCAGCCGCACCAGCAGCGACAGCGTCATCACAAAGTACATCGCGTACATCTGCGACGCGTGCGGCAGCGGGACCTCGTGCTACCGCCTGGCGAGAGTAACAGGCAGCTCCAGAGTGAATGAAATGAAGCGTCAACCCGGTAATTGAACATTCCTGCTCTGGCAGGTGAGAGGCAGACCAGGACACTTTCGTTACCCGCAATCGTTCGGGCGCAAGCTCGCGTGTGTGCAGAGTACGTGCGCGGTGTCGGCGCGCGCGCTCTCAAAATCAGGCGTGCGCGGTCTCGAGCCGGGCGCGCCATGGTGTTGAGCAGCCGGTTCTGGCCCTTGTCGACCGCCGCGAACGCGACCTGGTTCTTCAGCAGCGCCTCGTAGGGCGTCGCGTAGTCCGCGGGCCGCACGGTGCGGAAGCTGACGCGGGCGTCGCGGCCGCCCTCCGGCATCGCCCTGCCGCCCTCCCCATCTCTGCATCAGGCCCCTGCTCTGAGCGCCGCGGCGACGCTGCACGGACGGGTGGACACGTGCGCGTGGGTGGGTGTGGCGGTGACGGCGTGCTGACAACCCTGCGGCGCAAGGAGCACGCAACGGCTCTGAAGGCGGGACGTGCTCCGTATGTCCCTGACGTGTCGCGTCCCGGGGCACCCTCAGCTGTAGCGAGCGCGTGTGAGGCTGGTATAGCTCTTGCAGTCACCGTACGACTCAGCGGGGCCTGCCCGGCATCACAGCTCTGCCAGGGTGCAGGCAGGGGTGCCAGGGGTGCGCTAGCAATAACGCACGCACAGCGCAGCTCACACCGCAGAGCCCACACAGCGGTTTGGCCCGGCCTAAACGGGCCGGCGAATGCTCTGCGATGGACCACAGCTGCACGCTGCCAGCCCCTGAAAGAGCTGCAAGCGGGGCAGGGCGCACGGCAGCAGGCTGCTGCTTGGCCGCGCGGTGAAGGTGAGTCGGCGGTCGTCAACGACAACCGCCGCGACCTCGTTCTGCCGCACGCGGCGCATGAACTCGGAAAAGTTCACCTGCGCACATCACCACAGGAGTCAGGAAGCCAGCATGTGCCACTTAGCGCTAACACGCCATGCCACGCCACGCCAGGCTTATACTTCAAGCTGTGTGTCCAAGGTCAGTGTCCAAGACGGTGTCCATCAACCTGAAGTCAACCTCCCGCGCAGCGCACAGGGCGCACACACGGCGGGCACGCACCTCGATGGTGTAGTTCTGCTGCGAGCTGAAGGTGCTGCGCCTGCTCGTCGGCCACAGCCAGGCCAGCATGAGCACGAACAGCACGTTGGCGAGCAGGCGCAGGGGCTGCTGCCCGCGCAGGCCCTGCAGCCACTGGCCGAGCCACCACCAGGACCGCCGCGGCGGCGTGCGCCGGCTGCCCGGCTTGTCGCCGCTCGCGCACCGCGCGCACAGGCGCCGCCAGGGCCGGCCCTGGCGCTGGCACCGGGCGAGGCCGATGGCGCCTGCGCCGCTCTGGCGCCACGGCGCGCCCCCTCGGCAGGGCGAGCCCGGCATCAGCGCGCTCCGAGCCAAGCGCGCCGTGCATGCTTCGCGGCGGGGCCTGTATGCGCACGGCTGCGCTTGCAGGCGGGCTCGTGACAGGCCGGCTGCCAGCAGGGCCCCAGGAGGCCCCCAGGCATGACACCTCATCTTTGGTGCCAACGTGCCCAGCGCAGAGGTCCGCCTTGGGCAGGTCCCCAGCAGCTAAGAGAATGCGTTGCTTTCTGCAGACGGAACAGTTGCCGCTCTTGCAATGTACTGTGGCTCGCACAATTTATTATCAAGCACACCCTATGGGCCCTTGACCAGAGTCAGATTTTCAAACTTGCCTCAGACCGAGCTTTCATCTGGAGGAGCTATTATCGAGTATTGCCGCTGGTATTTTTCCTGACCAAGCTTGCACTGTATGTAGTAACAGTGCAATTTCAAGATCGCTATTATGCCCAACCCATGTCCCAGGAACGACACAGCCTTGGCCGACAGCAGTCACCTGGCGGTCCAGGGGGCGTTGGTACTGCCGCAAACGCTGCCTGCGGCCGCTCACATAGGCGCTGCCAGCTGCAGCAAATTAATCGACCGACTTTTTCAACATGTCGGCAGGCAGCAGTCTGTGTTTGCAGGCCAAAGAACAGCTATGACACATTAGTGCACGGCACCAGCAGGCATTTGAATGCATGCCACACAGATGCTCCAGCTAGCCAAGCGAAGTGGCCGTTCACGAGCAGGCAACTTGCCTAGAGCAAACATGTATAGCTATAGTATGTCGTCCTCATTACGCTAGTAGGCCTCAGCATCGCTGCCAAACAGACGTTCGCCACGCGCGGCGGCCAGGAACCAGGCGCTGCCGGTCACGCACAGGCCGGCCGCGGCCCCGTACGCGCGCCACCAGCCGGCCAGGCTGCCCGGGCCGGCCGCCTGCAGCAGCCACCCGGTGGCCTGCACGCCCACCACACCTGCGCGGAGCGCGGTGTTGAGCGGGACGCACGGGCATGCGCCTTGCGTGATCACCGGCGCCACAGTTGCAGGACCCTAGGTGAGCATGAGCGGCGCACTGCTCCAGGTGTGGTTCAGGTTCTGAAATTTACACAATGCATGCACACCAAGGCCTGCTGGGGCGCGGTGGCGAAAAGGTGGTGCATAGCACGCTGCACCTCTGCTGCTGGCGGGCGAGCTTCTGTCCTTGGGCGCGCTGTCGTAGCGGCACCAACACGAACTTTTTCATATGCCAGACATATGACGCGCGCCCACGTCGATGACCGTGCCATGCCGCAAGCCAGCACCAGCTACGAGCGGCAGGGCGCTGCCGGCCCAGCCGGCCGCGGGCGCACCCGCGAGCGTGCCGGCGGTGTTGGAGATGCCCATGACGACGCCCGCGTACTGCGGCGCGATGTCCATGTGGTTGACGCTGAAGCCGCCGCGCGCGAGCCCGGCCGCGCCCAACGCCAGGCTGGTCGCGGCCACGCCCGCGGCCTCGCCGCGCGCGGCCGGCATCAGCAGCAGCGCGCCCGCCGTGCCCCAGAACCCTGTCAGACGCGCGACACGGTCGGGACCCTTGTCAAGGCCCTGCGGGTGCTGAAGGCGCCGCGCGCAAAACCTGAGGCCGCCCCGAGCGCCAGGCTGGTGCGCGACCATGCATCTCTGCCGCCGCCCTGCCGCAAGCAGCCCGGAGCTAGAGGACAGGGTGGGGCGTGCGGACGCGCGCCGATCGAGTTGACAGCCTTGCGCGCGCCCGCCACGCTGGCGCGCCGCGTCGCGATCAGGTGGTCGCCGGCCCAGCCGCCCAGGTTGGACGTGGCAAACATGACCAGGTATGGCAGCACCTTGGCCGTGCCCGCCTTGGCCAGGCTGGCGTGCAGCACCTGAGCGCCGCAGTGAGGCTAGGGTTTTGACCAGGGTTTGGCGCAAACCGCGTCTGCTCATGCGCCCGACTGCCTACTGAGCTCGCCGCGCATGCTGCAGGCGGCGTGTACGCGTGCAGACCTGGCTCGGACACGGCCCCCGCGCCACCGCCCAGCTCACGCGAGCGGTCAGTGAGGGCGCGGCATATGTCAGCCTTCCAGGCGGCGCCGGCGGCGCGCCTTGTCGAAGTAGGTGGGCAGCCAGTTCATGACGACGTAGAATGCGTAATGAAATGTAAAGTTGTTGACCACGATCGCCCACAGGGCCGGGTGGCGCAGCAGGCGCGCCCAGGGCGTGGGCGGCGGGCGCCCCTTGCGCTCGCGCGGCTCGTTTGCCGCCAGCGGCATCACCGTCATCCTGGGCGCGCCGCCAGAGTCCATGTCAAGGGACAGTGACCGCACCTGTTGACGGTATGTACTCGTTGCAACCGCTCTGGGCTGATAGCTGTACAGATGATAGCAGCACCATGCCACCAACCTGGACTTCTGGCAATGCATGCCTACTAGCCCGTCATTCAGCGCGATGATCAGAATCTCGACCCCGCTCAGGCAAAGAAAGCGTCGTTGTCGGACAGCGCAAAAGGCGTGATATGATGGGCTGCAGCCCCACTCTGTTGGGCGATGTGCAAGCACACATCACCTCCGCTGCCCTCCCGGTGTCTGCCACAGCTCCACCAGATGCTCGCACATGCATCCTTGAACACCAGCGCTAGCTTGCCTGAAATCAGTGAAGATGAGCTCTCCGGGGCACGTCGACATGCGGGACGGGCCAGGGCCGGCACCTGTACGGCACATCGCGGCCCACGACCGCCCACATCGCGAGCCAGGCAAAGCCCAGCGCGGCGACGCCGCGCAGCAGCGCGCCCGCGCCCCACGCGTCGGCCAGGCCGGGCAGCACGGCCATGGCGCCCGCGCTGCCCAGGTACATGCCGGATGTGGCCAGCGAGACCGCGCGCGCGCGCTCGTGCGGCGGCACCCACTGCGCTGCGAGCGCGATCCTGGGGTCAGGACAGGGCGACGGCCCAGGCTGCGAACAGGCCGATGACGCGTCAGCGGCTTGGTTATGGGCCAGCGCAGCTGTTGCGCGCGTGCTACCTGCATTTGTGCCGAGTGTGGCCATGCAGGCCTAGTGCTCGTTCCCTGAGACACACGGCAGGCCCTGGGGGGCAGCGCATCGTGAAGGGACGCCTCTGCATGACGGCCTGGGCCGCTTGCGCATGCTTGGGCATGCAGGCCCAGTTTTTCTACCCGTCTGCCAGCGCCGCCCAGGTGGGGGATAGAAGCTTTGCACAGGCGGTCGAACAGCGCACAGGAGGGGAGTGGAGGGCGCTGCCGCGGCGCCTGCTCGGGGCGCCCCCGCGCCTGCGACAGCACGGTGTGGATGGAGGGGATGAGCAGGCCCTGCGCGACGCCGACCGCTACGCGCGCGACCATGGTCGCCGGCACGTTGGCCGCCGTGCCCGGCGTCAGCAGGCACGCGGTGGACCACAGCGCGAAGGAGGCCATGAGCGTGCGCCGGCCGCCCCAGCGCTGCGCGGCCCAGCCGCCCGGCACCTGCGTGAGCGGCGACGGCCTTCAGACGCATCGCTCTGTGGAGAGGAGGCAGAGCTCCTCCGCCTGCGTGCCTATGTTGCCTCTGTGCGTACTGTGCCCGGAGGTCATAAGGTATGCACCATGCACCGTCAGCATTTGCGCGGCGACTCCGGGGCTGCGACTTTCACACCAGGCAGCCTGCCTCACCACCATGCCGCCAGCGATGCTATGTGCGACCTGCAAGGCAACGAACACCGCCTGGAAGCAGCCCAGGCTGCCCCAAGGGGAGGCTGAGTGCGAGAGTGCGTGGCGCGCCTGCGACACCGCATACCCCCAGAAGAAGGCCGACAGCACGGTGCCTTTGACAGCCTCCGAGATGCCGGCCTGCTTGGCCATCGCTGTGAAGGCGATCGAGAAGCCCACGCGCTCCACATACGCTGTGAACGTCGCCAGGAAGCAGGCGAGCACGATGCGGTGGCGCGCCTGGGGAGGAACTTGTCAGGGGCAAAGGTAAGTGGTCAGGTGGACTACTGCGGCAGGAGAGGGCGTTCCGAACGCTCACATCATAGAAAAGTTTTCAGATGAGCAGAGGAGGGGTGCACTGATGCAACTACACTACGACAAGATGCCTGCAGTGGGTGAGCTTCACGGCACCTCCAGGCGCCACCACCCGCGCTGCTTGGGCTTCCTGCCGGGGCTGTAGCGTGTGGCCAGCCCAATGCTAGCCTGGTCGCTGCGCATGCTGTGCGCGGCGCTTGATTTGATGCTGACTCTGTGCAAGCAGGCATCACTGCCCAGTGAGGTAGTTCATCCACACACCTTTCCCAGTATGCCTCCTGATACTGCAGGTGGTGTGCTCACGCGCCGGGGATTGGCCGTGCTTGCTAGACTCAGCGAAGCTTCACGGCACCTTAGCTACAATAGCTCGGCTGTATTGCAATCTGGAGTACGGGAGCAGGTCATCCTAGGACTAGCGCTCCGCACGAGCTCTATAATGCAGAGCTGTCCTGCCAGGGCCCTGCCCTGCTTGCTATGTGCGAAGTGCATGTTCTTCTTGTTGCACCAAGTCTGTCATGTGCATCAGTGTCACACGCATATGTGCTTGCTCAGCTGGCCAGAGCGTGCTGGACTGCAACGCCTAGCTGGCCAGAGCACACATAACTGCAACGGAGTGCGCCGCTGAAGAAAGAGTGTTACAGACATCAAAGGCAAGCCACATAAGCACGCCCCTGAGCATGGGGGCTCGTGGCAGATGACCACGCAATGATGATAATAATACCAATGCTAAGCAACTCGCATGAATGCCGTAACGCCGCAGCCTGACATTAGCGCGACACGAATGCGTTGTTCATACGTCTCCCACCCCCTGCCGCTGGGAGGGACGCACTACTTCACCCTGTACGCAATCTACGGGACCTGGCAATACTCATAACGACGGTGGATACCCATGCACCAGCGGAGGCTGTACCCCAGGCACCAGGCATAAGCCTGTCAACCCCGCAAAGACAGAGCAGCAAGGCGTGCCCGTCGCGCGCGCTGGAGCTGTGCGGCAAATACCGTAATCCACAGAAAAAAGACGCCACTGCTGCTTGATGCAATTGCCTACTACTCCATTTATGCCTCGACCGCCATATAATAGACATGAAGCTTTTCCGTGCTGCGCGGTCCAAAAGGGAGGGGAGAGGGAGGGAGCCTGCCCAGCGCAGGCGGCCTGGACAAGACGCAACAGTGCTCACAAAGCAACTTCCATCTCGATCTTGACGCAGCTTGCCCAGCAATGCAGCGCGGGCACGGCGACAGCCCCTGCCGTACAAGCATCATGCACACCCAGAAGCCTCCAGCGGCAGCCTTGACAGCGGACTGCCGCTCTCGGCAACGGGTGTGCTGGCGCAGGTACGGCAGCGGCTGCCCTGGCGAGGAACTTTGTCCGCAGTTCACAGCCGCCATGACCTCCAGAGACGCCGGCCCCCGCAGGCCGGCGTGGCTCCCCCGCGAATTACTAAAAGCATGCGGGGGCTCTGGGGTGCCGCGCGCGTGTTGTCGCGCGCACGCAGCGCGCACGACCGAAAAAACTGCCGTGGTGTGCGCGCATCTTGTCAACCCCGTGGGCCTGCCTAAAGGTGGGCCCCGGCGCAGCCGGCAGGGCTCCCCCGCGACCGCCCGACCCGCCCCACCCCAAAAGGGGCGGGCGGGCGGGAGCCGCGGGAGCGCCGCGCGGCGGCACGAGCGATGGCGCCCGCGCGCCGCGAGGCCCGGACGAAGTGCTAAAAACATATCCGGCCCTGCGCAGGCTGCGCGCGTTGGTTCTTGGGGTCTGGAGCGGCGGCGGCGCGCGCGCGCGCGCGCCGCGGGCGGCCGCCCCGGCGCGGGGTGCAGGGACCCCCCGCGCGCGGGGCGGCGCCCGATCAGGCGCGCGAGGCGCCCTACTCGTCCTCCTCGGAGTCGGACACCTCCTCGCCGCGCGCGATCTTGGCCTTGCGCACGCGCTCGCGCTGCTTCTTCTCCTTGTTGGACAGCTTCTTCTTGGGCGCCTTGATCTTGATCTGCGCGGCGCCGGTGCGGCGCCGTTCACCCACTGCTGTGTGACGCTGGAACCGTGCCTGGCAGACACCCCTGGTCCTGCCCAGCAGAGGCCTGCCCTCCCTAGCAACGTTGGAGCTAGGCAGCCTACCCCTTGCAGAAGAGTGCTGCATATAAGCACCACACAGCTTCACTGCCAATCGCTGGTCTCTGATGTAGGTTAGCCCAGACCCACGCAACCTGTCATGTCCGGGCAGCAGCGCTGCAGGCAGGCGCTGGCAGCCATGCAAGCATGCATACGAGGTGTCCAATACACAACAGCGCAAGCCACGGTCCATTAGGGCGAACGAGAGCGCGCGGGCACGCACTACATTGCCGAGCGCGTCGGTCATCTCCTCCTGCCGCTTCCACTCGAGCTTCTCGGCGGCGGCCGCCGCGTCGGACTGGCCCTCTACCTGCAGCCGCCCGTCCACCATGTGCCACTGCTCCTTGCAGAGCGCGCTCGTGAACTCTGCGCGCGGCCGCGCGGGGTCAGCGTCAGTCTCGGGAGAACTGCCACCCTGCCGTCTCCTTGCCCGGCGCTGCAGCGCGGCCGCAAGCTTGGCAAAAGCCCTGCAGCTGCTCCGTCTCACAGCACACATCCTGCTCTGCCAAGGCTCACAAACAAGCGCTGGGCTGCACGCTAGATGAGCGTGTTGGAGGACAGCAGTGGCCATACATGCTGCATTCGCCAGGCATCACACCACCAGGCAGGTCGCCTGCGCACACCACTTGGTGTGCGCAGGCAATCGCTTCACGCGCGGGCGCCGCCCGGGCGGCGCACCAGAGTTGTGTGAGATCATGACCACGCCGCCGCCGTACTCCTTGATGGCGGTTGCGAGCGCGCCAAGCGAGTCGCGGTCCAGGTAGTTGGTCGGCTCGTCCAGCACCAGGATGTGCGGGCTCAGCCACATGCAGGCCGCCAGGACAACCTTGACCTTCTGCCCGCCTGCGCGCGCGGCCGAGCGCGCCCGCTGTCAGAGAGCGCGCCTAGCAGGCGCCTGCGGAACGGGCGCGTAACCGCGCACGCCGCGCCCACACACGCATCCGCATGCGCCTGTCGGCCCGCCAGCCTCTTTTGGAAACAACAACAAGCAGGTGCGCTCCTGCCTAGCCCGACAGGGGGGGGACTCGCAGCTTGGCACAAGCGCCGCACGACCTGGAAGGGAGGAAAAGGAGCCGCAAAAGGGGGCGCCGCACCCGACAGGCCGCGCATCTGCGAGTGCGTGCCGAACTCGGCCTCGATGCCCAGATCGTCCAGGTGCTTCTCGACCACCTTCTGCGTCAGCGGCCGCGTGATGAGGCCCGCACGGCTGGCCTCCTTCATGTCCAGCTCGTTGACCAGCTTCTCGAAGCCCATGTCGATGAGCTGGTCGCGCGTGAGCCACGTGTCGTGCTCCGGGTGCGAGAACGCGCCCGCCCAGCGCACCTCGTACTCGTAGCTCTTCTTCAGCTTGCGCCTGCGGCCGCGCCGCCCGCGACTCAGCTTCCCCACCGCCGAGCGTCCGCCACATGTCTGTGTTATTGTTTTGTTTTCTACACCCACAACAACACACAACACACCACGATGCCACAGCCACGGCATGCCTTCTACAGCAGCCGCTGCAACGCTCCTGTGGCAGGAACCGCCGTGCAGTGCTATACCCTACACTTACACCCTAAACCTACAGTGTGAAGCGCGCGCGCACCGGCTGAGCAGCTTGTCGACCTGCTTCTTGACGCCGTCGTGCAGCACCAGCTTCTCCATCGCGGCCGCCTCCTCCGCGGTCACCACGCGGTTGACCTTGACCAGGTTCTCGCGGTCCTCGCCGGTCGCGTAGCGCCACTGGATGTACTGGTTGGGCGTCTTGTCCAGGTGCTGCTCAATGTGGTGGAACGCGTGCTGCGCGACGTACGCGAAGCGCATGTTGGGGTGCTTCCAGACCGTGCCCGTCGTCGGCTCCATCTCGCCGGTCAGCACCTGCGCGTCGGCCGCGCTGCGTCGGCGCGGCGGCGCGCTGGGTGCCGGGGCGGCAGGCGCGGCCGCTGCGCGCGCAGGGCTGGCGACGCGGCGCTGCCCGCGCAGTGCGCAGCACCGGAGCGATGGACAGCAGCTTGTTGCCCGCGCCTTGCCTCAGAGCGCTCGCTGCATTTCGACCACCGCCTGCTTGTCATGGGGCTTTAATGCCGTCTCTCTTTCAGAGCTGCTGGCCGCGAGACGGGCGGCGCGCCTTGATCATGGTCGACTTGCCCGCGCCATTCGGCCCGATGACCGCCACGCGCGAGTTCAGCGAGCAGAAGATGGACACGTCCTCCAGCGTCTTCCGCGCCGCGGTCGGGTACCTGCGCACGTGTGCGCGCGCTCACACACTGCGCTCTGTAGCCCCACCCTAATCCTGTCCTGGCACACACGCTGCGTCTCTAGCCGCGCCATATGTCGCCAGAAAAAAAATCCCCGCACAGGCCGCGGCGCGCACTCTGCGGCACTACAGCGCAAGCAGCTCCGCTCAGCCTCTCCAGCCTGCAGAGCGGGGGCCGGGGGCGGCGGCGGCAGGCGCGCACTGGAACGACACGTGCGTCATCTTCAGGATGGGCTTGTCCTTGGACTTGATGCCCTCCAGGAACCCGGGCTCGGGCAGCACAAACTTGAGGTCCGCGCTCGCCAGCTCGTAGTACGCCTTGGCCTCCGGGCGCTGCTTGACAAACTCGGCCAGGTTGCCGCGGTACAGGCGCAGCTTGCGGCCCTCGTAGTGGATGATGTTGGAGCAGACCGCGTCCAGGAAGCGCGAGTCGTGGGACACGATCATGCTCGTGACCTCCGTGAGCCCGCACAGGTAGTCCTGCAGCCACTTGACGTTCTTGACGTCCAGGTGGTTGGTCGGCTCGTCCAGCAGCATGATGTCGGCCTTCATGAGCATCGCGCGCGCGAGCGCCAGCTTCATTTTCCAGCCGCCCGACAGGCTGGCCACCGGCTGCGCCCGCATCATCTCCGTGAAGCCGACGCTGCCCAGCACCTCCTCCACCTGCTGGTGGCCCGGGTGGCTCGCGTCTGCGCGGCCGCGCGCACCCCCGCCAGCCCCTCAGCCCCGCGCCGGCCCCGCTGCCGGCCGGCGCCCCCTGCGGGTTCCAGAGCACACCCCACACGACAACCCGCGCCTGGCACACACACCTGACCAGCGCGCCAAGCCCACCGCACCACGCTGCGCACGCAGCGTCAAGCTCCACCCTAACCCAAGCTTCAACACAACACGCTTTGGCGCGCACACTGCAAACAACGAGATCCAAGTACGCATATTCTGTGACCCTTGAATGCACACTACATGCGCATAGAAATAAGGTTGGGTCAGCGCGCACCCTGCAGGATGGGGTCCGAGTACACGTACTCCACGACCGACATCTCGGACGCCTCGGAGTCGATGTCGTGCTCCACGTACACCGTGCGCAGCTCCTCCTTGGGCGGGAAGCCGTCCAGCTGGCCGTTGGCGATGGAGCGCATGAGCGTGGACTTGCCCACGCCGTTGGGCCCGCAAAGGCCGTAGCGCTTGCCGCGCTTGAGGTGCAGCGTCGCGTTGTTGAGCAGGATCTTGGCGCCGTACGCCAGGCTGAACTCGCAGTTGCACAGGTCCTCGCCCTCCTCGATGTCCTCGTCCTTGACCTTCTCAATCGAGGCCTCAAAGCAGCGGTCCAGGAAGCCCTTGGCGACGCCCTGCGCGCCCTCCTTGCCGAGGCCGCCGCCCAGGTAGGGCAGCACAATCTCCACCCAGTCGCCCTTGTCGAAGATCTTGCGGTCGATGAGCGGGCAGGCGAGCGCGGCGACATAGGCCAGCGTCGTCTCGTCCGCCTCCGCCTTGCCGAGCGCGGCCTTGAGCTGCGTCAGCGCGTTGCCGGCGTCGGCCGCCTTGGGCAACTCGGCGTCCACGTCCTTGACCAGGCGCAGCAGCGTCGCGTGCGCCTTGGTGGCCACGCCGCGGCACTCCGGGTCCGACACCTCGTCCTTGACCTGCGCACGCGCGCGCTCCCGCCGTCAGCACCGCCCCAGCGCCGCACCGCCCGCCGCTGAGAACCAGCGTGACAAGCTAGGCCGCTCTGTGGCTGCCAGATCCAGCAGGGACGCCCGCACGCAGGCCGCCGGCGCCTGCCCGAGCTCAGTCTTGCGACCCACGCCTGTCCACCGCGGGACCAAGAAACCCTGACAAAAACCCTGGACAGGTGCGGAGGGGAGGCGCGCCTTCTCCACGCCGGGCAGCAGGCGCGGCAGGAAGACGGCCGCGTCGTTGGGGTTGTCCACCAGCTTGGCCATGTTGTCGATGATGAGGCACGACTTGCGCTTGATCGCGGTCGCGCGCTCGCGCAGGCCGCGCAGCAGCAGCGGCACCATAATGGACAGCGTCGGCGCCTCCACCGCCTGCGCATGCGGGGGCAGCTTAGGGTCAGCTGAGACTGCTGCCGGCGCTTCGCATCCCTGGCGCGCTCGGGCAGAGCGCTGGCGCTCCCAGGGGTAGCAGCCTCCCTGCAGCGCCTTTGTGGCTAGGTGGCCAAGCGACACCCAGTCTCTTCCACCTACTCTGTTCACTCTTGTGCAAACAAGGCGCGACGCAGCAATTCAGCGCTCTGAGCCCGAGGGAAACTCAGCACGGCCACGAACTGCCTCACAAGCAGTGGTATATATAAAAAGCTTATATTGCACTTTCTGCCTGTGGTAAGTCTTGCATGAAGTCAGACCCTGCACTGTTGCGTCGTACTTTGTCTGCACAATTCCTAATCACGGTGTTTCAAGCACAACTTGTGGAGCACAACACGAACGAAAATGATCTGGCAGAGCTGCCCCGCGCAGTATCAACAAGAGTGAATGCTAACACTCCTGGGCCACAGCACGTTGCCCGCCACAGAGCGCGGCGCGCGCCTGCACAAACGTGGTCGCGGACAGCTTGTGCACGCAGTCCGGCACCTCCGCCGGGCGCGCGATCGAGCTGACCAGCACCGGGATGAAGGGCTCGATGTCGCGGTTGCCCACGACGCCGCACGCCTCGCCCATCACCTTGCCGGCCGCCACCTGCGCCGCGCCCGCGCGCGTCACACCCCCGGGCTTCCCACGCGCGCCTCGCTGCCAGGCCTGCCTGCAAGAAGGCCGCGCCTGCGAAAAGATTACAGACTTCGACGCGACAACGCGTTCAAGAGTGACAGCCTGCAAGAGAGGGTGTCAGGCAGCTAGGCACCGCGCAGGGGGCGAGGGCGGGCGCGGCTGCGCCGGCGCACCTGGACCTGGCGCTTGGCGTCGGACATGGCCGCGGTGAGCGCGGGCACGATGTAGGGCAGGCTGCGCGCCATCTCCTCCGGCGCCACGTGGCACAGCGCGCTCAGGAAGTTCAGCGCGCCCGACTTGACCTGCGCACGCGCGCCCGCTCAGCGGCCTCGCGCCCTCCCGTGAGCAAACATCAGCGGCCCCGCCCCGCCGGCTTGGCTTGACGCACTGCCCGCTGACACACCGCGACAGCAGCCCTGGCCGGCTCGCCATGCCGCGGCTGGTCTGCATACGCAGGGCTGACTGCCAACAGGGTCCGTGCCGGCTTGCTGACGCCTCCCCCTCAGACACTGCCGGGCAAGCACCTCGAACCTTCACTGAACAAACACCAGGAACGCGGCCACCACGCGGTCGTAGCGCCGCACACTACCTCAGCCGTGCCAGCAGATTAACCCCGCCCGCACACACAGAACCAGGACAGGCAGGCGCCCGCCGCAGCGCCCGCGCCTGCCAGTGCTTCTTGGTCTCCGTGTTGTCCAGCAGCGTCGGCAGCACCAGCTTGACCGCGAGCGGGCTCAGCAGCTCCACCAGCGCCTTGCCGGCCGCCTCGGCCGCCAGCTGCACGGGCTTGACCTGCGCGCGAGCGCCCGTTTGCGCGTTGGCAACAGACAGGGGATGTTGCGGCGGGTAGTGCAGGAGCACGCTCGTGCGCTCACCAAGTCGTAGACACCACATTAAGGACAACTTTGGTGGTTATGGACACCATCATGGGCCCCAGCCTCCCGGAGCTGCTGGCAGACACCAGCCCACACGCGTGCACAAGCGTGACAAGCTCGTAAAGGCGCAAGTCGCAAGGGCTAGACGCGCAACACCAGTCACCAGCTGTGCCTGGATGACAACACGCGGCGATCGCACACTCGCTCCGCTCACCCCGACTCGACAGTCACAAGCGGCACGCGCGCCTTGTCGCAGTAGCAGGCCAGGACGTTGGCCAGCAGCGGCACCAGGAAGGGCTCGGCCGGCTTGCCGACCACCCCGCACAGCGAGCTGAACACCACCAGCGCGCCCTCGCGCGCCAGCGCCGACGAGCTGTCCTCTGTCGCCGCCTTGAGCATGTCCAGCAGGCCGGTCGACTGCGCGGCGCGCGCGGGGCGGGATGTCAGCGGCCGCGCGTGAGATACCGCCCAGATATACTGCCGAGAGCTGCGCCGCGCAGCACGCTGCCGCTGCGCGCGTCCTGGTGCAGGCGCGCGCCAGGAAGCCTCCAGAATGTCGTAAGGAGGCAGGTCGAGGCTGGCGGCCGGCGGTCGCGGCGGCAGCTCACAATGAGGGCGCGCCGCACCTCCATGGAAGCCGCGCCGGCCGCCTTGACGTGCGTGGCGATGTCGCCGGCCGCCGCGCGGCGCTCCTCCTCGCTGCCGCCGCTGGTCAGGCGCTCCAGCAGGTCATGCACGGCCTTGCTCTCGTCGGTACTGCCTGCGGTGCGACGGGCGCGCCAGCTGTGAGCCAGCCGCTCCCACAGCAGCAACGGCGCGACCGCGGCCGCCGGCAGGCAGCCTCGCGGCGCGACGCCGGCACGCGGCGCGGCGCACGCGCGGGCATGCGGACACCTCAGCCGGGCGCTGCGCGGCTGCTGTGCCCTCCTAACCCGCCCAGCAAGGCGCGGGCGCGCTCGGGCAGGCGATCACAGCCGCCTCGGGCGTCCTGACCAGCCTTATCAGGCGGCTTACCTGCCCCGGGCGACTTCTCACCACAAACGACGGCCGCCGGAACACGCCGGCCCGCGCCCGGGCTGCATCAGCCGCCAGCACGGAGCCGCCAGTGCCCACAGCACCGCGAGGGGAGGTGGGGGCCCGGGTTCGGCCGGGACGCGCCTTGCGTGCCGGCCTTGAGCGAGAGGTTGGCCAGGCTGGCGGCGCTGTCGCTCGCACGGCTGTGCTGCATCTTGCGGCTGTCGCTGGCCAGGGCAGCGGCCGTGAGCGTGTCAGACATCCTGGGTAAGGCTGAAAGGTGTGTGTGGTGAGGGCTAGGGCGCTTCTGGAGGCCACACAGAGCTGTGTGACGCACCGAGCAGCCGCTGGGAAATGGGGTCTCAAAGAGACGGTGAAAGAGGCCGATCCTGGCGGCAGTCGCAGGAGTTGTGCTGCTCAGACCCTAGCACCTAGACCTAAGAGGCTCCACAAGAGCTGGCGAGCCATGTGAGCCGAGAGCGCGGCACCATGGTGGTGCTGGAGGCCCTCAAGGGCGCGCAGGTATGCGCTGACGCAGGCGCACCCTAACCTGCCTTTGCTGGAGCGCGTCTTGGCAGAGCTGAGCGCAGCTGGCGCGCAGGTCGAGCTTGCCAGCGTCCATGGAGTGGAGCGTCTCAAGCTGGCCGCGCGCCTGTCCGTCATCTTCGCGGCCGAGCTCGCCGGCATCGCCTCCACGGCGGGCTTCGGTGCGGCGACCTCCGCCGCTCTGCTGCCTCGCCCCTCTCACCGTGCTCGTGCGCCCTGTGCGAGCTCGGCCGGCCGCGCAGGGCTGCGGGCGTGGCGGACGTACCGGTCGCTGCCGGGCGGGGTCGGCGGGGGCGCCGGGGGCGGCCCCGGCGCCGTGCGCGTCGTCCGGGACGTGAGGTCCGCGCGAAGCAGGCCGGCTGTCTGTGGCTCTTTATTTGTCAAGCGTTGCAACGTCGAAGACCGCGTGTGAGCCACAAGGACCCGTGTCGGGACCGCCGGCACCTGCGGAGGGACGCCGGGCGGCGGCAGGTACGGGCCGCGGCAGCGCGAAGTGCTCGACCTGTACTTGCCTGCGGGAGCCGGCGCGCCCGGCGGCCAGGCCGCGGCGCCCGCGGCGCCCGCGGGCGCGCCCGTCGCGCTCTTCTGCCACGGCGGCGTGTGGGCGAGCGGTGGGCGCTGGCCCCGCACCCGCGCGCAGCCCTCCCGATCCCGCAGCATGCGTCGCCTGGCATGCGCCGCTGGCTCCACATCGTGTCCGATGCTTTGAATTTTCCTGCCAGCGTTTTTGCAGCCTCCTGACCGCGAGAACCGCGTGTGACAGGCATGGTTGGCCAGGCCAGGCTGCACCGGCAGCTGGCGCGCGCCTGAGCGCTGCGGGCGCAATGCAGGCGAGAAGTGGCACTACGCCCCCATGGCGGCTAGGCTCGCACAGGCGGGCGTGGTAGTGGGCGTGCTCTCCTACACGCTGTACCCCCAGGTGCAGCCGCTGGCCTGGCTGTGAACGGTGCATGCTGGACAGCGCCGCCTGCAGGGTGTGCCGCCCGTGGTGCCTGCAGCCAATGTGCAGAACCGCACCAGCGAGTGTATGTGGATTTGCAGACGCAGGCTCTGCCGCGTGAGTGCATGTCTAGAGTCATCTTTGCCTGAACCGATGCAGAGTGTTTGCAACACCACTATGCTTGCTGGCAACCGCTGCCCTCATCAGGCACAGGCCACATGCACATCGCTCATGAGAAGGCCCCAATGAGAAACCTGCCTCCGTGCGGCAGACCTGCGTGGACATGTGAGCAGTAAGACCATTGGCCACACGGCGCGCCCCTCGCTGGCAGCGCGTCGCAGCCGCCAAGCAGGGGCGGGCGCTGCGCAGGCGCGCTCGCCGCAGATGGTGGCCGAGGTCTCCGCCGCGCTGAGCTGGGCGCTGGACCATGCGGCGGAGTACGGCGGCGACCCCGGCCAGGCGCGGCGCCCCTCGCCGCGCCCGCGCCTGTCCGCCGCAGCCTGCTGTGTCAGCCAGAGGGGCCTGCGTGTGCAAGAGCCCGCCGGAGCAGGTGCGATACTGCCCAGCCACGGCTGTGCAGGCCGTGTGTGGCTTGCGCATGCTGCACCCTCGCCTCATGCCTGCTGCAGCCCCGTCCACCCTTCTCTGAGCTCCTCGGGACGGCAGGCAGGCTTGCGTGCATGCGTCGTGTGTATGCCTGCTGCACCCTCCTGGCGCGGGGCTCATTTACATGTGTGTATGCAGCCCTTGCAGACCTTGCATGGAGCCTGCAGCGCGGCTGCCCGCCCTGTCTGGCGCATGGCCGGGCAGCCTGTCGGCGCCAGGGGCCGCGCGTGCGCGCAGATCACCGCGCTGGGCCACAGCGCCGGCGCGCACCTGTGGTTCATGGCGCTGCTGGGCCGCGCGCGCGCGGCGCGGCGGCGCGGCGGCGCGGACGCGCGCATGCCCGCGCGCTTTGTTGGCATGGCCGGCGTGTATGACATTGGGCAGCACTACCGCTATGAGGCCGCCCGCGGTGCACCGCCTGCAGCGCACCCCCGGGAGGTCCAGGGGATGTGCTGGAGGGAAGGCACTGGTGAAGAAGTTGCACGCACGGGGTGCGTTTGAATCGATGAATATCCGCACCTGCTGGATGTTAGAACGCAGGAAGATCGTGGAGAGCGTTGGGGGCATGGTCGGGTGTGGCCCGCGGCATGCGGCAAAGGCCCCAGGAGGCTCTGGCCACGCCGCGCGCGCGCGCAGGCGTGGCGCTGCTGTCGACCATGGCGCGCGCGGTCGCGGGCGCGGACTACGCGCGGGACGGCGCGGCGCCGCCGCCGCCGGAGGCGTTTGCGGCGCAGTCGCCCGCGCGGCTGCTGGCGCGCGCGGCCGGCGCGCCGCCCGCCAGCAGGCACCGCCCCGAGGGCACGCGCGGCCCTGTCTTTTCTCATGTTCACGACGAGTGGCTGCGCAAGGGCGCGGCCCCCTCTGCGGCCCACCAGCCTCCAGCGCATGCGGCCCCGGCTGCCCTGCCCCTGCCCCAAGACAGGCGGGAAGACGGGGCAGTCAGACCATGCGCGGGCTCCGCCGCTCGCGGCCCTGCCGCTGCTGCATGCATGGCCCGAGGCCGCCTGCGTCAGGGCGCCTGCAGAGCGCCGCCGAGCCGTCCACTCGAGCGCGTCATGCACAGGCACGGCCGCCTGCTCTGTGCTGCACGCCTTGACGGCGTCTGGGCCGTCCGCGCTCGCCAGGGAGCCCGCGCTGGCGGGCCAGGTCCTGGCCGCCCGGCTGGGCTTCGGCCGCGCTCCGGCACCCGGCGCGCCCGGCGGCGGCGGACCCGCGCGCGCGTGGCCAGATCGCGCTGGTGGGCAGGCGGGTGATGCCGGCGCGTGCACGAGCTCGCGGGAGGCGCACACGGCAGGGCCCGAGGGCGGCGCATGCGATGGCGCCAGCACCGGGGACGGCAGCGGGGCCGCGCGCACGCAAGGTGGCGCCCAGCGCGGCGGCGCGGCGGCCGCTGCGGGCAGGGCGCCGGCGGGCGCGGCAGCGCGCGCCGGCGCCGGGGAGGCAGGCCCGGCTGCGGACGGGCGCGAGGAGCTGACGTTGGCAGACACGGCGCGGCTGCCGCCCAGCGTGCTGCTCAGCAGCTGTGCGGACGTGACTGTGCCCTGGTGCGCGCCGCGCCTGCAAAGAGCGCCTTGGTGCGGCACACGCGGCCAGACTCCGCCTGCAAGAGCGCCTCAGAAACCTGCGCCATGCCTGCCCCTGTGTGACGCCGCACGCGAGCAGCGGTCAGGCTGCGGTGCGGGCCGGGCCCCCTGCCGCGCGACGCGCTGCTGCACCCGGCGCGTGCCGCCGCGCCCGCGCGCATGTGCGCCTTGGGAGCCTGCCGTCAGGAGCCGGCGCCCCCGCGGCAGGCACGAGAGCGCGGAGATGTACTGGCGGCTGGTCGACTGCGGCGTGCCGGCCGCCCACCTGGTCTACCCGCGCCTTGGCCACGCCGCGTACGTCACGGCCTGGCGGCCGAAGCCGGCGGCGCACGCCGCGGGTGGAGCGTGCAGCCCTGCGCCGAGCCCTATGCCGGCGGCGTGCGGCGGCGCGACGGCGGCGGCCCTGGGTGGCCACCAGGGTCCGGGCGGGTGCGGCGACGGCGGCGGCGCGGCCGCCGCCGCGCTCGACGCGCCTCGAGCCTGGGACGGGGCGGCGCCCATCAGCGGGGCAGGCAGTGACGTACTTGGCGGCGATGCGGGCTCTCTCGCGGGGGCCATGGCGGCGGGCGTCATGCTTGCAGGCAGCCAGGGCTGCGGAGGGGGGGCGGGCAGGCGGGCGGAGGCTGCGCCGGAGAGGGATGCGGGCAGAGCTGCGTGTGCGGAGCCGGGGCGCGCGGATGCTGACCTGCCCGATTTTGCTCGTGACCTGGTGGCCGTCATAACAGGGCGCGTGCGCGCGGCGTAGCTGGGCGTAGGAACGAGCGTGCCCGATCGGTAATGCGTGTGTGCCAGCTGTAGTAACACTAGTGCTTAGCAATTGCCAGGACGCAAACAGCGACCATGCGGCCGCCTCGCACGCGCGCAGGCATGTGTCCTCGCAGCACAGGACCACCATGCGCATGCGGCGCTGGAGCGTGGAAACATGCCTTCTGTGCGAGCAGCGCTCGACCACCTAGCCAGAGCAGCGGGAACAGGACACAGCTCTGCAGCGAAAAGCACAGCGACACACAGCAACAGCAGGAGCAGGTGCATGAGCAGAGAGAGCGCACTGGGTGCGGATGGCAGCTCGAAAGACGCAGGACGCAGAGAGAGAGAGAGCCAGCAGAGAGAGGCGCAGCAGCAAAATCACACTTCCTGCATGGAGCCTGCCGGCACCCGGCCCCCTTCTGGCTAGCCGCCCACCACCGTCAACGAACAGCCAAGGCCTTCAGAGCTGCGCCAATCGCACAGCTCGGTGCACTTATTCGTACAGGAACGCTGCCCTAGGATACCTAACAAAGCGCCGCGCGGCGCCGATGCATTTGAAGAGCAGGCCGACAGCAGGGGGCGCGGGGCGCACAGCGCGCAAGGCTGGACGGCGCCGCCGCCCCTCCCCCCTCCCACGGCCTCCCCATCTGGACAGACCCGCCAGGTGCGCGCAGCGCAAGCGACCCCGAGCAGAAAAGGCCGCAGCG
>JAABUV010002062.1_pt1 | contig 28021 bp, 37 predicted proteins | sample 5559971 | NCBI WGS metagenome assembly JAABUV01 (sample SAMN10711881, study PRJNA513362) | rock metagenome | isolation source: Antarctica rocks | place: Antarctica: Victoria Land, Knobhead nord | collected 2015-12-19
GGGCAGCTACATCTGCAGGTTTGTGCCGGAGCGCGCCTGTCATCTGGACGACAACATCACCGATGCGCCGGATGTGCCGGTGCGCTGATCCGTCATGCGGATGCGCTCGTGCACTGGCGGGCTCGAACGGCGCCGGCGGCTGACTTGCTGCCCTCTGAGCGCGCGCTGCTTGGGCGCTCATGCCCATCGCCGTCCGCCCAGGGCCCGCCGACGCCCGCCAACTACAGCGCGCTGCTCACCGCCAACCTCAACCTGCTGGCCTCGCCGACGCGGGAGGGGCCGAGCTACGCGCAGAGCCACCTCTCGCCGTGCGCACACGCTGTTTCGAGACTTGCGCTCGCTGACTCACTGGCGCCCCGGCCATCCGGCGCCTCAGCGGGGGTGCGGGCGCGCGCCCAGGCGCGGCGTGTTCAGGTTCGCGCAGCCGCGGCCTGAGGCGGGCGGGCACAGCCCGCCCTTCCCGCCGCTGTCGCCGGTCGCCGACTGCCCGGTGCGCGTGCGGACGGAGCGCCGCGTCTCGCGCACGCCGTACAAGGTGCGCCCGCTGTGGCCTCACGTGCGCGGGCAGCGCGGCCGCCTGCAGGCCCCATGCATGCGGCGCGGCGAGGCGCGGTCGGCGGGCGCAGATCCTGGACGCGCCCAAGCTGCCGGACGACTTCTACATGAACCTGGTGGACTGGAGCGCCAGCAACATGCTCGCGGTCGGGCTCGGCAGCACGGTGTTCCTCTGGAACGCGCAGGACAGCAGCGTGCGCCCCTGGCCGCGGCCCCCGCGGGCGGGCGGCCGCGCTGCGCTCGCACCGACCGGGCTCGCGCGTCGAGGGCGGCAGCGGCCCTGCGGTGCATGCTGCGCGCCTGTCTGCCGCGCCTGCTCCCGCCCGGGCATGCGCCGCAGGGGCATCAAGCTTGGTGCGCGCGCGCGTGCTCGCCCGCCACGCGCGGGCGTCGCGCAGCATAGCGTCTGCGCTCGCGGTCATGCTGCGCTCATGCGCTCTGCGTCTGCATTATGGGGCGCGGGGGGCTGCTGTGCGTGCGGGAGTCGCCGCACTCCGGCCGCAACGCGCCGCGGTGGCGGCCGCGGCTCCCGCAGCTGCGCCGCAGCTGGGAGTCTGCCAGCGAGCCCCGCGGCCGCGGCCGGGCGCGCAGGTGGAGTCGCTGGCCGCGCTGGAGGACGCGCGGCCGGTGTGCTCGGTGGCGTGGACGCAGCGCGGCGCCTACCTGGCGGTCGGGACCAACAAGGGCGTCGTGCGCATCTACGACGCGGCCACGGTGCGCGGCCGCGCGCCGTGCCGCACCCCCCCCTCCCCGGCACCGGCGGCGTGCGCCACGCGGGGGCCCTGTTGAAGCTGCGCATGCGGGGCTCGTCCGGCGCGGCGCCGGTGCCTTGCCAGCAGACCTGCCCCGGGCCTGCCGACTGGGGTGCACAGCGGGGCGGCGCGGGGGTGCAGGCGCGTGCAAGCGCCCTGGCCGGCGCCCCTGGCGCCCCTGTTCTGCTCTGGCAGGGCGTGCACACGCGATGCAGCCCCCGTCCTCCTGAGCGGCTGCTGTCTGGAGCGGCGCGCGGCGAATATGGGCCGGCGCGGCGCGCTCTGCCGCCCAGCCCGCTGGCGACCGGCCGAGGGGTCGCCGCGCCGCCGGGCGCTGCAGCGCTCTTGACAGGGCGGCGGCGCGCCGGGCGCAGAAGACGCTGGTGCGCGAGCTGTGCGCGCACCGTGGCCGCGTGGGCGCGCTGGCCTGGGGCGGCCACACGCTGGCGACCGGCGGGCAGGACCGGCGCATCCTGCTGACGGACCTGCGCGCGCCCGCGCCCGCCGCGCGCCTGGCCGGCCACAAGGCGGAGGTCTGCGGCCTGAAGGCGCGGCCCGTCCCCCTGCCCCTCCCCTGCGTATGCGCCCCCACGGGATGCGTCGCGCACGGCCGCGGCCGCGCCGTCCGGGAGCGGCCGGCAGGGAGCGGCGTCCGTGGAGCGGCCGGCGGGCAGTGACCATGCGGAGTTGAGACAGGGCAGTGATTCAGCGGGACATCGAGTGTGAGCGCGGGTGATTGAAACCCACGGACACAGACACGGGCGGCGGGCGGCGGCGCAGTGGTCGCCGGACGACCGGCAGCTGGCCAGCGGCGGCAACGACAACGCGGTCGCGGTGTGGGCGGCCGGCGGCGGCGGCGCGGGCAGCGGCGGCGCCGAGGCGGTCTTCCGCGGCACCGCGCACACGGCGGCCGTCAAGGCGCTCGCATGGTCGCCGCACCAGCGCGGCCTGCTCGCGACCGGCGGCGGCACCAGCGACAAGCACATCCGGTGCGGCCGCGCGCCGCCGGGGCCCGCCGGGGGGGCGTGCTCCCGGCACGGCGCGAGCGCAAGAGTGGGCATGCCGACACAGGGCTCCTTCATTTCTGACAAGACACCGCCGCGCGGAGGGTCACAACCCGAGGGGCCGCGCTGCGCTGTGATGTGCGGTGTGACGAGCCGCCGCGCAGCGCGACCAGGGTGCGCGGGGGCGCCCCGCAAGGGTGCCAGCCCACGGCCGCATCGCCTGCATGAAAGCGGGAAACCCGGAGGCCGGGCGGGTGCGAGCGCCGAGGCGGGGGGCGCCGCGGCCGCGCAGGGTCTGGAACACGCTGACCGGGACGACGGTGAGCGCGGTGGACGCGCAAAGCCAGGTCTGCGCGCTCGCCTGGAGCCGCAACGCCAACGAGCTTGTGGCCTGCTACGGTGCGCCGGCCCCGCGCGCGGCGCAGGCCCCCGCCAGGGCAGCCCGTGGGTCCGGCACCTTCCCGGGGCACCGACGCCCTGGGCGGGCACCGCGCTGGGAGGGCGCGTCTGGGCGCCGTCGCCGCCCCGAGCGTCAGCGCGGTCACGCGCGCCGTAGGGTACTCGACGAACGCCATCGAGCTGTGGCGGTACCCGGCGCTGACGCCCGTGGCGACGCTGGCCGGGCACACCTCGCGCGTCCTCTTCCTTGCCACCTCGCCCGACGGCCAGAGCATCGTCACCGGCGCAGGCGCGGCGCCCCAAGGGTCGAGCACGCCCGCACCGCCGGGCGCAGGCTGACAGCAAGCTCCGAGCTCACGCTCAGCGAGCTGCCAGGCCTCCGGCCCGCCTGGAGTGAGACGAGCCAGGCGCCCTCGCCGCTGCATGCGCGCTCGGCCAGGCCAGCAGCCCCTGCCTGCGCGTCTCTGCATGCGCCGAGGCCGCGGCCCGCCGCACGCCCAGGCACGCCAGCTGCGGCAGATCCGCATGCACTTGACAAGCATGCCAGCCAAGGGCTCATCGCACTGCGCGGTGCCAGACTGTGTTCTGTCCTGATTGGCGCTCGTTGCGGAGCGCGGCTGGTCGAGGCGGCTCTCCCACTGGCGGTGGGGGCGTGCTGACTGCCCGCGCGCGCGCGCGCGCAGGCGACGAGACACTGCGCTTCTGGAACGTGTTCCCCAAGGCGCAGACGGCCGCGACGCTGACTTCGCTCAGCGACGGCAGCCAGCGCTCGCGCATCCGGTGACGCGCCTCCTGCGCGGTTCGCGCAGCAGCAGCGAGGCGGGAGCCCTTGCTTCCAGGGCTGGGGCGATGCGGCGGCAGTTGCCGACAGCAAGTCTGTGCTAAGGTCTGCAGGTTGCCTGTGCTGAAGTCTGTGTATGTTTCTGGCGTCGAGCTCCTCGTCTCTGTGGCGCTTGGCGCGTCTGTCAGCATGCTGCCTGCATGTAGTTACCAGTGTGCCTGCGGATTCCAGTCGCTGCAGCTGATTGACAATGATCCTTGGTTGCCTGCGCTCTGCTGGAAGGCCCGGCTATCAGTTGCGGGTGCATTACAGCCTGCTGCTGACGGGCGGGCGGCGCGGGGCGGCAAGTTGCTCAGCATGGGTCAGGTTTCAGGTGGGGCGGCGGCTCATATGCGGCCAGGCAGCATGACGAGCTTAAGGCTGCGTAATGGAACCCAAGCGCACAGCGCTCTAGACGAAGCGGGGACGAGCAGTGACACACAGGGAGACGCACGGACCCACAGCCGACCAACAGACACACAGACCCGTGACATCAAACGCCCTTACCCAGCACTGACGGTGGCGCACTCAAGCCGCCTTTGCCTTCTTTTTCTTTTTCTTTACGACCTCGTCCGCGCCGCCGTTCAGCACCGGCGCCGCGGCCGGATCCGGCTCTGCCGCGCCCTCCGCCTTTGCCTTCTTCTTCTTCTTCTTGGCGGGCTCGGGCGCCGGCTCTGCCGCAGCCGCCTCGCCGTCCTCGGCGGGCGCCGCCGCCACTGCCTCCTCCGCGCTCCGCTTCTTCTTCTGCGCGCACAGCTGGCACTCTCCTCAGGCACGGGCCCCACACGACGCACGGCCATGAAATGATGCTACCAGCCTGCCACAGCCTTGCGCACGCCTCGGCATGTTTCCCGCTGCTCTTTGGTGCAGTGCGGGTCGTAGTATGAGATTTCAGAATGAATGCAAGCATGCCCTGCCCAATGCTCACCGCGTAAGTAAGTAGCTTGATCATATCGGAGATGCGTGACCATCCCTGACACACGCCCGAGCTTGCCAGAATCGCAGGCACTGTGCACGGTGCTCGGCACTGCAGCACGCCCCTCCAGTCCCCGCCCTTGCCAGCGGCGGCCACGGCCGCGCAGCGCGGCCGGCGCGGTGAACAGCGCCGGGCCAGCGCCGCCTCCGGCGCACGGCCGTTTACCCAGCCAGACAGGCAGGCATGCGCTTTGCCTGGCAGGCGCGCGGGAGGCGCGCGCCTTCTTCTTCTCCTCCTTCCCTGCGGTGGCCGTGACGTCCGCGGCCGGGTTGTACGATGCGGGCGCGGTCAGCAGTGCCGCGCCGCCCTGGCGCTCCGGCTCGTAGCGGCTCACCTCTGGCTTGCCGCGCGGCCGCGCGCTCTCGCCCGCCTGCATCCGTCCCTCCAGCTGCCGAAGCCGCGCCTCCACCTGCGCGCGCGCAGCGTGCGCCCCCGCATTGGTGAGTCGACGCAGACCTGATGATGGTACCCATGTCGTGTGGCGCCCGCTCACGCACGCAATGGCGCGGGCAGCCTGACTACCTGCGCCTGAGTAGCCGCACTGCGAAACGGCGCATCGCTGGTAACGAGAGACAAGGTGGGCCGGACTGTGGGTGCGAATTCGAGGGCTGGTGCATGTGGCTCCTTCCCGCCCCCGGAGATCTAACACCCGTGGCTGATCTCGCCCTGTTTCAAAGCCGCACAGCATACAGCAAGGCTGCGGGGTTCTGCCAAAGGCGTTCATTACTAACCCCTTTCCACACCACATAGACCTACAGACCTATGAGACCCCTAGTGCATCACGGACTAGTACTTGCAAGGTCATATTGTGAACCCATTCTACCCTGTCATTGCAGCGCTTGACAGGACCCCACACCAACGCGCTGATTGCCAGCTTCACATGCAGCCAGGCATGCAGGGCGTCCACGCACGACAGGCGCGGCCCTTGACGGGCAGGCCAAGGCCCCGCACCTTGGCGCGACCCTCCAGGCCGACCGTCGCGTCGGTGTGCTCGCCGAGCGCGTCGACGCGGATGGACAGCGAGCACTTGGCCGCCAGCACGCGGCTGATCTTGCCCTTGAACTTAGGCTGCGACTGCCCGATCAGGCTCGCGTGGTAGATCAGCCCATACTTGGGCGTCTGCGCGGCCGCACCCTCCGCTCAAGACTGGCGGCGAGCCCAAGAACGGCCGCACGGCAGGCACTGCAAGCCGTGGCTGCATCATAGCCACCTCCCACAGCTGCCTCGCCAGGGGAGCCAGCACACTGCGTCAATGCTGCTCCTCATGCACAGACTCCTGCAGCAGGTGTCGCGGATCTGTCATGCGCTGCTGCGGCGGCGCGGCACCTCGTGCTTCGTCTTCAGCGCGCGGAAGAGCGCCTTCTCGGCGCCCAGGATCTGCACGGTGCTGGCCGGCTGCTTGGCCAGGTTGAGCAGCGACCCCGCGTGCGCGATCAGCCGCGCGCCCACCAGCTCGCCCACGAGCACCTGCGCGCCAGCACTGCCTGTGTGAAAGACAGGGAGCTGCTGCAACCTGGGCACGGGCCGGCGGCAGCGGTAGACGCATGTCTTACAGGCTCACTTTAAAATCGGCCTGTAATACTCAATGTCCGCTGCAAGTGACAGGGAGAATCCGCGACCTGCTGGCTGCTGTTACAGACGCTCACTGTCCACGGGCGGGCACGAGGCGCGCCGTGAGGTTGGGCGCGATGGCGGTCATGCGGCTGCGCAGGTACTCGAACAGCTGCGCCCGGTACTCCGCCAGCGCCACGACCTGCGCCAGGCGCCTCTCAGCAGATGCTGGAACCTGCAGCTGCATCCCAAGTTGGGCCGACCCCATGACATGCAGCTGCTCCAGGACATGCGGGGCGCGCATGGCTGACTCTGTTGCTGTGGCCTGCATGTCAGTGCAGGGCGAGATGGGCTCAGAGTGAGTCCACCCGAGCCGCTTGCCGTGCAACGGCGAGCGCCGCCCGGCCGCCGCGGGCCGAGCGGCCCAATGCAGGCGCAGCATGCGGCACGGCCCACGCGCCGCCGAGAGCATGCGCCCCGGGGCGCGCTGTCGCTGCCGCTCGCTTCCCAACGCTCATCAGGCACTCCCGGCCGGTACTCAAGGGCGGGCGGGAGAGCCTCCGCGGCGCGCCTGGTCGCAGAGCGCCATGATGTTGAGCAGGTCGGCCTCGCTGATCTCGGTGCCCATGGAGATGACGGCCGCCTCCTTCAGCTCGCTCTCCACCTCCTCCTCCAGCGACACCGCCGAGAAGTCCACGTCCGCCGCGCGCTCGCGCGTGCCCATCAGCTTCACCTGCGCCCGCCCGCGCGCCGCCGTCTGACACTGGAACCCGCATCCCACGGGGACGGCCCCCACTCTTTATCTCCATCAACAGCCGCCCTGACAGGCTGCATGCCACCAGCTCATGCCGCAGGCGCCTTCTAGAAAGCAGACGAATACACCGCAAGGAAACAGGGCGGACGCTGCGGGCATCCCGGCGGCGGCGCACCACTTTGGCGTAGACGACGTTGTCGGACACGATCTTGGACATCTCCGGGAAGTGCCAGCCGTACCACTCGCGCACGCGCATCGCGTACGTGTTCAGCTCCTTGTCAAGGTCGTCCAGCAGCCCGATCGCCTGCACGATCATCGTGTCCACCTGCGCGCGCGCGCGCTCCCAGCCGTGAGGCCGCCCGTCCGTGCGCGACTAGGGCGCGCGAGCAGCCTAAGCACGAGCATGCGTGCTGCAACTTTGAGCGTCCGCGGCCGCCATGCCCAGCGGTGCTGCACGAAGGCGCACTCGAGCACGCGCAGGCATGTCCGGGCAGCACGTGCGCCGTCCGAAACGCACGCCGAATGCAGTGAAGTCTGTTCTTCGCACACAAGGACCTGCCCTCCCAACAGACATGCCGCTGATGCTCAACCTTGCCCCTGAAGCACACCAAGTCCTAGGGAGGTCCTCCGCACCTTGTCTGGGCTGAACTTCAGCTTGTACCGGGACAGGCTGTGGCTGAGGCCCAGCGACATAGGCGTCAGGTCCTGCGCGCCCAGGCCGCTGGCCGCGGCCCCCCCACACGCTCAGTCGCGGTCAGACACGACGCCGGCCCACTTGAACCTCGCGTGCACAGCTCTCGCAGCCAGGCGCCTACAAGGCAACAGCAGACGCGGCGCTTTGCAGACACGCCGCGATTCCTTCCCCTCGTCAATCACTGCCAGTTAATGCTGGGTCCCTGCATCCAGTGACACTGTGCAGCGCGTTGTGCTGCAGCACCTGATGAGCCCGGCCAACTGGTTACGGACGCCGCGCGTCAGCTCCATGATGGCGGAGCTGCACGCACGAGCTGAGCGTGTCAGGCCTTAAATATTGGCCCCACACTGCAGGGCCTGCGCCTGGCTGCAACCTACAGCCTCGGCAGCACGCTGTGACAGACTGACCTGTATGTGCAGGAGATGCCCAGCTTCTCCTTGATGATGCTGCCCAGCTTGGAGTCCATAACCGCCAGCGTCTCCCCCTCCGCATTCTTCTTCAAGAACTTCTTCAGACCTGCGCACTCGCACCACGGTTGGCCGTGGCCATCGCTCTACGTGCCGCCATGAAGCCAGCAACGCGCATGCGCGAGACCACAGCCACCGCACCCTTGCTGAGCTTGCTGTCCACGAGCGCTGTCGCCGCCGCCAGCGCATCCGTGGTGTTGTCAAACTTGTTGAAAGACGTGAGCTTGACCACCTGCGGCAGGCCGCCCGCGCTCAGCAGCCGGGGCTGCTGCACCCGCGCTGCGCGACCACAGAGGCAGGGCGTGCACCTTTTCTGCCGCGTCCAGCGACTCAAAGTCCTTGTAGAGGTCCTGCGGAGCGCACACAGCCGGAGTTCACTGCCTGCGCGCGGCGTGAAGGTCAGCTCGAGCGAGCAGACGCCACTCGTCGCACCTCGGTCTCCTTCAGCTTGCCCTCCTTCAGCACTTTGAAGAGGGCAAAGCCCGCGGCCGTCTCAAAGAGCAGCAACATTGCGCAGACGGCTGCCTCAGAAGAGTACGCAGCACAGCAGCCGCTTCTGACCCAAGCAAAGGCAACGCAAGTCGTGCGGCACTCCCCAACGCTGAGGCAAGTAGAGACAAGGAGCTCACTCCCGGCACCCAACTGCAAAAACCTTGCGGCTGCAGGGTGTTCACGCTGCAGCCCACTTTTTGGTCTGAGCAAGTTGGCTGATTTACACAATGGCTTGGCCCCTATGAGGTAGCGCAGAAAGTGCTGCACGCCTGCTCCAATGAATTTACGCGGTTCTGGCATCCTTCAAGTCGTCAGCGGCGAAGGCGACTTCAATGGCGACCTTGTCAACAGCTTTATGCGCGAGAATGACGTGCAGGAGGCTGGCGTGGATTACCAGGTGGTCGCCATCACGGGGCCGCAGAGCAGTGGCAAGTCAACGCTGATGAACGCCTTGGTGCGCTATTCTCGCTGGTGCCCAGCCATAGCTGGCAAGAGCTGTACTGGCTCTGCTTGATCTCGCGACGGTGACAAGCGTCGCTTTGCGCTTGGTATTTCAGGCATGCGGCTGTTAGCGTGTCTGCTCCAGCCTGCTGCTGTGAGCCTTGCTTGCCGCTGCGTGCCATTGTTACGACAAGATCAACAGGTGCAGTTCCTGCTGTGATACAACACTGTGCATCTGTGCTTGATGGACCGGTCAGCGCCTGTCACTGCAGCACAGATGTTCTGTCTCGCAACAAGTGGCATACGTCGCGGCAGTTTGGCACGAGCTTTGAGGAAATGGATGCGATGAGCGGGCGGCACCAGACCACGCGCGGGATCTGGCTCGCGCGCTCGGGCAAGCTGCCGCGGCCGGTCACGCTGGTGATGGACCTGGAGGGCAGCGACGGGCGCGAGCGCGGGGAGGACGACAACAGCTTTGAGCGCCAGTCTGCGCTGTTCGCGCTGGCGGTGGCTGACGTGCTGCTCGTCAACATGTTTGGGCCCCCACTTCCAACCTGCATGGCCCTGGCCTGCAGGCCTGTCATACTTTGGTGGACCAGGGTGCAGGCGGTGCTGAGCATTGGCTAGCTTCCCAGCCGGGCTGGAAAGCTCTGACTCCACAGGAGGTTCTCGGCAAGTGCTAGGTGATGTGCAGCGGCCCAGTCCTACGATTGCATCCTCGTTCACATGGCAGTGCAGGACGTGGACTAGCGTAATGTGCTGAGACAGCGAGCTGAGCTGAGCCGAGCCTGCCTCAGGCTCTCGAGCGCCCGCCTGCACGCGTTGGAGAACTTTAACACGCAGCTCACATAGGCGTGCTGCGCCCAGCCATGCTGCCCCGCAGCAAGGCGCACGTGCTGCGCAGGTGGGCCAAGGATGTGGGCCGGGAGGCCGGCGCCGGCAAGCCCCTGCTGAAGACCATCTTCCAGGCACGCCGCTTGCTGCCTCGCTCTGTAGCCCCTTTGCGCTTGGTATGCTTCGGCAAACAAGTGCCAGACCTGCTTCGGCACTATGGGAGCACTGTCCGGGGGCCGTGAGGCGGGCGAGCTCGCTCCTCCAGCGGCCGGCCTGTGCGCGCGCGCAGGTCAACCTGAAGCTGTTCACGCCCGCGCCGAACAAGCGGCGCACGGTGCTGCTGTTCGTCTTCCGGGACCGCACGCGCACGCCGCTGCCGCGCCTGGTGGAGACCTGGGAGGCGGACCTGGGCCAGATGTGGGCCGGCATCACCAAGCCTCAGCAGTATGAGGGCAGCTCGTTCACAACCTTCTTTGAGGTGCGCCCGGCGCCGCGCGCCTGCCGGCACACGGCCGCGCCTGATGTTCAGCGAGCGCACCTGAGCATCACCAGGTGTATGCCCGGCGAACAGTGCATCTCCAGGGCAGGCTCCGTCGTGGGTGTTAGCACCGCTGTATCAAATATAAGTACAGTGTTTGCCTGCATGTGAGGCAGATCACATGCGGCGCACCAGCTGGCGAGCTCCGGTGCGCCTGCCAGTCTGCAGAGAGCCGCAGAGGAGTGCCCCGCGTGCCAGCGGGGTGCGCTGGGGCGGCCAGGTGAAGTACGCCTCGCTGCCCAACTTCGAGGAGCGCGAGGAGGACTTCCGCGCGGAGAGCGTGATCCTGCGCCGCCGCTTCACCGAGGAAGGTCCGGGCCTGCCGCGCGGCGCCTGGTGTGGCTTGACCCTGCAGGGGCGCAGGAGGCTGGCGGCGACGTTTGCAGCATGCGCCTAGCCTTGACCAAAAGTGAGAGTGACTGCACCACGCACCTTGGGTAGCAAACGGCTCTGGCACCCACCGCTGCCGCCGCCAGGATCGGCTTGTACTTGGAAGATATGTGGCAATGCTCGGGCCAGCTCTTTGTCGTGCGCTGCGCGTGCAAAGCGGTCCGATTGAGCGCGCACAATGCCGGGCGTGCATTGGGCTGCTCGCTGCGCGCCTGCTGTGCACGCGCGCGCTGCTTGGCTGCGCCGTGTGCGGAGCTGCGCAGAGGCTGTGTGCGCGCGCCAGGCGAGGACACGCTGCTGCGCGCGGGCGAGGGCAAGCTGCCCGGGCATGCGCTGGCGCTGAGCATGGCGCGCGTGTGGGAGGCCATCCGCGAGCAGCGCGACCTCAACCTGCCCGCCCACAAGGTGCCCGCTGCGCCCCGCGCGCCCGCAGCTTCACCGGGGGAGGCTGGCAGCCGCTGCTGCCGCGCCGCCCGCCTGCCCGCCGATGCCCCCGGCCCCCCGCCCGCCCGCCCGCAGGGTCCCGCCGCGCTCCTGGTCCCGCGGGTCGGGCGCGGAGGCGGGGCCGCCGCCGCCACGCTGTGCGCGTCCGAGCAGTCGCCGTGTCTGCATGCACGCCGTGTGGCTCCTGCGCCTCAGTTCACAGCGCAGGCTGTGTCGCGGGGGGGAGCGCGGGCTCGGCAGCGGCGTTCCCGCTGTCCCGCCCGAGGGACAGGTGTGCGGCGGCGTGTAAAGGGGCCCCGCTCACAAGAGGGCGGGCGCGGCGGCGCGCGCGCAGGTGATGGTCGCCAACATCCGCTGCGCGGAGCTGCTGGAGGAGCAGCTGCGCGCGCTGGAGCACGACAGCGCCTGGGCCAGCCTGCGCGACGCCGCGGCCGCGGGGCCCGTGCGCGAGTTCGGCGCGCGCGCCGCCGCGCTGCTGGAGTCCTGCATCTCCGGCGCGCCCTGGCGCCGGGCGAGCGGGGCCCCATGCGAACATGCCCCGCCTGCGGCGCGGCTGCCTGCATTGCGTACCCGGGATCCTGCGCGTGTTCGGACGGTGGCTGCCTGCGTTCGGCTGCTTGTGTGCTGAGCAATGCAAGGGCCGCCTGCGTCACCTGTCACGTGCTGGCAGGGGCGCGGTCCGGGCACCCTGAGCGCCACCCTCAGGCTTGTGACACCGCGCCGCTCGCCCAGGCTACGACGAGGAGGCGCGCTACTTCGAGGCCGGCGTGCGGCGCGACAAGCGCGGCGAGCTGGTGGAGCGCGCGCGCGCGGTCGTGCGGTGCGCCTTTGACGACCAGCTGCGGCACCTGCGCGCGGGGGCGCACGAGCGCGCCGCGGCGGAGATTGCCGCCTGCGCCGAGCGCGACGGCGGGTTTGCGGCGGCCGCCGGCCGGTGCGCGCTCCGCGAACTCGCGCTGCACATGCGCCGACCAGGGTTGCACGCTTGCGAGGCGCTTGCGGCAATGCTGTGTACCAGTCAATGGGTCGGTAGCCGGAGGCATGGGGCCGAGAACTGAGAGCTTGCTTTGCGCCAACGTGCTAGCGTTACCGCCATGGTCAAGGCGCTGGTGGAAAGCTCCTGCAGACACGCAAATCTGTTTGTTCAAGCATACTTCAGGTCACCAGAACCCTGAGAAGGCCCGTGGTCGTGCTGCAGAGCGGACAGGACATGGCGTGATGCAGGGGCATGCATGCGCAGGGCGAAGACAGAGGTGCTGCAGCACTTTGAGGCAGGCCTGCGGGAGGCCGATGTGCCCGGCACCGGCTGGGCCACCGCGGCGGAGGCCGCGGCGGCTGAGGCGGACGTGGATGCGCTCATCGCCGACGCCACGCAGCGCAGGGCGCGTGCTCAATCCGTATCCCTGTACCTGACACGAGCTGCGCCCTTGCAGTGCGCCGGCGCCCTGGAGCTGTCCGGCATGTTTGCGTGTCTGCCCTCGACTTTGGTGCAGTGGATGGTCACCTTGCCCGGGCTCGGATGCAAGCGTCCAGCAGGACCGGCGGGCGCGCGCAGGTGGCGGAGGTGACGGCATCCGCGGAGAAGGCCCTCACGCGCGCCCTGACCGGCCCGGCCATCGCGCTGCTGGAGAGCTGCCCCGACGATCTGTGGCCGCGCCTGGCGCGCCTGCTGGCCGCCGCCTTGCGCAGCGCCCTGCAGGTGGCCAGCCCCGCTGAGTAGCACGCATGTGCATCGGTGCTTGCCAGTGGGACCATACGAGTGCAGGCGTGCAGGCCGTGGGCGTGTGCGCGCGCTTGCAGCCCTGGCAGTTGCCAGGTTTGCTCGGGGACATGGGAGTCGCAGGGTGGCAGAGAGTGAGGGTATGCATCAGGCGTGCAGGTGCTTGTTTCTAGACACTGACGCAGGCGAGCACGGTCTCCTCTGGCACAAGTTGCTGAGCAGCATGGCGGCCGATTGGCTGGGTACGGCTGTGTCTCCTGGTCTGGAAAGGCGCTGGGTGGCAGGGTGCAAGTCCTGCGACCCTGACAGCTCCAAAATGGGCCTTGTCTCGGGGAGGGAGAGGCGCAAGAGCATGGTTGCCCACCCGCCCGCTGGTGCCCGGCTGACCAGGGAGTGCGGCGGCTAAGAGGCAGAGCGTGGACGCGGGCCTGGACGGGTATGCGCTGGACGGCGGGGCGCGCGCAGCTCTCGATGCGCGGCTGACGGCCTTTGCGCGAGCGCGCGTGGAGGCGCACGTGCGCGAGGCCGCCAACACCGCGCTGCCGCGCATGAAGGCGCGCCAGCGCGCTGCCTGTGCGGGAGGGGAAGCCGCGTCCGACGGCCCCAACGAAACCTGCTTCGTGACGCCCTGCCACTGCTGGCGTCCAGTCGCGCGGTCTGGACGCGCGCTCGGACGCGCATGCGCCCGCCGGACCGCCCGAGCGCGAGCCTGCACCTCCAATGTGCCCGGCTCAGGGGGCCTCGTGTGAAGCTTGCTGAGCCGTGCTCGATGCCGGCGGCTGCGTGCGTGGCGCAGGAGCGCTTCACGGACGTGTTCTCGCGCGACGAGGCCGGCCTGCCGCGCGCGTGGGGCCCGGCCGCCAACGTGCCCGCCGCGGCGCGCGAGGCGCGCCTGGCCGCCGCGCGCGTGCTCGCGCGGCTGGCCGTGCTGCGCCTGGACCAGCCCCCCGCGGTGCGCTCTTCACCCTTGGTTGGCACGTGACGGCGCAGTGACGGTGCAGTCTTGCTTGTCAGCTGACGGTGCATATGCGCGTCGCCACAAAAAAAAATACACACAAGGCGCTACAGCACATGCGTGCTGCAGTGGTATTTACCGTAGCAAGGTTTTGCATGACATAAAAGGAGGTTGCTCGACCGTGGGGCAGCGCGTACATGCAGGCCGAGGGCGATGCGGTGGAGCGCGCGGTGCTTGCGCTGGCGGCCGACAAAGCCGGCGCGGCGGGGGCGCCGGCGGAGCCGGGCGCGGGCGGCGCGCACGACGGCGGCTTCGACCTGGTGGCGGCGGCCGAGTGGCCGGGCGTGGCGCCCGGCGCGGTGCTGCTGCCGCCGCCGCAGTGCCGCGCGCTGTGGCGCCAGTTCGCGTCCGACTGCAGCTACGCGGTGCAGCAGGCGCGGCCGCAGGCATCGATATACATCTGAAGCGCATCCTCCGCGTGAGCGGTGGCCGAGGTTTTGCCTGGGTGGTTTGCTGTGTGACAGACCGGGCCGCGCATGTCAGCGCAGCCCCACGCCTGCCGCGGGGCCCGACGCGGCGCGCGCGGGGTGTGGCTGCCGAGCAGTGTCGGTGTGACTCGCGCGGCCGACTGGCGGCGGACGAGTAAGGCGCGGCGCGGCGCGGCGCGCAGGCGCAGGCGACGCAGGACGCAAACCGCGCGGCGACCAGCCGCATGCCGCCCGCGTGGGCCGTGCTGGCCATGGTGGTGCTGGGCTTCAACGAGTTCCTGGCGCTGCTGTACAACCCGCTCTACATCCTGCTGGGCCTGGTGCTGTTCCTGTTTGGGCGCACCGTGTACCAGGCGCGGCCGCGCCCCCGCGCGCGCCGGCCCTGCGCGCAGGCAGAGCACATTGGTGCCTCGAACTCGATCGACACGTGGGCCGCTGCGCGTGCGCAAGTTGGCGCCGGGCGACTGTTGTGCCGGTATAAAAACGGCAGCAACGGCCTTTTGAGGACGAGCTGCAGGGTTGCGACATGCTCGTCGCTCTGGAAGTGGCCAGACTTGAAGCTCGCATGGGCTTGAGGGACAGCCTGAGGTGCATGCGAGCAATTGATAATTAGCGCGCACTCCGTGCGGGGCCGCGAAGGAGCTGGACGTGGATGCGGAGATGGCGCGCGGGCTGCTACCGGGCGCGCTGGCGCTGTCGGGCAAGGTCAGGCCCGCCGTCTCTAGCGTGGCCGGGCGCACCGCCGTCGCGCTGCGCGAGTTCCTGGCCGACCCGCAGGTGCCGGGCCCCTGGGCGCGCGGCACGCATGCGGCCCCGAGCGCAAGCCGCCCGCTTGTCACCCATGTCAGACCTGCTCCCGCCTTGCATGATGCGGCCAGCCAGCTGTCACTCAGTGCACTGGCACTGTCCACAGCTAGCGCTGGTGCGGGGGCTTGGGCGCATGCATGTGATGCTGCGTGTGGGGTGTTGCGCAGGCGGTGGCAGGGCGCGTGGCTGCGGCGGGGCGCAGCGCGGTCGACGCGGCGGCCGCCAGCGCGGAGAGCGCGAGCAGCGCGGTCGCGGGCGCGGTGCGCACGGCCGGCGCCGCGCCCGCTGCGGCGCGGCCGCCGGCGGGCGCCGCGGGCGCCAGCGCTGGCGCGGAGGCCGGCAATGGGCTGCGCCAGCGCCGGGCGGGTGCGCCACCTGCCGGCGCGCGGGCCGAGTGCCCCGCCACTGGCAGCACAGGCAGCCAGGTGGACGGCAGGCTGTGCCGTTCATAGCATGATCGTGCGCACTCGAACGGCGTGCGTCAGCGGCCATGGCTGTGCGGGTGCACGACGAGCGCGCTGGCTGTGCAAAGGAAGATTGTGCGGCCTGTTCTGGCTCCACCAGGAGCACAAGGGCTGCCACAGACGAGCCATTATGCGCGCACATGCTGAGCTACACAACATGCAGCATCTACTTGGTTGTGGCGACCGCAGTATGCTAGTATATTTGCTTTGTGGTGCATTTCAGGATGTGTGAGCGCGCCTACCGTGCCCTGGCGCTGATGCGACCCCTGTGCTTGTGCGTGAGCGCAGCTGATGCTGGCGACATGGAGCTGACAGGCGGCAGAGTGGCCGCATCGGCGGCTGATCCTGCAGCTGATGGGCAGGCCACGCGCGCCGACGAGCGGCTGAAAAAGATGTGACATGCGCGGTGCTGTCTGTTGAGTCGTGCGGCATAAGAGAGAGCTGCGGTGATGTCTATTTGCTTGTGGCTCGTGCAGCGTCGTCTGGTCGATAATGTGTGCTTTATGTGCCTGTAGTGGCACATGCTCCCTACGTAGCAGGTTGTGGAAACAGGATGTTGTGCCACCACGCCTGGCGTCCGCTGGCCGGCCCTTGCAGGGCTACATGAAAGCATTATCTATGCATCTACCCAATGGAGACTGAGCAAGCGAGTGTGGGGTTATAACAGAACACGCTTGTGCCATGTGACCATTGATGGGCCGCTCAGGGCAAGCCATGTTGTTGGTCCACATACATAGGTAACAGACAGGCTCGTTGGACAGTGCCTCACCCCAGCGGCCCCGGCAGCGACCCCCGCTCCAAGAAAGTCAAACCAAAGACAGCCACAGCGCCGAGCAGCGACAGGTAGGATAGCCCCTCCACAGCGCCGAGCGCACCACCAGGTCCAGAGGGCAGACCAGACCCAGTCTTCACCTTGGTGGCTATACTCCAGCCAATGAGGCCCAGCACCACGAGGTAGGACACGCCCTCCAGCGCGCCATAGACGCCGCCCGGCCCCTCCGGCAGGCCCTTGCCAGTTGTTTTCAGCGTGTACCTGCATGACTCCCGGCTGCCTTGGTCACTAGAGGCAAACTGTGGTGTGCGCTTCAGACCAGCCCGCAAGCTCAGGAGTGATATGCTTTAATCTTGTGTCACTAGAAGACTCGCGCGTGCTGGTTAGCAGGTGAGCTGGGTGCGGGAGGGTCAAAACGCACTCGGATATAAGCATGACGACGTTCGAGGCTGCACCCACAGGGATTGCAGCCTTCTGTAGCCCGCTGAGATCCTGGGTGGCCCTGCATTTGAGAGCGTGCCGGCCAGGCATGCAGCGCCGCGGCGCTCCTGCAGGGATACAATGTGCTCAGTAAAAGCTCTGTGGTGCGTATGCTCAACGTGTGATGATGGTGTACAGCACCTGCGCTCTTAAAGGCGCCTGCGCCCCGGCGGGCGAGGGCCTGGTGAGAGGCAAGACCTTGCGCCGCTGCCATGATGTCTGCACCGCTTCTGTCGGGCTTTTGACGCTGCTCTATGGTCTCCAAGTAGAGGAGGAGCTCCAAGGCCAGGGTTGGATGTTATCCAGTAACAGCTGCTGCAGGCGTCCGATGCTCACCTGCCGCCGCACACTCTGCTGCATCCAGAACAACCCTTGAACGCAGAGCTGCACATGGCGTGGAGCGCTTGGACTGCGAGGCACGGCTACGTGGCTGTCACGTTGTGGCTTTGCTTGTGTTGCTGAGATGCATGGGTGCGCATACAAACACAATGGCCTGCTTGGGCACTTCGAACACGCACTGCATTTTGTCACACGTGCACAAAATACAGGCTGAGTGATCTCGGGCTGGCGGCAACGCCCGAGCGTGGCCTGAGCGATGAGGAGGGCAGCGCGGACTGCGCGTCAGCAGGCGAGTGGGACTGGGCAAGCGCTGCCGCACAGGCGAGCAGTGTACAAGCCCTGTGCACAGCGCCGCATGTGCAGCAGTCGTGTGCAAGCGTGCACATCAGTGCACACCTTCCAGAACTGCAACTTAAGTCTCTGCTCCGCAGACCAGTGCACGTTGCTGGCAAGACCAGGTTCAGGACGCGCTCCAATGCACTGCAACGCTCTCCATCTGGCAGCAGGGCGAGGCAATGGACGCACGAGCCTGGCGTGCGGAGGCGGAGCGCGTCGCAGGCCGCCTGCGCGCGTCGCTCCCGGACGCGGCAGGCGGCTGGCGCGGTGGCCTGGAGGCTGCGCGGCGCCAGCGCGCCGCGCTCGTGGCGGCCGCTGCGCCCGCGCAGGCCGCGCTGGCGTGCATCGCCCAGGAGGCGCGCTGGGCCCCGCCGCTCGGCGGCGAGCACTGTGCAGTGCGCGCGCTGGTATCTTCCGCGCCAGCGCGCCGCAGCGCTGGGCGTGCAGGCGTCTGTGCCCTGTGCTCAAAAGGACTATGCCAGGGGGATGCATATGGCTGTGGTGACGTGCTGCTGCACAGCTATAGCCGCGCCTAGCGACTCTGGACTTGCAGTCACTTGCGGAATTACATGACGCAGACCCGGTCACACTTTTTGCACCTAGGCGGCGGGTTCACTGGCGGCGGTGGAGGCGCGCGAGGCCGCACTGAGCGCGCAGCTGGCGGCGCCGGCAGAGCGCGCGCGCGCCGCGCACGCGCGCCTGGCAGCGCTGCAGCGCGAGGACGAGCAGCGCCGCGCCGCGCTGTGCGCCGCCGCGGACGAGGCCGCCAAGCTGGCCGAGGTGCTGCCCAGCAGGCTTGTGTGGGGTAACGGGCACGCTGCTGGTGGGTGAAGAAGTCGAGAAGTCGAGGTGCAGCCGGCCAGCCTTGGCATCATGGCCATCCCTGTGCGCTCTTGCAATGCGCATCGCCGCAAAGTTGGATGAAATCGCTTTCTTTGCATCGCCTGGGTATTGGTATATGTGTGGCACGGGACAGACAGAGCTCTGGAGAGCTTGTTGCGCTGCATGCTCAGGGAATTGCGCGAGGCAGAGCACTGGTGCATGGCCCCTGCATGCGAGCTGGCACCAGGAGCAGCTTCAGTGTGCGCACATGCGGCTGAGGCCGCCGCACAGCGGAGAGCGCACGGCCTCAGGTGGCCGAATTCACGCAGGAGGCGGACGACGCGCGCGCGGAGCTGGAGGCGCGCGGCGCGGGCCTGACGGACGTGACGCCGGTGCTGCGCTGCCGCGCGGCCATCGAGCGGCTGCAGGTTGCGCCCCGCGTCGCCTGCTTGGCTTTGCTCAGCTGCATGTCCGCATGAACATGCAGCCCCTGCCCCCGGGCTGACAGCATCGCAGCCCAGGCTCCCTGCCACGCCGTCGCAGCGCAGGCTGTGCCACAGAGAGCGGGCATCGCAAGGCCCCTGCCAGCAGCCATCCGCCTTCTGCCATGGTTGCCATGGGACATGCATGATCCCATCACAGTGCATGGACCATGCCGTTCTCTGCGGCGGGACGCGAGAGTGCAGAGCATGGCGTTGAGCGCGCGCGCGCCGCAGAGGCCCCCCGCAACGCCCTGGGTGCACGGCATTTGCCCATGGCGGCACCCTGCATGTCCTGAGCGCATGACGCACATCTCGCGGCCACAGCAGCGCTTGCCAGTTTGCCTGGGATGCGCTTGTGCCGCAAGCCATACTGAGCGTACAGCCCGCGGCATGGCCCACGGCGCGGCGGCCACCGCAGGGCGACCTGCGGCGCCTGGACGTGCGCACGGGCGTGCTGCAGGCGCAGGTGCGCCAGGCTGAGCAGCGCCGCGGGTGCAGCCTGGCCACGTGAATGTTCGCCGGGCTTGCTTCAGCGTGGTGCCCTGCCTCGTGCCACTGCCAAGGCCGCTGGAGACGTTCGCCTGGCACTCTTCAGCCCAGCAAGCACAGAAGGAAGGAAGGAGGGCTCTGAGTGACGCGCAGAGCACAGCACCATTGTAAGCAGCTTGTAACACGTCTCGATACTTGGCTCTTCATTGCAAGCGTCAGGCCGCCTGCCTTAAACTCATGGCCTAGCCCCGAAAGCAACTCAGGATATGGCCCCGCAAGACATAACCGCCCCTTTGCGGACGCTGTGTACTTGGCAGCAAGCTCAGGCTGCCAGCACAGCTGAGCGCCCCACCGGCGCCCTGGTCAGGGCTTGGCCGGCTCCCGTACCTCCCAAGCAACGTACGGCTTGAGCTGCGCGGGCGCTCAGCTCTCAGTATTCATGTGTGTACCCAGATAGAGCAACCAATAGCCGTACGGGGACATGCGCACCGTGAAGCCAGTCAGGTCCGGGACAAGAAACTGCGGCCGCTTCTCCGCCGTCACCTGGTACTTGCCTGCGCGTCCCGCGTCGGCCAGTCAAAGGCCTTGACAGGCAGAGGCAGGCAGGGGCAGAGGCAGGACAGAGGAAGGCAGGGCGGGCTGGAGGGCCAGTCGCCGCGAACGCACCCAGCTTTGTGTGGTGCCCGGTCGACTTGACCCCCTTGCCCTTGTAGTAGTTCTTGTTTCCATACTTGCCAGTCAGCTGCTTGAAGCCCTTGCTGGGCACGCGCCGATACCGCAGGGCCGCCCCCAGCAGCTGCCACATCCGCGGCGCAACGCCCCGAACGACAGGCCTCGGGCCCGCTGAGCTCGCTGTGCGCCAAAGCCGTAGATGGTCTAGCCACTCTAAGAGGGGGTGTGCACACTCGGGCAAGTGCTGCTACCGGTGCACGTAATCAGATGCACGCAGCACCAGCCCACTGGTAAGACACGTACCAGCTCCTTTTGGCTTACTGGCCCGCTGGTGCCTCCTCGCAGCTGGGGCACTTTTTAGCTCTTCCCTTGCTTTGGAGCTCGGCCAACCTCAGCACCGATAGGGTTGCAGGAGTTGCTGCTGCACTGCTTGCACAAGTCGAGGCCTCCGCCGTTGCTCTTTGCAGAAGCGCCCTTTCCTTTCTGATATGTTGAAGGTTGTTCTTGCACCGTAGGCCCTGCCTTCAGGCATCCTGCAGTTGTCTGGCCTGCCTAGGCGGCTGATGCGCCTGTAACATGGTTTTCATGCACTAACCACTGTGTAAGCTCAGACGCAGTGTAGCTTACGTGCAGGTTGCATTGCACGGCTCTTCCAGGAAAAGCAGCTAAGCAGTCGTTGATCAAGCATGCACGGCAACGACACACCAGAGTAGCAGGGACCTGGCATGCACGTGGGCGCTCAGCCGCCGCCCCGGATTGTGGTGCGCGATGCAGACACTGGCGCTGCGGACGGCGGCGTGCATGAGCACCTGCGGAGCCAGTATGAGGCGCTCGGCGAGGACACCTTTGTGTGCGTTGGGGACGTTATTCCCACCGACATGCAGGATGGCTTCCTGCGGTGCGACACTCCCCAAGCTCAGGGCTATGGTATTCCATGGCACGCTCGCAATGGGCACGCGGCTGGGCCGCGCAGGGGCCACGGCACACAGGTGGTGGCCGGGCAGCTGATGGCCACAGTGTGCGGCCGCGTGGAGCGCGTGAACAAGCTGGTGTCCGTGCGGCCGCTGCGGAGCCGGTGCGCAGCCGCCCGCGCCCACTGCCACCGGCAAGTTGAGGCCGCAGCGCAGCTCACGCGGCCACTGAGCTCTGCCGCAGCGCAGGTACTCTGCAGAGCTCGGAGACGTGGTTGTGGGCCGCGTCACGGACGTGCGGCCTGCCGTCCGAACCGCTTGCGCCACTGCCCCGCTGACGCTTCCCGAGCCAGCCTTCACAAGCGGTGCAGAAGCAGTCGCGCTGCTGAAGCGCCGCGAGGCAGTCTCTGCCTCATGCAAGGCCTGCCGAGACACGCCCTCTGCCGCCACGGTGGCAAAGCGGGCCCTGCCAGACCCCCACGGGCGCGCGCGGCAGGTCGCCGGCAAGCGCTGGGTGGTCGACCTGAACGCGCGGCAGGAGGCCACGCTGCAGCTGTCCTCGGTCAACCTGCCCGGTGGCGTGCAGGTGCGCGCCCTCCGCGCCGGGCGCTCGCGGGCCGCGCCCATTCCAGCCGCGGCCGTGGCCCCGTGCGGCTCCATGTCGCGCCGCCCCTCTCAGACAGCGCCTCCCTGACAGAGCGGCTCCGCGCTCCCGCTGCGGTGTCGCATGCTGCTCGTGGCGAGCGCAGCCGCGGCATGGGAGGCGCCGCGGCTCGCCGCGCGCCTGAGCGGTGCGGGGCGGCGCGCAGCGGCGGCGGACAGCCGAGGACGAGCTCAACATGCGCAGCGTGTTCGAGGAGGGCGACCTGATCAGCGTGCGCCACGGCTCGTGCAGGCGCCCCAGCCTGCACAGGCGCCGGTGGCGCATGTCCAGACAGGCCGCGTGGCGGCCCTGCGCCTGCCTCCGTTCTGCCCGCGTGGCTGAACAGATGCCGGCCGCAGCCCGCGCCGCTTACCAGGCAGCATGGCAGGCGGCAGGGGGCGCAGGGCCGCCGGTGTGCGCTGACGCCTGCGCGCGCCCGGCAGGCCGAGGTGCAGGCGCTGCACCAGGACGGCTCGGTGTCGCTGCACACGCGCAGCCTAAAGTATGGCAAGGTGCCAGCCGCCTCGCGGCCCCAGCCCCCCGTTCAGTCCGGCTTTTGCGACGCGATCTCCAAAAGGCAGTGCAGGCGGTTCTCGGCTGCCATGGACGTCGCCCGACCAGGAAGTGACTGGGGTGCGCGCTGCCGCGGCGCAGCTCGCCGGCGGCCAGCTCGTCACCGTGCCGGCCAGCCTGATCAAGCGCCAGAAGCAGCATTTCAATACGCTGCCAGGCACAGGTGGGTCACCAGCATGCAGTGCCAGCAACCAGCGCGCGCCGTCTGTCTTGCCACTCCGAGGTCGCTCTGTCGCTCTGCGCATGCCCGCATTTGCAGATGCGCTGCCACGGCACCCGCAGAAAAGGTGCTTGCGGGGCAGTTCATGCGGCAGCTCTAGTCGCATGTGTGCCCCAGCCTGGTCATGGTCGGCGCGTACGTGTCGCAAGCATGCGGCCCACGCCCCGCGCAGGCGTGGACATCATCATGGGCTGCAATGGCATGGTCTGGGTTGCGCCGCACACGCCGCCGCCGGCGCCACCGGGCGCCGACGGCGGCGAGCCGGCGGAGCCGGAGCCGGCGCCTGCGCCGCCGCCGGCCACGCGGCCGCAGCGCGAGGCGGTCTGCCGCGCGGCGGGCGCCGTGCGCGCGCTGGCGGCGCTGCGCTTCCTCATCTTCCCCGCCGCGCTGGCCGGCGCGTGGCAGGCGCGCGGGCGCGTCTGCCTGGCATCGGCGTGCAGAGTACTTGCTGGGGGGATTGGGGTTGCGGAACTGCCGGCGCCGCCTCCGAGCAGGCGGTGCAGGCGGTGGGGCATACCAGGCTGCGCTGCTGCTCTTACCCGCGCTCTGGTGCGCTGCAGGCTGGTGCGCCGTAGTGCGCTCTTGTGCGGCCCGTCGCATGGCAGGCGCCATGCCTGGGCTGGCTACTGGGCAGGGACCGGCATGCCTGAGCCTGGTGCTCGCCTGCGGCCTGGCGTGCGCATCACTGCGTGCTGTGTGCCGTGCGGGGGCGTCAAGGGGGAGGCGCGCGCGCGCGGCCGCCCCGCCTGAGCCGGGAGGGCGCCGCGGCCGCCCTGCTGACGTGTGCGCTGCGGCGCGCTGCAGGCCAGCGCAGACGCGGGCGTCGCGCCGCGGGACATGACCGAGCCGGCCTTCCTGGCCGCCGTGACGGAGCGCGAGGCCGCGCGCCGCCGGCAGGAGGCGTTGTGAGCACGAGTCGGCTGGTGTCCAGGCCGTGCCGTGCGGCTGCAGGGCTGACATGTAAGCCATGTTGACATGCAGTGAGGTGATCCTGGGACCAGTAATGTATGTCCCAATCCCTTGCCGGGAAATCAAAGCTTCCTTTTTTTTAGCCAAGGAAAGCGGCTGGGCAGGATTCCCCAGGCCGCAGGAGCTCAATCAAGCCTGCGCCAGCGCTCCAGCACGCAGCAGCGCGCCTGGCGGCTGGCAGCTTTGCAGCGCTCTTGGCGCCCCGGCGAGCAGCGGCGCGCGGCTTGTGACAGCCCGCCGCTCGGTCTGCGTGTCCCTGCGGACAGGCAGGGCTCTTGGGCCCTGTCTGTGCTCTGCCCTCCGCCCAGGCTGGCGGGCGGGGCAGCATCTGGTTGCAAGGCGAAAATGGCTAGTCTGCTTGGGGAGCGTGCCGGCGGAGAGGCGGCCGGGGCCGAGCGGCACCGTATCTGTCCACTGCGGTAAGGTTGCACCACGAGGATGGCGGAGGCGGGCAAAGAGCAGCCGGCCGGCGGGCAGGTGGTGCGTGCCCACAAAACGGTTTGGCGTGCCTTGGGCAGCAGGGGGGCTGTGCGGCGGTGTCTTCATCGTCCCTGGTGCCTTGTACGCGTCCTGGCCTGCGACGGGGCAGCTGTATACGGAGCCAGACTCTGCAGCCGGGGGGGCCTGCCTCGCCAGCCTGCTTCGACCATGTCGGGCCCGGCGCCCGGCCCGTGGCCTGGGGCTGCTCACTTTTGCCTTCGTGGCCTGTTGCCAAGTCCAAGTGCGGAGACTGGAGGCACAGGACCCAGGCTTGCCTGATCTCTGGCTAGTCCACAACTGCAGACCAGGCGGGGGCCGCCTGCGGCGCCGGCCGGTAGCTGGCAGCGCGTGGGTCTGGGGCGCGGTCAGGCGCAGCGCGCGCGCGCTGTTGCGCCGCCATACGACGTTTTGCGCTGCATGCCTCGATGCACCGGCCGCAGGGCCCGGGCTGCGCGCGCGCAGCGGCGGCTGCGCTGTGAGGCTCTGCGTGTCGTATGTGTGGTGTGGCCGCTGCTGAGGGCGGCGGCGCGCCTGGGTTTGGTACCGGCTGTGCTGGCGCGCGCGTCCTGGGGCTGGCATGGCAGGGCAGGGCCGCCGTTTCTGGCGTTTGCGACACACACCAAGGCGAGGCGTTATGCGCGTGCTGGCGCGCGGTGCGGGGCTGGTCAGGGCGTGCGCCGGCCGACGCCGCGGGGCGCCTGGGATGCCCGGCTGGGCGGGTGTTGACGTGCGCCTGCCTGGCGCGGCAGGAGGACGATGGGGAGGCCGGGAAGGATGACATAGGCAATGAGGTGGTGGAGCGGGACGCCACGGGCCGGTGGTCGCGGGTGCGCCCTGGACAGCGCGCGGCAGTGCTGCAGGGGCGCTGCCTGTACCTGTGTGGCAGTGTGAAGCGGTGTTCTCACTGCAAGGCGCCTGCGCGGTGAGCTGGAGGCCTGGTGTGCTGCGGCGCTGCCACCGCCCTGCGCGCGCTGACCCCGATCGTGCGGGCGGGCGCGCAGTGGGACGTCGTGCTGGGGCGCGGCGCGTTCAAGACGGTGTACAAGGGCTTTGATGAGGAGGAGGGCATCGAGGTCGCGTGGAACCGCGTGCGCGTCTCGGAGCTGGTGCAGAGCAAGGAGGAGCGCGACCGGCTGTTTGCCGAGATCCGCGTGCTCAAGCAGCTCAAGCACAAGAACATCATGACCTTTTACGACAGCTGGCTCGACTCCAAGTGCGCGGCCGGCCCGCGGCTGCGCTGCCCGTCCCCCCTGCGCGCTCTCTGCGCATAGGCGGCGAGGCGGGCGCGCAGCTGACCCTCCGCGCTCCGCAGGCACGGGTGCGTCAACTTCATCACCGAGCTCTTCACGTCCGGGACGCTGCGCCAGTGCGCGCCCCCGCCACAGCGGTTGTTGGATTTTGAACACTGCCGTGACCTTTGCACATGTCAGTGCTCCCTTTCGGGTGTGAACCGGGCCGCTGCAGTGTCTGCCGCACGGCGCGCTGGGCTCCTGAGCGCGCCGCGCCTGCGCCGGCCGGCAGGTACCGCAAGCGGCACAAGCACATCGACCCGGAGGTGCTGAAGCGCTGGGCCTGGCAGATCCTGTGCGGCCTGGTGTACCTGCACGGGCACACGCCGCCGATCATCCACCGCGACCTCAAGTGCGACAACATTTTCATCAACGGCAGCGAGGGCGTCGTCAAGATCGGCGACCTGGGCCTTGCGACGATGCTGCGCGCGCGCACCGCGCCGCAGAGCGTCCTTGGTGCGGGGCACCCCGTGCTGGGCGGCCGCGGTCCTAGCTGTGTGTACGCACAGCGCTGGCTTGCTCTAAGACTGCTGGCTCAGTCGCGGCAGCTTGTGTTCGCGAATGCTTGCAGCGAGCGCGCTGCCTGGGTTGCTAGCATGCTGTTCTGCAACAACTGTGCTGGCACAAGACCGGCCCGATCTGTCTTTCTGTTGACAAGCCGCTGTGGCCTCTGCTTTGTCTGCGAGGCCGGCCGCGCGGGTCGGCGCTGAGGCGCCGCCCACGCCGCCGGGCAGGCACGCCGGAGTTTATGGCGCCGGAGCTGTACGACGAGGAGTACGACGATCGCGTGGACGTGTACTCGTTTGGCATGTGCCTGCTGGAGCTGGCCACGCTGGAGTACCCGTACAGCGAGTGCCGCAACGCCGCGCAGATCTACCGCAAGGTCTCGCTGGTGCGCCTCTGCCCCACGACGGCCTGCGTGCATGCCGATGGCCCCAGTGCTTGCATCCACGGTAGTCACGGCACGGCTTGCTGCTTTTCAGTGCAGAGCAGAGCGTGCAAAGCAAGGCGCCGCCAATACTGTTGCTGTGCCGCCTTTCCTGCAAGGAGCAGGCATGGGGGCGGGCGATGCTCAGCGTGCGGGGGCGCCTGCGCGGCAGGGCGTGCGCCCGGCGGGCCTGGCCAAGGTGCCGACGGCGGAGCTGGTGGAGTTTGTGACGGTCTGCATTGCGCCGCGCGAGGAGCGGCCGCGCGCGCGCCAGCTGCTCAAGCACCCCTACTTCGCCTCGGTGCGCAGCGAGAAGGCCGCCGTCAAGCTCAGCGCGGAGGCGCTGCTGGGCGCGGGCGCGTCGTGCGCCGAGCTGCACCTGCTGCTCGCGGAGTGCGCGGGGTCGACGGCCGGCTCGACCGTGTCGCGCACGTCCTCCGAGATGGCCGCGCTGGAGCCCGGCGAGGCGGCCGGCGCAGACGCGGCCGCGCGCTTCCCGTCCGGCGGGCTCACGCTCGGCGTGCTGCCGCCCGTGGTGGAGCACACGGGCGAGGCGCTGCACGCGCCGGCGCGGCCCTCGTCCGCGCCCGGCCAGGCGCCGGCTTCGCCGCCCACGGCCGGCTCGGCCGCGGGCGGCGGCTCGCCGCCCGCGGCCGCGCGTTCGCCGAGCCCGCGGCCGGCGCCGGGCGCAGCGGGCGGCGCGGGCGGCGCGCCGGCGCCGCGGCCGCCCAGCCCGCCGCTGCCGCTGACGCCGGCGCCGACGCCGGCCAAGGTGAGCGAGGCAGCGGCGGAGCCGCCCATGGAGGCGCGCGGGCGCGGGGCCGAGGCGGGTCCGGGGCTGCGTGGCCGGTCGCCGCTGTCGGAGGGCGGGCACGGGGAGGGGGAGTCGGCTGAGACCGCGCTGGAGGCCCTGGCTGCGGCGTCCGTCGCCGAGAGCTACGGCACGGCGGGCGAGGCGCGGCTGGCGGGCGAGCCGGGGGCGGGCGGGCAGCGCAGGGATAGCAGCGACGGCGGCAGCTCGCGCGCCGTGGCGGAGCCTGTTCTGACCGGTGCGGTCCCTGGCCCTGCGAGCACAGGTGCTGGGAGGCATGTGGGATATGGTGCTGGTGTGCTCCAGTCTTCGCGCTTAAGAGCAGCTTGATGTTTGCAGGTGCGGCACGTTTTGCGCTGTGCGACGTAGTCGTGTGAGGGTGTCTGCATACGTTCATCGTGGTGACCGAGCCCCTGCCCGGCGCAGGGGACCGCGAGTTCTGCGTGCGTGGGCGGCTGCAGGGCAGCGATGACAAGCTGAACCTGCGTCTGCGGATCGGCCAGCCTCAGGGTGAGTCCCTCCGCCCAGCTGGTCAGCAAACGGTGCCGGCAGCTGTGCCTGCATGCCGCTGCGCACTCGCACAGGCGCTGATGCGGTGTGTTGGGCTGCGCCAGGGCCCTCGAAGACCGTGGAGTTTGACTTCGACCTGGGCGCGGACACGGCCATGAGCGTGGCGAGCGAGATGGTGGAGGACCTGAGCCTGTCGCACGAGGATGCGCAGGCACGCGGGGTGGCCCTGTCGCGCACCTGCTCCTTTTCCAGTGGGCTGAGGCAGCGGCCTGGAAGCTGGGCGCGCCGCTGACGGCGGATATGCGCGGCAGATGATCGCGCGCGCGATCAAGAACGAGATCCGGGCGCTGACGGGCACCGAGCACGAGCGCGCGGAGCCGCGCGCGTCCGACGCGTGCGCCGCCGCGCTGTTCTCCGACGAGGAGGAGCCGCCGCCGGCGCGCGGCGCCGCCGCCGCTGGCGGCGCGCCGTCCGGCGGGCGCATCAACAGCGTCGTGGAGTCCGCCGCGCAGCCGTGGGGCGGCTCGCGCGGCGACGCCGGCGGCGTGGCGGCGCCGCCGCACGCGCGCGGCGCGGGTGCGGCGCCCGCGGACGCCGGCGCCGCCGGGGAGGGCACACTGACACACGCCACGCTGGCGGGCGAGCCGCACTCGGACGCCAACTTTCGCGGCCGGCCCGACCGCCCGGCCGAGGTGTCGGACTGCGGCAACAGCCTGATGAGCCTGGACGGCGACGCGGCCGCCTCGCCCA
>JAABUV010002063.1_pt1 | contig 28019 bp, 43 predicted proteins | sample 5559971 | NCBI WGS metagenome assembly JAABUV01 (sample SAMN10711881, study PRJNA513362) | rock metagenome | isolation source: Antarctica rocks | place: Antarctica: Victoria Land, Knobhead nord | collected 2015-12-19
AGCGCTGGCCCTTGGGCAGCTCGCGCGGGCGATGCGTTTCGTGCCGGGCGAGGACTGGCGGGAAGCGGGGCTGCGATAGCCGCCGGGCATGGCAGCCACGACGTGCACGCCGTGGCTGCTGGCCTGCGTGGGCCTGACCGCGCTATGCATGGTGCGCCGCCCGTCACGGACCGAACTGCAGCGCCTCCGCCTGTTGCCGTCGCCAAACGTGTTGCGCTCCTGCACCAGCAGAGGCTGTGAGCTCTGCCTGTTTTGCCGCAGGCGGCCGCGCAGGTGCCGCCCGCGCCCGCACCGGCGCCCGCGCAGGCCGCGCCGCAGCCCGCGCTCAATGCGCGCATCATCCCCTCGCCGCTGCAGCCCACCAGCGTGATATACGTCAACCTCGGTGCCCCGCCTGCACCGCTTGGGCACCGCTCCCCGACCTTTTCTAAAGGACCATCCCCGGGCTCGGAACGCGCCTGGCCGGTGCCTCCTCGTGCTGTGCAGCTGCAGGCCACATTTGCCAGCTGGCTCCTGCAGCAGTCGCTCAGCAGCGGCTTCCCTCCGAGTATAGGCGCAGCAGACGTCCGTGAGACCGACCTGGCGCACGGCGGGGCGGGCGCAGCAGCTGCACGTATATCGACTCGCGGGGCAGCGCGACGTGGCATGCGGTGCCTGCCAAGGCGTATAACAGGGTTGCCAAGGCGGCGCACAGCGGAGCGACGCTGACGCGGGCCGGGCGCCGGCCGCGGCGCGCAGACGAGCGCTACGTGTACCTGCGCAACATCACATTCGCGACGGACGCGGCGCTGCCGGACAGCCAGGACCCGCTCTACATCAAGCAGCTGTCGGCCGACAGCCCGGCCGCCTGCAGCCAGCTGTGCCTGGCCGACAAGCGGGACGCGAGCTACCCGCAGGCGCGGCGCCGCCGCGGGCCCCCCGCCCCGCCCCCGCGCCCGGGGGCCGCGCTGACCCTGCTGGCGCGGCCGCCCTGCCTGCACCAGCATGCAGGAATGGGGCGGGCTGCCCGCAGCGTGCGGCAAGCTGGCAAGTGTGCTGCGAGTCAGCGACGCCGGCAGGCAACGACTCACAGTCTGTTGGCGCCTGGATTGCTCCGTGCATGAGTGGCATGGGCTGGCCGCAGGCAAACGGCCGGGCGGTCAACTGCACGATGTGGCGCTTCTGCCCGGACGCGCCGGGCGGCTGCCCGAGCAACAGCACCACGCCGTTCAGCGCGCTCGCGCCGCGCGCGTGCCAGCTGCAGAGTTTCTTCAAGCTGGACCGCGGCTTCGCGCAGGGCCCGTTCTCCAAGCTGGGCAGCCAGGCGCAGCAGGTCACCGACGCGCTGCTCGGCGCGCGCCCGCCGCCCGCCCCGCTCTGGCCCCGTGGCTGCGGGGACGCGGCGCTCGCGCGCGGGCATGCGCCCGGGCGCACCGCGGCCTCTGCAAAGCGGGCATGCGCTGTGTGGGGTCTGCCTCTCTACCAAGCCTGAACTGCTTGTGGTGCCAGCTGGCAGACAGCTCTGGGGGATGGGTGCTGCTTTCAACTAGATGGAAGCCGGGGCCGGGCGGACCTTGCGTGAGGAGGCCATATGCAGACTCGAGGCCCGCAGCTCTTGACGGGCCAGCCATCGCACGGCCCGCGCCGCAGCACCCGGCGGAGCGGCGTGGCGGGGCGCCCGCGGCGCCCCGACGCGCCTGTTGATGCCCCTCCCTAGCCCCTGAATCTAGGCGCGCGCGCGGCGCGACGCGCAGGCGCGCCGCTGCAGTTCACGCACGATGACGCGCCGGACCTGCCGGGCTTTGTGCGCTACCCGGGCCTGGACTATGCGGCGTACGACTTCCAGGGCCCCGCGGGCAACACGTCGGCCAGCGGCTGCCCGCCGTACATCAACTATGCAAACTACAGCCTCTCCGTCAACCCTGGCTCAGGGTTCTGCTGGGTCAGCGGCGCGCTCGCGGTGCGCCCCCGCGCCGCACCGCCGCGTGTGCGCAGCCGCCCCCCGCCCTCCCTCCGCCGTCGCTTGTCGGGCACACAGCATGGCGCGGCGCAGTGTGAACGCGCGAGGTCGTCGCTCCAACGCGGTGGCGCGCGCGCGCCGCGCAGGGCGCCGCGGCGGCGTGCGCCGACATCGCCGAGTGCGACCTGTTCGTGCACTTCCCGCTGGGCATGTCGCTGGACAACAGCCCGCGCTACCGCCCCTCCGCGTTCCTAAAGACCGCGCGCAACCCGGCAAACCGCAGGCGCGCGCCAGCGGCCGCGGCGCGCTCCCCGGCCGCCCTGCGCGCAGCCCCCCAGCGCTGCAGCAGCGCACTCTTTGGCTGGGGGGGCGCGCGGGTCGGCTGGCGTATGCGGGGAGGCGGGCATGCGCGAAGGCGGGCATGTGCGGTGGTGTCGGGGCATGTCTGGACGCACCGCAGGCGCCAGGAAGCCGTGGGCGCAGGGCCGCGGTCAGCCGCGTGCAGCCACGCCGCAGCGGCGCCCCCGCTCCGCTGCGGCGGCCACATGCGCGCCCGCTAGCGGCGTCGTGCGCTGCTGGGAGCAAGGAAGCCCGACAGCAGCGTTCTGCCTGGCAGGAACCCTAACAGGATCCGCACGCCCGCGCAGCAGCGTTCTGCCTGGCAGGAACCCTAACAGGATCCGCACGCCCGCGCAGCACCGTGCCCAACGACATCGTGGACCTGACCAGCCTCCCGTACAACTCGTTCAACCCGCTCGCGGTCGCGTACTTCAAGTGCGCTTGCTTAGGGTCAGGGTGCCCTACCCCGCCCCGGTCCGGATCCATGGTAGCTGGGACGCGGCGCTTGTGAGCGGGCGAGGCACAAGTGCAACCTCTGCAAAGCAAAGCAGATGTCCGTTTTTGTGGGGTCTGCCTGTCTGACAACTATGAAGTGCTTGCGGCGCCTGCTGGTCGACAGCCTATGAGTGATGGGTGATGCTCTTGGGCATCGCCGGCGCACACAGCAGCGCCTCCGCGCTCTGGCGCGCCGCAAAGCGCTCCAGCGGCCGCGCCTTGGTGGGCCGCGAGCCGGCGCTGACGCGCGCGCGGGGCCAGGTTTGCGCCGCTGCTGGAGGCGTCGCCGGCCGCCAGCGCCACCAAGCCCAGCGTGCGCCCTGGCCCCTCCCCGACGCGCCCGCCCGGACCGCGTCGCAGTGCAGGGGCGGGGTCAGGGCGCTGACGCGGCGCCGCCCGTGCAGGCGCTTAACAAGACGCAGCTGGCGGCCGTGTTCAGCGTGAACAACGCGACGGGCGCGCCCGCGGCCGTCGGCGAGTCGCTGCAGCGCTCGCTGGTTTCAAACCTGGGGCTGGCCGGCGCCTGGCGCTGCGTGCTGCGCCAGGCGTCGGCCAGCCAGGCGCGCGCGCGGCCCGCGCCGTTGGATGCCGCGGACGCGGGGCCGCCCGCGCCGGCCGCCGGCCCGACGGCTGCGGCGGCCCCGGGCGCGCCCGCTGCGAGGGGCCCTGCCGCCCCGTCGGCGGCGCCCCCGGCCGGAGCGCCGCTCGCGCAGCGTGCGGCGCCGCCCGTGGGCCCGGCCTCAGGCGTAGCAGCAGGGCGGGCGCCGCCAGCGGGGGGACCCGGCCCGCGTGCGCCCCCCGCCGCGCCGGCGGGCACCCCGCCCGCACGGCGGCTGATGGCCGCGCCCGCGCTTGCGCCCGCGCCCGCGCCCGACGCGGCCGCGGCCGGCGCGCCGGTGGTCAACACATCGCTGATCGTGCTCACGATGACCCTCGTGGACGAGACCGTGACAGCGGGGGTGCGCGCCGCAATGCATGCCCTAATCCTGACTTGGGCGGCGCGTTCGCTTCACCCGGTCGCTTGCCCCAGTTTCATGCGTCGTGGTGCCCGCCCGGCCCGCGCCGCAGCTGCAGCGCTGCTGAACCACCGTCAACCCCCTGCTGAGTCATCGTCAAACCCTGCCGCGCGCGCGCGCAGGCCAAGATCATCCTCAACTCGACCGCGCTGCTGCTGGCGGCCCTGGGCGACCTGAACAGCGACCTGCCCGCGCCCGTCAACGCCGTGCGCCTGCTGTACGTGACCGGGCAGGCCGCGCTGCCGCTCGCGCCCGCGCCCGCGCCCGCGCCCACCGTCGCCGTCCCCAGCCCGAGCAGCAGCGGTGCGGGCGCTCTGCGCCCTCGTCGCGCGCAGCTGCGCAGTGAAGCACTTGAAGCGCTTCACTGCGCAGCCCCCTTGCGGGCGCTGGCAGGCAGGCTGCGAGCAGAGATGTGTGACCAGGATCAGCCTGGGCGTACTGGTGACATGCTGGGGCTGTCCTGTCAGCCGCCTTCTGGGCGCCTGTCGCCTGCTGGGCTGCGCAAGCAGGGGCGGCTGGCGCCAGCACGGCCGCTCGGCGCCGGCGGGCGCAGCAGCGGCGCTCCGCCCGGGCGCCTGTGCGGCCGGTGCCAGTCCGCCAGGTTCAGCATGCCGGGCGCCCGTGGAAGTAAACCTCACCCTAACTTAATCCTAACGCTTTATGTGCGGGCGCAGGGCTGCCCGTGGCGGCGCAGATCGGCATCGCGGTGGCCGCGACGCTGGCAGGCGTGCTGGGCGTGCTGGCGGCGGCATGGGCGCTGCTCGCGCGGCGCCGCCGGCCCAGGCAGCCCACTGGCGCAACCCTATTCGCGAACGGCGGCACGCTCTCGGGGGTGCGCCGGAGCGCCGCAGGCCCGCAGGCGTCCAGCGCATGCTGATCTTGGCATGAGTGCTGATCTTGGCATGCCATTCCCGTCAGCGTCCGTCACAGTCGGAGCAGGGTTTGCGTCTGTCGCGCTCACCTGCCAGGTGCATCGGGCTGAGTCGTGGCCGCTTAGGGGGGACAGGGGCTGCTGAGCGAGGTCCGATGCGGTGCAGGGTGCACGCCCCGCGTGCAAGGCCTCGCGCCTGGCTAGATCTGATGCTGACACCGCTCGGCCGCCGGAGTGGGCTCGGCGCTCGGGAGCGCGCGCAGGGCGGCCATGCGCAGCGCCCCCGCCGCCTCTCACTGTGACGGGTGTATCTTCCTAATCCCTCTACACCCTAACCCTATCCCGCCCAGCGCAGGGCGCCAAGGACGCCAAGCTGTCCACGGAGGGGCCGCAGTCGTCGGGCACCGCGCCCAACAGCGGCACGCACGCCGGCTGGTCGGTCAGCAACGGCTCCACCGGCGGGCCCGACTCGGGCGGCGGCGGCGGGGCCGCGCGGCGCGGCCTGGGCGGCACCACCACGCTGTCGGACGGCCTCGGGCCGCCCTCCAACTGCCGCGCGCTGCTGTCCAACGTGTGCGCCCGGACAGGGTAGGGTTAGGGTAACCTGGGCTTGCGTCCTTGCCCAGGATGGGGCCGCAGGAGGTGAAACACAGGAGGTCGCTCGCCTGCCACCCTTGCATGCCCAACGAGCGCGCGCTGTCTGCCAAGTCCCAATGCAACCGACAGAGGCAGCGGCGCCGCGCCTGCGCATTCTCTGAATGTCGTGGTGGCTGCAGGTGGACCCGAACGACATCCGGCTGGAGACGCGCGACGACGGCAGCCTGAAGGTGCTCGGCGCGGGCACGTACGGCAAGGTGCGCGCCGCGCGCTGCGCCGGCAGCTTGCTGCCCCGTGCGTCCGGCCTGCCGCGGCGCCGCTCCCCGCCTCTGGCCTGCCGCGGCGCTGCTTGCCCCGGCGCCGCCAGGTTGCAGGGTAGCACACCAGCGTGCTGCTGACCAGGGGCAGGGAGGAGGAAGGGCCGACATGCGCTGCGTCCTAGCAGCCTCGCAGTCCTGCCATGCTCCCGGCCGTCGCTGCTACGACGTGCTGTGCCCTGAGGAAAAGGCCGGCGTGGCTGTGGCGCGCAAGGGGCTGGCCGGTCAGACCGTCCCCAAGGCTGGCGCGCGCAGGTGTACCTGGGCCGCAGGGTCGGGGACAGGGTTAGGGTTCCTTACGGCAATCTTGGGGCCGGCGCGCGCAGGTGTACCTGGGCCGCTGGCGCTGGCATGGCCTGGTGGCCGTCAAGCAGCTCATCGAGGCGGACGAGCGGCGCGAGCAGGCGTTTGTGCGCGAGGCCGAGCTGCTGCAGGCGCTGCGCCACCCCAACATCGTCTCCTTCCTCGGCGCCTGCCTGGAGCCCGGCCGGGTGCGGGGCCAGGGCATATTACAAGGGTTAGGGTAGGGCACATCACGGCACATCGCGCTTGCTGCCAGGAGAGGCCGAGCCTCTTTCTGTTTCCTATGCGCAGCGTGCCTGATCATGGGCACAGGCGCGCCACATGCTGGTCTGAAAGCGAGGCCCCCCGCGCGCGCGTGGGTGCTGGGCCTGCTCCTGCATATCAGCACGCACCACGCTGCGTCCGCCATGCAGACCCGCACACAAGAGCAGCACGGCGGGGCAGGAGGCGAGGAGTATGCGCTCGCGCAGATGCCGCCAAATCTCGGAAACCCTGCCCAGCGGCAGCCCGGCAGAGCGGCCGGCCGGCAGGGCCGAGAGCCAGGATGCGCGCGCGCGCAGATGCTGTGCGTGTCGGAGTACCTGCCCAACGGCAACCTGGAGGTGGCCATCCGCAAGGACCGCGACCGCAAGGACAAGCCGCGCCTGCTGGGCTGGCACCTGCACGGGCGCGCCGTCACGCTGGACATCGCGCGCGGGCTCGCCTTTCTGCACACGCACAAGGCGCGGCCGCGGCCCCGCGCGCCCGGGCCCCCAGGGCGCGTTTGTTCGGCTCAGGGCGCGGAGTCACTAAGGTGCCGGACCCGCCAGATGCAGTGGGAGAGACGCGCCTGCTTGTGCTAAATGCTGACGTGGCGCCAGAAGCTTGCCGCGGCACAGACACACTGCACGCATGCAGCCACGGCCTGGCGCACTGCGGCCAGGTTACGACGGCGCGCCTCTTGGATGCCGGCAGGCGCTGACAGCCTGCGCGCGGCCTGCGCAGATCCTGCACCTGGACATCAAGAGCGCCAACGTGCTGCTGACCAAGACGCTGAGCGCCAAGATCTCCGACGTGGGCATCGCCAAGGCCATGCAGTCCGGCGAGGGCATCGCGCTCACGTAGGCGCGGCGCCTTCCTGCCTTCCCAACCCCACCCTACCTTATAACCGCGGCCGCAAAGGCATCGCGTTCACCCAGGCGCGCCGCCCTCCCGGCCAGGCGCCTGCGGCTGCAGGGGCAGACGCGCAGCTCTGCAGGCCCATCGCATATTGCCTGTGACACGCGCGACGTGCAGGGGGACTGCGCGGTCTTGCAATGAGCCGGCTCGGTGGGGTTTTGGCAGCGGCAGGCAAGTTGCGGGCTGCATGGCGCAATTGGGGATGGTCATGGGCCGGGCGGCCTCAGCCTCATGGCGTAGATACAGGCCCGCGGGCTGACGGAGTGTGAGGAGGCTGACGCTGTTGGTCTGTGCGCCGGCAGGCGCGCGGGTCGTGGGCGTACATGGCGCCGGGTGCGGCCCGAGGCCCCTGCCCCTGAGTGTGGCGTGTGGCTCGCGGCGCACCCCTGCTGCCTCCCACCTGTCCCCGCCTCCCTGATGGCCTGCGTGGCCTGCGAGTGTGGCTGGACACAGAGCGCGCCTGTCGTTGATGCGCAGTTGCGTGCTGCATTTGGGCCAGAGGCCCTAATCCGAATTGCCATGACCGTATGAGGCTGCAGCCTGTTAGTGGCTGGGTGCGAACTGGCCTCATCTGCTGCGCAGAGGTGCACGACTACCGGCGGCCCATGGTCGGCAGCGCGGCCGACATCTACAGCTACGGCGTGGTACTCTGGGAGATCATCACCGGCGAGAAGCCCGACAAAATGCGGGGCCTGCGCGCGCCCGAGTGCGCACCCCCCGCGCGATTGCCCGCCCTGTTTGCATGCATGTCGTCGCATGTCGCGCTCATTGCCCGCTGCATAGATCATATAGTCAGGTGGTGTCCCGCTGGTCTGCTCTGCGATGGCGGCGGGTGCTGGTCCCCTGGTGCTTAGGGTAATGAGATCTCTGATGAGAGACCCTAACAAAGCCCTGTCCGGCAGGGTGCCGCGTGAGTGCCCGCAGGAGGCGGCCGACCTGTACCTGCGCTGCCTCAGCCACGCGCCGGGCGAGCGGCCGAGCGCGCCCGAGGTCGTCGACCTCATCGCGCGCCTGCCGCGCTCCGGCGGCCGCGCCGCCGCGGCGCAGCGGCCGGCCGCCGCGGCGCCGAAGCCCGCCTGAGCGCGCGCCGAGCCTGCGCGCCTTTCTTGCGGCGCGTCCGGCGGCGCCAGGGCTGCTTAATTGGGATAGGGCCGCCTGCCTCTGTCGCGGGCCGAAGTCCGCCTGCGCGCCCTTCTCGCGGCGCCTCCCCGCGGCGCCGGGGGCTGCTCAGCGCCGTGGCAAGCTTTCCGGTTTTACCGTCCGCCCATGTCGCAGGCTGCTGGGGGTTTCCTGGCCTAGTGAAGCGGGGTGTGGTAGGGTGGCGCTGCGCAGCTCCGTGCGGCAGGGGCGGGCGGGCTGTCATGCGCGTCATGGCAGGGCCGTGGGCGCATCACCGTGTTGAACTGATATGCAGCACTGGGCGCTCTGGCGCCTGGAATGTGGCACCTGAGAGGGAGTGGCCAGTGTGGCATGGTTCTGCCGTGCGGGCTTTGCATCGAGCCTCAGTGACTGAGGGCCGGATGGGCTGCGGAACAGACCGTGGAGTGCGCCTCTTGACCATCAGCAGCTGCCATTTTGCCCGCGCCCGTGTCGGGCGGGACCCAGTTGGCCTTGCATGCATGCGCACGCTTGCAAGCACCAGGGCGCGTGCTGCTGTCCGTGCCAGTCTGGGGCTGTTGTTTCTGTATTTGACCGATCCTTGAAGAAGGCCAGCTGAGAAGGCCCTCCCTGTCCGCTGGTGCACCAGCTTAATTTTGCCTGGTTTGGCAAGATAGGGGTGGAGTCTCAGACTCGGAGTCTGGCTGGGCATGCCATAAAACAGTCTTCTGTGGCCAGGAGAGTCGTAGGGTGCCATGTCGAAGTATTCGAGCTTGCAGTGTGTGTCTTGGTCCTGTTCAGTCGGCCCCCTCGTGCCAGCAGGCTAGCGCAGCGCCCTTCAACAGCGCTGCAGATTTGCTGTCCAGCGCCTGATGCGCAGTGCGCATGTCTAGGACAGGAGAGAGCATGAGAGTTTGGATGGTGTCTGTAAACAGGTTCCTTGGGAAGCTGTTTCTTCGAAATTGGCGTGATTATATCATGCCAAATTTGTTTTTGCGATGGAGCTGCCGAAGAAGAGTTCCTGATGATCATGGGTTTGGCCTCGTAGTGCGCGCAAATCAGTGAGACCCACGAGGACTAGTGATGGATTAGGCGCCCTGGAAAGGAGCGAGGCTGCACCCCGCTCGCTCCCGCTCCAGCAGGATGTTCAGGGCGCGCTGCGGGCGCTCCACACGCAGCGTGGCGGCAATATGCGCAGCATGTCTGCTGCCGGTCCTGCTGGCGTCAGCCGATGGAGCAGTGTATGGCCAGGCGCTGGGAAGCGGGGGGCAGCTTGCAGAGGAGGCGGCGGGACTGAGCGAGTCAGAGCCGCACTCCGAGCCAAGGGTGCGGCTGCGCGAGGAAACCGCCTCGCCGCAGGTGCGCAGGCTCACTGTGACAGCGCAGCAACGCTGCTGCGTAAAGGCCCGCTTCTGCTCGCAGTCGCTATGAGTGCTGTTTGCTGTCCATGTAGTTACAGCACTTTCTACCGCGAGCAGTGGATTACGAATACGGGCCCGCGCATGCACGGCGCCCACGCTCTGCTGTGCGCACACGCAGAGCGCAGCGTCACGAGGTAGTTTAGCCAGCAGGGGCCGCGGAGCGCATAAGCCGCCTGTGATATCAGCATCAAAGGAGGAGGTGCGCCCTGCAGTGTGTGGACTCAGGTTCTCCAATGGCCTTGCCAGCTCTCGGCGTGTCTCAGCAACATGGAAGCGCGTCTGCGCCAACCAAGTGCGCTCTGCAGGGGCGGCGCGCCCTGAGCGCCAGCGTCGGGATGCGCCACACCGCGCTGAAGCAGCACGCCGCGGCAGGCCGCTGCCAAAGCACTTGGGCGCGGGCCGAAGCGGCGCTCTCGGGCCGAGGACCTGTCCTCGCGCAGGCACGGGGACAGCGGGAAGCGCGGTGCGCCCCGCAGCGTGTCCCACGTGCACCTGCGGCGCCGGTTCAGGACCAGCTGAGGCGGCCGCAGTCCAGCACATCCCGCTGCGAAGGAGGTACCTGAAAACACTTCCTGGCGTACACACGGCCCCGTCCCGCTTATGTCCTGCCAGTGCCCCCATGTCACTCCTCTCCGCTGAGCAGCGCCCGGCGCCGCCGCACGCGCCAGGCATCGTCCGCCACTTCCAGCTGCCCGGCCAATTCCCGGCCGCGCACGCGCCGGAGCACGTCATCATGCACGTGTTCATCAAGGCGCTGCAGACAGACGACGGGATCACGTTCCGCGGTGCGCGCGCTCCCGCGCCCTGCGTGTCACTGTCTAGCAGCTGCTGCCCGGTGTGCTGCTCATGCGAGTCGGGCGCGGATGCTTGGCGCCGCAACAGTGGCGAACTGAGCGGCTGTCGCACCAGCCCCGCTGCGGATCCGCGCATCTGCAGCGTGCTGCGTGCGGCATGAGGCCAGGCACCAGGCGCCCTTCAGGCGCACAGGGCTCCTGACATGCCCTGCGTGCCGGCAGGGTTGATGTTTGCGGCGAGCGTGGAGCGCAAGTGGTACAGCCTGAAGGACACATACATGTGCCAGCCGTTCTTCGACAAGCACGCGTACCCTGGCGTCTCCCTGAGGTGCGGCCTGCGCCGCCCAGGCACCACCCATGCACCGCCTGCGCCCATAACAGCCAGCAAGCTGCCTTCGGGCGCAGGCGCTCGCCCCTGCACGGCGTTGGCGCACCTGCTGTACGAGCGGGGGTTGCTTGCGGAGGGCCTCCAAGCTGACCATGGGAGCCCGCGCAGGGAGATTACGGGCGCGGGCCAGGACGCGCGGGATTGGCAGCTGGTGACCTACGCGGATAATCTGGACATGCACGAGACCGACGAACCAGCCGAGGGTACCAGCGAGCGCCGGTGTGCCTGGACATGACCGCCTGTGCCTGGCGTCAGGCGTTCTGCATGCAGCCGCGTGCCATCGGCGCGCCGCCTCTGGCTGGCAACAGGCGCCCTGGGGCGCCGCCGGAGCGCGCCGTGCACAGCGCTCCCGCAGCAAGAAAGCGTGCAATCCGGAGCACCCTGCGTGGCTGCCATTTCGGTTCTGGCAGGCCGCGCCGCGCGCGCCTCGGAGCGACCGCGACGCGCCGGCCGGCGCGCAGGCGGATATGCACGCCGGTGCCGTTTGAGGGCACGCTGTCGGAGGAGGACGCGCTGCGCGACTTCCAGCTGCGCGTCGCGGGCTTTGACGCCTACGCGCTGTATACGCCGGGTGCTGCCCGCGCGCGCGCGGCCGTGCGCGCCGGCCGAGTTGCGGCCTGCCTGCGCGCGATGCATCCCGGCACGTTCTATCGCACTCTGCTCGAGTAGGGCGCCCAGCTAGAATGAATAAAAAAAGTCATTGCATTCTTGTGCTTGATAAAGGGCGCGCCGGAAGGGACCCGGAGAGCGCCCACGCGGCCCCCGGCCCGCGCGCAGGCAGGGCGATGCGCGCGGCGCCGCGGCCGAAGCACCCCGAGTACGCGCCGGGCCCGCGCGTGGCTGCGGTGGTGCACCCGTTCCTGCACCCGACGCCGCAGGCGGTCGTTAACCGCATCCTGCTGCACTACGTGGCCTACCACATCCGCATCGGCTTTGCGCAAGTGGTGCAGTACACGCAGGCGCGCGCGCTGCGGCAGAAGCATCGCTCGTCCTGGCAAATGAAAGTTAGACACGCAAGATATGCAAGGACGGCGAACTGCGCCGCCGCCCCCAGCCCGCAGCCCTGCGTGCCCGCGCGTGGCGGCTCCCGCCGCCGGCGGCCCTGTGGTCCGCAGGCCTGCTGGGGCCTGTAGTTGTGCGCCGTCCGCAGAGGGGCCGCCCGCTGCCGGCGCGCCGGGCGCGCGGGCTGTCCGCCGCGCGCGGGGCGGCGCTCACGGCGGGGGCGGCCGGCGGCGGCCAGGTGACCTACCTGCGCGGCTTCTACGCGGATGAGCGCATCATGGCGTACGTGCGCGCGGGGCACCTGGTGCTGCAGCCGTGGACCGACCTGGCCGAGTGCGCGGGGCCGCCGCACATCAAGTGCTGGCAGACGATGGTGTACAGCCACGCGGCGCTGGACGCCTGGGGCTCCGGCACCGCGTACCTGCTCTACGCCGACCCGGACGAGTACCTGGTATTCCCCAACCAGGCCGCGGTCGGCAGCGTCGGCGACGTGCTGCGCTGGTGCACCAATGACGCCGCGCAGGCGCGCGCGGCCCGCGCTCCCGGCTGCGCGCCCCGCGCTCCCTGCTGCGCAGCGCGCTGGCGCTGCTCCCTGCACCTGAGTGCGCTTGCGCGTGCACGCTCGCCCGGCGGCGCCTTTGATCCGGGAACCAGCGGCCGCCTGCCACGCCAGCGCACACATGCCCTGGGCCGCGCCGCGTCCCTGTGCATGCACGCCAGCCTGCGATCGGCCTGGCTTCCTGGGGTCTGCGCGGCCGCGCGGGTGTTGGGTGCCGGTCGCGGGAACCAGCAGGCGAGAGCCGGCGGTGCTGCTGCTGCAGCTGCAAGGACAGGGTTGCGGAAAGGGGCAGGCTCACATGGTGACCACTTATGAACAGCCCCTGCCTGTCCGTGAGTGCGGGTGCACTCACACTCATGGCGCCGCGCGCATGCAGGTGACAGCCATACGCTACAACGCCTACTGCGACGCCAAGGACTGCGGGAGGCAGGGCGACATGGCTGCATGGATGCGCAATTCGAGCGCGCACCCGCTGCTCTCCTACAGCCGCCGCAGCGTCGAGGCCATCGCACTCGGCAAGACCTTTGCGGACCCGGACCGCCTGGCGACTTATGAGGTGACGTGCCTGGTCACAGAGCATGTGCTTGATGCCATGGCTGTGGCACGGTTGCATACACAGATGCCAAGCTCGGCGATGCCCCTCACCCTCCGCAGCGGAATACTGGGCTGCCTGCAAGGCCTTTCATGATAAACCTCATGAGCTGCTTCCTGTCGAAGCTGCACAGCAGTCACTGCCAAGCACTCGAACCACCACAATGTGCGTGGTCCGCAGTGCACATTTCTTGCATCTACAACTTGTCTTCTGCCACCATAACTGAGGCGTTGATACCAATTGCTGCCTGTTCTTCGCTCAAGAGCGTGTCACAATCTAAACTCTCCCGCGTGGCCTCGTTTGTAACACGCATGCGCTAAGGGTTACAATCAGAACATGTAGTGTCGGTACTGATCATGCATGCATGTCGAGGTGCATGTAGCGCCTGCAGATGCGCGATATGACGAGCTGTGTCTCAGAGGAAGCCATGCAGCGCAGGAACCAGCCAGCTTTTCTAGGTTCATGAGGTGCTTGCACTCAAAGCTGGCTCGAGGCGCTCGCACAAAGCATGTGCGTGCCCGGCAGGTGCACAACGGCGTCGGCTTTGTCGAGGACGACAGCAATCCGCTCCGCCTGAACAACGACTGTGGCTTCATGCTGCATGTGCTAAACCAGTTCGGCTTCCGGGATTTTGACGAAGCGACCGTGACCGACACTTCATGGCAGTGGGCGCTGAATGGCACCTTTTAGACACTGAGCGCTGGCACTTTTAGGGTGGGGCCGATGGTGGCCCTTTCTGTGTGAAAAAGGAGTGCGGCTTACGGGAGGCCGCCTGCATTGGCCGTGGCTCAGGGCTGACCTACTAGCTATCCAGCACGAGAGACAGGCCTTTATTGGGTGAACACAGGAGACAGGCCTTTTTGGGTGCTGTACCACCACTCAGCCAGCCAGGTTGCATGAATGGTGACCCGCAAAGCCACATCGGCGGCGTAAGCTGTGTGGGTATTCTCATAGCGGGGCTAGTGCACATAGCCTTTCCAGCAGACATCCCAGCTTTTTGGGTGGCCCAGGCGGCAATAAACTTGTTTAAGCACTCTGTGTTCTTTCCAAAAAGATTTGCCTGGCATACACACCAGGCATGCTGCGGCATACAGCGGGTGACTTATGATGCAGCCACTTTTGCTGATGTCCGTTGTCGGGGCGTCCTGAGTGAGCCTCGTGCATATGGGTTGTCGTGTTGTTGTGCGTTGGTTCTTGCAGCTTACGGGGTCGTCTCTGGGGTGCCTCCAGCAAGCCAGCTTTCACGTCCGTGTGGCATATTGCCATCATGGCTGACTTGAGAGCTGCTCTCCTGCGACGCATTTTGCAGACTGCAAGGACAGGCTAGATGGGGCTGATTGCGCAGACTTCATGTTGCGGTTGCTGAGCTATTCCCCACCGGCGGGCAAGGCATGTCCCTCTAGTGTATTGTAAAAGACCTTTTGGCACCAGGGCATGCTGTCCGCTACGCACCCAGCAAGAAACGATTAGCCGCCACAACAATTGCCGAGAGTCTGAACAACATCATTGCCCAGCCGGGCCTTTCTAGCTCCTGCCCCTAGCGACCTAGCTCATTTCCCTGTTGTCCCCGACTCCCCTGCAACCCAGAGCCGGCTGCAAGGTAGCGCTGTGTCTGTCTATACTGGTACAAACTGAAGGGGACAAGCCACATGCAGATCATTGCAGAGCACCTTCACCGATTGGAGCACACGAGCTGCACACTGAGGCTGACATGCTGCCGCACCTCAGAGAACACGCACGGCATGAAGCAATGCTGCCAAAAATGGGCCAAGCGCATGCGCGCTGTCGAGGCACGCCGTTGCAGCCAAGCGGCCCGCTGCTATGCGGCAAAGGCCTGCCGTGGCGCCTGGCGCCGCCGGGCGTCGCCCGCAGCGATCAGCGGGAAACTTGCCGCCTGCCAGCCCGCCGACCAGGTCAGTCCCGGCGTCGGACACCCGTAGCAGGGTTGTAAAGCACACCATTGGGCAGCAGCCTGGCGTGCACAGCCCCTGCCTGCAAGGTGCTGCTACATTTGCTCGCATCTGCGTCTGGCACCATGGCACACGCACGGGGGCACGCAGCACACGTGGGCGTGCACAAACGCAACCTGTCTTCTTTGGACAGAGGCGCGTGGTGCGCGCCTGCAGCGCGAGGATGGCCTGCTTCTCGATGGCGACCGCGCTGCGACCTATTGAGACCTATTGAAAGATTCCAGGGCAGCGCATGAGGAGATATGCCTTGCCCATCAGGTCATACACTCTTTCGGCGCATGCATGCAGCTACCCCAGCCATCACTTGCTTTGTCCATGCATGGGTCGCGGTGGGAGCGCACCTGCGCTTGCAGCGCCTGGATGCGCGCCTCATTGCGCGCAAGCGTCTCGCGCGCGACCTTTGCGGAGGTGAGCGCGGCGGTCAGGTCGGCCGTCACGGCGTCCAGCATGCGCGAGAAGTGGTCATCGCGCGCCTCGTGCTCCGTCTTCAGCGCGCCCAGCTTGGCTTGCAGCGCGCTCTCGCGCTCCTCCAGCCTCTGCATGAACCTGCCGGCAGGCAGCGCTGGTTCTGGCAGAAGCCTCATCAGCGATCAATCTCATCCCATGTAGCAACGGGCTGGCCCAGGCCGGACCAGCTTCAGTGTGACGCTATCAGGAGGCTGATGATGCCATACAGTGGTGGTTGTGACTGCCAAGAATTAAAGCACAAGGGTGATGAGCAGGATTGGTCAGCAGCCTCTTCTGTTGATACAATGCCAGCACGGCGCATGCCAACTCTGCTACCCCAGCGCAAGGAAGCGAAAGAGAGCATGCGCAGGCACTCCCTGAGCCACTTGCATGCCCACAATGTGCCCGCCGTCAGCACAATGCGCGCGGCGCCGGGCGGCAGCGGGTGGGAGGCAAGCGCGGCGCACTCAGCCGCCTGCGCCTCCGACAGCGCGGCGGTGCCGCGCACGTCCATGACGTCGGTGATCGCAGCGAGCTCGCGCAGGAAGCGGTCGCGCTCGGCCAGCGCGCGCGCGTGCGCGTCCGCCTCCGACTGCAGCCGCGCGCGCTGCCGCTCCGCGCGCTCGACCTCCTCGCGGTGCGCCAGCGCCTCCATGCGCGCTTTCTGCGCCGCGCGCCTGGAATACATACAGACCGGGCCTTGTCGCGCAGCTGCCTGCCGCGTGCTGGTCTCGCACAGCGCCCAGCCCCCACTCATGCCTTCTGTGTGCTGGCACGCAGAAGTGAGATGACCCAGTTTCCTGCCTGCCATCCTTTGCAGCCTGGCACAGACTGGCACCTCCTCAACGAGATGCCAAGGTGCAGGTAGGTACAGAGGGAGCACCAAGCGTCTGCTCATGGGCCCCCCCTCTGTGCTCGGGCGGCGTCAGCAATTTTTATCAAGCGCAAGAGGCCAAAACATAGCTTGCAGGCAAGCAGGCAATGTGAAAGTCCGGGACTCGCTGAGCACTGTGCGTCTCCAGGCACATCCCTGCAAACTGCGAAGCAGGGAGCGCCGCGCACGTCCAGCTCGCGCGTCAGCTGCCGCAGCTCGGCCTGGTCGGCCTCGGGGTCGCCCAGGTCTGCCAGGATCGCTTCCAACGCTTCCCGCGAGTCGAGCAGCTCCTCGCCGCCGTAGGCCGCCTGCAGGCGCACGCGCTGCTCCGCATTGGCGCGCGCCGTCATGTCGTGCCGCGTACGCAGCTCCTTGGTCCGGTCGCTCAGCTCCGCGAGGCGGCCCAGCTTCCGCTCCAGCCCCACGCGCTTCTGCGCGGCCACACGCGCGCTGCGGCTTGGTGGGCTGGCCTATGCGCCGCGAGGCTGGATGCGGCTGCCTGTGTGCCAGGGAATTGAGCCTCGCATGAGTGCCATGCGCATATGGCAAAGTTCTTTGGGCAATGCGGGACTTTGCCTGCCTGCGCGATGCGCTTAGAGAACAATGCCAGCGCATGATGTGGGTCACGGACAGCGCTAGCGAGCCCTTTGGACAAAAGCAGGTGCTGAAGTAAGCAGAGCACATTGGTACAGCTAGGCATGCTGCTCAGAAGGATGCCATGTTTGAAATTTGCCAACATCCACAGTGGCCGAACATGTATATTGCAGGCAAGGCAGCGGCATGTCAGCCTTCTCGGTGCACACTCATGAGCACACCGTGACAGAGGTCATGCGCGCATACCTGCACTCCAACAGCGCCGCATCGCTTGCATGCGCCATCTGCAACACCAATATGACAGTCTTTCTCGTCAACATAGGCTTCAGAGGCCCTGACCACCGCTGCGCGCGCGTGCGCGCCTCCTGCAGCAGCCTGAGCTCGGCGTCGGCCGCGTCTATGTCCGCCTCCAGGCTGACCCGCCGGCTCGCGCTCGCGCCGATGTCCGTGCGCAGACGCACCGCGGCATCCCGGGTCTTGGTCAGCGTCGCCAGGCGCAGCTTGCCCTCCCTGGACGCCTGCACTGTGTCTGCGCGCAGCTTGCGCAGGTCCACAAGCGCCTGCGCCACACGGCCCGCACTGCCTCATAATTTCTGTCACTACAGCATCAATCACAATCTCTGCACAAAGTCACACAGCACAGCCATGGAGTTATCCCTCAGCTTTCAGCATTTCGCGATTCAAATGCATGTTGAAAGCTCTGGCTTGCATGCATGGGAGTGCTCACACAGGGCGGGCAGCCGCGCGGACCTTTGTGTACTTTGTGGCGGCAAAAATGTCGTCAAACTTCCTCTTCAGCGTCTGCCCATCCGCCAGCGGCCAGTTCGAGTCCTCCTGGTGCACGAAGATGACGTTCTCCAGGATGGCCTGCGCGGTGCAGCGCAGACAGGCTCTGCACCTCCGCGCCACCGCTGACAGGCTGGTGGGCTGGCGCAGAGGTGCGGGGTGCATTCGTGGGTGGCCACCATCCATGCCCTGCATGCAATGACTGCCTGGCATAGCGCAGAGGTGGAGTGCACGGATCATGCGTGTCACATGCAGAGCTAGGAATGAGCGCATGCCTGAGCAGCGGGCTGGCAGGGCGCCGCGCCTTGGAGACACCCATCAGTGTTGGGACGATGCGGTCGAGGTCGGCGCAGCGGTACGACAGCGCCTCCTTGACGTTCGTGTCCTTGTTGAAGGACTGCAGGACCTGGTCGAGTGCCTTGAATTGCAGGGCCGCCTTCTTCTGCGTCAGCTGCACGCCCGTGCCCGCGCGAAGGGTGAGGCAGCGGCCGCAAGGCTCTAGAATTGCAAGTCTTGACAGCCAGAGTTGTGGGACAGGAAGCGGCAAGCAATTGAACAAGCGGCACCTGGAACGACCGCACTATGACCACCGGCGAGCCAGCGGCGGTCGTGATGCGCAGCTTGATCTGCGCCTTGACCTCCGTCTCTCCCAGCACCTGTGCGCCTCTAGCATCGTCAGTCTAGCAACCTGTTCCCAGCCTGGCGCGCACCAGGCACCGGCTAACAAGCAGCGCACCTTGGGGTCCATAATGAAGCTCTGACCGGAGCGCGTGTTGGGAGGCAGCTCGCCGGTGCACGCTTGCTTGAGGCACTCAATGATGGTCTGCCACCTCCGCAAGCTTTCAGCACTTGCTCCAGGTGCGCCAGGCTCACCGTTTACCAAAACCAGCAATGCATGCACACTTCTTGCACACTGCAAACAGCGCTGCCTTGGCAAGCTGCATCTTCTCGAACAGGCTGCGCACTGTCTTGCCGGCGCCATTGTGGCCAACGATGATAGTCAGTGGCTTGTAGAACTCTATCACATCAGTATTGCCTGGCGCAAAGCTCCGTATGCCCTTGATGCTCAGCTGCGTGAGTGTGACACCAAGTCAGCGTCCGAACTGCAGACAAGCAAGGAGCCCTGTCAAAGCAAATGCACCAGTGGTTTACCTTGTTGATGGTGCACATTGAACAAGACTGCTCTTCTAACCTGATGAGTTGACTACATACCGGTCTGTGAGCACCAGATGATACACAAGCGATGCTCCAATAGCGAGGAGAGCACGGTGCCGCATTAACCTGGCCATGCCCTGTGCATGCTGCGTGCTGTGCATGCGTTGCTCTACTTGCTCCAACTTTGCTCGTCATATTTAACAGTAAGCGACATGCAAACGACATGCAAACGACATGCATTAGATCATGTTCTTCACCGCAGTGCTATTTCTGTACTGCGGGTGGTGTGGGGACATGTGAACTTGGCAAGCACAGCCAAGGGTCTGCAGCTTGCCTGGCAACTTGCCAATTACAAGCAGTCATGAGGCCTTGCGAGGACCTGTCATTTGGCAGCAGAGCTTGCCTCACACAATAACAGCACGAGGAGGACCTTACTTGCATGTTGCCTGGTTGCAGGGTGAGACACTCCGCAGAGCACTGAGTTTTGTGGCTTGACGTGCGTGTCTGCAATCCATCGCTCATGGCTGGAAGTCCATGCCCCGAGGATGCCAGGCAGTGCACGGGCAGCTCAGTTTAGCAGCTCAATTAGCGCGCTCCATGTGCAATAAGAAGCACAACTCTACGTCATGTGGGGGTGCCAGGCGCAGCTTCCCAAATAGGCTGAGCAGCGCCACATCTCACAAAACCCACATGCATTGTGGAGCATTCGGACCCACTGCCTCAGCCACACGCCGCACATAGAGGAGTGGCCGCAGTCCTGGAACCCATGAGCAGTGTTGGCCAGCCTCACGGCACCGCGACCACGTCGCTCTTCCTGTCCAGCCAGTCCTCGAGCAGGATGCCGCGGAAGGGCCCGACATGTTTTGGCGGCGGCGGGAAGGGCGCGCCGCCGGGCGCCGCCGTCGCGTATCGCGCCACCGCGCGCAGCCGCGCTACCTCCTCCTCGTCCTCCAGCTCCACGCGCAGCTGGCAGCGCAGTAGCAACGTCACGCATGATCGAACCACTTTTGCTGCGCGGCAGGCCGCAAATGCGGGGACATTGTGGAGACGGTAACTGTCAGGCAGACACGCCTGCGACATGCAGGGCACAGTCTGCGCAACTGTGCATGCAATATTTGCAGCCCGCCAGCCGCCCGCACCACACGCGCACGGGACGTGGTCCATGATGTCAGGCACGACGACCGCCAACACAGGCGCGCCGGGCGGCGGCTAGTCCGAGCACACGGCGGGCGCGGGCCGCGCCTGCTCCACGCGCTCCTCCGGCAGCCCGCTCGCGGTCAGGTCCAGCAGCTCGCGCCGGCCCAGCACGACCTCCGCGGCCTCCGCCAGCACGGCGGGGCCGGCCAGCAGCGCCTCCCACGCGTCCGGCAGCCGGCCGAAGGTGGCCGCGCCGGCGCGCCCCCGGCCGCAGCCGCCGAACGCGGCCGCGCCCACCGCGGACACCTGCGCCGGCGCGCACGTTGCTGCGTGTCTGTGCCGGCGGCTTAGCGACCTTGACGCGTGTGGGACGCGGACCAGCCGAGCATGCACTCCTGACACATGCCGTACATCAACACCCGGCATGCTGCTTGGTTTGTGATATGCCGGCATAAACACAAACCTGCCTGGCACCAACGGCGAGAGGTGCCTCTGTTCCACAAGGACCACACGGATGCGCGGCGCTATTGCCCAATTACACCACAGCCCACATGAATTTTGCAGGAAAGTCTTCACGACCCCTCGGAACAACAGGAGGCGGCGGGAGATCTGTCAGAGAACTCGCCTCGCGCAGGGAGTCGCCGGGCGCGCGCGGCGCGGCCAGCGGCGTGGCCTCCAGCAGCTCCACGATGCGGCCGCCCTCCACCGTCTCCAGCGGCCCGCCGTCCAGCAGCTCCGCCGCCACGCGCTCGATCACCGGCCGCCGCTCCCTGCCACCGGCCGGGCCACGCCCGTCAGCTCGCGCAGGCTCCACGGTCAGCACCTCTACGTATATATGTGATCAGGTAGAGACTGCGCCCGCAGACATGACTTCCGCTCTTTGTACCCCGGGTCGCCGCTGTCCGACCCGCATGCCATGAGCCCCTTTGCTTGGCTCCCTCCCACAGCCTGCCAGGCGCAAGCCTGAACGGGGCGGCGCGATGTCGTGGCGACGGCGACGCGCCGGCGGACGCGATGGCGCGAGCGAGGCAGGCGCGGCGGGGGCGGCGGCGGGGCGCGCGCACCGCACGAGGCGCAGCGCGCGTGCGTGCGCCGCGCGCTGCAGCTGCAGCGCCAGCGGCGCGAAGAAGGGCTCCAGGCCCTTGACGGTGGGGTCGGGCCGGTTGCCCATGTAGTAGTTGTAGGTCATCGGCGTGCGCCGCAGCGCCGGGTGCAGCGTGGACTTGCGCACCAGCCAGTCGGCCAGGTCGCCCGCGCGCGCCACCTGCGCGCGGCGCGCCGCCGCGCTCGGCCCGCCTGCCTGGGCGCGGACAGGGGCTGCCCAGCAGCGTCAGGGCGCGCGTCGGGGCGGCCGAGCACCCCCCGTGAGCAGGCGGCCCAGAGCCTGCGCAGAGCGGCCGCGCCCCCCTGGAAGCGCCGCGCGCGCCGGCACGGCGGCAAACGTGCCCGCCAGGCGCGGCCCGCTTGGCGTCCCTGCTGACCCAACCGGGCAAGCGGCCTTTGGTTCCGCGGCGGCGCGCGGCGACGGCGTGCGGGGCTCTTTCCAGGCATGCCGTTTTCAAGACTGGAACCTCAGCCCACTCAGACGCTGATGCCACTTTCTGTGCATGCGATGGAGATAGAGCGGGCGGCGCCGCGCCTCCTTGGAGGTGCTGAGCGTGACGCCGCGCCGGCCGTAGAAGGCCTCCTCGGCCGCGCGCGCGGCGTACAGCGGCACGAGCAGCCCGCACAGCATCTCGTACGGCGCCAGCGGCTCGCCCTCCGGCACCGCGTTCACGCGGCGCACGCCGCTGGACAGCATGTGGTACTGGTCGCCCTCCACGCCCAGCTCCTGCGCGGCGCCGGGGGCGGTCTGTGTGGGCGGGCCGCGCGCGGCGCGCGCTGCGCATGCGCACGGTAAGAGCCGCCGGACAGGCAGAGCGGGGTCCAGGGCTGCAGGCTGCTGTAGGGCGCCAATGCCAGCGTGCAGTCCGCTCTCGCCTGCTCCTCGCCCAGAGTCCCGCTAAAAGGACCGACACGCGTTGCGCGTAAAAAAGTCGCGCGCAACCTATTGACGCATAGGCATAGAACTGTCCAGGGTTGCGGGCCAGGGTCGCGCGCGCGCCTGCGGCTGGTAGATGATGCGCGCCATGAACTCGCCGCGCGGTAGGATGGATACGTGCTCCACGGGCGGCATGCCCGGCGTGAGGCAGGCGGCGACCGCGCGCGCCGCCTCCAGCGTCGCCAGCCGCGCCTTGGCCTCGCTGCGCGGCAGCCGCACCTGCGCGCACCCGCGCGTCGCCCCGCTCACGCCGCGCATGCTCATGTGCACTCCTGTGCGCGGCGCTAGCCGGCGCCGCCGCCTGCCCGCAGCCTGACGAGCACACAGCCGCGAGGCAAAGAATGATGCCACGCCGCAGTAGGCGGTCGCTGATGCTGGCCCTGCCGGTGGCACGGACACAGGAAGGGCGCTCTCTTCGTCCCGAGCGTAGAGCTCGCTTGCAGCCCGTGAGACAGACGAGCACCGCCGGCCCTTGCATGAGGCTGCAGGCCATCCTCGGGGGCTGCTGCGAGCGCATGGCAGGCCGCTGCAGCAGGCGGCCGGGGGGCAGCGGTGGCGTGCCCCTGGCAGCCCCAGCGTGCGCCGGTCCATGGCCCCGCGCATGAGGTCCATGTCGATCTCCAGCCGCTCTTCCCGCACCTGCGCACAGATCCGTGCTCAGGCTGCTCACGCAGCAGGAGCTCTGGTGCCCAACTGCTCTTGTGTCCGCCGATCCTGAGCCTGAGCAGCGTGATCGGGCCACGCCGCAGAACACCGCGTGACACACTCGCTATATGGTGAGTTGGGCCAGCTTGGGTCGCTTGCGCCTTTCCTTCAGGCATGCAAGGTCTGCCTCGCGCGCACAGCACAGAGCCAGACGCACCAGGGCGCCAGGCCACCCCGAGCAAACCAACAGACAAGTGTAGAATCCCCTCAAATGGCGGCCGGGCGCGGGCCGCGCGCCATGAGGATGGCCGCCTCATTGAGCAGGTTGGCCAGCTCGGCGCCCGAGTACCCGATCGTCAGTTCAGCCGTGCGGTGCAGCACCGCGTCGGCGTCCCACGCCGCGTCGCCCGCGCGGTTGATGGGCTTGCCCGCCGCATGCACCTGCCGGGCCCCGCGCTCTGCCCCTGACAACCCTCGCCAGCCTCCTGCTGCCGCGCGCGCCCGCCCGCGGCCGCCGCGGGCGCGGCGCGCCCGCCGCCGGGGCGCGGCGCGGCCACGCCAGGCGCCAGCAGTGCGGCGCGGCGCGCCTGCAAAATCTTGAAGCGGTTGCTGGCGGAGGGGCGGCCCATGTAGATGGTCCGGTCGAAGCGACCCGGCCGCAGCAGCGCCTCGTCCAGCAGCGTCAGCCGGTTGGTCGCGCCGACGACCTGCGGGGCCCCGCGCGCGCGCTCAGGCCCTGCCAGGGACCTTACAGACAAACGCCGCCCTGTGCACCACTGCCGCGTGCTGAGCAGTGCGCGTCGCCCAGCGCAGCGCCGCAAGCAGCTGCGAGCAAGCGGTGTGGCGTCGGGTGAACGCGGTGCCGCAGTGCTCTCGGCTGCCACCCAGAAAATGCCCGCTACACACGCCATCACCACCCTTTACATCCTGCCGAACGCAGGGTTGCGTGCGTGGCTGCGCAGCACCCGCCAGGGATCCCACAAGCCAGGGTCTGAGGGTCTAGAGCAGCCGCGGCCGGGGCAGGGCGGGGCGCGCGCCAGCACGCGGTCGTTCTGCTTGAAGCCGTCCATCTCGTACAGCAGCTGCAGCAGGCCGCCCTCGCGCTCGCGCGTGCCGGCGTCGCCGCCGCCGCGCCCGCGCGCCTTGCCGATCGCGTCGATCTCGTCTGCGCGGCGCGCAGGCGCGCGTTGCGGGCGGCCTCGGCGGAGCGCTGCCCAGACAGCGCCACCCGCGCTCGGCCGGCTTGCTCAGCGCCCCTGGCACAGCACTGGCAAGCACGGCTGCTGAACCAGCCTGAGCTGGGGGAGGCCGGTCTAGCAAAGCTCGCTTTCAACCCTGCGTCTGCCAGGTTCTGGGTTGGGTTATCTTAGGATGTTCCAGTGGGTTTGCAGGGGGCGGACCAATGAACACGATGGACGGCACGTTCTTGCGCGCGACCTTGAACAGGTTGCGGATGCGCGCCGCCGCGACGCCCTCGAACATCTCCACGAACTCGGCGCCGTTGGCCGAGTAGAAGGGCACGCCCGCCTCATTGGCCATGGCCTTGGCCAGGTACGTCTTGCCCGTGCCGGGCGGGCCCTCCATGAGGAACCCCTGCCGGCCGCGCGCCCGCCGCGCGTGACATCACAGGCGGGCCCAGCACGTTGCATCTGGAGTGGCCAAGCGCTGTCTGCGTGGTTGCAGCACCATGCGGCGCAGCAGGCTGCTGCAACAGCCTGAGGATGTGCAGCTGCGTGCGCCGCAGTGCCTGAGCGTGCCCCCTGAACAGGGCATCCACTGTGATGCATGCGCAGTTCTGCTGAAGCTGCAGACAGCGCCGCCGTATACACCGTATACAGAGAGGGTGGCCGGGGGGCTGCTGGCAGGGCGCGCGCCCGCGGCGGCCGCACGCCCATGGCGTCATAGCCGCCCTTGCCCAGTACGGCGCTCATCATGGCGTCGATGTCCGCCTTGACGTGGTCGATGCCGGCCACGTCCGCGTAGCGCACGCCCGTGCCGCGGCGCTCCTTGCCGACGCCCACATTGAACTCCGTCGCGCGGTGCTTCCCGTACTCCTCTGCCAGCTCCTGCGGCGCCGGGATAAAAAAAGCCTCGGGTGCGCTGCCTGGGGCCAGGGAACGACGGGCGCGCTCGCTGTGCTGCCATGCCGCAGCGCAGCGCGCATGTGCATGCACATCAGGCCCCATTACAGCATGTGGCGCCACTTTCACGACCAAACAGCGTACTAGGAGCCGCCCTGGGCTACGTTTGTGCATATGCTCCACGCTCACCGCACCAGGCACGCCCAGCGCACCTGCTCGCGTCGGACGGCGCGGCGCGCGCAGCCGCGCGGGGCGCGGCGCGGGGCGCGCCTGCATGGCGCCCTTCTTGGGCTTGGTGAAGCGCCGGATGATGGAGTCGCCGACGCCGACGACCACGCGCAGCGCCAGCAGCGCGACGATCGGCAGGAACTGCTCCGCGAAGATGTTCAGCCAGACCAGCCTGGCGCGCGCGCCGGGCGGCCCGCGTCACAGCGCGGCCGCCCTCTTTGACCGGGGGGCCCTTGCGCTGCGTGTGGGTGCTGCAGCACGTGCTCCGCTCACCTCTTTCAGTGCCGGTCCGCAAATGGACTCTGCGTCCTTGCACGCCCATGACATGTGGGCTGCTCGCATTAGACGCAGCCCATTTTTACATACAAATGCCGGCTTCTGCGACGCAGACAAGCACAAATGACCAGGCGCGGCCTGCCCGGCGCGGCGCGCTGCCCTGGCACATGCAGGCGCGGAGGCAGCGTCCCCAGGGGCGCAAGCCCAAGCCGCTCCCCGCGCCCCGACCAGCAGAGCAAGCAGCCTCAGTCACAGGCACGGCGCGCGCAGCGCGCAGGGGCACCGCGCCGCGGCCCGCCCCGCGCGGCGCCTGCCGGGCAGCGCAGGCGGGGGCGGCGGGGGCGCACGAGTCGTTGGGGTCGATGACCTGCAGCTCGCAGTGGCACTGCTCGGCCTGCAGCAGGTCCTTGTAGGCCACGCGCCCGTCCGCGCCCACCAGCGGCGCGGCGTTCATGCGGACCAGGTCCATGAACGTGCCGTCCTCCCACAGGTCGCCCGGCAGCTCCACGTAGAAGCGGTACTTCTCCATCTGCGCCTCCTCGTTCTCGCGCGTGACGTACATGATGCTGCGCGCGGCGCCGCCGAGCCCGTCACGCGGGGGCCTCTGCGGCCTGCGATGCTGCTTGCTGCTGCGCGGGTGCAGGGCCCGAGGAGGCTGCAGGCGCATCAGCGCCCGCAAAGGCCACTGGGGCACCGGCTTACGGTCCGGAGTTTCGATGTCCGGAGATCCATATGCGGTGTAAATGTAAAGATGGTGACATGCAATGTAAAGGGAATTGGCAAACCACGTGTCACGCACACACACAGCTCGCTCATCCCTTTGTAGCAGTCTACTGCAGACCGCTTCACTATGCAGGCCCCCCGGCGCGGCTCAACCCACGGTCACGCCTGGGGTCGATGCGGTTGTAGAGCGGCGCCTCGTTGGTCGGCAGCGAGTAGCCCTCCACCGGCACCTCCACCAGCGCCACCTTGCCGTCGCCCAGGATGATCACGCGCTTGACCTGCGCGCCGCGCGCCGCCGCCGCCGCCGCGCGCTTTGACCAGGACGGCAAGCATGTGTTGCTGTGCTGCCACATGCAATGCCCGAAATAAAAACCGCTGCGGCTGACGGGCGCATTGCCTACAGACGGCAGCGCGGCGCTGTGAACATGCTTGCTGCCACTGGGCAGCCGCCCTCCTCAGCCCGTGCAAGAGCTGCATGCACGGTCCCGCGCACGGAGCGCGGGGCGCGCGGCGGGCGGCCGCACCATGCGCGTGGACAGCAGGTGCAGGAAGCGCGCGTAGCTGATCGTCTGGCTGCCCACCGGCGGCAGCACGTCGCCGTAGTACACCTTGTCCTTGAACGACTTGAACGTCTTGGCGATGGTGCCCGGCGCGAAGCTCTCCCAGTTTATGGCGGCCAGCGGCGCGCCCGCCTGCAGCGCCCGCCCCTGCGCCAGCCCGGGCGGTGAGCGCCGGGGCGCCTCGGGCGCGGCGGCGCCGAAGCACGCCGGGGTTGAGGCTCGTGGCACCAAGGCGCCCGCGACCCGGCCAGCACTCTGTGAAAGTGAGAGGCAGGTGCCCTCTGCGAGCTGTGCACGAACAAGCAGGCGCTCAAGGGCAGGAGCCTGCTTCCGGCGCAGGAGCAGGGCGCCACCAGCTGAGCTCGCCGCTCGTCCTCCTCGTCCCTGTTGGACGACGAGGCCTCAGGCACGTCATCCCCCACCGGCGCTGCGGGCCTATCAAACTCCACCTGCAGCGGCAGCGCACCCGTCAGGCTCCTGGCCGGCAGACCGGCGGGACCAGGCAGAGCGAGAGCAGGACCGGAGCGCAGGCTGCAAGGCGCCTACCTCCTCTGCTGCGACTGCAGCGGCGTCGGCCCGCGCTGCGTTGCACTCTGCCCTGCACACGCTCCGTGCTCCCGGACTAGTACAGGGGCTGCACGCCCGCCGCCGCCCGCAGCACAGACGTAAAGGCGCATGCCGCAACCTGGCCGGGGCGGAGTGCCTGCAAGGCGCCCCGGCTACAGTGCCGGGCTGCGTAAAGCAGCTGGCGCGCTGCATATTGCAGGCAGGCTTTCTACGCCTGAGGCTGCCCGCGTTTCACAAGTGTCAGCTACATAGCGTCCTAGCTTGCACACTTCGTGTCACCTGGCAAAAGGCACAGGCGCTTTTGCTCCCATATATACATAGACTCCTGTCCCACTGCGCAGCCGCACCCTCAGATCATAACCTTGACTTGGGTCGTTATGTGAAAAAATGCTGGGTCGTTCTTTGAAATAAGTAGCCCCAACATGTCACATGGAGGGACCTACCATGCACCGCATGGCATGCAGAGAGCTGCCTCGTGACTGGAAACCACGAGTTGAGCACTTCACGGAGACCAGTGCGATGCAGACAGCTGATGTCCCTCTCGGGAGGCCCGCTTGAAGCAGCTGAGTAGAGGGTCCTGAGGCTCCGAGGCTCGTGCGACGACACAGGCAAATATGCCGTCTCAAGATTGAAATTGAAAACTTTATTATAAAGAGGGGCAGCGCGCCGCGCGCCTGGCTTTACAGGGCTGATATGCCCGGCTCACCGAAAAGACAGAAAGCAACCAGAAAGTATGAAGTCTACACGGCGCCCTTCACAGCACACTGGAGAGCACACGTGCATTGTTCGGCAGGCCTCCAGGGAGTTCAAGTGCTTGTTCCGACAGGCAGGCCGAGAAAGCATCCACTGCTGTGCCCAGCCCCGCCAAGCTCCAAGGATGCTATGACGTCCCTTACAGCCCCTGCCGCAGCTCCCCGATCAGCAGTCCCTGCCCCAACAGACCACTGTGGCGGCGATGCGTGCAGCAAGCGTGGCCGCAAGTGCAGGCTGCGCACACTCAAACTCGAGCGCGGCGGCGAGGGGCGCGGCCGCCGCTGCGCATTAGT
>JAABUV010002064.1_pt1 | contig 28008 bp, 28 predicted proteins | sample 5559971 | NCBI WGS metagenome assembly JAABUV01 (sample SAMN10711881, study PRJNA513362) | rock metagenome | isolation source: Antarctica rocks | place: Antarctica: Victoria Land, Knobhead nord | collected 2015-12-19
CAAACACCGGCCACCAACCCCCTCCACCACCCACCCACCCTCACCGCACAACCCCGAGCCGGATGACACCGGCCGCGGCAGCAGGCGCTGGCGGCCCGATCACCCATCCATCGATGACCGGAAAAGGCTGGGGTTCACCTCCGCCGGGCTGCGCCACATCAGAGATGCCTGTTCATAGTCATGCGCTAGCGCCAGTAGCCGCGGCTCACTCCAGGCAGTGCCGAGGAACACCACGCTGACCGGTTCGCGCCCGTGGGTCGTGTACCCGGCGGGTACGGAGACTGACGGGTAGCCGGCGCGAGCTCCCACCCGGGTGGCGGCGGAGGCGGAGACGACGGCATCGAGCCGGTTCACGGTCAGCGCAGAGTCGATGGCGGCCCGCGCCTGGTCGAGGCCCCACTCGCGGGCGGTGGTGTACCGGGCGAGCGTATCGGGGTCGTCGAGGTCGACCCTGGCGCTCTCCAGCAGCAGCGTCTGACCGAACTTCAACGCGTCGCGGGCATGCGCGTCGTTGTATGCGACGACGTCGGCGAGGGTCCGCACTGGGCAACCGGCAGGCAACCGGGCGCAGTAGGTGCGGAAATCTCGGGCGAACTCGTAGCTGAGCACGCTCTCCGCGGTCACCTCCGGCAGCGCCACCTCCACCAACGTCACGCCGCGGCGGCGCAGAACCTCGAGGGCTGCCGCGAAGATCTCGCTGGTGTCGGCGATCACCCCCAGACGCGCGCCACGTAAGGCGTCACCGCTGAGCTCCGCGGTGAGGTCCGCGGCCGTCAGCGGGCAGTTGGCGGTGGCCGGATCTTCCGGGTCACCTCCGCCGACGAGGTGGTGGGCGTCATCCCCAGTGGATCCCCCGCCCATCATCGCCGCGAGCAACCAAGCGGCATCGCGCACACTGCGCGTCATCGGCCCCGGCGTGTCCTGCGTGCTGGAGATGGGTACCACTCCGGTGCGGCTCACCAGACCCACCGTCGGTTTCACGCCGACCACCGAGCACGCCTGCGCCGGACTGAGGATCGAGCCCGACGTCTCGGTGCCGACCGCAGCAGCCGCCAGACCCGCAGCCGCGGCAACCGCCGAACCCGAGCTGGACCCGCTCGGGGTGCAACTCGCGTCGTAGGGGTTCAGCACCTGGCCGCCCAGCGAGCTGTACCCCGACGGCATTCCTTCGGTGGTGTAGTTCGCGAGCTCGGTCAGGTTGGCTTTGCCGAGAATGACCACACCGGCTCGACGCAACGCAGCCACCAACGGTGCATCGGCCACAGGAACCGAGTGCGCCAGCGCAACAGATCCGGCGCTCGTCGGCAGGTGGGCTACGTCGATGTTGTCCTTGACGAGCACTGGAATCCCATGCAGCGGACCGCATACCGCGCCGCTGGCACGCTCGGCATCACGTGCTGCGGCCTGCGCACGCGCGGTCGGATCGAGACATCGCACCGCGTTCAGGTGTGGCCCGTGGACGCTCAGTGCGTCGATCCGCGCGAGGTAACCATCGGTCAGCGTCACTGACGTCACCTCGCCGGCCCGCTGAGCCTGCTCCAGTTGATCGATTCCTGCCGTGGCCAAATCTATCGTGAAGGAGGCGCTCATTGCGGCGACTGTTCCACAAGCGGCCGCGCGGTGGTCTCGTCATCGGGCAGGGTCAGGTGATGGCCAGGAACTCCCGGACGGGTTGCACGCCGTGCAGGTCCACGGGCCCGAATTGCTCCCGGCCGGCCTGCCACGTGGCCCGCTCCAGTCGGTACTGCAGGTCGATCACCGGTCGGCCTCCGCGCGAGCGAGTCGTGTGGCCGTTCGGCTGGTACCCGAGTTTGCTGGTAACCGCTTGCGAGGCGAAGTTGTCCTGCCAGGCTGCGGTGGTCGCCGCCTGCGCCCCAAGCCCGTCGAAGGCTAGGTGCAGTGCCAGCGCCCGCATCCGGGTACCGATGCCCGCACCCTGATAGCGGCGGCCGAGCCAGGACCCGGTGTCCACGGTTCTGCTGACCGCGAAATCATCCGCGGAGATCGCCTGCACACCGACCGGCACCCCCGCGAGCACGACGGCAAGCTCCAAGATCCAGTGCTGCGGTGCGATCTTGGCCCGGGCAGCCCACTGGTAGGCCAGCACACTCCGCGCCACCTGCAGGGGATTCCCTCTCGTCCAGGGGACCAGGAACGGCATCTGGTCTTCGGCGTGCACCCCCCTCCCCGCCAGCTGCGCAAGCTCGAACAGCGTGTCGTCATCGAGGTAGCGCAGCTCCAGGTCGCCAGCCTTGGCGCGCAGGTCCAGAAATGGCCAGCAATCCGAAGGCGTGAAGGACGCCCGTTCAGCAGGCACGGGGACAACAGTGATGCCGGCCTCTCTGGCTGTCCAGCGAGATTGCCATTGCACCAATGCGAGCGGCCCTGGCAACAGACCCGGGGGACGCCGCGGATGTGGGCGGCGCGGACGTTAGTGAGGGGCTCATACTGGGCACTCAACCGTCGAGGAAGCGGCCCAGCACGACGACCTCGGCATCGACGTAGCCGAGCGCCTCATAGAATCCGAAGGCGCCCTCATTCGCGTGCCTGACCATCAGCTGGATCTTCGGGACGTCCCGCTGGCGTAGCCAATCTTCACAGGCGCGCATCAACTCTCGACCTACTCCCTCCCGCTGGCGGCTGGGCTGCACGGCCAGGTAGTAGACCCAACCGCGGTGACCGTCGTGACCGACCATGGCGGTACCGAGAAGGGCCCCTGTGCTGTTGCGCGCGGCGAGGATAGTGGATGTCTCCCCTGCCAGCGCACGGCGGAGATCCGCGGCGGCATCGTTCCAGGGGCGGCTAAGGCCCGTCTGCCGCCACAACTGCTCTGCGTCCGCGAACAAGGCAGCCGGCAATGTCTCAATCTGCACGTCGGGAGATTATCGGCGGCTCAGCCAGGAGCACGCAGAGCCCGCCGGTAGGCCGATACCGCGGGCGACCCGGGCACCCAGAACCGCCACGGCACGTCGGCGGCCGCGCTGACGCCCACGCGGGGTCCGACGGCCACCTCAACCACGGACTCGTGCAGCTCGAGCCGCACGTCTGCCCCGGCGAGCAGGTCGGTGCCACTATCGGCCAGCGTGACCCCCAGGGCGAGCGCGAGGTTCGCCGGCCCACGCGCCAGGTCGGCGGTGCGCCGGGCTGTGGGGCGGCGGGCGGTGGCCACCTCCACACCGCTGAGCACCTCCCCGGCCCGCAGCAACACCGCGGAGGCCACACCGTCCGGGCCGGTGCTGACGTTCACGCAGGTGTGCATGCCGTAAACGAAGTAGGCGTAGAGGTGTCCGGCCGGCCCGAACATGACGGTGTTCCGTCGGCTCTGGCCCCGATACGCGTGCGAGGCGGGATCCTGCTCACCGCAGTAAGCCTCCACCTCCACGATCCGGACACTGACCCCGCGCCCGTGCAGGGTCGCGCCCAACAGTGCCCGTGCAGCGTCGCTCGGGTGCCCGGCCAGCACCTGCCTCAGCGGCTCGCGCTCGCCCACGCCCGGTGCTCCGCCGCCGCTCGGTGCACCCCGGCCAGTTGCTCGCCCACCCGCACCCCGGCTGTCCCGCCGTGCCCGTCCCGGGAGGCGATGGAGCCGGCCACGCTCAGCACCTCGCGCACCGCCGGGACGAGGTGCACGTCGACAGCGGCGAACTCGGCGTCGGTCAGCTCGGCCAGGCCCACTCCCCTGGCCTCCGCGGCCCGCACGCAACCACCCGCCGCCTCGTGCGCTACCCGGAACGGCACGCCCTGGCGCACCAGCCACTCCGCGATGTCGGTCGCGAGGGTGAACCCGGCCGGGGCCAGCTCCGCCATCCGGTCGGTGTGAAAGTGCAGGGTGGCGACCAGCCCGGTGAGCGCCGGCAGCAGCAACCGCAGCTGGGCGACGGAGTCGAACAGTGGCTCCTTGTCCTCCTGCAGGTCCCGGTTGTAGGCCAGCGGTTGCGCCTTCAGGGTGGCCAACAGCCCCGCGAGGTTGCCGATCAGCCGACCGGACTTGCCCCGGGTCAGTTCGGCGACGTCGGGGTTCTTCTTCTGCGGCATGATCGAGCTGCCGGTGGACCACGCGTCGGGCAGCGTGACGTAGCCGAACTCGGCGGTACTCCAGAGGATGATCTCCTCGGCGAGGCGAGACAGATCAACCCCGATCATGGCCAGCACGAACGCTGCCTCGGCGGCGAAGTCCCGCGAACTCGTCGCGTCGATGGAGTTCTCCGCCGCGGAGTCGAAACCCAGCTCGGCCGCCACCGCGTCCGGGTCCAGCCCCAACGACGACCCCGCGAGCGCCCCGGAACCGTAGGGCGACACCGCGGCCCGAGCGTCGAAATCGCGCAGCCGGGCCACGTCACGCAGCAGCGGATGGGTATGGGCAAGGAGGTGATGGGCCAGCAGCACCGGCTGGGCGTGCTGTAAGTGGGTGCGCCCCGGCATCACGGCGTCCGGGTGTGCCGCCGCCTGGGTGGCCAGGGCGTCCACCACGTCGAGTACCCCGTCGGCCACCACCCGCACCGCGTCGCGCAGCCACATTCGGAACAGGGTGGCCACCTGGTCGTTGCGGGAGCGCCCGGCCCGCAGCCGACCACCCACCTCCGGTCCCACCCGCTCGATCAGACCCCGCTCGAGCGCGCTGTGCACATCCTCATCCGCCGGGTCCGGTCCGAACGCACCGGTGCGCACCTCCTCAGCCAGGCGGGCGAGCCCGTCGAGCATGGTGGCGAGGTCGGTGTCGGTGAGCAGGCCGGCGGTGTGCAGCACCCTGGCGTGCGCTTGGGAGGCCCGCACGTCATACGGCGCGAGCACCCAGTCAAAGTGGGTGGAGCGGCTCAGCGCAGCCATCGCCGCGGCGGGAGCATCGGCGAAACGCCCGCCCCACAGCGAACGGGAGACGGTCACGAACCCAGGTCGCGTTTGGCGGCGATCTTCGACGACAGCCCGTGCAACTGGACGAACCCCTTCGCGAGCCCTTGGTCGAAGGTGTCCCCCTCGTCATAGGTGGCCAGGTTGAAGTCGTAGAGCGAGCGGGCGCTGCGCCGACCGTTGACCACCACACTGCCCCCGTGCAACACCAGCCGGATCTCCCCGGTGACGTTCTCCTGGGTCTTGGCGAGGAAGACGTCGAGGGCGTCCTTGAGCGGGGAGAACCACAGCCCGTCGTAGACCAGCTCACCCCAGCGCTGCTCCACCTGCCGCTTGAAGCGGGCCAGTTCCCGCTCCACCGTGACGTTCTCCAGCTCTTGGTGGGCGGTGATCAGGGTCATCGCACCAGGCGCCTCGTACACCTCACGGCTTTTGATGCCGACCAGGCGGTCCTCCACCATGTCGATGCGGCCCACCCCCTGCGCCCCGGCCCGGGTGTTCAGCTCCTGGATGATCGCCAGCATGCTGAGCGGGCGGCCGTCGATGCTCACCGGAACCCCCCGCTCGAAGGCCAGCACCAGTTCGTCGGGGGCGAGGAAGTTGACCGTCGGGTCCTCGGTGTAGCTGTAGACATCCTTGGTGGGGGCGTTCCACAGGTCCTCTAAGAACCCGGTCTCCACCGCCCGGCCCCACACGTTCTGGTCGATGGAGAACGGTGAGCGTTTGCTCACGTTGATCGGGATGGCGTTGCTCTCGGCGAACGCGATGGCTTTCTCCCTGGTCCAGGCGTAATCGCGGACCGGGGCGATGACGTCGAGGTCCGGGCCCAGCGCCCCGATGCCGACCTCAAACCGCACCTGGTCGTTGCCTTTACCGGTGCATCCGTGCGCGACGGTGCCCCCACCGAATTCCCGGGCGGCGGCCACCAGGTGCTTCACGATCAGCGGCCGGCTGATCGCCGACACCAGCGGGTAGCGGTCCATGTACAGGGCATTGGCCTGCACGGTAGGCAGGCAGTACTGCTCGGCGAACTCGTCACGGGCGTCGACGACGACGGATTCCACCGCTCCGCAGCCCAGCGCGCGCTGGCGGATGTCCTCCATGTCCTCCCCGCCCTGGCCGAGGTCGATGGCAACCGCCACCACCTCCGCCCCGGTCTCCTGGCCGATCCAGCTGATGGCGACGGAGGTGTCCAGCCCACCGGAGTAGGCGAGGACCACGCGGTCAGGCATTCGAGGTGTGCTCCTTGGCTTGAGTGTGCGGGGTCCCAGCGAGCTGGGAGAGCTTGGTGGCGAGGGCTGCGCCGGTCAGCGGCGGGCGGGCCACCACCAGGATGGTGTCATCTCCGGCGATGGTGCCGACCACGTCGTGCAACCCCGCGCGGTCCAGGGCGCTGGCCAGGAAGTTGGCCGCACCCGGTGGGGTGCGCAGCACGGCGAGGTTCGCGCTGGAGTCGGCGGAGACCAGCAGGTCCGCCACCAGCCGGGCCAGGCGGTCGGTGCCGCCTTCCACGGCCCGGACCGGGCTGCCGTCCTCGGGCACTACGTACACCCCGGCGCCGCCGTCCACCCCCCGCAGCTTCACCGCGCCCAGCTCGTCTAAGTCCCGGGACAGGGTGCCCAGGGTGGTCTCGATGCCTTCCGCGGCCAGCAGCGCAGCCAGTTCGGGTTGGTTGTGCACCCGGTGGCCGGCGAGCAGGGCGATGATCCGCGCTTGGCGCGCCACCCGGCTGACCACCGCGGTCACCGCTGCTCCAGCAGCCAGGTGAGGAGGGCTTTTTGGGCGTGCAACCGGTTCTCCGCCTCGTCCCAGACCGCGCTGTACGGACCGTCGAGCACCTCGTCGGTGATCTCGATGCCACGGTGTGCGGGCAGGCAGTGCAGCACCACCGGATCCGCTGCGGCCCGGGCAAGCAGGGCGGCGTTGATCTGGAACGGCCGAAACGGGCGCACCCGGTCCAGTCCGTCGTCCTCCTGGCCCATGGACGTCCAGGTGTCGGTGACCAGCACGTCGGCCCCGTCGGCGCCCGCGTGCGGGTCGATGGTGGTGGCGACCGAACCGCCGGTGTCCTCGGCGCGTTGCTTGGCCGCGATCAGCACCTCGGGGTCCGGGTCGAACCCGGTGGGCGCGGCCACCGTGACGTGCATTCCGGCGCTCGCCCCCCCGAGCAGCAGCGAATGCGCCATATTGTTGGCACCGTCACCGAAGTAGGTCAGCCGCAGCCCCGCGAGGCGCCCCTTGCGTTCGGTGACGGTCTGCAGATCGGCCAGCACCTGGCACGGGTGGAAGGTGTCGGACAACGCGTTCACCACCGGGACAACCGATCCCGCGGCCATCAGCTCCAGCCGTTTCTGGGCGAAGGTGCGCCACACGATGGCGCTGACGTAGCGCGACAACACCCGGCCGGTGTCCTCGATGGTCTCCTCCCGTCCCAGTTGCATGGTGCGCGCGTCGACCACGATGGCGTGACCACCCAATTGGGCGATGCCCACTTCGAAGGAGAACCGGGTGCGGGTGGAGTTCTTCTCGAAGATGACTCCCACCCCCTGAGGACCGGACAGCGGCCGGTGCGCGAACGGGGCGAGCTTCAGCTGGGCCGCGAGGGTCAGCACTTCGGCCTGCTCGGTGGGGCTGAGGTCGTCGTCGCGGAGAAAGTGGCGGGTCATCGGGTCGCTCCCGCTGCGGCGGTGTCAAGGATCGCGGGCAACGCGCGGAGGAAGCTCTGCGCCTGCTGCATGGTGAGAACAAGCGGCGGGGCCAGGCGCAGCACGTCCGGGCCGGGGGCGTTGATCAGGTACCCGGCTTCGCGGGCGGCGGTGACTGCGGCCGGGCCCACCGCCTTGGTGAGGACCACGCCCAGCAGCAGCCCGCGGCCCCGCACCTGGCGCACCAGCGGGTGCTCCAGCGCCTCAATGCCCGCACTGATCTCCTTGCCCACGGAGGCGGCGTGCGCGGGCAGGTCGTCAGCGGCCAGGGTCTCCAACACGGCCAGCGCGGCCGCGCAGCACACCGGGTTGCCGCCGAAGGTGGTGCCGTGCTGGCCGGGTTCCAGCAGGTCACCGGCGGCACCGAGGCCGATGCAGGCGCCGATCGGCAGGCCAGCCCCGAGGCCCTTCGCCACCGTGATGACGTCTGGGGTAATCCCGTCGGCCTGGTGGGCCAGGAAGGTTCCGGTGCGCCCGACACCGGTCTGGATCTCGTCGATGATCAGCAACGCCCCATGGCGGCTGGTGATGTCGCGGGCGGCTGCGAGGTACCCGGCCGGGGGGACGATGACCCCACCCTCACCTTGGATGGGTTCGAGAATCACGGCCGCGGTGTCCGTGTCGACCGCCGCCGCGAGCGCTGCCGCGTCACCGAACGGCACGAACTGCACCCCGGCGGGCATGGGTTCGAAGGGGGCGCGTTTGGCGGGCTGGCCGGTGAGCGCGAGGGCGCCCATGGTGCGGCCGTGGAAGCTGTTCTCGGCGGCGATGATGCCGCGGCGCCCGGTCCGCCGGGCGATCTTGAACGCCGCCTCGTTGGCCTCGGCTCCGGAGTTGGTGAACAGCACCCGGCCGGGGTGGCCGATCTGGGCCAGCAGCGCCTCCGCGAGGGCGACCGCAGGCTCGGAGACGAACAGGTTGGACACGTGACCAAGCGTGCTCAGCTGGGCGCTCACCGCGTTGATGATGGCGGGATGGGCGTGCCCGAGGGAGTTGACCGCGATGCCGCCAAGCAGGTCGAGGTACTCGCGGCCGTCGGCGTCCACGACCACTGCACCCGAGCCACGCACCAGCGCGAGCGGCGGGGTGCCGTAGTTCTGCATCAGGCTGACCTGCCAGCGCTGCTGCAGTGCGGCGGTAGCGCTCATGTCTGGGTCACCATGGTTCCTATGCCTTCCGAGGTGAAGATCTCCAGTAGCACCGAGTGGGCCAGGCGCCCATCGATGACGTGCGCGCTGGGCACATCGCCCGCCACGGCCCGCAGACACGCCTCCATCTTCGGGACCATGCCCGCGTCCAGGCGGGGCATCAGCTGCGCCAACTCGCCGCTGCCGATATCCGAGCGCAGCGAGGAGCGGTCTGGCCAGTCGGTGTAGAGGCCCGCGACGTCGGTGAGTACCACCAGCTTCTCCGCCCCCAGCGCCACCGCCAGGGCGCCGGCCGCTGTGTCGGCGTTCACGTTGTGCACCACCCCGTCGACGTCTGGGGCGATGGAGGACACCACCGGTATGCGTCCTGCCCCGATCAGGTCGAGCACCGCAGCCGCATTGACGTCGACCACGTCCCCGACCAGACCCACGTCCACCGCCTCGCCGTTGACGGTTGCGGTGCGCCGGGCAGCGGTGAACAGCTGAGCGTCCTCCCCGGAGAGCCCGACGGCGTAGGGACCATGGGTGTTGATCAGTCCCACCAGCTCCCGCCCTACCTGGCCGAAGAGAACCATCCGCACCACGTCCATCACCTCGGGTGTGGTGACGCGCAGCCCACCCTTGAACTCCCCCACCACGCCAAGGCGGGTGAGCATCGCGGTGATCTGCGGCCCGCCTCCGTGCACCACCACCGGGTGGATGCCGGCGGTGCGCAGGAACACCATGTCTTCGGCGAAGGACCGCTTGAGCCCGTCGTCGATCATCGCGTTGCCGCCGTACTTGACCACCACCACCTTGCCGTGGAAGCGCTGCAACCACGGCAGCGCTTCGACGAGGACGCCGGCCTTCTGCGCGGCCGTCACCGTCCGTTGGGTGGGGCTCATGAGCTGTACGCCGAGTTCTCTTCGACGTAGCCGTGGCTGAGGTCGGTGGTCCGGATAGCGGCGCGGGCCGACCCGACGCCCAGGGCGATCTGCACGCTGATCCGCGCACCCGTGAGGTCCACCTCGCGGGCCCCGGGCACCCCGACCCCCCCGACGCACACCGGTTGCCCGTCGAAGCAGACGTCGATCCGGTCGGGATCGAGCTCCGCGGGGGCCATTCCCACCGCCGCCAGCACCCGTCCCCAGTTGGGATCAGACCCGAACAGGGCTGTTTTGACGAGGCTGTCGCGGGCCACGGTGCGAGCCACGGCGACGGCGTCGTCCTCGCTGGCCGCACCGGTGACGGTGATCCGCACGTGCTTGGTAGCCCCTTCGGCGTCGGCCATCAGCTGCTCGGCCAGGTCGTCGCAGACCGCGGTGACCGCTGCCGTCAGCTCGGCGGGGCTCGGGGTGCGTTCACTGGCCCCGGACGCCAGCAGCAGCACGGTGTCGTTGGTGGAGGTGGCCCCGTCCACGTCGAGCCGGTCGAAGGTCAACCGGCAGGCTTCCCGCAGGGCGGCGTCGAGGTCAGCTGCGCTCGCGGCGGCGTCGGTGCTCAGCACCACCAGCATGGTGGCCAGGGACGGGGCGAGCATCCCAGCGCCCTTGGCGAAACCCCCCACGGCCCAGCCGTCGGGATGGGATTGGGCGGCTTGCTTGGGCACGGTGTCGGTGGTCATCACCGCGCGGGCGGCGTCCAGACCGCCGAGCAGTCCCCCGGCCAATTCGTGCACGGCCTCGGCCACTCCGGGCAGCAACCGGTCCATCGGCAGCCGGTCACCGATCAACCCCGTGGAACACACCGCGACCTCCACCGCGCCGGTCTCGGTCCCCCAGTCGCTCAGGGTGGCCGCGGTGTGCTCCGCGGTGTGGTGGGTATCAGCGAACCCCTCGGGTCCGGTGCATGCGTTGGCTCCCCCGGAGTTCAGGATGACCGCACGCAGCCGTCCGGTGGTGAGCACCTGGCGGCTCCACAACACCGGTGCGGCTTTCACCTGGTTGCGGGTGAACACTCCGGCGGCGGCGAGGTCCGGTCCCTCGTTCAGTACCAGGGCCACATCCAATGCCCCGGAGGCCTTGAGTCCGGCGGCCACCCCCGCCGCCTTGAACCCGGCGGGTGCGGTCACGCCCCGGGTCCGGTCCACCGTCGAGGTCATGGCGCCACCCCCACCGTGCTGAGGCCCGCCGACTCGCTCAGACCCAGCGCAAGGTTCATGCACTGCACGGCGGCCCCGGCGGTGCCCTTGGTGAGGTTGTCGACCGCGGCGACGACCACCAGGCGTTGTGCGTCGCCGTCGACCGCCAGGCCCAGGTGCACAGCGTTGGACCCCAGCACGGCACCGGTGCTGGGGAAACGACCGGCGGGCAGCAGGTGCACGAACGGTTCGTGCTCGTAGGCCCGGGTGTACACCGCGCGGACCTCGGCCTCCGTGGCGCTGCTGCGCGCACTGCAGGTGGCTAGGATCCCGCGGGGCAGCGGTGCCAGCACGGGGGTGAAGGACACGGTGACCTCGGTACCGGCCGCAGCGGTGAGGTTCTGCCGGATCTCCGGGGTGTGCCGGTGCACCCCACCGACGCCGTAGGCGGTGAGCGAGCCCATCACTTCCGAGGCGAGCAGCGTGGGGCTCAGGGACTTGCCCGCACCGGAGGTGCCGCTGACCGCGACGACGGCCACGTCAGGGCAGACGACGCCGGCGGCCAGCGCGGGCGCGAGAGCGAGGCTCACGGCCGTGGGGTAGCAACCGGGCACCGCGATGCGGCGGGCACCGCGCAGCCGGTCACGGGCCCCGGGCAACTCCGGCAGGCCGTAGGGCCAACTGCCGGCATGCGGGCTGCCGTAGAAGCGGGTCCACTGCCCCGCATCGGTCAACCGGAAGTCCGCACCACAGTCGATGACCACCGTCTCCGGTCCGAGGTTGGCGGCGATCTCGGCGGAACGACCGTGGGGCAGCGCGAGGAACACGACGTCGTGGTCGGCGAGGACCGCTGCGGTGGTGTCGGCTAGCACCCGCTGCGCCAGAGGCACCAGGTGCGGTTGGTGCTCGCCGAGGTGGGAGCCGGCGTTACCGCCGGCGGTGAGGGCGCCGATCTCGAGATTGCCCGGGTGGGCGAGCAGCAGGCGGAGCAGTTCCCCACCCGCGTACCCGCTGGCTCCTGCAACCGCCACCCGCACCGTCATGTGCAACATCATGCACGACTCTGCAATTTCATTCAAATACGAGTTTGAACGGGAGCGCTTGTGGGCAGGCGGGGCTTGACCTGTGTGACTCAGCGCACTGAGATGGGGGCTACCGACCGCAACGCTGGCCGGTAGGCGCCGCCATCGCTCCGGGTGACGGATGCACGCCTGCCAGCCGGTAAACCGTGAGGTGTGCACCGAGGGCTCAGCCGGCTCCCGTCCGCGCACCCGTACCCGGTGCGGTCACACCAACCGGAAGGATCTCTCATGGCTGGAGTGAACTACCTCGAGGCCTCGCGCCTATATCCCGGAAACCCCGTCCCGGCGGTGAACAAGCTCAACCTGGATGTCCAGGAAGGCGAATTCATGGTGCTGGTCGGGCCGTCCGGTTCAGGCAAGTCCACCGCACTGCGGATGCTCGCTGGCCTGGAGGACGTCGATCAGGGCGCGATTCACATCGGCGGCAAGGACGTCTCCCACATGCCGCCCAAAGACCGCGACATCGCGATGGTGTTCCAGAACTACGCGTTGTACCCGCACATGTCCGTCGCCGAGAACATGGGCTTCGCGCTGAAGCTGAAGGGGATCGGCAAGGAGGAGCGCCGCGCCAAGGTTGTCGAGGCGGCGAAGCTGCTCGACCTGGAGGCCTACCTCGACCGCAAACCCAAGGCCCTTTCCGGCGGTCAGCGCCAGCGGGTGGCGATGGGACGAGCCATCGTCCGCGAGCCCAGCGTGTTCCTGATGGACGAGCCGCTGTCCAACCTCGACGCCAAGCTTCGGGTGGAGACCCGCGCCAACATCGCCGCGCTGCAGACCCGGTTGGAGACCACCACCCTCTACGTCACCCACGACCAGGTCGAGGCTATGACGATGGGCCACCGGGTGGCGGTTCTCAAGGACGGGTTGCTGCAGCAGGTGGACACCCCGCGCAACCTCTACGACCGGCCGATCAACTCCTTTGTGGCTGGTTTCATCGGCTCGCCGGGGATGAACCTGCGTACCGCCGAGCTGGTCCCCGGTGGTGCCCGCCTCGGCGACGCGGTGATCCCGCTGAGCCGGGCGGTGGTGGACGCCGCGTCCAAGGCCAACCTCAACACGATCACCCTGGGCGTGCGGCCGGAAGCCTTCGATGTCAGCACCACCGGTGACGGCGTGAAGCTCACCGCGAAGCTGGTGGAGGAGCTCGGCGCGGACGCGTACGTGTACGGCACCTTGCCCGGTGACGAGGGCCTGCACGACAAGCATTTCGTGGTGCGTTTCGACGGCCGGATTCCGCCCCGTATCGGCGAGACGATCCAGGTGCAGGTGCGGCCCGACGACGAGCACGCCTTCCACCCGGAGACCGGGGAACGGCTGGGCTGAGCACTACTCCACCGGCGCCCACGCGGGCGCCGGTGGGGGTTCAGACCCGGTCCACGCCTCGAAGGAGGGCCCCCACCCGCCGACCCGCCTCGGCCACTGCGGCGTCGCGGGCGGCGGCGGCGTCGTGCTCGGTGAGCGTGCGATCACCGGCCCTAAACCGCAGCGCGAATGCCAGTGAGCGCTGGCCCGTGCCGACCTGCGCGCCGGTGTACACGTCGAAGAGCCAGATGTCCTCCAGCAGCTCGCCAGCCCCCGCCCGCAGCGCCTCCTGCACCTCCAAGGCAGCCACGGTGTCCTCCACCACCAACGCTACGTCTTGCAACAGCGGGGGGAACGGGGAGACGGTCGGCGCGGGGCGTCCCTCGTGCAGCGGCAACGCGTCCAGGTCGAGTTCCATCGCGCAGGTGCGGGCCGGTAGCCCCAGGCGCTCAATGACCGCGGGGTGCAGTTCACCGGCATGCCCCACCACGGCACCGTTCACCAGCAGGGCCGCGCACCGGCCCGGGTGCCACGGCGCGTGCACGTCAGACCGTACGTCCACCGCCACCCCCGCGGCGTCGGCGACGGTGCGGGCCGCGGCGATGGCGTCCCAGGCATCCGCGTCCCGCCCGGGTCCCCACCAGCCGGCCAGCTCCCGCTGCCCCGCCAGCACCGCGGCCACGCGAACGGGCTGGTGCGGCAGTGAGGCCTCGATCCGGGCCAGCTGCTCCGAGGTTGGTCTCCGGTCGACCGGCAGCGCGTCCACCGGTTCCACTGTGGGACCGGGACGCACCACCTGCGCCACGCTGTACAGCGCCACGTCACGCTGGCCACGAGAGACGTTGCGCACCAGGGTCTCCACCAGCGCAGGCAGCAGCGTCGTCGCCAGTTGATCGCGGTCGGCCTCCAGGGGGTTGAGCACCCGGGCGGTTCGCCGACGCGGATCGTCGTGGGCGAGGCCGAAGGCGTCGAACACCCCCGCGGGCAGGAACACCGTGGGCAGCACCTCGACGTAGCCGCCGGCAGCCAGCGCCCGGGAGACCGCGCGCCGGCGGCGCTGGCTGGCAGTGAGTCCCCGCCCGGGCGGTGCGGCGGGCAGCACGGACGGGATGACGTCCAATCCTTCCAGGCGCAGCACCTCCTCGACCAGGTCAGCGGGCTGGACCAGGTCGGGTCGCCACGTCGGGGGGGTGATGAGCAGCCGGTCCCCCTCGGTGCGCACGATGCACCCGACCTCGGTGAGTCGACGCTCGGTGGTGCCCGCGGGGTAGGTCATGCCGGCTGTGCGGTCGGGCAGATCGGCGTCCATGGCGATGCTCGGCGGCACGAGGACGTGGTTGACGTCGGTGCGTCCGGGTTGCACGGTGCCCCCGGCGATCTCCGCCAGCAGGGTGGCCGCACGCTCCAACGCAACCGGGGCCAGCGCCGGGTCGACCGAGCGTTCGAACCGTTTGCTTGCTTCGCTGGGCAACTTATGGCGGCGGGCGGTGCGGAACGTGGCGACCGGGTCCCAGGTCGCGGCTTCCAGCAGCACGTCGGTGGTGGTGGTGCTCACCTCGGTGCTTGCACCCCCCATCACCCCGGCCAGTGACACCACCCCGCTGTCGTCAGCGATCACCACGTCCTGCGGGTCCAACGCGCGGCTGAGCCCGTCCAGGGTGATCAGGGCTTCCCCCGGCTCAGCGCGACGCACCCGTAGCCCGCCGCGCAGGGTGCCGGCGTCGAAGGCGTGTAGTGGCTGCCCGAGTTCGAGCATGACGTAGTTGGTGACGTCGACGGCCGCGGAAATCGGCCGCATCCCGGCCAGCAGCAGGCGGCGTTGCAGCCACCACGGGCTGCGGGCTAAGGCGTTCACCCCGCTGACCCGCCGCGCTGCGAACCGCACGCAACCGGAGTCGGCGGACAGGGTGACAGGCCAGGCAGGGTTGTCCGCCGCTGGCACGTCGACCGCGCCCGGGTCGCGGAAGCCCAGGCCCCGAGCGGAGGCCATCTCTCTGGCCAGCCCGCGCATCGCGAAGCAGTAACCGCGGTCGGGGGTGATGGCCAGTTCGATGACGGCGTCGTCGAGCCCGAGGATCGCCGGGGCCGGCGCCCCGGGTTCGGCGGTCCCCTCGGGCAGCACCAGAATGCCGGAGTGCTCGCTGCCCAGAGCGAGCTCGCGTGCCGAGCAGATCATCCCGTCGGAGATGTGCCCGTACGTCTTGCGCGCGGCGATGGCGAACCCGCCGGGCAGCTCACTGCCGGGCAGCGCCACCACCACGAGGTCACCGGCGTTGAAGTTCTGGGCGCCGCACACAATGCCCCTGGGCTCTGGCTCCCCCACGTCCACCTGGCAATAGCGGATGGGCTTGGCGAACTCGGTGAGCTCGGTGACCTGCAGGACACGGCCGATGACCACCGGGCCGGTGACCCAGGGCAGCACCTCGATCTCCTCGACCTCCAGGCCGACCCGGACGAAGGAGTCGGCGACGGTCTCGGGGTCACGGGGCAGGGCGCCCTCGGGCAACCCGCAGTCGGTCGCGAGCCAGGACAGTGGGACGCGCACGGTCAGCTCACCTTCTCCTTGGGGTTGTGTGCGGCTTAGAGCGCGAGGCCGAAGGGGAGGGTGAACCGCACGTCGCCCTCCACCATGTCCCGCATGTCGGAGATGCCGTTGCGGAACATCAAGGTGCGGTCGATGCCCATCCCAAAGGCGAAACCGGAATACCGCTGCGGGTCGATACCGCTGGCGCGCAACACGTTCGGGTTCACCATGCCGCATCCACCCCACTCCACCCAACCAGGGCCACCCTTCTTCTCCGGGAACCACACATCGGGTTCGGCGGAGGGCTCGGTGAACGGAAAGTAGCTGGGCCGCAGTCGGATACGGGACTCGGCGCCGAACATCGCGCGGGCGAAGGTGTCCAAGGTGCCCTTCAGGTGCGCCATGGTCAGCCCTTCGGCGATCGCGAGGCCCTCGATCTGGTGGAACACCGGGGTGTGGGTGGCATCGAGTTCATCGGTCCGGAAGGTCCGCCCCGGGCACACCACGAACAGCGGTAGGTCCCTAGTGAGCATAGCGCGCACCTGCACCGGTGAGGTGTGGGTGCGCAGCACCTGACGGGAACCGGCGGGAGCCACATGGAAGGTGTCCTGCATGGTCCGCGCGGGGTGGTCGGGCAGGAAGTTCAGCGCGTCGAAGTTGAAGTGCTCGCTTTCCAGCTCCGGTCCCTCCGCCACCTCCCAGCCCATGGCAACGAACACGTCGGCAACCTGCTCCTGCAGCACGGTGATGGGGTGGCGGGCACCGCGCGGGTGGCGCACCGCGGGCAGCGTCACATCCACCGTTTCCGCGACGAGCACCTGCGCGTCGCGTTCGGCCAGCAGCACCACCCGCCGGGCCTCGAAAGCGGCGTTGGCGTGCCGCAGTGCTTCGTTCACTCGCTTGCCGGCGTCGGAGCGCGCCGCTGGCGGCAACGCGCCCAGTTCGCGGCGGGCCAGCATCACCGGCGCCCGATCACCCAGGTGCGCGGTGCGTGCCGCGGCAAGCTCGGCCAGGTCGGTGGCTTCGGCGAACGCCTGCTCAGCGCTTGCACCAGCATCCGCCAGCGCCTGCGGCGACAACGCAGCGACCTGTTTGGGGTCGTAGGGGTCGTTGGTCGCGGACATGTCGGTCGATCCTAGGTGACGGTGCGCTGCTCGCGTGCTGGTCGTGCTGCGCCCGGGTCGCGGAGGGCGCGGGCGCTCGCGTACAGGCACACCGCGGCGGCGGTCGCCACGTTGAGGCTCTCGGCCCGCCCATACAGGGGTATCCGCACGCGGTGGTCCGCGGCCCCGGCCACCTCGGCGGGTACACCATGGGCCTCGTTGCCCATGATCCAGGCGGTGGGGGCGGCCAGCAGGGTGTCGGCCTCGGGAAGGCTCACCTCACCGTCCGCGGCAGCGGCCAGGACCTGCAGTCCGGCGGCCCGCAGACGCACCACCAGCCCGGCCCGGTCGCGGTGGCGGGCCACCGGCAGGTGGAACACGCTGCCGGTGCTGGCCCGCACACACTTGCCGTTGTGCACATCGACGCTGTCGCCTGCGAGGATGACCGCGTCCGCGCCGGCGGCGTCAGCGACCCGGATCATCGTGCCGGCGTTGCCCGGTTCGGCGGCGTCGAGCAGGACCGCGACCAGGCGGGGGTTGCCGGCGAGCGCGGTGTCGAGGGTGACCTCCACCAGGGCGCAGACCGCGACGAGCCCCTGAGGGGTGACGGTGTCGGAGAGGGCAGCCGCCGCTCGCGTGCTGACGAGGCTGATGCGCACCCCGCGTCGGGCGGCGGCGTTGAGGATGACGTGATGAGTTTCGGCAGCGGCTGTGGTGGCGAACAGCTCCCGCACCGCACCGTAGGACAACGCCTCGGTCACGGCCTGCGCACCCTCGGCCAGGAACAGCCCCGTCGAACGGCGATGGGGGCTGCGGTGCAGTTTGACCGCGGCCACCACCCGCGGAGTCCGCTCGGTGAACGGGTCCGCGGGTGGTGCCGTCATGGGGTCCGGTTCGCTGCGCGCTGCAGGCTTAGGCGGCGTCGGTGACCGGGGCGTTGACGTCGCTCGGCAGGCTGGACTTCGCCAGCTCCACCAGCGTCGCGAACGTCTCCGGGTCGTGTACTGCCATGTCGGCCAGCACCTTGCGGTCGACCTCCAAACCGGAGGCCTTGATGCCCTGCATGAACCGGTTGTAGGTCATGTCGTGGGAGCGGGCGGCGGCGTTGATGCGCTGGATCCACAGCTTGCGGAACTCCCCCTTGCGCGCCCGGCGATCCCGGTAGGCGTAGGTCATCGAGTGGAGCATCTGCTCCTTGGCCTTGCGGTACAGCCGTGAGCGCTGTCCGCGGTAGCCCGCTGCCGACTCGAGGGTCGTGCGGCGCTTCTTCTGGGCGTTGACTGCCCTCTTCACGCGTGCCACTGGTGAGTCCTGTCCGGTATCAGGGGCGGGGTGACCGCCCGGTGTTCAGGGTGCTGGGTGCGGTCAGATGCCGAGCAGGCGCTTGATGCGGCCGGCGTCGCGGGAGTCGACCTCGGTGGTGCCGTCCAGGCGCCGGGTGCGCTTGGTGGACTTGTGCTCCAGAAGGTGGCGACGGTTGGCCTTCTCCCGGAGCAGCTTGCCGCTGCCGGACACCTTGATGCGCTTGGCGGTGCCCTTGTGGGTCTTCATCTTCGGCATGTGTGGTCCTCGGGTCGTGTCCTGGCTGCGGTGAGCCGGACTACTGCTGGGGGGCGGCGGGTTCGGGAACCTGAGCGGCTTCCGGCGGTGCTGGCTCGGTGGGGGCGGGCTCGGGCGGGGCGGGGTGCGCGGAGGCCTCCACGCCCTGCTGGGCCTTGACGCGGGTCTTGGCGCCCTTGTGCGGCGCCAGCACCATGGTCATGTTGCGGCCGTCCTGCTTGGCGGAGGTCTCCACGAAGCCCAGCTCCACAACGTCAGCACCGAGGCGCTGCAGCAACCGGAACCCGAGCTCGGGCCGGGACTGCTCACGCCCGCGGAACATGATGGTGACCTTGACCTTATGCCCGGCTTCCAGGAAGCGCACGACATTGCGCTTCTTGGTCTCGTAGTCGTGGGAGTCGATCTTGGGCCGGAGCTTCTGCTCCTTGACCACGGTCATTTGCTGGTTCTTGCGCGACTCGCGCAGCTTCTGCGCGTTCTCGTACTTGAACTTGCCGTAGTCCATGAGCTTGCAGACCGGCGGCCGGGCCTCCGGTGCGACCTCGACCAGGTCCAGGTCCGCTTCGACGGCTAGCCGGAGTGCGTCTTCCACGCGCACGATCCCCACCTGCTCCCCGTTCGGCCCGACGAGCCGGACCTCGGGAACACGGATGCGGTCGTTGATGCGGGTCTCGGCGGTGATGGATCCTCCTCGGTTCGACGGTGTTGTCGCGACCAGGTGGACCAGCGCTCTCCACGACGAAGGCCCCGACGCCGACGGCGTTCAGGGCCCGTTGCCGACCGGTCCGGACACGCTGCTCACGCAGTGCGCCAACACCCAGGGGAACTGGGCGGACCGGACCCCAGGGGCATGATCTGCGCCGAGGTGGGAGCGGGGCTCCACTTGCTGCCCCCGTGCGAGACGGGGGCGGTCGTGGTGTCAGGGTACCAGGCATGGCAGATCAGCTGGACTCCCCCGCCGACGATGACGCGCCGGAGCCTGCGGGCGGCCCGCCCGCCAGGGAGCTGGCCGAGGTCCCAGCGGTGGAAGTGATCAGCCGTGCTGCCGTGATGCTCATGAGTGCGGCCGCGGAGAAGCTGGGCCTGGCCGAGGACGACCCGGTGAGTAGCCCGCACCGCGATCTGGACGAGGCGCGCCGCCTGATCACCGCACTGGCGGGGCTGGTCACCGCCTCCGCGGAGTACCTGGGGTTGCACGCCGGGCCGTTGAGGGAGGGCCTGCAAGCCCTGCAACGCGCATTCCGGGAGGGCTCGGTGTACCCGGACGAGCCAGGGATGGCCCCTGGGGAGAAATACACCGGCCCGGTGTACTGAGCCCCGCGGCCCCGACGGGCGCCGGCCCTGAGTGTCGGGTCAGTGCGCCTAGACCCCGGCCGCGGCCTTGCGCCGGGCGGCCACTGGGCGCACCGGGACTGACGCGGCGGCGAGCGCGTCCTTGAGGAACAACCCGGTGTAACTCGCCGGCACCGCCGCGATCTGTTCCGGGGTGCCCTGCGCCACCAGGGTCCCCCCTCCGGCACCGCCCTCCGGGCCCATATCCAGCACCCAGTCGGCGGTCTTGATGACATCCAGGTTGTGCTCGATGACCAGCACCGAGTTGCCCTTGTCCACCAGTCCGTTGATGACCAGCAGCAGCTTGCGGATGTCGTCGAAATGCAGCCCGGTGGTCGGCTCGTCCAGCACGTACACCGCCCGCCCACTGGTCCGCTTCTGCAGCTCCGAGGCGAGCTTCACCCGTTGGGCCTCCCCACCCGACAGGGTGGTGGCCGGTTGCCCGAGACGCACGTAGCCCAGTCCGACCTCCACCAGGGTGTTGAGGTAGCGGTGGATGGAGCTGATGGCCTGGAAGAACTCGGCGGCCTCCTCGATGGGCATGTCGAGCACCTCGGCGATGGTCTTGCCCTTGTAGTGCACCTCCAGGGTCTCCCGGTTGTAGCGGGCGCCCTTGCACACCTCGCACGGCACGTAGACGTCGGGCAGGAAGTTCATCTCGATCTTCAGGGTGCCGTCACCGGAGCACGCCTCGCACCGGCCGCCCTTGACGTTGAACGAGAACCGACCCGGTAGGTACCCGCGCACCTTGGCTTCGGTGGTCGAGGCGAACAGGGTGCGGATCTTGTCGAACACGCCGGTGTAGGTGGCGGCATTGGATCGCGGGGTGCGCCCGATGGGTGACTGGTCCACGCGCACCAACTTGTCCAGCTGGTCCAGGCCGTTCACCCGGATGTGGCGGCCCGGCACCTGGCGGGCACCGTTGAGCTTGTTCGCCATCACGGTGGCCAGAATGTCGTTGACCAGGGTCGACTTTCCGGAACCGGAAACACCGGTGATGGCCACGAGCAGGCCGAGCGGGAAGCTGACGTCGATGCCGCGCAGGTTGTGCTCGCGGGCGCCGACCACGGTGACCTGCCGTTTACGGTCAACCTTGCGGCGTTTGGTCGGCAACGGGATGCGTTCGCGCCCGGACAGGTAGGCCCCGGTGATCGACTCGGGGTTGGCGAGCAACCCTGAGTAGCTGCCGCTGTGCACCACCTGGCCACCGTGCTCACCGGCGCGGGGGCCGATGTCGACTACCCAGTCGGCCGCTCGGATCGTGTCCTCGTCGTGCTCCACGACGATGAGGGTGTTGCCCAAATCGCGCAGCCTGGTGAGGGTGTCGATCAGCCGTCGGTTGTCGCGTTGGTGCAGCCCGATCGAGGGTTCGTCGAGCACGTACAGCACGCCGACCAGCCCGGAACCGATCTGGGTGGCCAACCGGATGCGCTGGGCCTCGCCCCCGGACAGGGTGCCGGCGGCCCGGTCCAGCGACAGGTACTCCAGGCCCACGTCCAGCAGGAAACCGAGGCGGGCCTGCACTTCCTTGAGCACCGACCCGGCGATCACCTCGGCACGTTCGCTCAGGGTGAGCCCATGCAGGAAATCCGCGCAGTCGGCGATGGACAGCGCGCACACCTGGGCGATGGACATCTGCCCGCGATCGGCGTGCGCCATGGTGACGGCGAGGATCTCCGGCTTCAGCCGGGTGCCGTCGCAGGCAGGACACGGGACCTCCCGCATGTACCCGTCGTAGCGCTCCTTCATCTGCTCGGACTCGGTCTGCTCCATCCGCCGCTGCAAGAACGGCATCACGCCCTCGAACGCGGCGTAGTACGAGCGGGTGCGCCCGTACCGGTTGCGGTAGCTGACGTGCACCTGCTCGTCGGATCCCTCCAGCACGGCCTTGCGCGCCCGGGGTGGCAGCTGCCGCCATGGGGTACGCACGTCGAAGCCCATCGCGATCGCCAAACCTGCCAGCAACCGACCGAAGTATTCCGCGGTCTGCCCGGTGGACCACGGCGCGATCGCACCGTCGGCGAGGCTGAGCTCGTCGTCGGGCACCACCAGCTCCGGATCGACCTCCTTACGAACGCCCAGGCCGGTGCACACCGGGCACGCGCCGTAGGGGGAGTTGAAGGAGAACGACCGCGGCTCCAGGTCGTCGATGGCCAGCGGATGGTTGTTGGGGCAGGCCATCTTCTCGGAGAAGCGCCGCTCTCGGTTGGGGTCAGTCTCGGTGAGGTCCACGAAGTCCAGGACGACCACCCCATCGGCTAGCCGCAGGGCGGTCTCCACCGAGTCGGTCAGTCGTTGCTTGGCGGTGGCCTTGACCTGCAACCGGTCCACCACGACCTCGATGTCGTGCTTCTCCTGCTTCTTCAGCGTCGGGGGCGCCGTCAACGGGTGCACGGTGCCGTCCACCCGGACCCGGGAGTAGCCCTGTTGTTGCAGGGATTCGAACAGGTCGACGAACTCACCCTTGCGGGTGCGCACCACCGGTGCCAGCACCTGGAACCGGGCACCCTCCTGCATCGCGAGGACCTGGTCAACGATCTGCTGCGGGGTCTGCCGGGAGATCAACTCCCCGCACACCGGGCAGTGCGGGGTGCCGGCGCGGGCGTAGAGCAGGCGGAGATAGTCGTACACCTCGGTGATGGTTCCGATGGTGGAGCGGGGGTTGCGGTTGGTGGACTTTTGGTCGATCGATACCGCGGGCGAGAGGCCCTCGATGAAGTCGACGTCGGGCTTGTCCATTTGCCCGAGGAACTGCCGCGCGTAGGCCGAGAGCGACTCCACGTAGCGGCGCTGGCCCTCGGCGAAGATGGTGTCGAAGGCCAGGCTGGACTTGCCCGAGCCGGACAGCCCGGTGAAAGCGATCAGGGCGTCGCGGGGCAGATCGAGGTCGACCCCGCGGAGGTTGTGCTCGCGGGCGCCGCGGATTACGAGACGATCAGCCACTCTGAGATCCCTTCGACCATGCAGGTGCACGCGAGGAGTTGATCGTAGGTGCGGGCACCGACTGGAACCCGTCGACGAGTACCGGCAGTGAGGTGGGTCATGCGCGCAGCCTGGTCGCGGCCTTCGGTCGGGGGTCGACGGTAGCGTGGCGCCCCATGCAGGTCGAGGAGAACTACACCGGTTCAGTCGCCCCCGGCGCAGCGGCCCAGCGCAAGCGGGTCCCCGGGGCATCCATCATCAAGCTGTCGGTGGGGCCGATGGACAACAACGCCTATCTGGTGGTGGAGGAGGCCACCGGCAAGTCGCTGCTCATCGATGCAGCGAACGACGCGGACCGATTGACCGAACTGCTCGATGCGCACGCGCCGGAGCTGACGCTGGTGGTCACCACCCATCAACATGCCGACCACTGGCAGGCCCTCGCCGACGTAGTCAGTGGCACCGGTGCCCCCACCGCTGCCCACCCGTTGGACGCCGAAGCGCTGCCCGTCGTTGTGGACCGCCGGCTCGAGCATGGAGACCGCATCGAACTAGGCGAGCTGGCGCTGGAGGTGATCCACCTGCGCGGGCATACCCCCGGGTCACTGGCGTTGGTGCTCGCGACGGCTGAGGGCGCCCACCTGTTCACCGGTGACAGTCTCTTTCCTGGGGGTCCAGGAAAGACCGGGTCACCCGAGGACTTCGCGTCACTGATGGACGACCTGGAGCAGCGTGTCTTCGGTGTGCTCAGTGACGACACGGTCGTCTACCCCGGCCACGGCCGCGACACCAACCTCGGCATCGAGCGCCCCCAGCTCGCGGAGTGGCGCTCACGCGGCTGGTGAACCGGCCAGGGCACGGCCGGCGGTGACGCTGGCCTACCCGCCGGTGGGCGGGTCGAAGGTTCCGTGAGCAGGTGCCGCTGCGACGGAGATAGGGGTAGGGCTGAGTCGACAATCCCGGCGAGGTGGTCAGCGCGAGTCGAGGCCCCCGTGTCCGCTTGCGGCGGCGCAGCACGTACGCGCAGGACGCGAGCCCCGGACTGCCTCAGTGGGCGCGCCTGGCGCAACGTCGGCCTCGGAGCCGTGTCCTCTGACGGGGCTCGAAGACACCGCGCCGTCTTCCGGGTTGCTGATGCGCCTGGTCCTTCCGACCTGGCACGGCCATCTCGTTCGCGGTGAGGCGCCGCTTCCCACTGAAGATCGAGCACGAGTGCAAGAGGTATGAGGCTTCCATGCGCCGCACTTACCTACTCGGACCGGCACGACCTGGTCGAGGGTTCTGCTCACGATCTGGCAGGGAGCGTCAGGTGGCGCGGTAGCGTGCCGTGCGTGTCCGGGGACAGTCGCGGCGCGTCTGCCCGTGCGGAGGCCCGGGTGTGGCTGGAGTTGGCCTTCGCGGACAAGGACCCGGCGAAGGCGCTCGACGCCCCCACTGGGACGGGGTGGCCCGCCGCCAACCGGCGTGCCGTCGCCACCAGCACCCTCGACCGCACCAACTGTGGCACCCCTGAGGAGCATGACCGTGGCCAGGACCAGCACGACGAAGGTGACCGCGCGGGAACGCGCCCGCGCCGCGAAGGCGGTGCTCGACGCCGAGCGCCGCGACCACGAGAAGTCGGTGGAGGACGCGACCACCACGTACTACGAGGCGCAGGACGCCCGTGACGCCGCAATCACTGCCTGGAGGACGCCGACACCACCCGCGGCGCGGCGGTGCAGTCCCTGCTGGACCTCGGGGAGCCACCTGCCCGCGTCGCTGTTCTCGTCGGGCTGAGCGCCGCCGAGGTCCGAAAGTGCGAGCCCGCATCGCGCGCGAACACGTCCGCCGTGGCGACGCCCGACCCCCTGCTGCGGGTGGTCGTCTCGAGGGTGGTTGCGCTGGTGGGGGCGTTCACCGCCGTAGCCGTGGTGGGCGGGGACCCGGTCGCCGTGGCCACGGCAACCGGTGTCGGGATCGCTGCGGCATGGACCCGACGCACGCTCCAGGTGTTGTTGCTCCGGGGCGGTCATGACCGATCCCGCAGTGCGGCGTCGTAATCGGCGAGCACCTGCTCGTCCGAGACCCGGGTGTAGATCCGGATCGACTCCGGCGACGCGTGACCGAGCCGCTTCTGCAACCTGCTCGGCGGTGTAGACGCGGTCGGCGAAGACCGCCAGGGCGGCCACGCAGCGGGCGAGGGCGGCGTCTGCCGCTGCTCGGCCGGGGGCCCCGAGCGTGTCGCGGGCGTGGATCTTGCCAAGCCAGCTGGTGAGCTTGGTGAGGTCCTCGTCCTCTTCCTCGAGCTCGGCGTAGGTGAACTTCTCCCGGGCGGTCTCGGTGTCGATCTCGGTGAGGAAGTCGGTGCACCGCCCCACGACCTCGACGTACTCCTCGGCGCGCGCGGCGTTGAGTGCGGCGCTGATGTCCTGGGCCCCGGCCAGCGCGGTGGACCGCAGCACCTGGGCGGTGCCCCCGAGGGTCACGATCTCCTCACCGAGTGCGCGCAGGCGCCGCTCGTGATGGGTCGTGTCGGGCAGCACGACGACGGCGTTCTGCAGGTACACCGCGCCGAGCGCCTTGACCCGCCGCCAGACCGTGGCGCGGAGCCGGGTCGGCTCGGCGGGAACCCGGTAGATCAGCAGCAGCCACGTCAGTGAGGTCGTCACCGGGCCGAGTCTCCCGCACCCGTGACGAGGTCCGGACCGTGCTCAGCGGTCCCACGGCGCCGGGTCCTCGAACGACCCGGGGTGGGTCGGGACGACCAGGACGGGGCGGGACTGCTGGTGGGCGAGGTGGGCGGCGACGGAGCCGGAGAAGAACTCCGCGACGTGGTGGGCGAGGCCGGGTTTGCGGGTGCCGACGACGATCATGCGGGCGTGCACATGTTCGGCGAAGCGGGCGATCTCCTCCGCGGGGTCCCCGGCTGTGGTCACCAAGGTCACTGCGGCGGTCGGGTGGGCTTGGGTGTCCACGAGCCGGCGGAGCGCGTCGGCTGTCCGGGTGTCGGGTTCGTCGTCGGCGTCGGGGTCGATGGGCACGGAGTCGACGGTGCCGTCGGGATGGCGGGCCACGACGCGGCGGGAGGGGTCGACGTGCACGGCCAGCACGTCGGTGCCCAGGGCGGCAGCGAGGGCGGTGGCTTCGCGCAGCACCAGCGGTGCGGTATCGGCGACGACGGCCGCGACGAGGACGCCCCGGGAGCGGGGTGGGAGGTTCTGGGTCACAGGGGGTACCTGCCCTTCGTGTCGGGGCAGGAACCATCAGCCATCGGTGGCGGTTCGGGCCGATCGCGGCACCGCGGCGGGATCCATCGCCGAGCCGCACGCTACCCCGTCGGCGCGCCCGGTTCCCCGGGTGGCCGGACCTCGTGGACCGCGTGCCGCACGGGGGCGGGTCCCACCTGGCCGAGCCGGTCGAGCAGCTCGTCGACCTCGGGCCCGCCGAACGCGGCGAGGGCGTGCACGGCGGCCGCCGCCAGGTAGGGGTCGGGGTCGGTGGCCATCACGGTCAGCGGTGCGACCGCCCGAAGCTCCCCGCGTCGGGCCAGGGCGGCGGCGGCCGCAGGACCAGCAGTACGTCGTCGGGCCACTCATCGCGCCCGACGCTACGACCACCACCGGTACCCGTCCCGCGGACCGGTACGGTTGCCAATGGCGATGGGGCTCGCCGCACACCAACCGCCCACCGTCGGGCTGATAGCTCCTGCATCTCTCCACGAGGAGCAGGCATGCCCGCACACAGGCCCCCCACCCCCACCGCGCCGGACCGCACTGCCGCTGCCGCTGCCGCTGCCGCTGAGTCGAGTGCACCGACCCCGAGGCCGCCGCAACCACACCTCGGGCTGGTGGGTCTGGTCGCCGCCGGTGGGGTTGTCGGGACCAGCGCCAGCTACGCCACCACCCTGTGGCTCGGCACCGCCGGCTCGGGTCTGCCCACCGCCACCCTGGCGGTGAACCTGGTGGGTTGCTTCCTGCTCGGCCTGCTGCTGGAGGCCCTCGGCCGACGCGGACCGGAGACCACCCGGATGCAGCGCGCGCGGCTGACGCTGGGCACCGGCGTCGTGGGTGGGTTCACCACGTTCAGCAGCCTCGCCGAGGAGCTCGCCCTGCTCGTGCACGAGCACGCCGGCGGCATCGCCGTCCTCTACGCCGCGGTGAGCGTCATCGGCGGGCTCGTCGCCACGGTGCTGGGCATCACGCTGGCCGCGGGACACCACCGGTTGACCAGCAGTGACCTGCCCGAGGACCCGGACGCCGAGGACGTACCCGCCGTACCCGACCGTGACACCCTCGAGGCGGACACCGGGACCCGGGGTGAGCAGCGGTGATCGTCCTCATCGGCCTGGCCGGCGGCCTGGGGGCCGCCACCCGGTTCGTCGTGGACGGGGAGATCCGCCGCCGGTTCTCCACCACGTTCCCGTGGGCCACGGTCACCATCAACGTCAGCGGGTCGCTGCTACTGGGGCTCCTGGCGGGTGTGGTGCTGTTCCACGGCACCCCTGATGACCGCGGCCACCCTGCCGCACGGCTCGATCAGGGCCGCACCGGCACCACCACGGCGGTGTGCACTGCCACCTCGACGGCCGCCGCCCTCGCGCACACCGCCCTGACATCCATCGAGCCGGCCCCCGACCAAGGAGCCCCCGCACTCGGCGGCGGCATCCCTTGCGTCAACTAGTGGTCTGTCTCGTCATTGGTTGTCTGCTTGGAGCGCGACGCGTCCGCGGGCGACTTTGGCGAGGATGTGGGCCGCGCCCAGGTTGCCGAGCATCCCAGCAGGGTAGGCGCCCGTGGGGTGGACGCGCTGGAGCTGCGGTGTAACAGGACGGGAAGGATTTTCGGCGCGAACGGTGCCTGGGTGGACGACACTCCCTTTCAGGGATGCCGATGAATGCCTCGCCCGGGCGCGAGTATGAGCCGTGCCGCCGCGACGCTCTGAGGTGCCTACCGACCCGCAGACCACCCGGGTGTCGGGGCAGCTCCGAACCGTCCCTGCCCTGGTCTCGAGGTGGATGGCGCGACCGCTCGCCTCGTTGCACCTGCTGCTGGCCGTGTTCGGTCTGCTGACCCTGCTCGGCCTGGCCATGGTCCTGTCCGCGTCCAGCGTCGCGTCGATCGGCAAGACCGGTTCGGCCTACGGCGTGTTCTGGCGCCAGGTCCTGTTCTGCGCGGCGGGGTTCCTCACCTTCTGGATCGGGCTGCGCGTCCCACCGCGCAGGCTGCGCGCAGCGGCCCCGGTCGTGCTGGTGGTCAGCCTGGTGCTGCTGGCCGCGGTGTTGGTCCCCGGCCTCGGCACCACGATCGCCGGGGCGCGCAAGTGGTACACCGTCGCCGGGCTGTCCTTCCAACCGTCCGAGCCGGCGAAGGTGGCGCTGGCGCTGTGGGGCGCACACGTGCTGGCCACCAGGCGCAGGAGCGTGCACCTGTGGCAGATCGCCCTCG
>JAABUV010002065.1_pt1 | contig 28005 bp, 25 predicted proteins | sample 5559971 | NCBI WGS metagenome assembly JAABUV01 (sample SAMN10711881, study PRJNA513362) | rock metagenome | isolation source: Antarctica rocks | place: Antarctica: Victoria Land, Knobhead nord | collected 2015-12-19
CCGCCGAAGCTGTGTGCGATGAAGAAGAGCGGCCGCTGTCTTAGCTGGCGCGGCCGTCAGTCTCACGCTTTAGAGACCACGTGGTGTAATAGCGCTTACCTCCTCTGTGTTTCTGACCTTTTTGAGCTCTTCTATTAGCTCACGGCCGTAGTCCATGATTGTATCGATTCCATGGCTTGACAACTTTGAGTTGTAGCCATAGGTCATCGTGCGGCAGCATGGTAGGTCCTTAGAAAGGAAGTCGCGCAGCCACATCCGGCCGAGGTTTCCCTTCCCTCTCCATGAACCATACGCGTGTCCGTCGAGGCCGGTGATTGCGATTATGCTACGACGCGGTGGATTAGTAGTGAGCAGGAAACGGGAAGTAGCCTCTAGTAGCACTCCGGAATGGCGGACAGCAGCTTACAATCGAGCAGAAATACTACTTACTCTGCGACAACCGGCGCTTCTGGGTTCGGCTTGTACAACTGGGTGAACCCGAAGAAGTGGCAGTCAAAGTTGAGGTCAGTATCGCGCATCTCAACCTGCCAATTCGCTAGTGGGTCCGCTACTAGCTTGGACAGGAACGTAGGAACGCCTTCTTGGAACTCCACTAGCGCAAAGCTTTCCTCCTCATTGTAGCACGAGGGCACGATATCCGTGCTGATATTTAGCTTTGATCTCTCTTCCTCCGATAGGTTATCGCTGATGGTAGCCTTTAGCCTTTGGTTCAGCGCGTCGTTAGGCTGCGAGGCTGGGAGACCGGTAACGCGAAACACGGCCATCTTGGATCATACCCTGTTCGAGCGCAGTTTTTGAGCGGCGGATAGCAAACAGGCGGGCGGTCGATTCATCAACGCGAAGAGGGCTCGTTGCGGCAGAGAATGACGGGGACGGCTGTTACGTGGTTGAGAATGGCAGCAGCTCATGGAAGAAGCGCAGGGACGGACTTACTGTTGCTTGTACCATTCTACAGATGGCAAGTGGTGCAAATTAGAGTAAGCATGTACTGTAGAATGCCGGTCTGAGCAGAATAGAAACACGACTTTTTCTTAGGCGCTGGAAGGTCACCTAAACACCACGACAGAACCCGACTTGTTCAGCCGCATCTATTCTACCTGTTATCGCATGTCCTAGCCTTGTGCGCTGGCGCCCGCGCCGTGGGGCACGACGCAGAACTACACTCGCAGGCGCGCGAGGTGCAGCTTCTGCCGCGCAGACGCCCATGACGATGGCTCACCCACAGCAGAGGATCAAGTCGAGTGGCCTGAACTTCTGGTCGAGCGATGGCCCCCCCCGGAGCCGCAGACGCCGAGTAAGCCATGCTAGCCATTGGGTCGCGCCCCGCTGATCTCGCACCGCATCATCGCCGCCCAAGGCCTGGGCGCCCATCCCTACTATACATGGGTTGATAAAGCCTCGAGGTCAGATGACGGCGCATCGAAGTGCTGAAGGGATAAGTTACTTAGAAAGAGCAGAGAGTGGCAATGCAAGGACGGTAACGATGGCCTGACGGAGGTTATGTGGCCGCAAGACATACTGGTGCCACTGTTCGGGAATGCGCGGATCGCAACATACAGCTATGAGTCGGACTGAAAGAATCGTAGTGTGAAGACGAGCCTGCGGCAGTGAGCTGAACAGCTCTTTAATGTCCTGTTTCAGCACAAACAGCATGCGAATGTAAGCCGTTCGACAATCGATACGCCTCAGTCTGTTCCTGAGCTGACCGCACTCAACAGGAACGCCAGAGGTTGCTCATCTTGATCGGACACAGCCTTGGGGCCCTCGTCATTCAGCAGGTCCACAGAGCGTTTCGGTCTCTACCATCCCATCTCCATCAAGTGATGCTGCCAGGGAGGAAAGGTTGAAAGATTTCAAAGATGATGGCTTGAAGGCTTTCTCGGCGGATGACTTCAAACGGATGCTTGAACAGGTATACTGCCCTACCCGCTGTTTGTATCGGCTTGATGCTGGACTGAAGAAGATAAAGGCCAGCGATGCGATAGGGATTCGAGCTCCTGGAGTTGCTCGGACGGAGGGGCAGTCGACCTTCTCCGACGATGTCTTCCGAATCGAGCTGTGCGGTCCGATGAAGAACCACCTGAGCGTGATTGACGTACCTGGGATCTTTCGGACCATCACCGAGGGCCTGACAATCGAAGAGAACAAATTACTGGTGAAGGGAATGGTGCGTCGCTACATCGAAAATCCGCGAACCACTATACTTGCTGTGCTCCCGACGAACGTCGATATTGCGACCATCGAAACCCTTGATCTTACGGCAAAGGTCTGTCAGAGCAACAGACGTTGAGAATCCTCACCAAGCCCGACGTTGTCGATAAAGAAGCAGAGCAAGATACCACAGATCTGGTTTGCGTCAGGAAGAATAAGCTGAAGCTCGAATACTCTCTCGTTTGAAATCAAGGGCAGCAGGGTCGAAATGTGAATTTGACAGAATGTCACTCGAGGCAGTCCCTTGATCGTCGCTGAACAAAGACCACGTGGGTATTGCCAGTCTCTCTCCACGGCTACGCGATCTTCTCGATAGAATCACGCGGTAGAAATTTTCAATAGAGCAACAGAGTTTTGACTTGCGAAGAAGAGTTGCGTGACCTCGAACCCAGTCGACAGACCCTGAAGCAACAGCAGAGATATCTTTCAGAAATCGCTATCAGGTTTCAGAAGATCATCACATACGCGTTGAAAGCTCAGTATGAATGTCATCAATTTCTGAAGAATCATGAAGACTTGAGACTTGCAACGCTGATAGTCAATTTCAATTTGACTTTTTCTGAGAATCTGAAGAGAAGAGAGCACGCAGTGAGTCTTAGTGAGATCAAATTCTCTTTCAATAAGAGTTTTTGAAAGCTCAAAGCAGCACGATCTTCAAAGCTGAAATTGCAAGAATCTTTTTCGAAATTGCTTAAAGATCAGAAGTTTGCTGAAGATCTCGACGTTACAACGATCGCTCTCTTCGAGTATTCAGAGTTAGTCAATGTTGTGCCGACTGTTTCAATCTTTCTTTCCTCGTCATCAGATGATATAATGAAGTGAATCGAGCGTGAATACAAGTGATCAAGGGATTTCGAGCTTGACACCTTCAACCCAACGATACTTCCGACCCTGTTTCAAGAACTATCGACTAAATGGGAATATCTTGCAGGCATGTACGTCAGCAAAGTTGTGGTCTCTAATTCATCATTTCTGCATTGTTCTTCTGGCTCGGCTCTGCGCTGAAGAACGGGTCATGACCTAACGCTTTTTCCCTTCCCTTCAGCGCTCGTCGATTGATCTTTTCTGCCGCTTCGTACTCTCTCTAGAACTGCAGCATCGACGCTAAGTTACTCATATCGATCAGCGTGTCTGAATGTTCTGTACCTAGCATTTATTTTTCTCGTCTTCGTCACTTGCATCTTCAGCTTCTTCGCCTAGCTTTTTCAACTAATTTACGACCTCTACCGTCTTTCAATGTTCTGAGCCTAGCATTTTTGTATAGTCTTGCACGACAAGCTCAAAGTGCCTCGCAGCATCATTAAACATCGACTGTTTCTTGTACGTGATAGTCAAATTGTATCTCGTATCTAAGGCTTGCTTATACTCAGAAGCTCAAGCCTTTTCATATTCTGTCAATGCTCGCAGATACATCATTTCAGCTTCATTCAGAACATCTCTCAAGACCTCACATTCTTTGACAGTGTTAGTGACAGTCATAGCTAGAGAATCTAGTATTGAAAAGCGCAAATCAGCTGAAAATTCAGAATCTGAGAGCGCAGCATCCGATACCAAGGTCAAAGAGTTGACGCCTCGAAAAAGACAAGCTGTAACAAAGATATTGATTGCTGTCACCAAACTTCTGTAAGACAAAGACGCCCATACTTTTAGCTTCTGATCCTAACAGTCATAGCGTTCGTCGCAGTTCGATCAACTCCTTCTTACCAAGGCTTCCAGTCGAGATCTGAGAGAAGATTCTCACTATTTCCGCGGATGAGCAACTCGTCCACCTTCATCACAGCCGTCTTCGCTCTTCGACGAGATCAAGACTCCCGAACAACAGGCTCAGGTGCCAGCACCCAAAGCAGGACAAGACCTAACTTCTCTTCGTCACATCATCTGCCAAGCAAAAGTGTCTGAGATCCACGCTCACCATGAAGCACAATGCCGCTACCATGCCGGGGTACCTGCCAACGATTCCGTAGAACACTACATTGAGCAGAGTACTAAGCGTCACGGAGTTTGTACGGCTTTATTCCAGATCAAAGGGGAACGCTAGGCGTATCAGCCAAGCCTCAATGTCCTTACAGGTTGTCGTCAGCTCTATGAGGTAGGGAACTACATACTCTTGATCCCAAACACTTGGAAGCCTCAACGCAGTCCAAAAGCGCACCTTGAAAAGACTTTCTTTTGCTACACGCATGTGCACGCACTGGGAGAGCGGTCAAGATAGCCAATGGCGGAGAGTCACCAAGCCGTCCTATCTGAAAAAGCTCATACTGCTTCTATGTTTCGATCAGTGATTCGACTATCAAAGGCTCAAGGGGTCTGCCAAACCCGAAAGGTGGTATATGAGTATGAAGTCTCTATTCTGGATTACTTCGGAAGCCTTTGCTCATTTCCGATTCCTTCCGCTCGAGCAAGTCTTTGTCACCATCGACGACAACAACGATCCGACGCTAGTTACTGCGCCCCCAAAGCCCTCTCCACCGTCCTCCTGATAACCCCAACCGCACTCCCCACCCCCTCCCTATCCCTCAACCCCGGAATCTCATGCCCCCCCTCGTGCACAAAAACACTCCTCACCTCTCCCTTACACAACCAACTCAACACCGGTCCAAAGGTAGAATACTCCCCGTCATTCCTCCCCCAAATATGCGCCGTTGGCACATCAATAATTTCCCCGTTATTTTCATAATCGCACATGCAAATCTCGCCGCGCTCGATGGCTAGGGGATCGCCTGGTACGCCGCCGAAGAAGAAGATCGCTATCTTGAATGGCGGTGGTTGCTGCTCTTTTGGTTGATTTTGTTGGTACTGTCTTCGGTGAAGGTTGTGGCGTATCATGAGGGAGGCGGCAAGGCCGGCGCCTTGAGAGAAGGCCATGATGCCGTCGAAGGGGCCTTCAGTGGCGATGTAGGATTCTAGATCGTCGAGGGCGGTTTTGCAGCTGCTGGTGGAGGTGGGGTCAAGGTAGCTGAAGAATTCGTCGTGGGGGGAGACGAATGAGGAGATCCCTGTCAAAGTTGGGGACGTTAGGGATTTGGGCGGGGGTTTGGGACATTTTTTTCGTGTGATGGAGATGGAGACGCACCTGGAGCCGCAGGGTGGGGGACTGAGCCTTCGACGAATTCGTAGGTGTGGTTATCCCCGAGTTCGTGGCGTATTGCTGCTGAAGGGGTGTTAGAGGGTGGGGAGAGGTGAGAGGTATGAAGGCACCTGTTTGCATTTCGAATACCTGTGCGCTTTTTCGTTAGCTTCATCACTATCGCTAGCCACAAAAGAATCGAGATTCAGTAGATCACCCAGATGTTCAGAGAGGTGATCAACAATTCATCACCGATTCATGCTGAATGAGCAACGAGTTGATAGAACGCGCAAATGCTCTGCGTAAATGCTGGAATGGGAATCAATAATACCTGGCTATTGGTGCCCATGCCATGGAGGCAAAGAAAATGCATCTGGTAAACGGCTAGCAGCTCTGTTTTCGAGGTTGATGAAACATGAATTTTGCGATTAATATACAACGAACAAGCAAGATCTGAGACCAACAATTGGGATGTCGATGGAAATAAGAATGACGTTGTTGCTCTCTCTAGGGACTTGATGGCAAGAACAATACCTGAAGTTCGTGACAGTTGTTTCAATGCAACAAGAATGATTCTGCTCTGTGGAAAATGGTTCTAGAACCTGTGGCCCTTCGAGAATGCTAAGCCCGAAGCTCGAATTTCTAAGACGATGTGTTTGAAAACATTCCGCCGCTGACATGTATAATGTAAGTTATCGATAGCTCTATTCCGTACGAAGGTAAAGTCTCTGACAGCATTGTGCAATTGTGCATTGCGTTAGTCTCTCGCTTCAGCTCATGCATATGACGTACAAGAGCGCAGCAACTGCGGACTAATCCGTACCTTAGTCACATGCATAACGAAATTGCTTTTAGCATGTAAGGTAGATTCTGACGCATCCATGATCCAGGCACAGTGCATTAGCACTCGAATGCATCGCACTGGCGAGATCTGCAGTCTGAAGTGTGAAATCGAATTGCGAGGGAAGAGAGAAGTCCGTCAGCTTTGAATGAATTTGATTGCGATGCACGATGCTATAAGAACGTCCCGGACTTGCTGCTTGATTGAACCTTATCGTGCTTCTATTCGCTCAGCTTCTAGCTTTTGAGCTGTCTGAAAGTTGCCTATCAAAGCTCGAATCGTAATCCGACTCTCAGACTCTCGGCAGCTGGCTCTGATGATGTTTAAACTACTATCTGATTCTTCTGCCACATGAGCAAAGACTCAGAGAGCTGTGCAGCAGCTAATTCAATTAGGATTCGCATCTGCACATCGTACTCTTGTCCAAAGATGGTTCTGACCCTCACTTGTTGCTCTGGCTGAAGCGAATTCATGGCCACGCTTGTTTGCAGAAGAGAATCAACTTGGTCTGCAGACAAGAAATTCGAAAGTCTAGAGTGAACAAAACTGTTGAGTACGCTCGTGACAATTGCGAGACCGATGGCGCCTCTCATATAACGTAGTTGAGCGACGAATCTCAATGCGATCGCTAGAACAATTTCAGTGCGAATGAAAGCGAGTATTGTGTGTCGTGAACATACCTTGGTCTCTTTTTGGGACCGAAAATGGAGTCATGAGCACAAGAGTACTAATATTTATACCAACTTCAAAGCCTGCAATAACTTCATAGCCGTACTGAGCTGTTGAGATATGTTTGACCACTGATAGAGTTGAAAGTAGCGAAAAGCCGATCATCTGAAGACATGAGGCTGCTATGACTAGGTAGATAGGTGAAACTTTAGCTTTGCCGGCAATCATAGAGGAAATTATGGAGCCTATGAGAGTGGCGCATGTAAATGGGAGCAATCGGATTTCAGCACCAAGAGAAGAGGTGCCGTTGACGATCTGAAACCTTTGCGAGATCGAGAAAATAGCGACGTTGAAGGGGGCATCAAGGAAGAACGCGTTGCTAAAAGCGGTAAGCATTGACGTTGTATCACTATGAAGGCTTGGACGTACATCAACATCCCAACCCATACCCGATTTTGAACAAATCTCCATGGGAAAACTGGCTCTCGGGCGCTTTCCGCGCGTGTAACCCTCCATTCCCAGCCGAAAAAAGTCATTCACAGAAGGCCAGAGACAGTCAGGAGAACTATAACGAAAGGCGACCTTCACGGAAATCGAATACCAGCTTCTTCTAAACCGGTCAAAAGCAGAAGAGTGGCGAGAAGCAGTAGATCTGCATCAAAGAAGTTCACTCTTCTAAAGGAGGCCTTGAATAAAACTTGCCTGATGTTGCGCGACTCCTGCGATGATTGACTATGGTGGGGGAAGTTTGCGGGTATCATAAGCATCAAGACTATCAACCCAATGACATCAGCTGGCACGCTATATCCGAATAATATCAGTTCCCGTAAAATCACTAATCTGACTGTGACTCACTTGAGAAGAAAAACCCATCTCCATGTCGACTGCTTGGTTATTAAGCCACCTAAAATGGGACTCAGAAGAAGTGAGAGCACGAACACCACAGAGACAAGGCTTGTATATGACGCAAACTTTTCAGGCGGGACCAATTCGAAGAAGATGAGGATGCAAATAGCGTAAATTCCTGAGCCATCGATGCCTTGAAATGCTCGAAATACGATTCTGAAGATTATCAGGTTATTGAGTCGGAGTCAAAAGGGGGTTAAACGACCTACAGCTGTGTAATGGTCTGCGCTGCACCACATGCTCCCGAAAAAATTATAAATACGAAGACTGAGGTAGAGACTGTGAGTTTACGGCCAAATATGTCGCTGAGCTTTGACCATATGATGAGAAAGCCTTCAGAAGATCAACATCAGAACTTGAGAGTCTGAAAGCATGTCGAAATTACCGATGTAGGTCAGTAGGTAAGCAGTGACTATTCAGCTGCTCTGATTGAATCCCTGCAGGTGATTCGTGATTCCCACTAACGATGTACTGACGATGAGTATCTCGATGTTCGTGAGAAAAAGGCAAAGGCAGAGACTTGGGATTGCGAGTTAACAACATGATCGGAGGAAGTTTAAGAAGGGGTACGTACGCTAATGTAATCAAATGTAGCCTCAATTCGCGTAGATAATTTGTTGACTCTGTGAAAGCTGATTCTTCTTCTGTTGATATAGGATTTTGAGAGAGAGCTTCTGACGATACAAGCTTCTGAGATGTTTTCTTCTCTATTCGAGCGGTGTCCGTCGATGATTCTACGCCCGACATCTTGAGTTTGGCACAGTGTCCCTGAACAGAATGCGAAACAAGCGTGTCTGTGACGCTTGAAAGCCTCGAGGTTCACAGTGGTAAGACTGAGAATCAAGAAGATAATTTTTGATGAGCAAGCGAAATCTCTCAATATCAGTCAATGTAATACCACTTGTCTGATTCAAGTACACACTAAGGAAATGATTCACATAGGCTTCAATACCATCACCCACTAATTTCGAACTGATATTGAACCTGCATAGAACACATCATCTTTATCTGTGCGTGAACGTCGAGTCTACGGCAGATCCAATTATTCCCAATGTTCGGGCGTTCGAGGTCATAAGAAACGCAAAGAAGAGGCACAGCTACCATGCTTTGTCTAGCTGCTTGATCCGTATGCATATGTAGTTGCGTTATGCTATCTTTCCTGAGAGGGGAAGGCAGTTTGAAGCGGGCCAATGCTCTGGCATTCGTGACTCAACTAAAGAGTGCGCAGGCGTTGAAATGATCACGTACGATATCTCTTAGTTAAGGATCATCGACGATTCTGAGATTCTAGCTTGTTTACCCCGTCTCGGAGGGCACAGTACCTAATTCGTAAAGCTCATGCAAGAATCTTTTCTTGGTAGCAATCAGCCAAATGTTTCGCGGAGTTTGGGCTGAGCTGAAGGCTTGCAAGGTGATGTGGGTGCGACGAGGACGACAGCGGACAAGAATCAACGCCAAGGCTAGAAAGCTACCTTATGGCGTCGCATTTGTCGTCCCCCCACCAAGTTTACTACTGAACCTCGACACCCTCACTACCACCAAGCCTTCAATGCCTGTTTTCGTGTTAGAGAAATCAATCAAATGGTCAACTACTGATCTTCTAAGTAGCTATGACGGGTTCACTGAGTTCGACCTTTCGCTCGAAGATACTACGCCTTCTGCTTTTACATTAAAGTCATGATATTCAACATAAGAAGTTTATCAATCTTGTTTTTGGTTTTTTTTTTTTTATGATGATATAAAGTTTCTTCTTCATCAAATCGAACAATCTTTGCAGATTAAATTCTTTTCTCTGGTGATTTCTAAGCTTTGACATGATCTGCAGCATTCATCTGTCGCTGAAGCTTAACGACGTGAGTCTTACATGTCTTCTTCGCTGCTATGAAATTATCATTGATATATTTCTTGAAATTACGAGGGCAATTGACATTGACAGCAGCGTCTGCAGTGTTTGCCTTAATAGCAGCGTCTACAATGATCTTAGCAGCGACGTCTGCCTTGACTTTGACGACAGCGTTTGTTTTGACTTTGCCAGAGGATTTTTTCGATCTTGATGAGTTCTCAAGGGGGTGAGAGGATTCTTTAGAGGTAGGTTCTGACTTCGGCGGTGACGACGGCATGATGGCTTCCCGGGGGGGGGGTACAAGAATATTAGAACTGTGAAACGTTTGAACAGCTTCACATTCACCTGTTTGATCGATTTCTCTGACAAGAAAACAGGCTTTGAAGGCTTGGTGATAGTGAGGGTGTCGAGATTCAGTAGTAAATTTGGTGGGGGGGAGGACAATTGCGATGCCAAGAATTCCATAGCTTTCTGCGTACCTTCGTACGCTACATTTGTTTCAAAGGACTCCCATCTTACACATCGCACATCAGCCTCAGAGGAAGAAACAGACCCCTGCAGATGAATCGCTGTGCAAGAAACAGCCTCGACTTGAATAGAAGGCAGAACACTGCCACTACTGCACCTGCCAGTCCACGGCACAGCATACTCCATTGAGACCTCATAATTGCCCATGACGATCGATGTACTTTGATTGGCAAAGACTCAGCGACGTATCATGACTGACTACTTATTATCCTCTGCTGCAGTGACCGCTGCTTCTCCCTGCATGATCTGTGAGCTGGAATCCTAATCCTATCGTCCAGCTTCGCTCTGTCATCCCATCACGAATTTCCAAAGCATTGCTTTTTTTCAATACCATTGTCGATTACTCTACACTGTTTGCCATGACAGCACCTCCAACACCAGAGCAGCTCCAAGAGTTATTGAATGGCCCCAGCATGAAGCCTTCGGCGGGGGTGATGCCAAACTTTGTCGACCCCGCCAATTTTCACATCTTGTACATTGCCACTGTGATTCTGTGTCTATCTTTTGCAACTTCGGCTCTTTTTATGCGCATATATACAAAGATATATATCATCCACAAAACAGAATGAGCTGACTGTGAAACCTCACTCCTCGCGCCTATCATGAACCCTCAAAGCTAATATTTCACAGATACATCGATGCTTGAATGGGTACGACCCTCACCCTTAGAATACATGATCTTGACTAATATCTGTGCAGCTGATCACAGTAGCATACTGTGCTCTGACCGGAAAACTCATCTACGCCGGGGGCGAAGGTAAGCGATGCTCGCAAATTCTAGATCAACAGATGGTAGACGATACTGACGCTACCAATAGTTCACCTATGAAATATTCAGCTAAAGAACTTGCCTTCAGCACTCTATGTATGTTCTCTTCAGGCATGCTCTGAATTCTAGCGCTAACGACATTCCGTATATTGCAGTATATGAATATCTTGTCAATCGTCTACGGAATCAACGTGTCTATTGTGAAGCTCTCAATCATTCTTCAATACCTGAGCATTTTTGTGTCACATCGAAAGGTTAACCTAATGTTTTTGAGATGTCATCTTGTCATCTGAAGTCACTTCATCTTTTATACCGTGGCTACGTTCTTTGAGATTTTTATCTGCAACCCACGGGATAAATTTTGAAGTCCGCTGATGACGAAGAGTCATTGCTATAACGCAATAGCAATCAACATCGCTGCAGAATCATTCAATGTCTTCTCCGATTTTGTGATCTTGCTGCTTTCTCAGCACGTAATTTGGAAGCTTCAAATGCGCTGGGAACGAAAAGTTGAAGTATCTGCGATTTTTCTCACAGGATTTTTGTAAGTCTATATCGCCTTCATCATAGTCTCGCTAACTTCTCTGGTTCTCAAGTGCTTGCATCATCTTCGTCATGCGACTCTACTACGCCGTCAGAATTCAACAGACTGGCGACGTCACTTGACAGAGTGAATCGATGGATCTCTGAACTCTGGTCGAGTTCATCATAACCATCATCTGTGACTGTATGCCAGTCATACCTAAGTTCTTTCAGACAGTCGGACTCAAGATTTACTCGAGCTCAAAGAGCAGTTCGTCATTGAGCTCATCAAAAGGCTCAAAGATCAGTGAAACTTCTGCAAAAAGAAGTGATGCAGGTGAATCTGAAGGATTTTTAACAGACTCAAATGAGGCTCAACGCCAGCCTCATGGTAAATACGACTCTCTCGATGAGAATGAGCTGAAAATAGTAGCGGGCAAAGGCAGTACCTTCAGCAGCGTATCTGAAAGCATTAAATCGCTGCCTTCATCATCAGGAGAGAAGGCGATGAGTCAACAGCAGATCGTGTCGAAGAAGAAGAGAAGTCAAATTTTGCGAACAGTGCGTATCGAGACTAGGCGCGACGACTTGAAAAGGCAGCAAGAAAGTGATTGATGAATATTGAAATGTGTGACTGTAGAGGCGATTAGCTATGAGTGCTTGATTGTATTGTTACGACTTGATCATGGCAGGTACCATTCCTGATGATCTTATCGTACGGAATGCATTTTTTAGACAACTTAGTAAGCACATCGTATTGCATAAAGTACCTCGGTTCAGCCATCGCTGTGTTTGTATTGATGTTTGCCTATAGTGTTCGACGCCCGGTGACGGGCATCTCTTAAAACACTCCCGCTCGCCTTTCACTCTCCAAGTTTCATCTTTGAACCCCATCCCGCTTCGATACCAAGTCAGAAAGCAACATCTGTTTGCAACAGATACGAGGCTTTCTACGATGGCTCTATCGAACCTCACCTTCTTTCGTGATGACTTTCGCATGACAATCTGGCTTCTAAGTGAAGCAGCGCTTCAGTGTCTTCTCTTCCTTTTACTCTCTACCTACGTCGCACTTTTTCCTACTCTTCTCTTGATATCTGCACGAATTGCTACATTCGTGCTCATCAGTCATGAAATGATGCGTGATCCGAGCTTTGACAAGGTCAAGATAGAAAGATTGACGGCTCAGATACCTTACGAGAATGGTTCTGCCCCGAAAAAGCCAGCGAAGAAGAAGGTTGTGATTCTCGTTCTAGAAGCACGCTCTAATCAGTATGTTTCAAGGCATTCACAACTAGGCGTTCCTCCTAATTCTTCTTTTCAGCCCAAAGGGCCGATTTGCACCTGGCTACACGGAAGTAGGTCATCTCTTTCGACGCATGTGGCAGGACGCTGCAAAGAACCGCGAGAAATGAGGCTGTAAGTATACTCGTCGAGGACGAAACGACATGGCATGAACATGCTGATATTGGTCAGACCTCGGAAAATCGTCTACACTTCTTGTCACAGACCTTGACTGTGGGAATACGATGCTCTGACTATTCTACTGAAAAGACATCGATCATTTACGCGTCTTCGCTCACGAAGATGCTCACCGTGCGGGATGGGACTGGTACAATGCGTTCAAAGGTCACTCGCACATCGGCATCATGCACGAGATCTACTCTGCGCCTAAGGGTAATTGGGAGAACATCTATCACAATTTTCGCCCGTTTGGAATGGGTAACGCATTTCCCCGCTTTTCAAATGATAATCTCTTGAACACTAAGCTGACTCTCGCTAAGGGCAAACAAAGTACCTCGTCAAAGATCCGGAAAAGGAGGGGAGATATGGTGGCAGTCAGCTCATTAGCCCTCTGCAGGACGCGAAGGACGCAACCTGAAAATTCATGACAGCAAGGATGGGGCGGGTTGAGGGGTCATAGAGAAAGTTATGAGCATTGGGAGTGGTGCCCAGGCACCCCAGCAATGACGAGAGCGCTGTTCTCTCTAGGCCTTCTCTGAGCTCTGCTGGTCGCACATTGTAACATTACAGCACAGTGACAGTCAGACATATAATATCAAACCTTGAGTCCACACATCAAAGCCTCACTCAGCTGACAACGCAGCAGCTGTACCCCCTAGTTGCAGCCACAATTCTGCGCTAGGCACTCGTACGAGTCTATCAGACTAGATCTTGCATCGAACATGAGGCTGGTGGGTCTCAAGAATGGCATGATCAGAGACCTAATGTTAGAGGGTGTTTGTGCTGATTGACAATGGTTGGTCCTGACTCAAGATCGAAACGGCTGAGGTATGTGATTCTGGACCCTTCGGGCCTGAATACATAATTCACGTGCAGATGACTAGACGGAGTAATACTTGAAAAAGAAGCGAGTAGAATCTTATTCGTGGGAACGTGCATATCTCGGTTTCAAAAGAATCGCGATTCATTGATTAAGATGCGCTGTTGTTGGATGATGATGTTGTACCGCACTCACTGTCTAGCGCTTAGACCGGTGCATCGGGTGTGCCCCTTACTCGTATGCACGGGGTTTCCGCGCACACTGGGTTTCCGCGCACTCTAACCTAGAAAGGTTAGTTACATATCGTACCGGGTTTAGCGTGCTAAAAAAAGGCATTAAGGTATTTAGTCATATTTAGCGTGCGCGGAAACCTCGTGCATACGAGTATTCCGTAAGGTACCTACCTAGTTCTAGCTGAACCTTGATAGGCTCTCAGGTGAGCAAGCTTTACCTACCTTACCTTAGTTCTATGTAATGTCAGCGGCTTCTAGGGGCTTACAGGGGTCCAGGCGGGGCGGACCAGGAAGGAGAAACGCGCCATCTGCTGTCATCCACTTGCACTTGAGGGGTACCGACAGAGACTACAGGTCGCGCGACCAACGCTAGAGGTCGCGCGACCATGCCGATCATCCGAGCATGGTCGCGCGAGCTCAGTCGACCATGCGCATAATTCCGCTTTTCTGAGGTAAGGTATTGATAATCTAAAATCATAGATAACAGCATCAATAAACAGAAAATTCTTAAATTCAATTTAATCTTTATTAATCATTTACTAATATCTGATTAATTAGATATTAATTTAATTTGTTGTAATTACTACATGAAAAAAAATTCACTAAGTGATTAATATTTAAAATCTAAAAGATGCAAAAATTGAAAATATGATTATTAATTAATTTATAATTAATCATTTATTAATCAATAAATAATCACAAAATTAACAATCTGAAAATTTTAGTATTATTTTTTTCTTCTCAACATTATTATGATCTTTTTATTTTATTAATTTAATATTAATCAATAAATAATATATTATTAATCATCAATTAATTTTTTATATTTTCACAAATTACAATGAATCAACTTTTATCTCAATAATCAAATTAATCATTGATTAATAAGTTATTAATAAATGATCAATCAACTTTTCTTTTACAAATTTGAATGAAAATACAACAAATGTCATAATCTAAGATTAATTCTAGATTAATCATTTAATCTCATATTTCATAAATTGAAGTAAATGAGCATTTATTGATTAAATTAACATTCTACATTCTTGATTGAAAACATACTGATTAGTGATTGATTAGTGATTGTGTATTGATCATGAAGTAGTTACAGGTGTAAAGGTTCATGCAACCATGAAATTTATGTGTGAGCTCGGGCGTTAGCGTGAGTCTTAGCTTCGGATGATCGGCATGGTCGCGCGACCTCTAGTATGAGTCGCGCGACCTACATCCTCGATACCGACATGGTTGCTCAGCTACCTGCGGCGGGTTATATAACTACATCATCATTGAACATCGTAATTCAGCTGTGCAAACGCCATCACTGCGGCATAAACTTGGAAAGTCATCAAGCTTGCAAGATACTCTGATAAACTGCGATGCGATTCGATGGCTTCGTTGCGCAGCTTCAAGCGCGCAGGATTCGACTGATCCGGAACATCACCAAAGAATTGACGTCGTAACGAATGATGCCTCGCTTCTCCTTCTCCGCCAGCCTCGCCAATCGCCCGAACCCACGACCCTTGAATTCTTCATACTTTGGTTTTCTTTCAGGAGCTGAAACGTAACTGCGCGTCGTTCTGATGCTAGTCTGAAATTCGGGACGCAGATAACGTCGCTCGAAAGGCTTGATCAAGGATGCTAGAACGAGTTCTGGTAATGTCTGAGAACAATGTTTCGAAGCGACGACATGACTTAGAGCACACCATGATGATGTTCAGGCTCATACTCGTGCTCAGCCATGCTTGCGAACTGCATTGTGATTGTGCTTGGACCTGCAGAATCACGGATGTAGCTAGTAGAATACTCTCATTAATCTACATCAGCCCGAGACTATTTCAAAGGGATGATCATCTAGATCGAAGTCTATGTATTGAGAGAGTCAGACTGACTGACGTATTGGCTCATATGTGAATCTGCGAGTGAATCGACCTGAGTCTTGAATACAAGCACTTTGAGATTTGGGCAACTATGAACTTCAAGTAGCAGCTGCTAAATTAAATTTTCTTTGCTTGTCTTTATTTCTTTAGTCGCTCCTCATACAATCCCAGTATGGCGCCAGGTATACCCTACAACGATTCTAATGGCGTCTTCGTCGCAAGCTCGAGAAGCGACTCGCTCAATAGCTACACAGCAGAACTTTATGACTTCAATCTCGAGCATGACATCCTCGAGCCTATAGCTGTCGTGAGATTCTCTTTGAGATTTCCTCAAGAGGCGACCTCTCCAGAGTCCTTCTGGGAAATGCTAGCGGAGAAGCGATGTGCGATGACCGAGTGGTCCAAGAATCGAATCAATCTAGATGCATTTTACCATTCAGATAGCAACAGAACTGATACGGTTCGAGCTCTTCCCATGGTCAAACCGTCCTCTAAGTTCTCAGATTGCAGCTTATACTTCATAGATACCAGTACACAGCGCTCATTTTCTTGAGGAGGATCTCGCCGTTTTCGATGCTCCTTTCTTCTTATCACTTTCGCAGAAGCAGTGTCGATGAATTCTCAACAGCGTGATCTTCTAGAAACTGCTTATCGAGCTCTTGAGAATGGTAGATGCTTTCATCAAGTCTTTCTTCTTCATTTTGGAAAGAAAAGTTCACCAATTTTACTTCTATATTTGAGCTAAACCTTTGACAATCGAAATATCACTAGATCAAGTTGCTGGTTTCAAAACAGGAGTGTATACGAGATCTTTTGCGAACGACTATAAGATGATGATGATAAGGGACCTGGAGGCATTGCCAAAATATGTCGCTACTGGTGACGCTATGACTTTGCTTGCTAATCGACTCAGCTGGTTCTTCAAGTTGGGCGGACTCAGCGTCAATCTTGACACTGCTTGCTCGAGTAGTATGATAGCTCTTGATATCGCATGCCAAGGACTGCGTAACGGTGAATTCACAATGATACGCTTCTGAACCAACCTTGATATAGCCTGATGAGCTTATGATTACATGTAGGCACTTGTAGCCGGCTTCAATACCATTTTCGAACTTGACTCTTTCCTGTCGCTGACGAACATGAATTTCCTTTCCTCAGAAGGTCGATGTTTCAGTTTCGATGACCGTGGAAACGGTTATGCTAGAGGCGAAGGCTTCGGTGTGATTGTCATCAATCTCCTCGCTGACGCCGTTCGGGACGGCGATACCATCAGAACGGTAATACGCTCCACAGGATCTAACCAGGATGGGCGCACACCTGGAATAACGCAGCCGAGTAGAGATGCTCAGGAAGCTCTTATACGGAGGACTTACGAGAAGGCAGGCTTGAATTCAGGTGCTACGCGGTATTTTGAAGCACACGGTATGTTCCTAAACCCTTCGGATAAGGCTTCATGCTGACACTGTGACCGAAAAGGGACTGGCACTGCAGTCGGAGATCTCATCGAAGCCAGCGCTATCGAAGGGGTGTTCCGAGAGCATCGCAGTTCTGAAGACTCATTGTACATGTGAGTCTCTGCGCTTTGGCTATATTCTGTTCTCGCTATACTCACGCGAAACACTCTCAGTGGCGCTGTCAAATCCAACATCGGACACCTTGAAGGCGTCAGTGGTATAGCAGGCATAATTAAAACTATGATGGTACTAGAGAAAGGCATCATTTCACCAAACACAAACTTCGAACACCTGAATCTCAAGATCGACGCAGATTTCTTGAATCTAAAGGTATGATAGTCTTTGATTTTCTCTAAAGGAAAAAATTCTGAATTTAATCACAGTTTTCCCTCTTCTGCATACCATGGCCAGATACCGGACTGCGTCGAGCGTCGGTTAACTCCTTTGGCTTCGATGGCGTCAACTCGCATGCTGTGCTTGATGATGCGTACAATTTCCTTCGCGAGAGGGGTATTGCTGCCAATCATTGTACCGTGCGAACACCTTCGCTTCTGGAAGAGCAGATGTATTCTTCTACTGCAATAGATGAAAGTGCGTTGACGATCGGCACGTCTAACGGGACTAATGGCGAGGCTTATGCCAACGGATCGCACACCAAGAGACCGTCTAATGGGATCAACGATGAAGTATATATCAATGAAGCACACACCAACGGACGTCACATCGACAGGGCATCTTACGAGCTTGAGAATGAAGTCCAAACCAATGGAATAAATATCAACAAGTCACTTGAAAAGATCAACGGTGAAGTCAATGCCAACAGAGCACACATCAACAGGCAGATTGTCACACAAGATCGACTTCGTTCATGTTCAAGAGTCCTGGTTTGGTCCGCTGCTGACGAAGGCGGTATTTCTCGTCTTCTCGAAGCGTACGCCAAATATCTTGGTGCTCTGTCTCTTGGCTTGATAGAGACTGAAGAGTATATCGAGAAATTGGCGTACACTTTGGCTGCTCGACGAAGTTCCTTGGCCTGGAAGTCATTCGCCGTCGTCAGATTCTTCTCTGAGCTACGAGACATTGAAATTCGCTCATCAAAACCCGTTCGATCGAGCAAGAAGCTTGGCCTTGGATTCATTTTCACTGGTCAAGGAACACAGTACAGTGAAATGAGTCGAGAACTTCTAAGATACTCGATATTTCAGAACATCCTTCGGAAATTTGAGATGTGCTTACAAGATTTGGGCTGCGAGTGGCTACTGATGAGTAAGCGATCCTTAAATTTTCTGTGCAGTTCAACCATCTCATCACTGTCATGAGAGCGAAGGCGGTCGACTGAGGGTTCAGCCATGGCCAGAAGCATCCTCGTGCCAAAACTAACGGTTTGCAGATGAGCTCCTGAAAGAAAAGGAATTATTCAAGATCAACAACTCAGCATATAGTCAATCGATTTGCACAGCACTGCAGATTGCCCTTATCGAGCTACTTCGAAGTTTCAATATCGTCTCTTCTGCCGTTGTTGAACATTCTTCTGGCGAAATTGCTGCAGCGTGAGTGAGCTCTGAATTCACTGATAAAGCTTGGTGCTAATACGTAGAAGATATTGTTTGAGTGGTCTTTCGCTTCTGTCTGCATGTAAAGTGACTTACTTCCGAGACAAGTCTACAGCTACTTTAGCTGACCTATCAGTCGGTCGCGACGCTATGATGGCAGTTGGTCTTTCGGAAGCTGCAGCGCGCCCCTATCTTGATCGACTCGCTATGCGTCATGAAAGTACTCGTGTCACTGTGGCTTGTATCAACAGCCCGAAGAACATCACCTTATCCGATGACGAGGTTCAGATTGACGCTCTCAAGTTGCTTCTCGATAGTGATATTATATTTGCACGCAAGCTTCAGGTCGATGTAGCTTACCATGCTGCACAGATGAATGAGATCGTCGATCTTTATCGCACGTCGATTGAAGAGCTAGAGTTTGGAGAGCCGCTTCAGGATACTCCAATAATGATATTCTCGGTAATCGCTAGGCAAATCTCCAAAGCTGAAACCTGTCAAAGCGACTATTGAGTCAAGAATATGATCTCCCCTGTCAAATTCTCGGACGCAATTGTGCGACTGGCTTCAGACTCTGCAAAGATTCAAAAAAAGAAGCTGGGTGAAGCTCATCAAAAATCCGTCGCGATACACGATCTCATCGAAATCGGACCACATTCTGCTTTACGAGAACCAGTCAAAGAGACTCTGGAGACAATTTCTAGAGGGAACGATGTTACTTACAGCTCCCTCTTGATTCGGCATGCCTCGGCTCTCGAGACCACTTTGAACGCTGCAGGCCGCTTTCATACTTTGAGATATTCGCTCAATCTTGCCGAGATCAATGAAGTTAACAACAAGACAGGAAAAAAGCCCGCGGTACTACCAAATTTACCAGAGTATCAATTCGATCACTCTCGGAAATACTGGTATGAAAGCAGATTGAGCAAAGACTACAGGCTTCGCAAAGTTTCACGTCTTGACTTACTCGGGACTCCTGCCACCGATTGGAATTCTTTGAAAGCTAGATGGCGAAAGTTCATTAAAGTATTCGAGACACCGTGGGTAGTGGATCATAAGGTATGAAACACTTCTCACTGATTCAATCATTGCTAAATGTTTTAGGTAAATGGTTTCATCGTATACCCCGCTGCTGAAATGCTTGTCATGGCTATTGAGGGTGCCCGCCAACTAGCGGACGAGAATCGGCGTATCACAGGATATCATATCAAAGAAGCTACCTTTCACAAAACCTTGACGATTTCGGTTAGCCTAGAAGGCGTCGAGACACAGCTTTACATACGGCCTTCAAAAGATGCGTTCAACAAACACTTTGCATCATCTGACTTTAGAGTCTGTATCTATGAAGATGGTCAGTGGGCTGAGAATTGCCGTGGAACCATCGAGGTGAAGTACGAGGAGGCTGAAACTGAGGTCGATAGAGGCAAAGAAGCAGCGGAAAGGTCGCGTTGTTACAAGCAACGTTACGAAAATGCGGTCGGGACCTGCAACAAGACCGTCGAACCAGAGCGTATGTATGAGCATCTGCAGAAGATTGGGTTGACTTTTGGTCCGGCTTTCCGACCTCTTCAGCAGATACATTGCAACAATGAGGGCGAGGCAATGACTGAAGTTAGGACCTTTGAATGGTCTGCTCAGGATAATTCGAATCATCCTCAGCCTCATGTTGTACATCCCACAACTCTTGACGGCGTGGCTCAGCTTTTCTCCGTGGCATTGACCAAGGGTGCTCAAGAGATGATACCCACCACTATTCCAACGCGGATGAGCAAGCTATGAATATCAAATTCCGGTCTTAGCCATTCTGAGTCAGAGTCAATTCAAGCTTATACAAAATCGGCGTTTAAAGGCTATCGCGGGACTGAATTCAATATGTTCGCTCTAGACAAGGTCACGGGCGATGTTCTGCTTTCAATTGAGAGCCTCGAGACAACGACAGTCGCTAGTCAGGGTACCGTATTAAAAGGACAGTCTGACCAAAGACAATTGTGCTACAGCATAGACTGGAAGTCGGACGTTGACCTGATGAGCTCTCAGCAGACTTTGTCGTACAGCAAAGCTGAACATGCTGAGGTCGTCGAATCGGTTGAGTCTTATCAACGAGTGAGTCTTCTTCTCTTCTCATTCGTCTGGAAAAATTATATCGAAATACGAGGGGGCCATTCATCAACGGTCTTGGAGCCGCACATACGCAAGTACATCGCATGGATGGAATGGCAGATTGCAAAATTCGACGCTGAAGATCTACCACACAGTCGACCTGACTGGAAAGCGCTTTCGGAGGACACACAATACATCGATACTCTCTTCAGCCGCATAGAAAGCAGTAGCAAACAGGGAAATTTTTTTGTGACGGTTGGGCGAAATCTTCTCAAAATCATTAATGGCGAAGTCAATCTCCTTGAGCTTCTATTTCAAGGAGAGCTTGCCGAAGATTACTATCGCGAGGTATTCGACATTGTGTCGTGCTGCAAACATCTCGGCAAGTATCTTGACGCACTTGCTCATAAGGAACCGGGAATGAAAATCCTTGAGGTTGGTGCCGGGACAGGGGGCTTTACTGCCAAAATACTTTCTTCGCTTTCTTCTGAAAGTTCAGGCCCCACGAGATACGCTCAGTATGACTTCACTGATATCTCAACGTCATTTTTCGAGAAAGGCGAGAAGACTTTCGGGTGTCGCCATGAGAGAATGGAGTTTAAATCTTTGAATATTGAAGGTGATCCGCTCGAGCAGGGTTTCGAGTTGAGAACCTACGATCTACTAGTTGCCTCTAGCGTAAGTCACACCTTCTAAAGACTGGCTCGTTCAACAAGCTAACCTTGGGTAGGTACTACATGCCACGTGAGATCTGAGTGTGACCATGCAGAACATGCGCAAATTACTGAAATCGTGAGTATCAATGTTGAGGCGACAGAGAATTCTTGCTAATACTAATAGTGGTGGTAAACTCGTAATGTTCGAGATCACCCGACTCGACATTATCAGGGCAGGATTCGTGTTTGGATTGCTTCGTGGCTGGTGGCTCAGTAAGTCTTAACCCACTTTCTATTCATTCGAGTGCTAACATATCGAAAAGGTGATGAGCTCTACCGAGAATGAAGTCCATGTATCACGGAAGCACAGTGACATGAGGTTCTTTCGCAAACCGGATTCTCTGGGACAGATCTAGTCTTCCAGGATTATCAAGATCAGTCATGCCATGAGATGAGCATCATTGTTTCTACAGCTGTTGAGGATACGGTCGAGGTCCAGCCAAAAAGCAAGGTCAAGCTTGTTGTTGAAGTTGGCTCTTCTGCGCAGAACGCTCTTGCTCATGAGGTCAAGGTCTGTCTAGGCCTTACGAAGAATACAAACTGCGACATTGTTTCGATTCATGAGGCGGCTTCGGCGGAAAAGAGAGATGAGAACTTCTACATTCTTCTTCTAGAGACCGAGAAGCCGTTCATCCGAGATATGAACATTAAGAGCTATGAAAACTTATAAAAGATACTCTTCTCAGCCCAACAACTACTCTGGGTGACTGCCGAAGGAGGAAAATCTTCAAAAACGGCGCCAGACTATGGTATGGTGACTGACCTTGCTAGAGTTCTTCGCTCGGAGAATAGTAAACTCAAATTCATCACTATGGCCCTCGAGAGCCAAGTGAATGCCATCAAATCGCAAGCGGAGAGGATTCTGGAGATTTTCAAAATCACTACTTCCAATTCGTTGGACAATTGTGAGCCCGAGTACGTCGAGCGCGATGGAATAATGCATATCAACCGGCTAGTCAAAGCCAACGACACGAACATCGACCTTCATGCTAAAATGAGTCTTCGGAAACATAAGACCGTCGAATTTGGACAGGGCCCACCACTCAAGCTGACCATAGCTACCCCGAGTTTGCTCGACTCTTTGCAGTTCGTCGAGGACACAGATTGCATGAAGCCGCTTGGAGCTCACGAAGTCGAACTCGAAGTCAAATCCGTTGAAGTAAATTTCATGAACTGTCTCACCGTCCTGGGACGCGTGAAGAAAAGCACACTAGGCGGCGAATCCGCTGGCATCGTGACACGAGTGGGAGGATCCGATTGCGGTCTTCAACCAGGTGACAGAGTATGCGAAGGGATGCTGGGTTGCTTCAAAACGTACGCTCGATGTGACGCACAACTAGTCACCAAAATCCCAGACAAGCTCTCTTTTGTCGAAGCGACGGCTCTGCCGGTTACTTATGTCACGGCATGGCATTCGCTAGTAGAATTTGCGCGGCTTAAGAAGGGAGAGTCGATTCTTATACACTCTGCGTCTGGAGGAACGGGACAATCGGCTATTCAGGTCGCACAGTATCTGGGTGCTGAGGTTTATGTTACCATTGGCTCTGAAGAGAAGAAGAAAGTGATCATGGACATCTACGATATACCCGAAGACCACATCTTCTACAGCAGGAACGCAACATTCGCCCAAGGCGTCATGCGCATGACGAACGGATGCGGCGTGGACGTCGCTCTGAATTCGCTATCAGGTGAGCTTCTAGTCGCGACGTGGGAATGTATGGCGCCCTATGGTCGCTTTGTCGAAATCGGCAAGCAAGACATCGATTCTCATGCCAAGCTGCCAATGTTTCCCTTCGAGAAGAACGTTTCTTTCGGCGCCATCGACGCAGCTGCTATGTCTATGGAGCGACCGGGTCTTTTCCGCAAGTCATTAGTAGCTGTGATGGATTTGGTGAAGAAGAAGAAATTGTGCGCAGCGAAGCCGTTGCATGTTTATCCTGTTTCGGAGGTGAAGCAGGCGTTCCGATATATGCAGGGGGGAAAGAACACTGGGAAGACCGTTGTAGAGATGGGGAAGATGGATCTAGTCGCCGTCAGTGTCCACATTCTTTTCAGAACTAACTCTATGTGGTTTCTTCAGGCTGACTTTGATGGCCACAGACTGTTCTTGACACAAAACCCACCTATCACTTCGACGCAAATGCAACCTACGTGATTGCAGGAGGTCTCGGAGGCCTCGGCCGAAGCTCTTCACGCTGGATGGCTTCTAGAGGTGCAAGAAACCTCATATTACTCTCCAGGTCCGGACCACGTGTCGAAGCTGCATTCGCCCTCCTTGAAGAACTGCGAAGCCAAGGCGTCCATATCGAAACACCCGCCTGCGACATAACCGCAAAAAAGGCATTATCAGCCGTCTTAGCGGCCTGTGCAACCACCATGCCGCCCATCAAAGGCTGCATACAAGGCCCCATGGTCCTGAAAGATGGCGTCTTCGAAAAAATGTCCCACGCAGACTGGACAAGCGCCACCGCATCCAAAACCCTCGGCTCCCACAACCTCTCCACCCTCCTCCCCCCAACCCTCGACTTCTTTATCCTCCTCTCCTCCATAGCCGGCATCCTCGGCTCCGGCGGCCAAGCCAACTACGCAGCCGGAAACACCTAATGGACGCTCTCGCCAACCACCGCCTCGCCTTGGGGCAAAAAGCAGTATCGCTAGACCTCGGCTGGATGAAATCGGAAGGCGTGGTCGCTGAAAACGAATATCTCGAGAAAGGGTTCGCGGCTGCAGGATTTTTGATGCCGGTTTGGCAGAAAGAATTCCAGGCGCTGTTGGAGAGGTATTGTGACCCTAGTCTCGACATCTCCGAAATGCGGAAGACGGGACAGGTGGTAGTCGGGCTCGAAACTCCCGCCGCAGTGCGGGCAAAGGGTATCGACCTCCCCTACTTTCTCCACCGCCCCACCTACCGCCACCTCCACCAAATGGGTCTCAACGGGATCTCCCAATACAGCACCACGGATGAAAAAATCATCGACTACCCCACCCTCTTCAGCGCCGCCCCTTCCCTCGCCACGGCCAGCACCGTCGTCTCCGACGCCCTCGTCAAGAAAATCTCAAAAGCGCTGTCGATCCCAAGCGATGATATCGATACTAGCAAGCCGCTGCATGCGTATGCGGTGAATTCGCTGCTGGCGGTCGAATTGCGGAATTGGTTCGCGAAGGAGTTTAGCGCTGATGTGGCGATTTTTGATATCATGGGGGCCGCGACCTTTAGGGCTGTGGCGGCGACGGTGGCGGGGAGAAGTGGGTTGAAGATGCGATGGGATTGATGGGGGGAAGTTTGTATTTTGAAGAAGAAGGGAAGGGGTCATTGGTTATAGTTTGTTTCAGTAATTCGATGAATACTTACTGTTTCATCCTCTTCTTCCTATTTAAAACTCACGCAGACGCGTTTAATCTTTAGTGAACATCGAGAACAGACGTGATCACACTTACAGTGTACTAGTATTAAGAAGAAAGATTTAAAACACATGTTGAATTAAAATCAAAGAATTCATCAATGAGATGATTATGAGCATAGTGAATATAGGTTAGTTGAAACATGAAAAATGATGTAAAAATAGATAAATATTGATATAGTAAATCGCGTACAATGTAGGTATTGACAGATGCAGGTAAGTAATGTAAGTATGCAGGTATCTATGTATGCAGATATGTACAGATAAACAGATAAATGAAAATTTTGATGTTCGATCAGATGATTACTGATCATCTGATGCAACACTTGACAAAGACTTGAGAACTATTTCAGTACAGTTTACGTGCGTGCAGAAATCGCTGATTCACTGCACTAAGATCTTCGTTATTCTTCTTCTAAAGTCGTTTGAACTGTCTATATTTTCTTGAATAAAGCTTCAATATGCTTTACAAAAGCTTTTCTCAAGTAACGCTGATATTATCACTCAACATAGCAAATGATGATCATCAATATCATCGAAGTAAAGTCTATGATAATTCAATCATGACTTACATTTCTTCTGTCTTGAGTATTCGAGGCGAGTGAAACGAAAGTTTCATAAGAATGAAGTCAATAACGAGCTGATATGTCACAAAGACAGTTTCGATAGACACTCATAATCTGCATCAGCGTTTCTGCAAAGCAGGTGAAGACGACTAGAAGAAAAAAGCTGTCGAGCACTATATCGCGTATGATCGTTGAAGCCTTTCTTCATCAGAGTCTGCTTTGTTTTGACGAAACTGCAAACGAGTGAAAATCTCTTCAAACTATCATGAAAATGAGAACAAGCTGTAACTCAGCGTAGATAAGAATGGTCAACGCGCGACAGCTGAGACCACTATTCGAGTGCGTAACAGCTACGAAGAAGGCAAGTACGCTCAAGGCGAGCATCAATACAAAAGTTGTCATGATTACAATGACTCGAGTTTTGAGATGCATATGAATCGCCCCGTTGTATCATGAATTATGAACGATTCACTCTGTAGTGTGCTTGAGTCAGATCATCTTGCTGAAGTCTCTGTTTCACATTGATACTGACTGAAAATAGAAATCATAAACTGACTTTCAAGATAATCATTCTTGTCTAACTAGAGGTTGAGTTCTTAATTCAAAGATAGCGCAAGTAGTGCTGAGATTGCTACTGACTAAGAGACATTCGTTGACAATGATCACATGTACAATGATCAATCATCATGTTCTCAAAGTAAGAGAGTGCAACAATTCATCGTCGTCGAGTTTTTTGAAGAGTTCAACACACGAGTAAATAAATTCTTCAATGTAGAAGAGAACTGAAGCTTCAACTGTGATTTTAAAACTGAGTTGAGAAGATAGTATTGATAAGAGACGAATTCTTGTAGCATTCGCAGTCACGTCAGCTTCTGTAAACAATTTATTCTGATTATCGACCTCAGGTTCGTCATATTCTGAGTCTCGAGTTCTTCGATAATTGTCTTCTTGATTATTCTCTTTAGATCTCTTATCTTCAACCTCAGATTATCAACAACTATGACTTGTAGTAACGCAACTCGCTGTGTGATACTCAATTTCTGATGATGAACTCTGCTACAATCGTTGAAGTAAACGATGATTCTATAGTTCAGAAGAGTCTAGTATAACTCGTTGAATAGCATAAGTTTAGCTTCAGTCAAAAGAGTCATCACTCAAAACACAGTGTCGATAGTGACTATTAGAAAGACAACGAGAAAACTGAGTGCAATCTTAGCGATCTTTGTTCGTTTCTTGATATCAAAGTCAAAAAGAACAATCGAGATCTCAAACTTATAGCTTCAAGAGATTGTCATGCTGAAAATCATCACTGAAAGAATAAACTGAAGAAGTGTAGAGACTCAGTTGCTTAGACTGATGAGAGTGACGAGCGTTCAATCAGCGCACTTAGCTTGACAGTAAACATATGAGACAGCAAGATCTGATGCAGACGAAAGACTTTGATTGAAACTCTGTTCACACACGTAATTCTTTGCGTGTAACGATTTATCAATATATGCATCATCAGAGAGCATAAGATTGCAGCAAGAAAAATGTTGATCTGTGCTCTGATTGTAGCTCTGAGCAGAGACAAAATCGATGACGAGCGTGACAAGCGCGAATCAGAGAAACATAGCTCTTGTGAGATACGATTTGCTTGAGAGTTGTTGATGCTTCTATGTTGAGATTCATCAGCATGTTCAGCGAGAATAGAGAATGACATAGATCTTGATATAGACGAGATTCTTTTCTTATTGTAGAAAGCTTTAGTCTCTTCAAGATATTGTAGATTGTATAGTCTACGTTGACTTGTGTCAATTCTCAAGAAGTCTCGCTATCAAGCATCATTTTCATTTGAATGAGTATATATTATATGTGTTTGAGCAAACTCGATGATCTCTAACGATCTTCAGAGCTAACATTTGCTCTGAAAGTTGCTCTGAGATGTCAAGCACTCTCTCTATCTAAGCGACTGAATCTATGAAGTGAATAAATGAGACAAAAGCGCGTTTCTGACTAAATTTTAAGAAATGAAGAAACAGAAAGAGATGATGAAGAAAACAGAAGAAAGAATGATCTATTTATTCTCTTTTTTCTGCTTAATCTTCTTGTTCTTTAATGATCAACATTGATTGAGTCAAATCAATTAACAGTCATCTTCGCTTGTTGATAATCTTCAGTCAAGCTGAATCTTCTATCAAGTATCATCTTCGTTTAAATGAATATATATTATATGTATTTGAGCAAACTCAATGATTTCTGATGATCTTCAGAGTTAAAATTTGTTTTGAAAGTCACTTTGAAATGTTAATGTCACGAACTGAGAGCTGAATGAAACCAGAATGAAATTCTAATAACTAGATTTTAGATACAAGACGTTGCACGAAGAAGAAAGAAAAGAAAGAGATCATTCAGAGATTCTTATATCTCATGAACGCTGAGTATCATTCGTATCGAGAGGCTCTCATAACATCACTGATAATCTCACG
>JAABUV010002067.1_pt1 | contig 28003 bp, 33 predicted proteins | sample 5559971 | NCBI WGS metagenome assembly JAABUV01 (sample SAMN10711881, study PRJNA513362) | rock metagenome | isolation source: Antarctica rocks | place: Antarctica: Victoria Land, Knobhead nord | collected 2015-12-19
GCGGCTTCCGTGCCGCTCACCGCGCGCGGACTCGCGACTAAGAAGTTGATACAGTCCTCAGCCTGACACTTCGGTGCATTCATCCGCCCAGTCTAGCCGATCGACGCCCAACTGCGTAAGTCCTAACTCTATAACTACTACCGAACAGCAGGCACATGAGTTACATGCCGCCTGCACCGACAACAACGATGGGGTATTGCGGTGGCTGAGAGACATGTGGTGATCGAAGCGAAGGAACCACTTGCACCATACATGGTCGATGTGGGGTGGCGACTGCTCGAAGCCATCAGCGAGCAGGTTCATTTCAGCACGGCGCTGTGGTTCTACTGGGAGCCGAGCAACTCCTGGCGCTTGATCATCACCCTACCTGGCGTACGACAAAGTGGCACGAAGAAATTCTACGTGCTGATATTGGACCTTTTACACGACGCCCGTCAATTAAGCCCAGATGAAAAAGCAGAGGCCGATCACGCCGCAGATTCACTGATGGTCATCGATGAGGAGGATGCGCTCGCTCGTGACATTCGGCAGCGCATCGTGGGTGAGCTTGGTCGCCACCAATTCGGCCAGCACCTTTTCCCTCGTGGTCCCCGCTACGGTCGCTACATGCACGACGGCTATGTCTACAGATTCACCGCAACGCAACGAGAACTGCTCGATGCGCTGCTACAAGCTGGCCCCGACGAACGAGCGCACGATGAGCGGCGCGTAAGCGACAACTGATCACGCAATCCCGGGAAGAGGGGGACACCGCATCCTCCTCCTCGCCCGCGCGCGCGATCTCCCCTGGCTGCCGCAGCAGCACGAGGCACGCCTTCATCTGACCGCCACCCTGCCGCCCGCCCACCTCAGCACCAGCGCGCTCGTCCTCGCCTTTCACGGCGACCAATTGCCGCCGAGCGATCGCTGCGCGCGCGGCCACCGAAGAGCTGGCGGTCACATCGAAGCCGACGAGACCTCTGCGGCCGCGCTTCGCCGCGAATGCCTGGAAGAAGTCGGCGCGACCCTCGGCCCCGTCACCCTCTTCGCCACCCAGGAATTGCTCGTCCTTGTATCCCTCCCCGCCGCGTACCGCCACCCGTACCCGCGCAGCTATCAGCGCTTCTACCACGCCGAGGTGCTCGCCCTCACCCCCTTCGTCGCGACCGCCGAGTCGCGCGGTCCCCTCCTCCTCGACCCGGACGCCGCCCGCGCCCTGCCGCCTGGCCCCCACTCCCGCGCCCTCCACGAAGCCGCACGCCGCGCCCGCGCCGCATACCAAGTCCACACCGCCCCATGTGCCGCACCATCGACACCGCAGCCCCGCCCGCGTTACACTTCCCCGCATGGATGTCGATGCCTGTGGCGACACAATTCGGCGGGGCCGCCCCTAGGCGCGTGCGCGCGTCCGGCTGCTAGCGACCCCGCATTCCCCGGCATGGCCCGGTAGGGACGGCAACACGCCGCCCCGTTGTCTGCCTGCCCGCGCGCCCCTCGCAGCACTCCGGCCCGGCACGCGCCGTGGGGCACCCGCCCCCCGGCCCATTGTGTCGTACGCAGGAGTTGCTTCACCCATGCACCGTATCGCATCCCGCCGCGCCCACTTCCGCGCCATCCTCCTCGCCTTCCTCGGCCTCGGCGTTCAGGTCGGCGCGCAGGCCGTCCTCCTGGCCGACCTCGCCCGCGCCCGCGCCCTCAACCCCGCCGCGCTCGGGCTCGCTTTCTCCGCGCAGGCCGCCGTCGGCATCATCGCGCTGCTCGTCGGCGGTGCCTTGGCCGACCGCCTCGGACGCCGCCCCCTGCTGGCCCTCGGCGGCGGCGGGCTCGGCCTCTTCTTCCTCGCCCTCGCCACCGCCCCGCCCTACGCCCTCCTGCTCGCCGCCTTCGTCCTCGGCGGGGCCAGCGCCAGCGCCTACGATCTCGCCGTCAACACCCTCAGCGGCGACTACGAGCGCCGTTACCGCACCCGCGCCATGACCATGCTCCACGCCGGATTCAGCGGCGGCGCGGCCCTCGGCGCGGCGCTCAGCGCCCTCCTCCTCGCGCGCGGCACCGACTTCCGCCTCGTCTACACCCTGCTCGGCGCGCTGCTGCTGGCCCTCGCGCTCGGCACGCGCTGGCTCCCCCTCCCCCCGGCGCACGCGGCCACCCCGGCGCAACAAGCGCCCGCCGCCACGCCGCCCGCCGCCGACCGCGCCCCGGCCCCCGCCGACGCCGTCCCCGCCGACGCGCACCCCCCCGGCGCGTTCGTCCTCCTCCGCGCGCCCGGCGTCCTCCTCGCCGCCGCGCTCGTCGGCGTCTGCTTCTTCGGCGACGGCGCGCTCGAAGGGTTCACCGGGGTCTACCTCCGCAACCTCCTCGGCGCGGGGCCGCTCCTCGGCGGGCTCGGCATCGCCGCCTTCCACCTCGTCGGCCTGGTCGCGCGCCTCCTCAGCGGCACGACCCTGCGCCGCCACGGCGAGCGCCGCGTCGTGGTCGCCGCCGGGCTCGGGGCCGCGTGCGGCATCGCCCTCACTCTCGCCACGGTCGTCCCCGCCATCGCCGTGGCCGGGCTGCTCGTCGTCGGCTTCAGCCTCGCCCCGGTCGTCCCGGTCGCCTTCTCCCTGGCCGGGCGTGCCGCCCCCGGCCACGGCGCGCGGGCGGTCGCGCTCGTCACCACCGTCGGCTACAGCGCCTTCATCGTCGGGCCGTTCATCGTCGGCGGCCTCGCCACGCTCACCTCGCTCCGCGCCGCGCTCCTCCCGCTGCTCGGCACCACCCTCGGCATCGCCCTGCTCGCCCGGCGCATCGCCCCGCAGCCCCGAGCGACGAACGCAACGGCGGGCGGGGCGGCATAGTGTGCCGCCCCGCCCGCCGAACACCCGTCGGCGCCGCCGCCCGCCTCACCCCCGCGCGCCCACTGCGGCCCGCGCCTCCCCACCCCGCGCGGGGATCGCCCCCAACTGCTGCAACAGCGTGAGCATCTCCAGCGCGGCCCAGTGCTCCCGCCCCTTGCCAGCGACGATGCGGGCGATGTGGATCTGCTCCACCCGGATCGCGCGCCCGGTCGGCGGGATGCCGTTGAACACCCCCCGGTGCGTGCCGGTCAGCGTCACCCGGCAGGCCACCTTGTCCCCCTCGGCGATCATGTCCTCGATCGTGTAGCGCAGGTCCGGGAAGGCCCGCCGGAAAAGGACGATCGTCTCCTTCAGGTGCTCAGGGAAACTCGGCACGTCGGGATCGTGGTGGTCGTGGGCATCGGCGGCGAGGAGTTCATCGACCACGCCGAGATCCCCCTGATTCCACGCTTCCTCGAACATCCGCCGCATCCCCGCCTTGTTCGTCTCGGTAGACATCGGCCACCCTCCTTCGTGTAGTCCTCGCTACGGACACCCCGGCGAGGACACCCCGATCATGCGCCCCGCCCCCGCCCGCCACCACCGACGATCCGTACAAGCACCCTGACAAGTGCGCGACCGCGTCGTACCATTGGCGTACGCAAGGAATCGGGCCACCCAACAGACAGGAGGCCGACCGCGATGGCGGAGGGACAGGCATCGTTCGGCGCGCTCCTCCGCGAGTACCGCGACCGGGCTGGGCTGACACAGGAGGCGCTGGCCGAGCGCGCGGGGCTGAGCCCGGACGCGATCGGGCTGCTGGAGCGCGGCGAACGCCGCCACCCCCAGCGCCACACGGTCCGACAACTCGCCGCCGCCCTCGGGCTCGGCGCGGCGGAGCGCGTTTCGTTCGATGGGGCCGCTCGACAAGATCCCCCCCACCAGCCCCCGCCGCACGACGCGACCCTCCCGGTCCCGCCGACCTCCTTCGTCGGGCGCGCGGACGAACTGACCGCGCTCGTCGCTCTCCTCACCGCCGGAGACACCCGGTTGGTGACGCTGACCGGCCCCGGCGGGGTCGGGAAAACCCGCCTCGCGCTGGCGGTGGCCGCGCGACTGCGCGGGCACTTCGCCGACGGGATCGCCTTCCTCCCCCTGGCGACGCTCCGCGAAGCGGCCCTCTTCCCGCCCGAACTCGCCCGCGCGGTCGGGGCGGGCGGGCGGGCGGGCGGCGATGCCCTCGCCAGCGCCATCGGGCGGCTGCGGTCGCGGCGGCTGCTCCTCGTCCTCGATAACCTCGAACATCTCCCGGAAATCACCCCGGCCATCGCGGCGCTCCTCGCGGCCTGCCCCGGAGTCATGCTGCTCGCGACGAGCCGGACGCCGCTGCACCTCGGCGGCGAGCAGCAGTTCCCCGTGCCGCCGCTCCCCCTGCCCCCCGCCGACGGTCGTCTCCCCGCCGCCGCGCAGGCGCAACACCCGGCGGTGCAACTCTTCGCGCAACGCGCCCGCGCGGTCGCGCCCGGCTTCGCCCTCACCGCCGAGAACACGGCCACCGTGGTCGCCATCTGCCGCCATCTCGACGCCCTGCCACTGGCGATCGAGCTCGCGGCGGCGTGGCTCAAGGTGCTCCCGCCGGAGGCGCTGCTGGCGCGCATGGAGCGTCGCCTGGCGCTCCTGATCGGTGGCCCGCGCGATCTCCCCGCGCGCCACCAAAGCCTCCGCGACACCATCGCCTGGAGCGCGGCCCTGCTCCTGCCACAGGAACGGGCACTCCTGCGCCGCCTCGCCGTCTTCAACGGCGGCGGCACCCTGGCGGCGCTGGCGGCGGTCTGCGCCGCCAGCGCCCTGCCGGATGACGCCCTGCTGCCCGCGCTCGGCGCGCTCGTGGATGCGAGCCTACTCTGGCCGACCGCCACGGATGCGGGTGCCGCGCCGCGTTTCGCCCTGCTCGAAACGGTGCGCGAGTACGCCGCCGAGCGCCTGGCGGCGCACGACGAGGCGGCGACGTTCGCACGCCGCCACGCCGCCTATTACCTCGGCCTGGTCGAGGAGGCGGGGGCGCGGCTGGTCGGTCCCGGCGAGGCGGACTGGCTGGCGCGGCTCGATGCCGAGTCCCCGAATCTCCGGGCGGCGCTCCGCTGGGCGCTCGACCGGGGGGAAGCGGACATGGCGGTGCGCTTCGCGGCGGTGCTCTGGCGCTTCTGGGCCGCGCGCGGCCACCTGAGCGAGGGACGTCGCTGGTTGGCGGCGATCCTCGCGCTGGCCGCACCGGGTGGCCCGATCGGGCCGTTGCGGCGGGCGATGCTCCTCCACGTCACCGCGAATCTGGCCCGCACGCAGGGCGACTACGCCCACGCCGCAACCCTCTACGCGGAATGTCTGGCGATCCGGCGAGCGCACAACGATCCCCACGGCATCCTGAGCGCGCTCCACAACCTGGGGATCACGGCGCACGAGCAGGGGGACCACGCGCGCGCGATCCGGCTGCACGAGGAGGCGTTGCCCCTCGCCCGCGCCGAGGGCGACGGCTACGGCAGCGCCTTCGTCCTCACCACGCTGGGCGAGGCGGTCCAGGCCGACGGCGACCTCGACCGCGCGCTCGCGCTCTACGACGAGGGGCTGGCGGCCTTCCGTCGGCTCGGCCACACCTGGGGCGTCGCGCTGGCACTCACCCGCCTGGGCGATGCCACGCTGGCGCGCGGCGACCGGGCGCGCGCCGCCACACTCCAACGAGAAAGCCTGGCTCGCAGCGGCGAACTCGGCGATCCGGGATCGGCGACGGACGCGATCGAGGGGCTCGCCCGCGCCGAGGCGACCCACGATCCCGCCCTGACGCTCCGCCTGCTCGGCGCGGCGGCGACCCTGCGCGAACGCCTCGGCATCCCCGCCACGGCGGCTCGCCAGTCGCTGACCGCGCAGGCCACCGCGAGCGCCCGCGCGCGGCTCGACGACGAGGCATCCGCGACGGCCTGGACGGCGGGAGCGGCGCTGCAATTCGAGGAGCTTTTGGCCGAACTCCGATCCGACAAGGACGATTACCGGCAGGAGGGGCGACGACGCGACGGCCCGCCGCCGCCCCGCTATCCTTCGTACAAGCGCACCCCGCTGTACGAAATCGGCCAGCTGGCCGATTCGTGCGCGGCATCGTGTCGCCACAATAGGGCGATGATGCGCGCGCCGCGCCGCCGCATGCGCCACCCGCGCTGGCCCCGTGCCACCACCGCCCGGGAAGGACCATGAGCGCCACCGCCACCGCCACGCAAGAGGAGACGCTGCGCCAGCAGGTCGAGGCCAGCCGCCGCAAGGTCAGCCGCTGCACCAGCGGCTAATCGCGGCAGCGGCAGCGGCGCTACAGCGCCACCCAGACCGCCCTTCACGGCGTCACCGGCCTCACGGCGGGCGTCCCCGCCGCCGCCAGGGCCGTCCCCGGCGGCGGGTGATGCCTCCTCTGCGGGCTCGTGGCGGTCGCCGCATTCGCCGCGACGATCGTCGGCGTGATCCGGCAGGGGTCGCACGAGAGCGAGGGACCGCGCCAGGCGGCGGAGTGCCTCGGTAAACTCCGCGAGTTGCGCGTCGACCTCAGCGCCGAGGGTTCCCTCCCCGAACCCCAGCTGCGCTACCGGCAGATCCTCGCGGCGCACGGCGAGATCGCGGCGTAGCGGCGCAGACGCGCAGTAACCGCCCCAGACGCCTTGCCCACCACCGTCCGCATCGCCCCTCGATTTCCCTTTCCCCGTCCCATCTCCGCGTCCCTGCCCCCCCCTTTCTACTCGTCCCCTCTCCCCTCGTCCTCTGTGTCTCTGCGCCTCCTGTTCCGCCCCCCCCACCCTGCCAAGCTGTCACCGCACGATCCCCTCGCGCGTTTCCATAACGACAGCGAGCGCGCGACCACACCGCGACCGTACGCCGCAACGCTCGGCACCGGCGCGGGACACCAGCGAGGAGGGCCACAATGGAGACCGCCGTGCTCTTCGAGGACGAGTCCGGGCAGACCGTCCGCCTCCCCCCCAGCTACCATCTCCCCGGCGAGCGCGTCCGCGTCCGCCGCCTCGGCAACGCCCTGATCCTCGCCCCCGAGGACGGCCCCTACAGCCCCCTGCTCGACAGCCTCGCCCTCTTCTCCGACGACTTCATGCTCGACCCGGACGGCACGACACCGCCGGAGCGCGAGGGGTCGTGCCCCTGATCCCAACGCGCCGTGAGGCGTGCTTGAGCGAGAAAAGAGGCGCGATCCCCACGATCTCCGCCCGGCCCGATCGCGGGCGCACGCCAGGGTGCGCGCGACCGGATCAGCCCGCCAGCGCCTTCCGCAGCAGCGCCAGCAACGCCGCCTGCTCCCCCGCATCCAGCGCCGCCAACACCGACTGCTCGCGCATCGCCGTCAGCAGTTCGCCGCGCACTCGCGCGCCCTCCGCGGTCAGGCGCACGACCTTGGAGCGCCGGTCGTGCGGATCCTCCGCGCGCTCGATCAGCCCCTTCACCAGCAGCCGATCGGCCAGGAAGGTCACGCTCGACGGGTCGCAGTGCAGCCGCGCCGCGAGTACCTTCATCGCCGGGGGCGGCGCGTCTGGTTCGAGCAGATGGAGCAGATCGGCCAGCGGCCCGGTCAGGTCGAGCCGCTTCAGCGCCACACCTAGTTCCAGCTCGAAGCGCTTCGCCACGTCGAAGAAGGCGCCGAAAAGTTCGTTCTCGTCGCCCGCCGAGCGCCTCTCGTCCATATCGCCCCGATCCTTTGAGACCCCAATACTTGACAACTCCATGATTTTCTCCTACACTCCAATTGTTGGATACTCCAAGTATACCAAAGGGGGGCACGATGATGATCGGCGACGCGGCGCCGCCCCCTCCGGGCCGCGACGCCCCCCACTCGCACGCCCCGCCGAGGGCGGCACAATGGGAACAAAAATAAGGAGCAGACGACGATGAGCACCACCGGGAGCCTGCGCGAGCAGCCCGCCCCAGCCGCCCACGACACCCCGACCAGCACCGCGCAGCCCGCCCCCGGCGGCTTCCCCGGACGCGCCGTGTTCGCGACCCGGTGGGGTGGCCCCGCCGTCCTCCAGGTCGGCGAGCAGCACGTCCGGGCACCCGGCGCGGACGAGGTCGTCGTCGCGGTCCGGGCCGCCGGGGTGGCCTTCGGCGACATCATGCGGCGCGAGGGGCTGCGGCGCGATCTGCGCCCGCCCGCGATCCCCGGCTACGACGCGGCGGGGACCGTCGCCGCCGTCGGCGCGAACGTGACCGAGCTACGGCCGGGCGACAGCGTGGCGGTCAAGACACGGGGCAGCACCGGCGGCTACGCGACCCATGTCCTGGCCCCGCGCTGGGCCGTCGTCCCCCACCCGGCCCGGCTCGATCCGGCCTCGGTCACGAGCCTCGTGCTCAACTACGTGACGGCGCTCCAGCTGCTCACCCGCGCGGCCCCGCTCGCCGACGGGGCCACGATCCTGGTCCATTCCGCCGCCGGTGGCGTCGGGAGCGCCCTGCTGCAACTCGGTGCCCTGCGCGGGCTGCGGATCTTCGGCACCGCCAGCGCCGGCAAGGCCGGCTTCGTCGCGGAGCAGGGCGGCATCCCGATCGACTACCGCGCCGAGGACTACGCCCGCCGGGTGCGCGCCGAGGCCCCCGACGGCATCGACGCCGTGTTCGACGGGCTCGGCGGGGACAGCTGGCGAGGGGCGCTGCCCCTCCTCCGCCCCGGGGGCCACCTGGTCATCTATGGTGCCTCCTCCGGTTTCAAGAACGGGCGACGCAGCGTGCCGGGGCTCCTGAGCGCGGCCTTGCGGGCACCGCGTACCAGCTATCTCACCTACTTCCAGCGCGGCATCGGGGTGACCGGCTACAACTCGGATGTCATCATCCCGGCCCACCCCGACTGGTATCGACACGATCTGACCCACCTGCTCGGGCTCCTGGCGGACGGCGCGATCACGCCCGCGATCCACCGGATTTTCCCGCTGGCCGACGCCGCCGCCGCACAGGAGGAACTCGGCACCGGGCGTGCCACGGGGAAGATCGTGCTGCGGCCATAGGCCACCGCGCACGAGCGGCAGCGACGACCTCGCCGCCATCGCCCGGACCGACGGAGCCGATCGGCGCACGGGCATCGCCCAAGCGGACGGCAGACGGAACGAGTGGTCGGAGCCTGTCCCCCGGACCCGCCGAGAATAATTGGAGCAGCACAATGGCAAGCACCGCGAATCGCGTCGCCGACCTCAAAGAAGAACAGGCCCGCATCACCGCCGCCGGTCGGGAACGCACCCTCACGATCGTCAGCCCCCGGCGGCCGGTCGCCGACGCGCCCGCCATCCTCTACTTCCACGGCTCCAACCAGACCGCCGCGAGCGGGCGCGCGTTCACCGGCGGCACCTTCGACGCGCTGGTGACGCGCGGTGTCGTCGTCGCCTACCTCGACGGCCACAAGCGGAACTGGAACGACGCGCGCGTCTCCTCCGGCTTCGCCGCGCGCCGGGCGGGCGTGGACGACGTGGCGTTCGCAACGGCCACGATCGACCACCTCGTCAACGACCACGGCGTCGCCCGGTCGCGCGTCTACGCCGTCGGCTTCTCGGCGGGCGGGGCGCTGGTGATCCGCCTCGTCCATACGATCCCCGCGCTCCTGGCCGGTGCCGCGCTGCTCGCCGCCACCCAGCCGGTCCCCGAAAACTTCCTGCTTAACGACGCCCCGCCCGCCGCCCTGCCGATCGTCATGTTCCACGGCACGCGCGATCCGCTCGTCCCCTACGGGGGCGGCATGGCGAGCCTCTGGGGCTTCCGCCCGCGCGGCCTGGGGCTGTCGGCCCCGGCGACCGCCGACTACTTCGCGCGGCGCAACGGCATCGCGACCGCACCCGAGACGCGCCAGCTCCCCGCGCAAGCGGGCTCCGGCAAGACCACGGTCGAGCGCACCGACCACCGGCAGGCCGGGCACGCGCCCGTGACGCTCTTCACGATCCGCGGCGGCGGCCACGTCGTCCCCGGCCCGCAGCGCGCCCCCCGCATCATGGGCCGCTCCACCGACCAACTCGTCGCCGCCGCCGAGATCGCCGACTTCTTCGGCCTCGGCACCCCGCGCCCGTGAGCGCCCGGGCGCATCGCGCAGGGCGGACACAACGCACGGTCGGCGCGACGGCAGGCAGCGGTAGACCCGCCACGGCGACCTCCGACGCACCATCCGCTCCGGGCGGTGTTACAGGCCAGCGCCCGGCCTTGGCGAGCATCTTGCAAAGGTCGGCGTATCCCCGCGCCGCGCGGGTGTGCGGCGCACCCGACCGTCCGGGCGACCATCGTGGAACGCCCCGTGGACCAGCGCGCGGACACGCCAACCGCGTGCCTGTTCTCTTGTGATCCGCATGATCGCCACTATCGCGAAGAGAGGGAATGCACCATGACCGCCGTGCCACTCACCGCCGACCTGCTCGCGCTGCTGCGCGGGCCGAGCCCCTGCTACCTCGTCACCACGATGCCCGACGGCTCCCCCCAGGTGACCCAGACCTGGGTCGACACCGACGGCGCGCACGTCATCATCAACACCGTGGACGGCTTCCAGAAGCTCAGGAACATCGCGCGCGACCCCCGCGTCGCCCTCGCCATCGCCGACCCGCAGAACCCCTTCCGCTACTTCCAGGTGCGCGGGCGCGTGCTCAACACCACCACGGAGGGCGGGGCCGCGCACATCGAGCAGCTCTCCCAGAAATACACCGGTGGCCCCTACGCCTGGTACGGCGGGCGCGACCAGACCCGCGTCATCGTCACCATCGCGGCCGAGAAGATCAGCGGCGTGGGCTGATCCCCCCGCCCTGCCCTGCGGCTATCGCCTGCGAATCGCCCGCATATGGCGCTATACTTCGGTTCGTCGTTGGCGTGACAGACACAGCGGGGGAGCGATGGAAACGGCAAAAATCGTTCAGGATGAGGAAGGGCAAGCCGTCCACCTCCCGAAGGCATACGCATTCACCGGCGATCGGGTCTACATCAAGCGCATCGGCGGCGCGATCGTCCTCCTCCCGTACGACAACCCGTATAGCGTGCTGCTCGAAAGCCTCGATGAGTTCACCGCCGACTTCATGGCCGAGCGCGCCCAGCCAGCACAAACGCAGCGCGATAATCCGTTCGCATGATGTAGCAGATCGACACCAAACACCACCAACCTTTTCGGCCTTTGGCAAAGCTCCGCCCGCATTTCGCAAGTGAGTACCGTACTACAACGACACTTCACCAACCATGACATTAGCTGCATCCTCGTAGCCCTAGCCGATACCCCGGCGGAGCGGAAGCGTGATCAGGCCCGTCACTCCGCCACGGTCGCCCCCCCATACCTATACGCCTGTGCGCCACGGAGCACGACCAATCGTCGCGTCCCGCGACGATCTTCTTGGCCTCTGGCGCGGGGTAGAGCGACTGAGTTGGGTAGGCCACAGGAACGTTGTTGGTGGGTGGGACGTCTCATTCATGTGGCCCTGTCACACCGACGCTGCTGATACTCCCTGCTGCTCATTAGTGGCGAGCGCACTATCAGTTGCGCCGGTCCCTTGCGCTGTATCCAGATGTCCCGGTGCTGCTCACCATTCCGGCCCATACCGCTAGCCGTTGGGCACAGGCATACTGGACAAAGCAGTACCGCCGTCGCGGCGCGGCGCTTTCGGCGAGCGACAAGCGGAGGCGTACGCTTAGCAGGCGAGGGGAGCCATGCGACAGCCACGGTGGGCGATCCTGGTGCTCGGCGCGCTGGTACTCGGCTTCAGCCTCGCCTGCGGCCTGGGCGGAGCGGCGGGAACGCCCCCCCCACCAGGGGGTGCCAATAACCCGTATGCGCTCCTAGCCGATCTACAAAGAGACCCAGCAGCGACGCTCGCGCTGCCCGGTGGCGACGTGCTGGCGAGCGGCGGCAGCGAGCGTTACCAGAGCATGCTCAAGCCCCACCCGGCCACCGTCGCCGCCATCGTCGGCACGCAGGAGCGCCTGCCCGCCATCTACGCCTTCTATGATCGCGCGTTGGTCGCCCGTGGATATACTTCGGGCCGCCCGGGCGGCGTCGGCTCAGCCGAGTTCGCGTCGTGGGAGTGGTGCGGGCCGGGCACCTATTATCGGCTCTCCATCGACGAGGAGGCGCGAGCCTTCGAGCCTGCCATCCTCGGGGGGCGGACCTATCACACCGTCTTCCATGCCACCCTACGCGGGCGGGACACCGCCTCATGCCTGCCCGACCCAACTCCAGCCACGTCACCTGACGGCCTGGTCCCTGCGCCCACCTGCCCGGATGGCACCATCTCCACCGCAAGCATGGGAACGTTGGTGGTACGGGTGCGACAGCCCGGCGATATGCCGACAGGGGCGGGCACCATCATCCGACTTGCCCTATCCGCCATGCCTTCCTACGTCGACGATCTCGTCGCCGAGGCGACGACAGATGCTCACGGGGAAGCATGCTTCGTCCTGCCTCCCGGCAGCGTCTGGGTCCTGGTGCTGGAGACCGGTGCGGGCGCGGGCACCCCGACCGCCACGCCGCCCTGGGGCGGATTCCCACCGGCACCCTCACCGCTGGCCCGTCGTTCCGCCGACGTGCCTCCTGGATGGTCGGCTGTAACGACGCTGACGCTCGGAGGTGTCGATCACTAGATCGCGACCGACCTCCGTTTGGGACAACCGGCCTGCGGTCCGACGCCTATAGCACATCAATGGCTGAGCGTAGACATGGAAAAGCATAGCGACATATGACGCAAACGATCGTTACAGTATTCGGTGGCCCTACATCCGCCGCAGATACCGTTCCCGCAATCGGCTCGCCAGATACCCTAGCCCGATGAAGACCACTGCCACCAGCAAGCCAAGATACCCGAGCGGCGGCACACCGATCGCGGCGAAGTCTGCCGTCGCCAGGGCAGCGGAGCGGTAGCGATACGCGCACGCTTCCTACTCGGTGGTGAACTACCGCTCCACCGTCACATCGGGCGCGGTCCCCAACGCCGCCATCACCGCATCCGGCGCGCGCGCGATCACTTCGAGGTACGTGCTCGCCGCCTGATCGGGCTGCGTGCGCCCCTGCTCCCAATCGCGCACCGTGGCGAGCGAGAGCCCGAAGCGCGCGGCGAACTCCTCCTGCGTCAGCCCCAAGGCCCGGCGCAGCGTCTTCACCCGCGGCACCCGCCTCGCCTGCGCGAGTTGCTCAGCGGTGAATGGCTGCGCGTCCGGGTCGCTCAGCGCCGCCGCCTCGATCTCCTCCTCGGGCATGGGGAGAAGCGGTTCGCGCGATAGCGGGCGCTCCGAATCATCGGGCATCACGCGCACAAGCGTCCCATCATTTCGCATTCTGGCGTTGATAATATCGTCGCTCATCGGCGTCTGCCCTCCGCGCTGAAATGATCCGTATCTTCGCGCCGCGCTCGGTATAGAGCACCGCCAGCAGTTCGCCCCGTTCCAAACCGATCAGCAGCACGCGCTCCTCACCGTAGTCCTGTCGCGTATCGGCGATCTCGACGGCAGAGAGATCACGGAAAGCGAATGCCGCACGCACGAAACTCACGCGATGCTTCAGGAGATTACTCGCCGCTTTTTGTTCGTCCCACTCGAACCCCTCATCGATAGTCATATTATACGGGAACTCCGTAGTTATTCAAGCGCCTCCGCAGCGCCACGCGCCACAAATCATCCGCTGAGCGCTTGATGAGTGGCGTCACGACCCGTCTTGATCCCGCGACACCGGCTGCGCCCGCGCCAACTGCGCCTCGGTCAACGGCTGCGCGTCCGGGTCGCTCAACGCCGCCGCCTCGATCTCCTCCTCGGTCATTGCGCGCATAGGGGTATCGGGAAACGGCTCCTCGCTCCCATCGGGCAGCACGCGCACCACGCGCCCATCAGCGCGCCTTCTGGCGACGATAGTGTTTTCGCTCATCCCTATCGCCTCCCCTGCGCCAACAATCCCAATACAGGGCGGGCGAGGCCACCGCCCCGCCCGCCCCCTCTCTGACTACTGACTACTCGCCTACTCGCCTACTCGCCTACTTCGCCTACTCGCCTACTCGCTACAGATACTTCCCGAACCAGCGCACGATGTGCTCCAACCGCTCCGCGCGGTGCGTCGGCTTGCCGCCGCGCGAGAGATTGTGATCCTCGTCCGGGAAGCGCACGAACTCCGTCGTCCGCCCCAACTTCTTCAGCGAGATGAACAGCTGCTCGCTCTGCTCGATCGGGCAGCGGAAATCCTGCTCCGAGTGCAGGATCAGCAGCGGCGTCTTGATGTTCCGCACGTAGGTGATCGGCGAATACTTCAGCAACTTCGCCAGATCGTCCCACGGCTCCGTCTCGAACTGCATCTCCATGAATGTGAAGCCGATGTCGCTCGTCCCGAAGAACGAGAAGAGATTGGAGACGCAGCGCATCGTCACCGCCGCCTTGAAACGATCGTTGTGGCCGACGATCCAGTTCGTCATGTAGCCGCCGAACGAGCCGCCCAGCACCCCCAGCCGCGCCGGGTCGATCCAGGCGTGCTGCGCGATCGCCGCGTCCACGCCCGCCATCAGGTCCCGGTAATCCTCCTCGCCCCAGCGCGAGCGATTGGCGATCGTGAACGCCGCCCCCTTCCCCGTGCTGCCGCGCGGATTGGTGAACAACACCCCGAACCCCTGCGCCGCCAGCACCTGGAACTCGTGGAAGAACGAGAAGCCGTACTGCCCCGCCGGGCCGCCGTGAATCTCCAGCGCCAGCGGGTAGCGCCGCCCCTCCTGCCGCCCGACCGGCTCCATCAGCCAGCCATCCAGCTCCCAGTCGTCCGCACCCGCATAGGTGAAGTGCCGGGCCTCGCTCAGCGCCACCTCCGCGAACAACTCCTTGTTGAGGTCGGTCAGCCGCCGCTCGTCCGTGCCATCGGGCGCGCAGCTGAAGAGGTCGCCCGGATTGAGCATGTCCGACGCCGTGAAGACGACCCGCCCGTCCGCGCCCGGGCGCGCGTTCATCACCCCGCGCGCCCCCGCGATTATCCGCGTCGGCTCCGCCCCACCCCTTCCCGAATCGCGCCGCGTCGGCTCGGCGGTCGTGCCCGCCAGATCGACGCGGCAGAGGTGTTCCATGCCACGCTCGATCGCCGTGGCGTAGATGCTCGCGCCGTCCGCCGACCAGAACGGGGGCTGCGCCACCACCCCGGAGCGGAGATCGCCGCCCACCCCGCCCGAGAACGAGTGATCGAACGCCGCGGTCAGGTTCTTGGGCGTGCCGCCATCCGCCGCCACCGTCCAGACATCGGTATTGGCGTAGCGCCCGAACGGCTCCGGGTTCACATGCCCCAGGTAGGCGATCGTCGCGCCGTCCGGCGACCACGCCGGGAGCATCGCCGGGCCGCTCGTCGCGGTCAGCGTGCGCGGCTCCCCCGCGATCGCGGAGACGACCCAGAGATCGCTGTGATTGTTGAAGTCGCGGTCCGGTGTCCGATTGGAAGTGAAGGCCAGCCGCGTGCCGTCCGGCGACCAGACCCCCGCGCTGTCGTCCCACTCCCCGTCGGTCAGTTGCCGCCCCGCGCGCGGCGTCCCCGCCTCCTGCGGCACCTCCGCGACGAAGAGGTGCTTGTAGCCGCGCCCGACCAGCAGCTGGTGGATGCCGTCGGCCTTGTAGCGAATGTCGGTGACGACCAGCACGTCGCTCTTCTTCTTCGGCTTCGCGCCCGCACCATCCCTGGCCACGTCCTCTTTCGACCCCTCCGCGCCCGGCGCGTCCGCGTCCTCCGCCCCGCCGATCCGCGACGTGTAGGCGATGAACGCGCCATCCGGCGACCAGTTCGGCTCCGCCGCGCCGTGCAGGGTCGTGGTCAGTTGCCACGCCTCGCCGCCAGCGGTCTCCAGGATCCAGATCTCGGCGCGCGCGGCCTTCTTCCCCTTGTCCGTGCCATCGTCGCGCCGCGACACGAACGCCAGCCGCCGCCCATCCGGCGACCAGCGCGGCGCGCTGTCGTTCCGCCCCCCGGTGTAGCGAATCGGCGCGCCGCCCGCCGCCGGGATGATCCAGAGCTGCGAGCGGTAGGCGTCGGCCTCGGTATCCATCTGGGTGACGACATAGGCGATCCGCGACCCATCGGGCGACGGCTGCGGATCGCCGATCATCTTCACCCGGAAGAGATCCTCGATCGTGATCGGGCGCTTGTCGGCGACGCCCGACCCGGCGGGCGCGGTGGCGGTGGCGGTCATGGGCCTATCCCCCCTGTATACGAATGACGAATACGTACGAACGACGAAGTACGAAGTACGAACTGGCCCGCCGATACGTGCGGGGCGGGGACGATGGCGGCACTCTAGCACACCGGGCGCGCGGGAGGGAGGCCGAAGCGCGCGGGACGCTGGCCGCTGCGGCACGGAGACACGGCGGGGCGCAAGCGGCGAACGGCGAATGACAAACAGGGGTAGCCAGCCCGCGCGGGCGGGTGTTCTCCCAAGCCGGGTCTTGGGGCTGCGCCGGTGCCGCCTATGGCTGCCCCAGCCGGGGCAGTGTGCCCTTCATGGGTAGCGGCTGCCCTCCGGGATACAGTGTGCCCTTCATGGGTATCGCAATCCCGGAATCACCCACGCCATCCGCACCCTCACACCACCGCCCCGGTTCGCCATCGTCAGCGCCGCCAGCACGGCCAACAGCGCCGCCGAGGCCAGGATCGTCGGCACCGCCCCGACCCATTCGAGCGCGAAGCCGACCGCCGCCACGCCGAGCGACTTCGCGCCATCGGCGGCGAGCCGGTAGACGCTGTTCACCCGCCCCTGCAAACGCTCGGGGATCAGCCGCAGGCGATAGCTCAGCTGCTCGGTGTCGTCGATCGGCGCGACGAACGCCGCGCGCCACACTATTACGACTGAGCCATGCCAGCGCCCCTAACCTCTCCCCCGACCCCTCCCCTCCCCTCCCCTGGAGGGGTGGCACATTAATGGCACGGCGGCCATGCGGCAAGCCCGCAGCATCGCAGCACTCTCCTACCCTCCCTCTTTAGGGGAGGGTCGCCGCCGCAGCGGCGGGGAGGGGTCAACCACTCGCCCACTCGCCCACTCCCCCACTCGCCCACTCGCCCCCCGCTTGCCGTTGCACAGTTTTCGGATTATACTGAAAACAATGAAACAGGCCGCGCGCCGCCCTGTGCGCCCGGCACGCTCGCACAACGGAGAACGATGCTCATGGTGCTCACCCGCCGTCATCTGCTCCTCGGCCTCGCCACCGGGGCCGGGGCCGCCTTCCTCGCCGCCTGCGGCAACAGCGCCACGCCCACGGCGACCAACCCGCCCGCCCCGACGAACGCGCCGACGACAGGCGCGGGACTTGCCACCGCCACCGGGCGCGGCACGACGATCGGCACCACGCCCGCCGCGCCCGGCGGCGCGACCGCCCAGGTGCGCGTCGGCTACGTCCCGGTCCTCATCTACAGCCCCCTCTTCATCGCCATCGACAAGGGCTACTTCGCCGCGCAGGGGATCACCACCGTCGCCACCCCCTTCACCGGCGGCGCGGACATCCTGGCGCAGAACGCCAGCGGCAACCTGGAGGTCGGCCTCGGCGGGCTCGGCGCGGCGGCGCTCAACGCCTTCCAGCGCGGCCTCGATCTGCGGACCGTCGCCTCGCAGCACGCCGAGAGCCCCCCGCTCGCCACCCCGCTCGTCGTCGCCAAAAGCCGCTTCGACGACGGCACCTTCACCAATGTCGCCGCCCTTAAGGGCAAGCGCGTCGCCATCAACGCCAAAGGGACCGGCACCGAATACTGGCTCCAGGCCGCCCTCGCCAAGAACGGCCTCGCCATGAGCGATGTCCAACTCAGCGCCCTCGCCTTCGATCAGGTCGCCGCCGCCCTCGTCGGCGGCGCGCTCGACGCCGCGATGCTCGGCGAGCCGCTCGTCACCCTCGCCGAGGGGCAGGGGCTCGTGCATCGCCTCGCCGACGACTTCCTGACCAACGCGCAGGGGACGGTGATCTACTACAATCAGCGGTGGGGCGCGGCCAACGCCGACCTCGCCACCCGCTGGCTCGCGGCCTGGCTGCGCGGCGCGCGCGACCTCGGCAACGGCGGCTACGCGCGCGACGAGAACGCGGCGATCATCGAGAAGTACACCAAGACCCCCGCCGCGGTCGTCAAGGTCGCCAAACCGCCGGTCCACGACCCCAACGGCGTCCTCAATCTGCAAGACATGGCCGCGCAGCAGACCTATTTCCTCACGAGCGGCGCGCTCACCTACACGAGCCCGCTCGATCTCAACACCTTCGTGGACACCAGCTACGCCGCCGCCGCCGTGGCGCGCATCGGCAAGGCGTAAGGGGAAGGCAGGCAGGACATGGCCGACGCCCCCGCACCGAAGATCACCGTCGCGGGCCTCCGCCGCGAGTACCGCGACCCCAACGGCACGCCGATCGTCGCGCTAGAGAACGTCGAGCTGACGATCGCGGCGGGGGAGTTCGTCTGCCTCCTCGGCCCGAGCGGCTGCGGCAAATCGACCCTCCTGCGCCTCCTCGCCGGGCTCGAACGCCCCAGCGCCGGCTCCGCCCGCATCGACCACCACGATCCCGCCCACCCCGCCCAGGCGATGGTCTTCCAGGGGCCGTCCCTCTTCCCCTGGCGCACCGTGCTGGACAACGTCGCCTATGGCCTCGAACTCGCCGGACGCCCCCGCCCCGAGCGCGAGGCGCTCGCCCGGCAGCGCCTCGCGCAGGTCGGCCTCGCCGGCTTCGCCGGGGCCTTCCCGCACCAGCTCTCGGAGGGGATGCGCCAGCGCGCCAACCTCGCGCGCGCCCTGGCCGTGGACCCGGCGGTCCTGCTGATGGACGAACCGTTCGGCAACCTGGACGAGCAGAACCGCCTGCTGATGCAAGGCGAACTGCTGGCCCTCTGGCGCGGCAGCGGTCGCCCCGTCACCGTCGTCTTCGTCACGCACAGCATCGACGAGGCGATCGTGCTGGCCGACCGGATCGTGATCCTCACCCCGCGCCCCGGTCGGATCGACACGATCCTCCCCGTCCCCCTCGCCCGCCCGCGCGACGCCGTCGCCCTGCGCGGCGACCCCGCCTACGCCGCCCTCTACGCCACCTGCTGGGACCATCTGCGCGAGGGGGTGTTGGCCGCGCGCGGGGCCGAGCTGGCGGCGGGGCGGGTGTAATCATGGCAGTGCAGCGGTGTTGCGGACACCCTCACCCCGCCGCCTGCGGGCGGCATCCCTCTCCCCATCCGAGGAGAAGGGAAGATGGCGGCATAGAGGGTGCTCAAATACATGCCGCTGTGCCAATGTGGGGTGCCGTTGGACTGAGGACTGCGGCACGGGCTATTCAGGAAGGGCATACATCTACCAGCGAGGGGCGCAATGTCCGCCCGCGCGGACTGGCGTGCTAAAAGTGCGTAAGGTTGCCGCGAGCCTTCGCAACGCCCTTCCCCCTCTCCTCGGATGGGGAGAGGGGTGCCGAACGATAGTGAGGCGGGGTGAGGGTTTCCGCAACGCCGTCGCACAGGGACAATGCTTCCGGGGATTGAAATACCCGTGAAGGGCACACCGCCCCGGCTAAGGGCCTCCGGCCACGAAGTACCAATGAAGGGCATACTATCCCCTCCGGGGACTGATGAAGTGCCATTGCGAGCCGGGGTGAGGGCCGTCCCCTCTGCCGACCGCCGACCGCCGACCGCCGACTGCCGACTCATCAACCCGGAGCCACGCCCATGCGCCCACGCCTGACCGAACGCCTCCTGGCCCTCCTGTCGCCGCTCCTCCTGCTGCTGCTGTGGGAGGTCGCGGCGCGCGCGGGCTGGCTCAACCGCCAATTCTTCCCCGCCCCTTCCACCATTGTCGGCACCTTCCGCCTCCTCTGGGAGCGCGGCACGGTCGCCGACGCCCTCGGGGCCACCACGCGCCGCGTCGTCTTCGGCTTCGCCTGGGGTGCCGTGCCGGGGGTCGCGCTCGGCCTCGTGCTCGGCCTCTCCCGGCCCCTGCGCGTCCTCCTCCTCCCCCTCGCCAACATCCTCTACAGCCTGCCGAAGATCGCCGTCCTGCCGCTCATCCTCCTCGTCCTCGGCATCGGCGAGACGAGCAAGATCGTCGTCACCGCCGTCAGCGTCTTCTTCCTCGTCCTGCTCAACACCATCGCCGGGGTGCAAGGGATCGACCGCCTCCACTTCGACGTGGCGCGCGACTTCGGCGCAAGTCGCTGGCAGGCGTACCGCACCGTCGCCCTCCCCGGCGCCCTGCCGCTGATCCTCGCCGGGTGCAAGCTCGGCCTCGGCTTCGCCCTGATCGTCGTCGTCGGCACCGAGTTCGTCGCCGCCGGGGCGCAGTCCGGGGTCGGCGTCCTGATCTGGGAATCGTGGCAAGTGCTCAACATCGAGGCGATGTACGTCGGCCTCCTCCTCACCGCCGCGCTCGGTTGGGCGCTCAACTTCGCCCTCGAAGAGGCGGAACTCTTCCTGCTGCCGTGGCGCGCGGGCCGCGAAGGAGGGTTGCGCCCCGAACGCCGGATCGCCGAGGTGCCGCTGCGCGTCTGGTGGCGCGCGACCCGCCCCTTCTCCTTCACCGCCACGATCATCCCCGTCACGCTCGGCGCGGCCCTCGCCCCGGCCCCGCTTTTGTCGGGTGCGGCCTCCGGTCCCATAATCGAAGGGACGCTCGCCCGCCTCGCCCTCTTCGCCATGACCCTCGGCGGGTCGCTCGGCATCCACGCCGGGGCCAACATGATCAACGACTACTTCGACCACCAGAACGGCCTCGACAACGCCGCATCGCTCGGCCCCAGCAAGACGATCCAGGAGGGGCTGCTCACCCCGCCGCAGATGCTCCGGGGCGGCCTGGCCGCGTTCGCCCTCGGCGCGGTCCTCGGCCTCGCGCTCGTCGCCCTGCGCGGCCCCGCGATCCTCTGGCTCGGCGTCGTCTGCCTGCCGCTCGCCTTCTTCTACACCGGCCGGCCGCTCAAACTCGCCTACCACGGCCTCGGCGAATTGCTGGTCGCCATCTTCATGGGGCCGGTGATGATCCTGGGCGCGTACTACGTCCAGGCCGGGCGCTTCGACCTCGCCCCCGCGCTGATCTCCCTGCCCGTCGCGCTGCTGGTCGCCGCGATCATGCACGCCAACAACCTGCGCGACATCGAGCCGGACCGCGCGCGCGGCAAGATCACGGTCGCCAACCTCCTCGGCCCCGCCCGCGCCGCCTGGGAGTATCACCTGCTCGTCCTGGGAGCCTACGCGCTCGTCGCCGCCCTCGTCATCGCGCGCGTCCTGTCCCCCACCGCCCTGCTGATCCTCCTGACCCTGCCGCTGGCCCTCTCGCTCGTCCGCCGCGTCGCCGCCACCCAGGAGCCCCTCGCCCTCAACGCCGTGCTGCGGCGCACCTCCGCCCTCCACGCGCGCTTCGGCCTGCTCCTGATCGTGGGGGTGCTGCTGCCCGCGCTCTTGTGAAATGACGAGTGACGAGTGACGAATGACGAATACGGGTTGACCAAACAGCTGGCCCGGATGGCAGATCTCCCTGCTATCCGGGCCATTCTTCGTAGCCTATCCGTCATGTGTCGGTGGCTCCCGCCCATGAAGGGCGCGATGCCTCCGGGGGCTTCGTCACTCGTCACTCGCCCTACGAGTGGCTGGCGAAACCCGCGTAATAGGCGATCGCGATGAACACCACGAAGGTGCCGATGACAATCAGGAGGGTCAGGGCGATCATCCGCGCGCCGAACGCCGTCGATGCCGCCTGCCGCTCCTCTTCGTGCTGATTCTCCATCGTTGCCATCTCCTCTCCTCCCGCGCCGCGTGCCGTGCGGCGCAGCCCCCGCGCCACATCACGCGAGTGCTCGGTTCCGCATCGGGCGGGGAACGCGGCGCGCGCGCCGATTCACCCACACTCTCCCAGTACTCGCCAGGGAACGCAAAATCCATTCCGCGATCGCGTTCGCTGTCGCCGTCGCCGTCGCCGTCGCCGTCGCCGTCGCCGTCGCCGTCGCCGTTCGCGATCGCGCGCAGTATACCGTATGACCACACCCCGCAGCACCCCGCCAAACGGCGCGCACCACAGTCCCCGCCACCGCCCGCCCGCCGCGCCTGTTCCGCGCCGCCCCCCGATGGTAGAATCCCCCCACGCCAGCGGAGACGACCGCCGCGCACCATCGCCATGCCGCAACCCGTCGCCACGCCATCGCGCACACGCGGGCGCGGCATCGGCGCGCACCGGGCGGCGTCTCCCGTTCGCCCTTCGTCGTTCGTCCTTCGTACTGCACTATTGGCCCACTGGCCCACTGGCCCACTATCGTCACTCATCGTTCGTCATTCGCCATTCGCCAGGGGGGTGAGCAGACTCGTGGATACGCTGGACGCACGCGGCAACGAGCCCTACGACGCCAACGGCGACACCATCCTCGCCGACCTCCGGGCCAACGCCCGCCCGCAACTGATCGTCATCTCCGGCCCCTCCGGCGTCGGCAAGGACACCATCATCGACCGCATGCGCGCGCGGTATCCCGCCATGTTCTTCGCCGTCACCGTCACCACGCGCAAGCAGCGCCTCGGCGAGATCGACGGCGAGCACTACTACTTCTCTACTCGGGAGCGGTTCGCCCAGCAGCTCGCCGCCGGGGAGTTCATCGAGTGGGCCGAGGTCTACGGCCACTTCTACGGCGTGCCGCGCACCCCCATCCGCGAGGCGCTCTCGCGCGGGCAGGACGTCGTCGTCAAGGTGGACACGCAGGGCGCGCAGACCTTCCACCGCCTCGCGCCCGGCGGCATCTTCATCTTCATTGCCCCCCCCTCGATCGACGAACTCGCCCGCCGCCTCCACAATCGTAAGACCGACGACGAGGCCGCCCTGGCCCGCCGCCTCCGCACCGCCCAGCGCGAACTCGCCACCGTGGAGCACTTCGATTACGTCGTCTTCAACGAATCGGAGCGGGAGGACGACACCGTCCGCCAGATCATCGGCATCCTCACCGCCGAGCGCTGCCGCCTCCACCAGACCGGCGTCGAACTGTAGCGCGGGCGGGGAGGGGGTCGCCGCAGAGACACAGCGGGGGCCGGGAGGGGGAATGAGAGGGCTACAGAGGAAGAGGAGAGAACGCGGTGGCAATGGCGCTGCCCCCGCTCCTCGAATGGGGAGATGGGTAGGGGGTGCGGGTTCCCCGGAGGCATTGCGCCCTTCATGAGTGGGAGCTACTGCCCGCCATGCCCCGCCCCCTTCGCAACGAAGCCCCTCTCCCCGATGGGGAGAGGGGTGGCGCGCCGCGCGGGGGTGCGGGCCGCACCAGCATGAGATATTGCCTTCTCACGCCGGTGTTGCCGTTGGACCGAGGTGCCCTGGAGGGCCACCACCACCCTTGAAGGGCACACTGTACCCCGCCGGGGACTGGACCATTCCCATCCCATTCTCTCTCCCCTCGTCCTCTGTGTCTCTGTGTCTCCTGTTCCGTCCCCCTTCGCACACTCTCGCCGCCCCCCTTTTCCCTTTCTGCTATACTTAAGTTGCGAAAATCCTGCGCGCAAAGGGTGGCTATGGTGGAACGACGACACGGCACAACGCGACGGGAGATCCTCGATGCGCTGCGACGCTCGGCAGGGCTCACCGCCGATCAACTCGCCGACACCCTCGGCGTCACCGCGATGGCCGTCCGCAAGCACCTCGCCGCGCTGCAAACCGAAGGGCTCCTCCGCGCGCGGGTCGAGCGTCGCCCGGTCGGACGCCCCGTCCACATCTACGCCCTCGCCCCCGACGCACAGGACATCCAGCCGCGCCAATACCAGGAGCTGACCGTCGATCTCCTCGACGATCTCCGCGCGCTCGATGGCGGCGACAAGGTCGCGCTCCTCTTCCGGCGTCGCGCCGCGCGCGCCCGCGAACGCCTCGCGCCCACCCTCGCCGAACGCCCCCTCCCCGCGCAACTCGACATCCTCGCCGGCTTCCTCGACGAGCAAGGCTACCTGGCCGATTGGGAAACGACCCCGGACGGCGACTACCTCCTCAAAGAGCACAACTGCGCCCTCTACGGCCTCGCCCGATGCGCCCCCGAGGTCTGCGCCTGCGAACTCGACCTGATCCAGAGCCTCCTCCCCGCCGCCACCGTCACCCGCGAGAGCCGCATCGTGGACGGCGACTCCTCCTGCTGCTACCGCCTCCGCCCCCGCCCCGACGCCGACTGCGGCTCCTGACAGATCCGCAGCCCGGCGAGCACGCGCCCCGCGCCGCCCGATCCCGATAGCGCGCCCCCCTCTCACAGCACCGCTGGCACAGAAATAGCACGACGAGAGCCCCCACGGCCGCGTGCGCCAGCACCCATCTGCCGCATCCGGCCACGTCGCCATACCAAGGAGGTGTCGGATGCTACCGCACGATGTCGCACGGAACTGGTGGACCCTGGCGTTGCGCGGCCTCTTCGCCGTGCTCTTCGGGATCGCCGCCTTCGTCTGGCCCGCCCTCACGCTGGCGGCGCTGGTCATCCTCTTCGGCGCCTATGCGCTGGTCGATGGCCTCTTCGCGCTCATCGGCGGGATCCAGACGCGCTCCTGGTTCTTCATCATCGAGGGCATCGTCGGCATCATCGCCGGGATCCTGATCTTCATCTGGCCGGGGATCACCGCGCTGTTGTTGCTCACGTTCATCGCCGGATGGGCGATCATCACCGGCATCATCGAGATCATCGGCGCGATCCGCCTGCGCCAGGTCATCGCGAACGAATGGCTGCTGATCCTCGGCGGCGTGCTCTCCGTCCTCTTCGGCATCATCCTGATCGCGCAACCCGGCGCGGGCGCGCTGGCCGTCATCTGGGTCATCGGAGCCTACGCTCTGATCTTCGGCATCACCCTGATCGCCCTGGCCTTCCGCCTGCGCGGCCACGGCGAGCGCACGACCAGCCCGGCGACGGCGTAAAGGATGGGGCCGGAATAGGAGGCACAAAGGCACAGCGGGGGGACGGGAGAGAGAAGGATTTGGGGATGGTCCAGTCCGCGTAGGCGGACTTCGTGGCCGGAGGCCATCCAGCCGGGACCTCGGTCCACCGGCACCACCAACCTACGCGGCGATCTCCCACGCTAGGGACGGCCCTCACCCCGGCTCGTGCGCCCAGCGGGCACCCGGCTCGCCACCCCTCTCCCGATCCGGGAGAGGGGCTTCGTTGCGAAGGGGGCGGGGCATGGCTGGACCCTCACCCCCGCCGCCTGCGGGCGGCACCCCCTCTCCCCATCCGAGGCGCGGGGGAAGCGCCGTCACGAGCGCTTCGAGTTGCTACTTTGGTGGGAGACATTGCATATGTGATGGCTCCGCCCCCCTGAAAATCGTCCTCTCCCCTCGTCCTCTGTGTCTCTGTGCCTCTGTGCCTCCTGTTCCGTCCCCTCTTCTCCCGTCGTTCTCTGCGTCTCTGCGTCTCTGCGACGGCCCCCGTCCCCATCCGTCAGTTCCCTACTCCCCCGCCCCGCCGAACGACCGCGAGCGCGCGAACTCCGCCAGCCCGATCAACGCGCCGAAGCCGACGATGCCCCACCACGGCACCCGCGACCCCGTCACCACGGCCAGCGCCCAGAAGCCCACGATCCCGAACGCCACCCACAACGCCGCCGCCCGCCGCCCGCGTCCCAGCTCGCCGCGCGCCCGCAGCCACAGGATCAGCGCCAGCAGCCCCACGTTGAGCACCACCAGCACCGCGCCCATCGCCCGCCCCCTCACGCCGCCGATCATCGCTCGTCATGGTGCGAGTATACCCCGCTGCGGACGAGTCCACCGCGCAACCGGCGCAACGCGACAAAGAACGCCACCCCGGCGCAATACCGCAGGCACGCCCACCGGCTCGCACCCCCCCTGCCGCCTGCCATCCCCCTCACGATCCACGACCCGGTACACAGCCGCTTGACAACAAGAACAAACGTTCGTAACATGACGAACGTCTCTATCGTCCGTGGTTGTACTCTCGGGAGGTGAAGTCGTGGAGTCGTGGGCAACGGGTATCAGTGCCATCACGCTGTTCGTCGAGGACTTGGCCGCCACGAAGGAGTTCTACCAGGAAGTCTTCGGCCTGCCGCTCGTCTTCGAGGACGACGACTCGGTCGTGTTCAACTTCGGGAACACGCTCATCAACCTGCTCAAGACCACGGCGGCGCGGGAACTGATCGCGCCCGCCACGGTGGCAACCCGCGAGGCCGGCCCCCGCCTACAACTCACCATCACCGTGGCCGACGTGGACGCCCTGTGCGCGACGCTGGCCGCGCGCGGCGTGACGCTGCTGAACGGCCCGCTGGACCGGCCCTGGGGCATACGGACCGCCAGCTTCCGCGATCCGGGCGACCACATCTGGGAGATCGCGCGGTAGCCACCGACCCCGCCGCCGCAAAAAAGGAGGATCCGATGGCGCAACCGGCACCGAGCCTGGAGACGACGACCCTGCTGAAATACCTCAACGCGCAGCGCGAGCATGTGCTCGGCATCCTGGACGGCCTCGACGAGGACGCGCTGCGCCGTCCGATCCTGCCGTCGGGGTGGAGCTGCCTGGGTTTGGTGCGGCATCTCGCCCTCGATGTCGAGCGCTTCTGGTTCCGTGGCACCGTCGCCGGCGAACAGTCCGTCATCGCCGCGCTGACCGCCGCCCCCGACAGCGCCTGGCAGGTCGGGGCGGCGATGACGGTCGGGGCGGTGTTCGACCTGTACCGTCAGGAGATCGACCGCGCGAACGCCATCATCGCCGCCACGCCGCCGGATGCCGCACCGGCCTGGTGGCCCCCCAAACTCTTCGGCGACTGGCGACTCCACACGGTCCGCGAGATCATCCTGCACACGATGACCGAGACCGCCTGCCACACCGGGCATCTCGACGCGGTCCGCGAACTGATCGACGGCAGGCGCTGGCTCGTCCTGACCGAATGACAGCCTCCGGCGGGCACCCGCGAACGGGCGGCGCGAACGTGCCAATGCCGCCGATCGCCGCCTACTGCGCCCCGCCCGACTGGCACCCATCTGCACGTCGGGCTATGCGGGCGACGAAGCGGGCGGGGAGGAGAACGACGCCCTATCGCGACCCGCCGCAAGGCGCGCTGCCCGGTGAGCAACGGGCCAGCCACGCCCGGTACGATGCCGCGTCGCGGGGTGTCCCGACCGCACCGCGCACCGCGCACCGCAGCGCCATTGCGGAGGGCATCACCGCTACCGTCGTGTCGTGCGCGGATTGCCCGGTGTCGTGTCGTCGGCGTCGCTCGCCTCGTCATCTGTTCACAGGGTCGGGTTCTGCGTCGCGGCACTCCACGCGGGTTTGCCCCCCTGGCCCTCACGGCTCCCGCCGCGTAATCCCGGCGATCCGGTCAAAGTCCCGGTCGAACGAGTAGATCTCCGTCCCGCCCGCCTCCTGGAGGTGCGCCACCAGGCAGCAGTCGCCAAAATCGAGCGTGGTATGCCCGAAGAGCACGAGCGCGCGCAACACCATCCGCCGACTCGCGATCCGTAGATGCGGGAGTCGGACGAGCGTTGTCAGCAGCGCCTGGACCTGCGGGCGCGGCAAATTGTATAGCCGGGGCGATGCGAGCACGAAGACCGCGTTGGCGATCGCCGTGACCGGGGCCTCGACCGTGATCTCGCCGCGCTCGATCCGCCGCAAGAACGCTCCAGCGGCGACGGACCGCGTCGGATGATCGTTCGTCAGCGCGCGGATGAACAGATTGGTATCGATGACCGGGTACGCCATCGGTATCATTGAGCGGTCGGATCGAGACGCGCCCGCCATGACTCGGCGCGCTCCTCAGCGACGATCCGCTCGATCTCCTCTCGGGTGCGCGGCTCCGGCAACCGCCCCGCCGCCCCCAGCACCGCAGCGACATCGGGGTAGTGCGGCACACGCAACGCCACTTCACCCTCCTCACCCAACACGAAGATTACCGTATCCCCCGTCTTCAATCCGAGCCGCTTGCGGACCTCGGCGGGCACCGTCACCTGTCCCTTACTCGTCATCGTCGCGACAACTTCTTTCATGGCTCCTCGGAAATGTAAGGCGATTACTACGGAACAAGGAAAGTATAGGGTATCATTACATTGCTTTATAGCGTGAATCAGTTGAGCAGGAGCGTACACCGCTTAACGTTACCGCCGTGCGCCAACAGCCTCCCCCGATCACCCCCTGATCGCTACCACGGCATGATGCCGCGCAAGCGCACCGCCACCGACGCGGCCAGTAATCGCCACCCTCCGGCGACAGCGCCACAATCCAGCCCGATCACCGCCGCCCACCGAGCAGGAAACCACCACCCCATCAACCCCTCCCCCCGC
>JAABUV010002068.1_pt1 | contig 27987 bp, 31 predicted proteins | sample 5559971 | NCBI WGS metagenome assembly JAABUV01 (sample SAMN10711881, study PRJNA513362) | rock metagenome | isolation source: Antarctica rocks | place: Antarctica: Victoria Land, Knobhead nord | collected 2015-12-19
CCGCCGCCAACGCCGCCGCTGCGGCGCCCGCCAGCCACGCGCCCGCGCGGCGCCGGCGCGCCTGCGGCGCGCGCGCGCCGGAACCCGCGCCGGAGCCGGTCGGGCAGGGCAGAGCCGGGTCGGCCGTCGACACGGGCTCCGACACCGCGTCCGGGCTCCAGCCGTACGCGTTCCACGCCACCAGGCGGTACTGGTACACGCCGCGCTGCGCGCGCACGCCCCGCGTCAGGCGCCGGCTGGCTCCCTGTCTGAAGCGGGACGGGCCTGGCAGGGCCAGCGGCGCCAGGGCGCGCGCGCGGACCAGGGGCCCACATCACACCGCTGCAGCGGCATCGCCGCGCGAGTGCGGCCGGCCAGGCGCGCGTGCGGCAGCCAAGCTTGCGAAGGACTGGGGGCATGGTGCGCGGCGTGCGCCGGCGTGCGCTGCGCCGCGCCGCGCCCGGGCCGCGCCGCACCTCGGCCAGGCCGGCGTCGACAAACTGCCGCTGGTCGCCGTCGAGCTCGCCGCCCGCGGTTGCCCACGCCGCGGGCCCGCCCGCGCCGCCGGGCGCCAGCCGCTCCAGCTTGAACTTGTGGAACGGCGGGTGCCCCGGCTCGGCCGGCGCGTCCCAGGCGCACGCGACGGCGGCGCACGTCAGCGGCCGGCAGCGCAGGCGCCGCGGCGGCCCCGGCGCCGCGCCCAGGCCCAGGATCACGCGCTTGATCGCGCGCACCAGCTGCTGCCGGTGCAGGTTGCTGGTCACCTGCGCGCGGCGCGCGGCCGCTCGCCCGAGCGCCGGGTGCCGCTCGAGGGCCGCCCTCTTATGCGCACAGCGCCGCATTGCTACGTGCGCACACGCTGCGAGCACGCACGGTGGCAGACCCGGTCCACACAGAGCGTGCACGACTTCCGCGTGTCAGGCGGGGCAGCACGCGCGGCGTTGAGCGCCGCCGCACAGCGCGGCGTCCCGCCGGGGCCCCGCGCGCGCACCCCCAGGTCCTTCTCCAGCGTCGCGCCGCCGTCGTTCACCAGCGTCGGAAAGTCCAGCACCTGCGGGCAGATGCGCGCAGGGTCCAATGCCCGCTGCGCCTGGCGCGGTCCTGCACCGGCGTGCGGCGTGCATGTGCGCGCAGCGCACCGTGACGGAGTTGTCGCGGAACGTCTGCACGTACTGCGGCAGGCCGACCGCATGCTTCACCCACTCCGCCACGCGGTGGCCCTGCACGCGCGTTCGGCCCTTGACGTCCGGGGCGCACGCACGGCCGCGGCGTGCCGGGGGCGCCGCAGCGACGGTGCGGAGCGGGCTCAGGGCCGCGCAGCGCCGCGCCTTGAGCAGGCTCTGCAGGTGGATCTTCATCTCCTCCGCGGAAATCGTGGCGCCCTGGTCGGCGCTGTCCAGGTTCACCCGCATCTGCCGGCCACCGCACGCTGAGCCCCGCCGCCCGCCCGGCGTGCGCCAGGGCGGCCGGGCGCCGCAGGTGCGCGTCGAGCGCGCACCTGCTCCACGGCCTGCCCTAGGTCCCCGTCCTGGATGTCGCTGTCGCCGATGTACTGCGCGGCCTCCTGCGCCTCGATCTGCCCGTCCCCGTCCCGGTCCACCTTGTGGAAGAACTCCTCCAGGCCCTCGTTCCATTCGCTCCCGCTCTCCACGGCCCGGGCCGGCCGCAGGGGGCCCAGGCACAGGCCGAGCAGCAGGCCGGCGGCCAGGAGGCCGCTGCGAGCCGCGGCCATGCCTGCCACCGCGGGCGGGCGCTCACATCCTGGCAGCCGCGCTCTGCAGCCTCACGCGCTCGGCACGATGCAGCGCAGATGCAACCTATGAGCAACCAGCGGACTGTACAATCAGCGAAGTGGGAAACTCTCAGAGGGCATAGGTCACCGGTGTCCTTGAGCAGCAAACCTACATGCCGTGTTTCCTGGCCCATTAAGTCTGCATGCATGCATGCATTGGCTGGAAGGTCGCCTCTGCATCAGCTGCCTTGGTCGTACCTGCTACCAGCGTTCCATGCCTTGTCCCTTACAGTACATGTAGCAGAGGCCGCTGCTGGCCGCTGCGCGCGCTTAGGGCAAGTCGGCAGGGCCTTGCCGAGTGCCTGCAGAGTGGAGCAGGCGCTCATTTTCGGTAAGCCAGATGTGCACCACTTGAGAGGGCCGGTGCGTTGCGCTGCTGCAGGGGCTACGCGCACCCCCATGACACATGGTGTGTGTAAGTCAGGCGTGTAATCGGACGTTGTCAGGCTGCTATGGCATGCTGGGGCCGTTTGGGACTCTGCCGCACAGGAGCTGACGCGCTGCGGAGTGCGGCATGAAGGCAGAGCCTGAATTTCCAGCAAGTCAACAGCTGCTTCAGCTGTACGCCTTGCATGGGCTTAACCGCTCGCCGCTCAAACGCCAAGGGGCACACCCTCAGTGCATGGCCCATGCGCCAAATGCAGCCCCACCACCCTATTCAGTTTACATCTGGATGACACACATGCAGCAGGGACTCCCAGTGCAAGCGCACTGCAGGGCGGCCGCAGCGCCGGCGGAGTTTCAGGATGCGCCGACCACGTCCCCATGTGCAGCATGCCCCACACACTATCCCACACACCGAATGCCTCTGCAGACAATTGAGTTTCAGACACAGGGACAGTCACAAAAGCTATGCACAGTCAAGGAAACAGCACCATCCCGCGCTCCCCTGGCGCGCGCGCGCTGCGCGGCCGGGCGCTCACGCGCGTGAGACATTATACACGCGATGCTGCGGCTCGAACAGCCGCTCGCCGGTATGCGCAGGCCACAGCTTGGACAGCATCAGCCTGCAACCAGCTTGACAGCATGAACTGCAACAGGCGCAGCATGCTCTGCAGGCTGCCAAAACCTCTGTCAAAGGAGGAAGCCTCCACACGCACGCCCGGCCTACCTTGGCCTAAGTTGTCGCGGGCGGGTGGTCTGGCAGCGCAGGCTGCCCCCCGGCCGGGGCGGGCGCGGGCGTCGTCAGCAGCGACGGGTGCTGGTTAGCAGGCCGACCCGGAGGCGGGGCCAGCAACGGCCGCAGCCAGAACAGGCCGGCCCGGCCGCCCCGCGCCGCGCCTGGCGGATGCCCGGACGGCGGGCGCTCAGCGGGCGCCTCTGGCGGCGGCCTGCTCCCCGCAGCAGCCGGTCCGGCCTGTACGGTCGCCCAGCTCGCGACCAACGGGTGTGCGCTTGGCGGCACTGGCGGCGGCGCAGCCGGGCTGGCATCGGTGGGCGCCGCGGCAGCCGGCTGCCCGGAAGCGAGCTCGACGGCGCCGCCGGCGGGCGCCCCGGCGGGCGCCCGCCCCTCTGCCTCCTGCGCGGCGCAGGCCGGGGCGCGGGCGTCAGCGCCGGTGACACGGCAGGCGGCAGCATGCGCGCCTGGCGCGGGGCCTTCGCCCCCCGGCAGGCGCCCGCACAGCCTGACTGATGCCCGGGCTAAGCTCAGGGTCTGCTGCGCGCTCGGAGCGTCACACAGCGGCAGACCTTCCCTGATGCCTGCAAGCAGACCGAGCATGCAGCGCGCCGGCAGGCTGCGGCAGAGGTGCCTGGCGGCCATGCTCGCTGGTCGCGCATGCAACAGATGCCAGCACGCCGTACCCGACACCGACGCAGCGCGCAGCAGGGCAGGGGCGCCCGCTCGGAAGGCGGGGCACGCACCGCGACGGGCACGAGCGGCGCGCGGCAGATCGGGCAGGTGCTGTGCTGGGTGAGCCAGGCGTCGATGCACTTCAGGTGGAAGGCGTGCCCGCAGCGCGGCAGCCGCCGCAGCAGCTCGCCCGCGTCGTACTCGCCCAGGCACACGCTGCACGCGTCCTCGCCGCCGCGCCCGGACGCCCTGCCGCGCGGACGGCGCGCTCCCGCTCGTCATCAAGAGGGTGCGTGCATCACACTGCGCGGCCCTGCTTCACTGCGGCGGTCATTCAAAACGCATGCAGCGGGTGCACGGAAAGCCCTGTCTGTATTCAACAATACCGCCGCTTGCATGCGTGATCGAGCGTGCGAGGTTGATGCGTGAGCTCAAGCGCCCGGTCTCTCCATGACACAGCTCTGGTGTGCCGGGGGGCGACTGCTGTGCGCCCTGGCCCCGCTCCTGCCATCTCACTCTTTTGCATCTGACCCGACCATGGCAGCGTGCAGCCGGTCACACATGCTGCATGGACGCACAGTTGATGCTCCGCCCCTCCGAGCGAGCGCAAAGAGGTTTACGACGGCCATTCCCAACAATTATCGCCTCGTTACAGTGTTCAAAAGTGGGTTAATCGGTCCCTGACAGCGCAGTTGTCATCGGGCCAAGCAAGCGCGCCTGTGCCCGCTGGGCGCGCCCGCCTCGGCAACCTCTGGCGCCGGCGGCGCATACGGGTAGCTAGGCAGCGCCTCGATCACCGCCGGGTCCACGCCCGACTGCGTGCGCCGCCACGGCGCAGCAGGGGCCTGCCGCCGCCGGCGAGGCCGCACTCAGAATAGCCGGGCTGAACCCATTCCTGGCCTGTGCCTAACAGGTTACGACATGTGATCGCACGCAAACAACGTTGGCAGCTTCCTGGACCGTCTGCGCCTCTGACAAGCGCGCGCCGCATCGCTCCCAGGGGCTGCAGCTTCTGCCGGCGCAGACGCGCGGCGGCACGCGGCAGGGCGGCGCACCACGGGCGCGCCCGGGCGCATGCGGCACAGGAAGCGGCGCACGAACCACAGCAGCGCGCACAGCAGCACCGACGCGCTGACGCCCAGGACGACGCTCAGGTACGGGTTCACCGTCCAGCGCCTGCCCGCCAGGCCCGCCACCTGCGGCGCCGTGCACGCCCGCTGCCGGCAATACACCTGGTGCCTTGAATATTATGCGACGGCAGCATGCTCTGCCGGTTGGGCCCGCCACCTGCGACGCCGCGCGCGCCCGCTGCCAGCTGCCCGCTCGGACCCTGTCCCTGCAACCCGAGCGGCGCCTTGCAATGGGGACCGATCCACTGTGTTTGCGCGCTCCTTGGGCTTACATGCGGCACACCGACAGGTGCCCGTCAGAGCCCTAGCGCAGAGGGGTTGCATGCCGGCCTCGGCATGCCGGCGCGCACATTCTGCCAGTACAAGGGAGGAGAACATCCCGGGATGTTGCCTGTCAGTGTTCCTCCACGTCGCATGCGGGCACACAGCGGGACGGCAAGGCACGCTTCACACGGGCGCGCCGCAGGCCGGGGTGCAGCCCCGAGCGGCGCCGGGCACAGGTGCTGTGCAGCGCGCTGCACCTGGAGGCGGTACGAGATCGCGTCGTGCAGGAAGTAGTCCATGTTGAACACGCCGATGTAGTACACGCCGGAGCTCAGGTCGCTCGCGCGCACGCGGAAGGTCTGCGCGGCGGCGCATTGCCCTACTCGCCCAGTGCTGTGCAACTCGAAGGCTGCACGTTTGCAACTGCCCTCATGTGCTGTTCAGCTGACGGGCTGCCCGCTCGGCGGCTCAACTTCCGGGGAGTCTTGAAAGCCCCTGACAGCAGGCTGTTCCTACGCTCGCGGCTGTGCTGGCCTGTGGCTGTCAGGGCCTGGCGCCCTCCCAACCCAGCTCTCAAACCACGGTGCTTCTGCTCAACAGGACACTTGGAGCGCGCAGAGCCTCTCAGAACCTGCGCGCCCCTCCAGGACAGCACAGGACCGGCCGGACTTCGCGCGCGCCTGCGGCCCCTTGGCGTACTGCTCCGCGCTGAACGTGAAGTCCTGCTCCAGCAGCGTGGGGAAGGTGCCGGAGCGCATCAGCAGCACCGCGTGGCCGCCGCCGCCGCTGTCGAACGCCACGCTCAGGCCCTCGCCCCAGTCGCTGTCGTCCGGCGCGAGCAGCAGCTGCGCGCGCGGCGCGCCGCACTCGCTTGCCGCAGCGAGCCTGCTGATGGGCGCTCCGACGCTCTCGCATCATGCCCACCGGCGCTCGAGCATGGCGGAGCTGCCCTGCTGGTTGCTGGCGCCAGCAGTTTTGCACGAATACAGATATCACTCCATGGCGGGCCGTGCAGGGTCTTGGGCCCACCACATGCGCCTCCTGATGCGCCCACTGGACGAGCGTGCGCGCGCTGCGCCAACCGAAGCCAAGCAGCAGCAGCGCCGGCGGGCCCTTGCTGAGTCTCCTCTTGGTGGCAGGCCATGGGCCTGTACCAAGCTCGCTTGGGCGGCCCTAGAGCCCATCAACCCACGGAAAAAGCCCCTGTCAATCCACGCGCCCACCCAATGCTGCCCTGCCCTGGCGGGCCCCGATGGGGCCCGCGCCGCACCTCCCAGTACGCCCAGCGGCCCGGCGCAAGCGCGCCGCGCTGCTCGCCGCCGAGCGGCAGCAGCGCCAGTGGGCCCTCGCACCAGCGGCCGCCGCGCCAGGCGCCGCGATCGGTCGCACAGCTGCAGACGCCCGGCGCGATGCACGCGCCCGCGGCCGCGCCGCCGCAGTCGCCGGGGCACAGCGGCGCGGCGCCCGCGCCACCCCAGCGCGCCTGCAGCGTGTAGTGCGCGGCCTCCTGCGCGCGCTCAAACTTCAGCGCGCGCGCGTCGGCCGATGCGGAGCGGCGGCGGGCGGCCCGCAGCCCGTGCGCCAGCCGCCGCGGACCGCTGCCTCTCGCCCCGGCCGCTGCCGTGCCTGGGAGGCAGTGCAGCACTGCAGAGGGCAGACCGCCACAGACGATGAGAAGATATGTCGGTGAGATAAAAAGTCAACAGGCACAGGGGGGCTGGCAGGCGCGGAGCGCTGCACAGCTGCAGCGCGGCTGCACGAGCACGCCGCCGGCTAACAAGGCCGCTCCGCCCCGGCGGGTTGGGCCGCGACGCGGCGCGCGCCTTGATGTAGTTGTCGTTGTTGTAGACGCCGACGTAGTATGTGCCGGCGCTCGCATTGGTCATCAGCACGTAGTGGTCGTCCAGCCGGGCGCGGAAGCTGTCCACGTCCTGGCGCGCCGGCGGCGCGGCGGTCAGGCCCGGCGCCGCAGCCACGTTACGCTGTGAGTGCGTAAGCGCTCTCTGGGCATGAGTACGGTCTACAGGCATGCGCCTCGTGCTGCCACCAGCTGCTATGCAGTGCTACGAGCTGTCGCGAGGTGCCACCAGCGCGCAAACCAACTGCCCAGACGACCCACGGCAGCAAGATGACCTGGCTGGTACCCTCTGCTGCAGCACCACCGACAACCAAACCACAGGTGCAGGCGGTGCGGCACGCTGAGCATCGCTCACAGCGGCGTCTGCCTGCACACGTGCGCGCTCTTGAGGGGCGCTGCATGGCAAGCCAGGGCGCTCAAGAGCCTGCACGCCCACCGCGCAGCGCGCCGCGCACCGCAAAGGCGTCAAAGTCCTGGTAGGCCGGCAGCGCGCCGGCCTCGAAGCCCGCGCCCGCCGGCTTCACAAACAGCACCGGGTCGCCGCGCGCGCGCCGCATCTCGACCAGCAGCGCCTGGCCGCCGCTGGGCAGCACCACCTGCGCCGGCCCCGCGCAGGGGTGGGGAGAAGGCTAGGGCCTAGGGTACTGGCCGCCGCACCATGTGGAACCAGCTGGGGCGGAGGCGGGCTGGCAGCACGCTCGCGCCCCTCTGCCGCGCAAAGCGCCAGGTGGGGCCGCATCTCTGGCCAGCCGTCTGACATGACCCATGGCTTTGCCAGCGGCGCGCACTTTAAAGACACGCCTGCCGCTGCTGGCTGACCTGCCTGGTCCACACAGAAGGCTAGCGTTGAGGCCTCGCCGCCGTGGCGGTCCGCCTGTAGCCCAGTCGATTCGCGCACTGGCAGACGCGGCTCCACAGGCGGTGGCGGGCTCAAGGGCTACCACAGAGCGCTTGCGGAACGCGACACTCGAGCACGGGACGACAGGTTGGGCGGGCGCGCCTGGTAGTAGTCCCAGCTGCCGAATGCTAGCAGGCCGCCGACCTGCGCCCCTTGCGCCAGCACGGGCGTCGTGGCCTGGCAGCCAGTGTCGCCCCTGCGTCGCCAACCATGACCTCAGCCTCCCCAGCGCAGGCGCAGTACCAAGCAAAGGCATGGCCATGCGCCTGCTGGGCTCACCGGGCCAAGTGCCGCGCGTCAGCGCGCAAAAGCGCCTCCTGCAAGCGAGGGCGCTGCGGCGCATCCGCATGGCACCAACGCATGCACAACGCAAAACGCCTGCATGCAACACTCTACCACAGCCATGCGGCAGCTCGGCTGCAACCCGCTTTCATGACACACAGGCATGCTGCCCTCCACGCCGCACGCGCGCCACCACGCCCTGCACGTGAAGGGCATGGACGGCGCCCACGGTGCCCCGCGCCGCACCTGCCGGGCTCGCATGCGCAGGTGCCGTTGGCGCACGTGCCGTGTGCGGAGCAGAGCACGGGCGCGGCAGACGCGTTGCCCAGGATGGGCGCCGCGCACTGCGGCGCGGCGTCGCACGACGCACGGACCTGCGTGCGCCCCGTCCGGCTCTCGGCGCGTGCCGGGCGCCACGCGTGCGTGTTGCTTGGGCGTGCCGGGTGGCGTGTGCTCCCCAGCAGGCGTACTGACAGCGTATGCCCGGAAGCCCACGCACACTCATGAAGCGGTGTCCTCAACTAGTCACTAAAAGAGGAGCGGTGTGTCATCGGCAGATCATGACAGGGTTGCTGCCTTCGCTCTGAAGCACAGCACTGCCGTCACGCTGCGCCGCGTTGCAAACACCCCTGCCACTTGTGCAAGGTGTCACAGGTGCGCTGTCGCCTTGCGGCGCCCGCCGCGCCTGGTAGCTGAGCCTGTGCTGCATGAACGCGCGCACGTTCTCCAGGCTAGCCACCCAGCAGCCGCCCGGCGGGCAGGTCGCGTTGCTGCCGGCCGCCGCCGGGCTCAGCAGGGTCACCGCGGGCGTCATGCCCGCGTCGGTGCTCAGGTTGTAGGGCACCACCACCTGCGCAGCGGGCCCACATGGCCGCGGCGCGCACGACGCAGAGCGCTCGGGGCTGTGACGAAGCACGGCCAGCGCGTGCCCTGCGAGCAACACCGCCTGCCTGCTTGCCAACGCCGCAGCGCCGCGGCCCCGGCGCTGACCCGCATTGCCAGCGCGAGCAAGCAAGGCGCCCCACACACTGCGGCGGCGGCCGCGCTCCAGCGGCGGCGCGCCCCGGGGGCGCGGCGGGCGGGCGCGCGCCTGCATGTACGGCCGCGCCAGCTGGTACCCGGCGCGGTCGAAGGCGGCCGCCGCGGGCGTCAGGCTCCACGAGCTGGGCGGCACAAAGCTGGCGCGCGGCTGCACGCCGCGCGCCAGGCCGAGCAGCGGGTCGGCCGCGGGCGCCTGCGCGCCGCCGCCGCCGCCGCCGCCCGTCCTCCAGGCCGGCCCGCCCGCTCCCAGCACCTCCAGGTCCCAGGCCTCCACCGACAGCCAGCTGCCGGACGCGCAGGCGCCCGGGCCGGGCACGACGAGGAATGCGACTGTGCAGCCCGGCTCCAGGCTGCCTCGGAGCAGTGACCCGTCCGGCGCCAGTGCATGCAACACCTCGCAGGGCGCCGCGCGCACGGCGGGCCACGGCGGCGTGAGCGCCAGGAGCAGCGCCACGGCCAACCACGCCACTCGCTCGGGCGTCGCCGCTGCCCGCCGCAGAGGCCCTGGGGGCCTGCCAGGCCCTCCGCGGCGCCCTGGCGCCATCACCGGCGTCTGCACGCGCCGCTGAGGGCGCAGAGGGGTCCCAAGGACTTCGGCAGAAGCTGTGTCGCGCGCGTGCGGGCCGGCGCCATCGCCTGCCGTGCAGCAGCCAGGCGAGCCTGGCACGGCTGGGCTGGCCGTGCCGGACGCGGATGCGGGCGCTGGGAGCGCACTCCCGCAGACTGTGACCGCTTGCTGTGCAGGTTCACGCTGTGCTGTATCGACCGAGCGCACACTTCCACACAAGCCTGTGCTTGCTCCTGCAGTTGTGACTTTTGACGCGCGGTCTGAAGACGTACGCTCTGTGGCAAGCTATTTATCTTGGCAGCCACACCAAGCCGTTACAAACCTGTATCACACCTCAAACTGGACGCCTGCTCGCATCAAGCTCGACTCAGCACTTGAGACGCAGGGTAGGGTGCAACAGTTGTAAGGAAACTAAAGCGGTCAAGCGGCTATGAGGCGTGCGCTCTCATAGCCGCCATCGCTCGCTGACTCCGCTGGCCTCTGAGCAGCTGGCGGTAGGCGGACTGTGCACATACGGTGCGTTACAGCCCGATGCACATTGTTGGCGCACTGAGACTGCGTGTATGACGTGCGCTGCAGTCAGTAAAGCTCTTGCGTACGAGCAGCGTGTGGTCAAGTACTGCACACCCTTCGTGTGTAAAGATGTAATGTCTGGATCGTATCCACAGCGCATTGCCTTTGGAACGTTGTGCATTTCACGGACTTGTTGTGTTGAATAGCTTGAGGAAATCGGCCATAAACATTGTGCTTAGAAACCTTACAAGCGCTTGTGTGGAAGCGTTCCATGCCCCCTCGCAAGCTCTGCCACCCGCAGAGAGCAGCCCTACAGATGCGGGACGGGTTTCAGACCTGCGTAACATCCAAAGAACAACGCTTCCCACCCAGCCCGACATGCAGAGAGCAAGCAGGCTGAAACCAGGCCTGCATGCCGTAACACAGACTACAGCATTTCCAACGCAGGCAATAGACTCATGCGCCGCTCAGGGTGGGACACATCGGAAGCGTTACAAGTGCCACAGGATAAGGTCCCATAGCACTTCGCATGACCCCGTACACATGGGACACTGGCAAGCCCGGGCAGGGCGGACGCACATCCGCTCCATGGTCAGCGGCCTCATAGCACACGCCCGCCGTGTACTGGCGCACCCTCATGGCATGGACTGCACTGCCAATTTGCCGCGGGCGCCCTCACGCGCCCGTCTTGAGGTGCCAGGCGCTGCCGCGCGAGTCGCACAGCTCCTTGATGACGCGCGTGTAGACGGCGTCCGAGAACGGCACGTCTGCGCGCGTGGCCGCGCCAGCCACATCCGCCTTCTTCACGCTCTCCTTGCCCTGGCGCGCCCGGCAGTAGGGCAGGGTTAGGGTCAATGCCCACGCGCGCGGCTGCGCGGGGCGCGGCTGCGCGGGCCACGTCTGCCAGCTTCACGCTCTCCATGCCCTAGCGCACCCAGCGGGCGCGCCCTGTCAAGAGCAAGCCAGCTGCGTGCGCATGACACCGGCTCACAGACGGCTATGCGCTGCAGTTCACGTACGGAGGCAGGCATGTGACTGGTCATGCATGGCGGAGGGGGCCGCCGCAGCAGTAGTCAGTACCACTGTGTGAGCACAAAGTGCTGTCTGAGCGTTCTGCCACTGCAGTGTGGCTTTTGCCTGCTTCGGCCCACGCTCTACTTGAGTGCACGCGGCCTCAGCATGTGGCCGCACAGTCATCGTTCTCTGCATGCTTGGCACACACAAATCAACAGCACATGGGCCGCGCACGCTGCTCGCCACAAAAACAGCATTCCTGCAATCTGAACACACCCCACCCAGTGTCCTCGGAGCTGCAGAGCACACCCGGCAAGGCCCCCCCGCGTCGCGCCTTCAGCAGCTCTAGCACGACGGTGCGCAGGCGGTCGGCGACGGGGGGTGGCCCGTCGCGCGGAGCACGTACACGCGCCGGACAGCCTCCACGAGGCCTGTGGCCAGCAGCGCAGGATGCAGCGTCGCGTGGCTTGCGGCGGCCAGCCGCGCGCCCGCGCCGCCGGCGGGCGCCGCCGCGGCCTTGCCGTGCAGGTGCTTCCTGCGCGCCGGCGCCGGCTGTAGAAGCCGGTGGCCGCTCGCGTGGCGCGGCAAGCGTGCATGTCAGGGCCGCAGGTGCTGGCCATCGTCCTGCGCCGGCAACAGACTCGCAGGTCCCATGCCCCGTCATGGATCCCAGTTCCAGAGCCTTGCTCAACAGTCCTGATTACAAAGCGGTTGCGTGCACAGCGGCCTGCATGTGCCGCGCCCGCAGTGCAGAGCGGCCGCGGCGACTCACCGCAGGTCGTCTATGGAAACCACGGAGTGCAGGTTCAGCAGCTCCTGCAGCTCACGCGCGAGCGCCGCCTGCATGCTCGCATCCAGCGCGGCCGCGCCCGCGCCCGCGGGCTGCTGCCGCAGCCCCGGCGGCGCCACGCTCGCCGCGCCGTTCGCTGCGCTGCCCGGCGTTGCCGCCGGCGGCGCGCCGGCGCTGGCCCCGCCGCGGTCGTTCACGACTGCGCGCGAACACAGGTGTGACGTAGAGCGCGCCAGCTCCGGGGTTGCAGCAAGCCCTGCGTGAGCTGCATGTGCTCGCGTACATGCGGCTCGAGCTAGTTGGTGAGCCTTGCTGGACATCATACATGGCGCTGCGACTTGGCCTCTCTGGCAATCACAGTGGCGCTCGCGACCGCTGCCTATCTCTCTGCAGCTCTCACGGCCATTCACATGGCACCGCTAGTGTCTGCCTCCATGCGCGACACCGCGCTTCTGTGCTCATATGGCTGGCAGCAGGGAGCAGCACATGGCAGCGAGAGAAGCTTGAACCGGTGGCCAATTACCCACAAACCCCACACTTTATATAATATGGGTTCGCACCGCCCTCCCCACGTGCAAACACGCCCTTGTACTCTGTCCGCGGCAGATCAAACTGCTGCCCGCCCGCATGCTGGGCGTCCTGCAGCACCTGCAGCGCTGTCCTGCACTCTGCGGAGCCAGGCCGGAAGACCTGCGCGGGCCGCCGCACAACCAGGCTTGCAGCCGTGCGGCGTTTTCGAAACACTCCCTGACGCGCGAACATGCAGTGCGAGTGCACGCCCGCATGACAGGCATCCGCCCAACGTGCCAGCAGCACAGCATCAGGTCTCGTCCTTGGGAGCTGGTGAGGGAGAGCGCACGCCGCGCAGGTCTCAGGCAGCCGTGCAGCAAGTACGCATTTGTGCAAATGCGTATGGTCAGAGGCATTCGCAGCGCCTGCGCATGCAAGGTCTCCAGGGGTCGCAGCCTGCCACGGCGCGCCTGCAGCGGCTTCCAGGGCTCCTCGCGCTCGCGCGCGGCGAGGTACGCATAGCTGCTCGTCCGCTGCTCGCGCTGGCGGTCCGTCTCCCGGCGCTGCACGTGCACCTGCGCGCGCCGCATGCCGCCCATGGCGGCCAGGCACCCGCGGCTGCCAGGCACCCTGCCGCCTGCACGGCTGGCAAGCGTGGCCGCACCGACACGGCCGTTAGCGCCGGCTTCTCCTCCTCCTTGACGGGCTCGGGCGCGTGCGGCTGCGGGCGCGCCGCGTCCAGGTGCTCCAGGCTGGGCCGCAGCTGCAGCAGCTCCGCCACCGGCGCGAGGAACACGCGGTCCCCGCTGGCCCCGCGACACAGCTGCATCAGCTGCAGTCGCGCTGCGCGCGGCGGCCTTGGCCTCAATTCGGGGGCACAGGCGTGTTGCTCGTGAAGAGGGACATGCAGGCAGGACTAAGGCCCTTGCGCTGGCAAGTGGATTGCCAGGCGAAGTCTCACAGCAGCCTCCCAGCAAGCGGGCGAGGTGCACGCGTGTTCACCGCAAGGCCATGAGGCAGAAGTCGGCGCGCAGCGCGACCCGCGTGCCGTCCAGCTTGAGCGAGCGCAGCTTGCTCGCCTCCAGCGCCTCGGGGTTGTAGTTGCGGCCGCCCGGGCCCCCCTCCAGTGCCGCCTCTTTCTGCATCTTCACCGCCCTCGGCTTGTACAGGACCTGCGCAGTGCACCCAGCAAGGACCAGCAGCTCTGTGGTTGTGTATATATATTGCACTCTGCACACTGGTTCCCATCTTCCCAGTAGACAAACATACTGTAAGCGCTGACCGCTGCTGTAAGGAAGTGGTCCGCACTTGTTTGTAGTCGTGGTCGGGGACATAGGGCCGCCACGGCGGCCGCACGGGGAACTGCTCAATCAGCACCTGCGTGCTAACGATGCTCAGAATAGAAGAGCCGTGCCAGCAGCGCAAGCCCGAGTGAGGTGCACACCTGAGAGCCGGAGAGTCCCGTGAAATACACGTCGAGCTCGCGAACCACGCGGTGCTTGGGCGTCACCGCGGTTGGTTCCATAGGCGTCTGGATTAGAGTTGCTCACCAACCATTCAGATAGGCCTTCATGTGCCACTCTGTTAAAGTGCTGGAGCAACTGGATGACAGTATTGGCTCTTTTATTGATTTAGATCTGCTTTTGCCGGCTGCATGGAGAGCACATGCTCTACTTCTTATTAACGCATGTACGCACGTGCCTGTTGTCGCAAGTATAAGGTCTGTTGTGTCTGCTACGAGTGTATTGACGAGCATGTAGCACTGATTTATGGACATTTATGGAGCTGTATGCAGTACACTGTCTGCGCCGCACCCTGCAATTTGTGCGCGGGTTCACGAGGGGGCGCATGGGCACAAGCAGTAGCTGTCGGCTTGGATAGGGAGCGAGCATCAAACGCGCACTTGAAGTTTGCATTGCCCTTTCCAGGCTCTGGTACGCATGACCCTTTTCAGACAGCCATGGGCGCCTGACCTTGCTGTCGCTCGCATGCAGTCAAAAGCACACTGGCTAAAGCAGCACAAACGGAAGCGCTCCCAGCATCATCTGGGAACAGCAACATTAAGAACATGCTCTGACGGCACCCCTTTCTCGGTCTTGTGTCCTGCACTGGACAGGTACAGGGAGCGCCAACAGCGCCCACGCAGATGCACAACAAATGCACCTGCAGACTTTGGAATGCGCTGAATGATACATGAGCGGCCAAGTGTACTCCAGGGACACAAGTCCACACCCTCACGCATGGGCTTGCTGGTTGAGGTTTCCATGGCATGCCACAGCAACACAGAACACAACAAAACACAAACCACACCTGCTATCGCTGGGCTGGCGCTTATTGAACAATACAAAGGCCTGCCTGCCCTTTCATTCCTAGCCTAGTTTGGAGGCGGGCAAATGCCAGCAACCATGCATGCTGTTAGATCCTCATCGCAACCTGCGGCACATGGCTCGCAGGCAGCTGCCACACTCTTTAATGCCGCAAGATAAAGCTGCATGCGGTGAGAGTGAAGGTGATTGCATCACCTTCACTGGCACAAAGAGCCCGCTTGGCTCCGATGGAGAGCAGGAAGGCTACCATCAATAAGAGCCTGTGTGCAGCAGCCCAACTCATGGCTGGGCAGCCACGACACTCCAGTATTAGCGGCCGTCACACCGTGCCGTCGCTGCGGCGCTCACAGAGCTGCTGCGGACTGTTGCGCCTGGCACGAGCGACCCGGCCGCGCCTACTTGCCGTTGGACGGGGCCTTGTCCATGACCAGGTTGGGCGTCGAGCTGGAGGCGACGCCGGCGCCGGGCGGCAGCGTCGGCTCCTTGCTGGTCAGCTTCTTGCGCGCGAGGTCGTCCACGATGGAGTAGTCGCGGCAGGCGGTCATGGTCTTGACGTGCTCGCGCTCGTCGTCCGCGATGTTGCGGAAGACATCAAACAGGTTGCTGCGCGCGCCCAGGCAGACGGATCACCCTGGCATACAGGGGGAACAGAGATCGAGCCTCGGCGCGCAGCAGGCCGTCTGGACACGGGCAGAGCCGGGGCAAGCAATGCCAGCAGGAGGGCCAGCGGGCAGTGACGCCAAGACGAACACTGCCTCTGAAACAGTTGTCGTGGGCAACTGACTGAGCAGGCAGCAAAGAATGTACAGCAGCTGCCAGGAGCAGACGGGCAAGCGCAGGCTGCCAGGGAAGCGTAGGCGCACTCGCAGGTCGGCCGGCGGCGCGGGTCGGTGCCCGTGGTCTGCAGCTCGTCAAAGAGGTACAGGTCGCCGCTCATATAGTACTCCAGCGCCACGCGCGGCGGCGGCAGCGCACGCAGCTTCTCCGTGTTCTGCGCGACGAACTCGTCGTACGTGTCCGTCGCATGGCCCTGCGCGCGCGCGCGGCGCCCGCGTCATGCCGGCCTCCGCCACACACTTTCATGTGAACAGAAGACCGGCTGCACTTCTGCCGCCGCCGTGTTTCTTGGAAGCAGCCCGCTGCAGGCATGCACCGCACCACGGCAATAATGATCTCTACATGGCACCTGCTCAATCACGCACAAGAAGGGCGGCCCAGGCGAGCTGAGGAAGCTTGGTGACACTGCCACCAGGAGCGAGTTCTCGCGCCAGAGCAACACAGCCTGCAGCCACTACACAGCCTTCAATCCACTGAACTCTGCTGCGGACGGCCGCGGCTGCTGACCCGCCGCGGCGCCGGGGCGCGCGCCTCCACGAGCTCGGAGAACGTGTACGCGTTGGAGGGCGAGATGGCGAAGAAGCCGACGACGGTCCAGTAGTAGAACACGGCCGCGTGCTGCGCCAGGAAGCGGTCCACCCAGTACTGGTCGCCGCCCAGCGACTCCATGATCTGCAGGTGGTGCAGCTCGTTCCACTCCTCCGCAAAGTGGATCTGGCGCGCGCGGCGACCCCGCCGTCAGGCGCGCGCCGCGCCGCGGCCCTGTTTTGGCCCCTGCAAACCAGCAGCGCCTGACTTTCACGCGGCCTCGCCCAGACAGCTCTGGCTGCAGCATGCAGGCTCCGCGGGCCTGCTGCGGCGCCTGGCAGCCTGTGCAGCCGCGCGCTGTACGGCCCACGCCCCCGCGGCGGAGGCCGGCCGCGCCGGGCCGCGCACCCGCCGCAGCTCCGCGCCGGCGCGCCACCAGCCCAGGCTCTCGTACAGGTGCAGCATGGAGATGTAGGAGAAGTAGGGCATGCGCGCGACGGTCTCCAGGAACCAGAAGCGCTGCAGCGGGCGCCCGGCGTACAGCTTGTCCAGGCCCTGCGGCGGCCCGGAGCGCACCCTTGACCCTGGACCCAGGCACGGGAACTGCCATGCGTCATCGCCGCAAGCCGCGACGCAGCGACAGCCATGCGGATAGCGGCGCCGCTTCACATGGGCGCATCGAGTCTGAGTCTGAAACCCCTAGACATGGGCGCCTGCAGATGGGCCCTGCGGCCGACGCGCGCGTGCGCGCACCCAGCACAGCAGGATGTAGAAGCCCTGGATGAACCAGGGCGCCTTGACCCACTCAGGCCGTGACGAGCGCGCCTCCTCGCGCTTCCACACCAACTCGTCGTCGAGCTGCAGGTCGCGCAGCTTGGCGCGGATCTGCGCATGCGCGCGCTCATGTGCTTGGCCAGACTCTATTCAGATACACCTCTGCTGTGATATACACTGCCCATCAACAGGCTCAGCCGCCGGCTCAGCCGCCCCAAGCTTCATACTGTTTGCACAGGTATGCATAGAAGAGGCAGCATAGCACTGATCAGGGACGCGCGCCCAGGTGCACAGCCCTGGGTCTGGCATGCCATGCAGGCACGCCCGGCAGGCGCCGTGGCTCTTGGCGGCAGTCTGTTGCGGCGTCAGCAGGCGCGCGCCTCGAGACGGTCGTTGTGCATGACGCCGTCCTCGTCGGCGACCTCCGCCGGCACCGGCTGCGGCGTTAGCTCGGGCAGCACGCCCACGCTCTCCAGCTTCTCATCCAGCGCCGCAAACCCGCTCACCACCCGCTTGCCCGCGCTCGCTGCCAGCTGCGCGCGCGGCACTGCGTCAGCCCGCCTGACCTCTTTCTGATGCAGGCAGATTTGCACCTGCCAGCTAGCCCAGGCCATGCTGAGGCAGCCTTTCACAACATCGCACAGCGCACGCGCCAGGGCTCAGAAGTCGGATCTTTGCATCGGCAGCAGGCAGCAGCGCTTGATGCAGTGTGGACTATTCTCGCTGCCCAGGCTCGTCGTTGCAGGCAGGGCTGGATTGCACCCTGCCGACAAACGTGGTCGGCGGGTTGAGCTTCCGGATGTCCTTGTACTCGTTGTAGCGGAACGATCGGCGCAGCTGTTTGAACTCCTTCGTGTAGTTCTCCCAGCCCTGCGCGTGCAGTCGCCATGCGCATCAGAAGCTGAGCTTGCTGTGCTCACCAGGAGACACACAGCAATGACCAGGTGGTCAACCACGCTCCATCAAACCTCCAGCCCCGCCGCGGGGCGCGGAAGTGGGCAGCAGAAGCCCCTTCCTGCTCTTTTAACAGGTAAACTATCTTGTTGCAAAGATACACAATCAGTAGTCTAGATGTATGTCAAACGGCATGACAGCAGCTTCAACAAGGATCATTCTGCTGTGCTTAGCATGCAAGGGGCTGCATGCCACACTGCCCTGCCAGAGGCAGCCGGGCGCACCAGCGCGAGGAAGCTTTTGGGGATCTCGCCGTCGCCGCCCTGGTACAGGCGGCCAAAGCCGGAGCGAAAGCCGTAGTCGTAGCAGAGCACCTCCTTAACCTTGCCGTCTGGCGCTACGAACACATCGCACTCGCCGTGGCCGGGGCCGTCCTGTGAGTCGAGCACGCGCGGCGTGCTGCGCGCGCAAGCGCCGCTGTCAAATGCGCTCACTGACAAGCAGGCATACCTCTGTCCATCATCTCAGAAGGAGCAGCTGGCCTGCAAATCTCAAACACGCGCTGTACATATCTATAAACCTTTTAGCACTGCTATGAGGGCGGAGGAGGCAGCACAAGCAAAAGGGCGTCGAGGAGCTTGCATACAAACCGCCTGGGGCGCCTCGGCAACAGGGGTAACACAGCCCATCGGTCAAAGACCTCTCTTCCTCTGTACTTGTGGGCTTTTCCTTTGGGCGCAAAATCAGCGGCGCGGGCCTGTCATCAGAGCAGGTACTGCTAGGGGCACATGGCAGCGTCCAAAAGACGTGTGCTCACTGTCCGACCGCAAAGTTCAATTGCTGTCTCACAGGCGGTTTGAGCTGCAAGCAAGCACGCCAGCAGTTCCGAGCCGCAAGGCGCACTTGTAAGTTGCGGTTGGCAGCTTTGCTCCGCTCTGCGCCTGGCTCTGGGCTTGGGACAGTACTGTTGGGGCCTGGCGCGTTCTCCTGGGTTGCCTTCCAGAGCTAGGCCTGCACACACCGAGGAATGTTAGGCCGCCGCCGCTGCCTCTTCTGCCTTCATCACGCAAAAAACCACTGGACGCGAGGAAAGCATCACACTATCAGCACCAGGCTGTAGCACAGCACAGCTTAATGGTCGCATACGGGGCTCGCTGTGCTAGGGCAACATCTATGAGGCAGGGCAATCACAGGAGGACAGGCCTGTTCGGTGAGCGCAGCAGGCCCCCAGGAGCTGCTCCACGCCACAGCTCGTTGCAGGCTGTACTGCGGTGGTTCCCCAGACTTCGGACGCGCATCTTGAGCACGCCACCTGGTCAGCTCCTCGTTTGGTGACGGCAGGTTCAGTAACCTCGTAAGTAGGATGTATGAAGAGGCGTACTGCAAAAGCTCTTAAGCGGGCGGTAGCTGGCATGCACTTCAAAACCTGCGGCAGGTCTGTAACGGGAGTGTGTACGGGCGGCCTTCCCCATGCACACAGGCTGAAACTTTCCTGTGCATATGGCTCCTTCTCTTTGGCCGGCACTAGAGCTTTTCAGGTGCACATTCTTGTGCAGGCGCACAGCAATATGCGTGCAGCTCGGGAGTGTCGAGCAATATCTGTTTACATAATGCTTACATAATACCAGCTCCTGGACTGAGGCACCGGACGGAGGAGCCACCACCGCAAAAGACTACTTGACGTGTCAAGGACCAGACTGGCCCGACTTGCCGTGTGATGGCACCTAGCGATCATCACCTGGGCATCAGGCCTGCTGGCTCTTCACACGAGCTCTACAGAGCGGTGTAGAAGCAGGTGAGCCTCCCGCGGAAGTGCGCACGGTGTGAGCTCAAACAACTGGCTGGCACGCTGTGATTCCTCCACCAGGGCCGCTCACACAGCGTCCGCCGCGCAGGTCGCCACACGCTGGAGCGCGCGAGAAGCCACTAGGATGAAAGATGGCACCTTTACGTAGCCTGAGCCGCAGCGCCGCGGCTTCCTGCTGCGCAGCGGGCGCAGCATGGAGTCCCTGCCGGGGCACATGCAGCAGTGCTGCGTTGCAGTTCCAGTCCGCCGGTCAGGCGGTCGCAGGCGAGTATTTGATCTGGCGGTGGCAACTGAACAGCATGCTGCGCTGGAACAGGCTGCCCCTGGCGGCGCCAGCGGACGCACAACCAGCGTGACAACCTGCCTGGCGACGAGCAGGTGAGCACCATGCTGCAGGCATCCGGAGAGAGTGACCTCTAGCCCGGGCCCACCGGCAGGGGCGCGCGCAGCGCTGGGGTAGTTCTGGGGTGCCTTTTTGTCCACATTCACGAAGTGCACGCCGTTGTTGGAGGCCTACGGCTGGGACTGCCGCAGGACGTGCAGTCCGCACGTCCTGCGGCAGTCCCAGTCCTGGGCGTCGAACAACAGCATTCACTTCATGCACGTGGACATGAACGCCGCAGGATAACCCCAGCGCTATGCGCAACCTGCGAGTGGGGCCTGGGCTAGAGTGCTATGTCACGAACATGGTGGGCATGGCGGACCTCGTCACCGTCGAGGCCATCCAGCACATCGTGCCCAAGGCCCCATGGTACTGCGCCATTGCCAGCGCAGTACCCTGGGGCCTTGGGCACGAGGTCCTGGACGGCCTCGCCGGTGACAACCACACCATGATTGTTGTGCTGCTCAACGCGCTCACCAGGTGCTGGATCTCCCTTTGCTTGCTGACTTGCATCCAAACAGAGCTCCTCATTGTGCATCTCCTGCCGAAGGGCAACTTCATATGTGTTGCAGCTGCTGCAGCATCATGTGACATTAGTAGAAGTAAGTTGTCGCATGTAAAGCAGCAGCTTGGATGCAAGTGTCCTGAGAAGCAGTGGCATGCCCTTGCATTTCTTCTGTCTTTCATACTGGTGTGCTGCCTTAATCCTTCCAGCGATGTGAGACTTCTCTCCAGGCTTGGTGGGCAGTGCACGCTTGTTACGTCGGACAACGTGTCCGACATGCACAACAATGACGTGGCTGCTGCAGCTGTTGCAGCTGCTGCTGCTGCTGCTGCAGCCTCGCGACGTTGCTGTCGTGCATGTCGCTCGCGTTGTCCAATGTCACAATGAGCATACCATGCCCATCAAGCCTGGAGAGAAGCTTATGCTGCATCAGCCGCAGGTGCTGGTCGACGTGGGCGTGGTGCACGGCGCGCTGCTCATCTGTCTGCTCGCCCGCCATGCGCAGCATGAGGCGGACGGGGCGCACGGGCGGGCAATGTGTCGATCTGCTTTGTGGTCAGTGATGTTCGGAGGCTGTAGGTGGCTGCCATCCACGCTGCCATGTCCGCGGTGCGGCAGCGCGACATGCTGGCCATGGACTACCTGGGCGAGCTGGTGAACTCACTGTATGGTTGACAATGCAGGCGTGCATGCATGCAGTGAGTTCACGAGGCCGCCACGTAGTCCAGACCTGCATCGTCAACCCTGCCGCCTGCGCGGACGTGGCAGCGTGGTTGGCAGCCATGTACAGCCCCCTGCCATGCCCCAACCAAGTAGATCAGCATAGTGCCCGCCCGTGCATCAGGTCGGCCTCGTGCTTTGCGTGATGGGCGGGCAGGTATAAGAGGACCGACGCGGTGCACCACGTCCAGGTCGACCAGGAGCCGAAGAATGTGGGCGCATGCCAGCTGCGGCGGCGCGGTGTAATGTGACGCAGCTTGGAAAACCAGCGCTAGAGCCAAGCGACTGAGAAGCTGCTGTTGGGGCTGAGTTCAGCGATGTCGCGCTCGTGTGTGATGCTCACTTACCCATCTATGAGTGGCAACAGGCAGCATGCCTAAGGGAGCATGCATGTGCGTGAGCCACATGCATGAGCCATATGCATGAGCCTGTGGACCTGTGTTGACCTAATCTTACAAGGGCCGCAGCTCTCGCCACAACGCAGCAAGCGGTGGGCGGCGGCCGCGACCCTGGGCGGCTCTGCCAATGGGCGGCATTCGCCGTCGTGAGGCAGAGCGCGCATCATTTACAGTACCGCAGCCGCCGCTCGGGGACATCCAGGCGCGCAGGCTGGCAGCCGCAGGCGCGCGCCCGCGTCAGCACTGGTGCAGCGGCCGCGTACGCCCTGCGCGGTGTACCGCATGCAGGACCAGTCGATGCCGCGCCGCACCCTGCCCGCCGGCGTGCAGTGCTCGCCTGCTGGCAACCTGCGCCTGACGCCTGACTTACGGCCCTTGTGCTGATCGGGCCGTACGCAGGAGGCCGCCGGAGTACACGGCGTGAGCGGGCGCCGGGCCCTCGCTGCGCGCCAGCTCGCCCCTAACAATCTGCAGCCGGCAATAGTCCACCACGCTCAGCAGGCCCCGGATGCCCTGGTTGCACAGCGCCGCTTTGCCAGCTCCGCCAGGACCATACGCTGCTCGCGCTGGGTGCGCCCACGCCCAACATGCCGCATGTGGTAGCGCTCAAGCAGGCGCCTGGCCAGGCCCGGGCATGCTGTGTGGCTGCGCATGCTGCTTAGGAACAGCTTAGGACCTGGCCAGGCACCTGTTTGAGCATGTCGCATGCAGCATGTTGGATGTGGGCGCTTCTCAGCGCGAGCAGCGGGTGGCCCTGGCGGAGTTAGCGAAGCCGGGCCTGGACGACCAGGGCATCCGGGGCCTGCTGAAGAGCGAGGTGAAGTACTGTCGGCTGAAGACTGTGAGGGGCGGGCTGGTGCGCAGCGAGGACGACTCCACGGCCGTGGGCCGAATGTGACATCCGGCCCTCAAGCGCGTGCCACCAAACGCCATCCCTGAGCATGTTGCTGCGCAAGCAAAGCAGTTTGTGCTTGAGGTCGCGCGCTACGACCCCCAGCGCCCATACTGCATGCGTGCGATCTGCAGGACCCCAGCAAGGCGGCGGTGCCCAAGGCGGTGGCGGCCGCGGTGCTGCCCCACTGCATCAGCGCGCGCTCGGGCGGGGAGCTGGCGCAATGCCCCACCGGCTGCAGGGTGGTGCGACGGCGCAAGGACCACAACGTCTGTGCGATTCGCCTGGAGCTGCAGCACGACCAGGCGTCGCTTGTGCGCATCAAGGGCCCAGAAGGCGAGCCCCAGCGGCGAGCCCTGGACACCCTTCTGGTTGGGCCCCCGCCAGCGACCCACCCAGCCCCACCCACCGCATAACAGCCCCTCTGCCGCCGTGTAACAGCCCATCCGCGCGTGCGCCAGCTCGGACTGCCGCAGCCGCGCCTCCAGGTCCGCCAGGGGACCAGCGGCAGCTGGCTCAAGCTGCGGGTCTGGCGGCAGAGGGTCTGGCCCGCAGTGGGCGGGGTCAGGTGGGGCTGCTGGCTGGGTCCAACCCAGAGGGGTGCCCGGGGCTCGCCGCCGCGGCTTGCCTCCCAGGCCCTTGATGCGATGCGCGAGCGAGGCCTGGTCCTGTTCTAGCTCCAGGCAGATTGCGCAGACGCTGTGGTCCTCGCCCAGTCGCTTCACCCTGCAGCCAGTGCGGCGGGTGCACCAGCCTCCCGGCCGACCCTGGACCACCTGGGCGAGCTGGTGAACTCGCTGCACGGCATGCCCGCCTGCATTGTCAGCCCTGCCGCCTTCGCAGACGTGGCAGCGTGGATCGCAGCCCAGCTACTGCCCAGTGCCAACGCCCAACGTCAAGCAGATCAGGTTAGAGTGGGTGCATACCAGCTTTGGCGGCGCCCTGATGATGAAGCAGCCCAGAAGACTAACGCAAAAGTCAACTTGCCAAGCGGCTGTTGGGGCTGATTTGGTGATGTCGCGCTCGTGCGTGATTTTGCAAGTACCCCCATCTGTAATATGTGACAGGCAGCATGCCTGAGGCAGCATGCACTTTGCTTTTGCATGAGCCACATGCATGGGCCACATGCATGAGCCTCCAGACCTGCGTTGACCTAATCTTACAAGAGCCACCGCTCTCGCCACAAAAAGCAGCAAGCGGCAAAATACATCATATAACCACACTAGCATCCCCACGGCCAGGTCGCTAGAAAGCACCGCGCCGTGCACGTGGTACAGGGCAGGTTCGCGCTGCCTAACTCGCGCTTGACCGGTCAGCGCCGCCGCCGGTTGACAGGCTGATGGCCCTGGCGCTCCTGCAGCACAGCGTGAGCGGCCACTCCCTGCACCTGGGGCACTGCTGGCAGGGGCAGAGGCAGGCGCTGCTGTGCGCTCGAACGTCATTCTGGGGCAGGCCCGGCGCTCTGCTGCCGCCGCGCGCTCGGAGGCCCTGCCGCTGCGCGCGAGCCGCCGCCCTGCCGCGCGCCAACGAGATCAACAAGTGGTGCGCTCGCAGTCCTGCCGCTGGTGCCCCATTGACAGAGCTCCATCACACTCCTGATGTGGTGCGTGTGCACTGCGTGCACACCAGGGGAGACAATGACGCTCGGGAGGACGATACAGATGACGGTGAGCAGGAAGACGACTTGTACTTCAACCGGTGCGTCAAAGCATCACTGATAGCAAGAGTCAACGCATGCGGTGATGAAGGCTGGTACAGCTTTGCAAGCACTTGCTCAAGCACTTGCTGGCAGCCTGGGTGTGCTGGTAGTGTCCAAGGCTCGATGCTGATGGAACACACCCACATCTTGTAGACGTGTGTGGCGGGCTTGCGCCCTCTTTAAAAACCATACTGCATCTGTGTGCACTACCGCGACCCGCGCAACACGCAGAAGCACAGTCTGTACCCTGCTCCTGTCCCTGTGAAAGTCAGCTGTGGCGGTGTGTATTTAGCTGTGTCTGCTGCCGCGCCACGCAGGGACACCTCGCGCCTGGTGGCCAGAGTGCTCACCGCGCGGGCGGCCACGAAGATCCTCCTGCAGCTGCAGGAGACCGACCTCTTCGTGCACCGCTGGTTTGGCGAGTTCTGCATGAGCAACCCGCCCAACGAGGGCGATGAGTTCCTGCTGAAGCTGATGCGCGCGCGGGCCAAGTCTATCCACGAGTCGACGACCAGCAAGCGGCACCTCATCAACCCGCAGGTCCGCCCTGGCTGCAGCGGTCGGTCACCCTGTTCGAGAGCAAACTGCGTGAAAATGCCTTTTCTGGACAAAGGCGCTTGCTTGCCAACCACAGCCAGGCAAACAACCTCTAACCTTTTACCTTGATGGACAAAGGGGAGATCTAGCGCCAAGCCCGGCAGCGTATCCCGCTGCGAGGCCAAGGTTGCCTGCTTAAGCTTGCCAAGCAAATTGCGGCAGGCGCTCGCGCGGCGCATCATGGTCGTGCGGGAGTCGCTGGCGACCGCGCTCACGGGGCCCGGGCTGCCGCAGTTTCTGGCGAGGGGGAATCTCGAGGCGCGCCCGCGCACCGCCCGCCCCCTGCCGCGCACACCTGCAGCCGTAACGTGGCTGCAGCTCGTCCGCATGCGCGCGGCGGGCGCTAGGTGCTGCATGCAGCAGACCGTCTCAAGGCCACCGTGGAAGCTCTTCAGACGGGGGTTTTTTCTGCATTGACGAGGATGTGTTGGGAGTGTTGGAAGTGTCGGAAGAAAGGGAGTGTGCAGCATAGCCAGGGTGGCTGATGCGCGGCGCAGGTGCAGCGGCGGCACCTGGAGAGCAGCTCATACACGAGCGCGTCCTGGTCGTCCAAGAACAAGAAGACCGAGCGGAGCGGGCCGCGGCGCACGCCCTAGCAGCTGCGTCAAACCTGGCGGCTTGCAGGGAGCACATCGCTGCAGCCAGGAGAGCAGCCAGGAGAGCAGCGCAATTGCTGTCACAAAAACACGCGTAGGCCTGCACTGCCCCGGCATCATCGCCGATCTGAGCATTGCCTGACTCGGTGCATGCGCGGCCGCGCTCACTCGCTTGTGGAACTGGCTGGCGCAGTAGAGGAGGTGTGGCAGTCCAGCCGCACGGAGGTGCCAGGCTGCCGCGTGCCCCGCGTTGCACACAAGTGCTGGCTGGCCACTTGTACAAACGCACGCCTGCATAGGTAGATTATTGTAGCGCGGCGCCTGGCAGCGGTCAGGGATCGCGCGGCTGCGCAGGTGGGCGGCACAGACAGGACATGGGGTATTTGATCATATGGGCACTGCTGTACGAGAGGGTGGTGGCACAGCCACACGTTGGCATGCAGAGGGGTCTGGGGCAGCCTCAGCATTAGGAGTTGAGAACCACGGAACTGCTGTACTTGTATAACATGTGACGGCTGTGAGCCCGACGTTGAGCGTAAGTGTGTACACTTTCCTGAGTGTAGAGAGAGCGCGCCGTGTACAACAGGGGGTGTGAGAGGGCGGTAGGGGGGGCCTTAGCGTTGTGCACGCCTCATGCAACACATGTTACAGCACTGCCTGCTGCTCCGCGTGGTCGTAATCATCAACGCATGCACCAGCAGACGCTCATCGAGGCCTACACGAGTGTTGAGGGCCTACATACAACATGCGTTGCCAGCCAGTCATACAGCTCTGACTTCTCTGCTCGCTGCCGACTCTGATTCAAGGAACGCCAACACAAGCCTCCCGCAAAGATGCCACAACACTCTGCTCTGCAGATTGGACTATCGCGGCGCCTGCCTCTCCCGCCCGCTGGCGCGCCCTTAGGGCCCCGGAAAATGCCGCGCGCGCAGTCCGCTTCCGCCTCCGCACGTGCTGCAGCAGCAGCATCAGCGCCGCCGGCGTCACGCCTGCGCGCACGGGGCCTGGCTGTCTCCCGCCCTGGTCACGCTTTCCAACAACTAAAGAACTACGACACATGCAGGCCTGCACGCGAGCTCAGTATGGCCTCCACCTGGGCTCGAGCCGAACGCACACGCGCTGCCTGATTGGCTCACGGGGCAGCTGGGCGTCAAGGGCAAGCCGCTTGAAAATGCTTCCTTCAAAACTGCGTAGCACGCGCAGCACGCTCCGCGTCCGCCAGCGTGCAAGCGGCGCGCGAGACATTGCGGTAACTCCAGCAAGCAAGCGCGGAAGGAGCGCCGGCGCACCCGGGATGCGCTGCGCGGCGGCGAGCGTGGCCGGGCGCGCCCCAGCCAGCTTCTCCGCGTCCTCCGCGGACAGCTGCAGCGCGGCGTAGTTCAGGTCGACCGGCAGCTCCAGCTCCTCGCCCGCCGCCAGCTCCGCCGCCTCCGCCGCCTGCACGAGAGGCCAGGGTCAGGGCATATGGTAGGGTTATTGTAGGGTTATGACAGGCTTTTGCGTCCGCAGCAGCCAGGCGGCCCTGCATGCGAATACACATGACGAGCCACACAAGCATGAGTCACAAGCAAAGCAACGGTGCAACTTCCCGATGAGTCATTCAGCCTGGCTGTAGCGCGTGCGCTCAAGAGCCGGCCACGGCAGAGGACCGCGGCCGCGCCTGGCGCCGGGTGTAGGGCGCGTAGTGGCAGTCGTACACGGCGGTGGCCACCGCCGCGTCGCGCAGGCCGCGCGCCTCCAGCGCGGCGAGCGCCGCGGCGCCCTCGGCGCCCGCCGCTGCTGCGCCCGCCGCCAGCTGCGCAGCGCAGAGACGCGGGAGCCTTGACATCAACGGCGAAGGACACGCCCACAAAGCTGCTCTGCATTGCCAGGACCGACAGAAACACGGTGGGGATCATGCTCCACATCGGCGTAGGCTGCCCGAGCACGCCTTGCACGCAGCTCCATGTCAGCCTGCGGCTGCCTGCGCCCGCCGCCAGCGGCGTCTGCCATCACGCACAGTGCTCTGCTGCGGGCCCGCTGACGGCAGGTGCCGCCTGCTGCCTGTTCCCACAGGTAACGCTGTACGCTCTCTCCTTGCTAAATGCAATTTATTACGTAATTTATTAGGTAGAGGCGCCGCGCCCATGCAACACAGGTCTGCACGGCGGCGCCAGGCGCGCACCGCGCCGAGTGCCATCTGCGGCCGCGCCAGCAGCTGCGCGGCGGAAGTGCGCGCGCCGTCCTCGCAGACGGCCACGCCCGCGCGCACCCACGCGCTGGCCGTCAGCCGCACGCCCGCCAGCACGCCCGCCGCCTCGGCCACTGCGGCCGCGCGCGCGTCAAACGCGGCCGCGCGCGCGTCGCCCACCTGCGCCCAGCAAAGGATTGAAGCGTCACAGGCAGATGCGTGTTGCATGCGCAGCCGATGGGTTACCACAGACGCAGCCCCCCAGGGCGCGCCTCTCCACCACTTGCCGTGTTATTTCAAGGCAGCATTTGCGGTGTGCTGCCTGCAGTCATGTGCTACAGCTCCAGACCGTGCAGCCATTGCCTGCCTGATGGTAATGTCTGGCCCGGGCCGCTCTGACAACAGGTTTGACCCAGACTGCATCGCGCGG
>JAABUV010002069.1_pt1 | contig 27981 bp, 30 predicted proteins | sample 5559971 | NCBI WGS metagenome assembly JAABUV01 (sample SAMN10711881, study PRJNA513362) | rock metagenome | isolation source: Antarctica rocks | place: Antarctica: Victoria Land, Knobhead nord | collected 2015-12-19
CACGGGGTGCGGCCCAGGCGCCGCTCGGCCCGCACTGAGCTTAAATTTTTTCCAACGTCACGTTCGCGCGCTCACAGGCCCACACCAGCTGTTGCCCCTCCCGACAGCTTTTGCCCCTCCCGACACAGAGCATTCATACGATGACAGCTGTGGCTGAGGAGGTTCGCTTAGAGCGCACAGGAGCCACTGTGTTTAACCCCACCCTGACTGATCTGGATGACACCCAGGCCAGCTCCCCTGCCTACCATCCACCTCCATGCCAGGCACCAAGTAAATTTGTCGTGCCACTCTAGATCCCCATCGCCCGACCTCTGCGCTGCTGGCCTGCATGGCCCGCCCTCCCGGCAAGGCAACGCTGCCCAGCACCCAACCAAGCACATCTGCGCGCAACAGGCATGGGCTGGGGTGGGATGTGAGCGCAAGGTGACCACAAGCCCCGCCCTCGGGGTTGGTAACCCTGGCACAGCGCTGACCGCAAGGCGAGCGCCAGGGCCGAATGTGCTTACGCCGGGGGGATGCGAGCACGCCAAAGGGCGCCAGTCGGTCGCCCGGGCCAAAGGACGGCCAGCAGCTCCCTCAGCCTTTGCTAAAGCCGCCCAGGTGCCTGCCCGCGCGACCACGCCGTCCTGGCGCCGGCCACGCACGGCGCATGCGACCCGGCCCGGGCGCCGCCCTAGCCCATGCTGGCCGCCCAGGAGCCCTCCGGCGCGGCACGCTGTCCTGGTGCCGGCCCGGCGCGACGCGCGCGGCCCGGCCCCGGCGCCGCCTTAGCCCTTGCTGGCCGCCCGGGTGCCCCCCAGCGCGGCCGCGCTGTCCTGGCGCCAATCCGGCGCGGCGCGGGCGGCCCGGCCCGGGCGTCCCAACACTATCCTAGCCCTTGCTGGCCGCCCAGGTGCCCTCCAGCATAGCCACGCTGTCCTGGCGCCGGCCGAGCGTGGTGAGCGCGGTGGCCGCGATGTGCGCGGGCGTCAGGCCGGCCTCCGCCAGCTGGTCGCCCTGCGAGCCGTGCTCGATGAAGCGGTCCGGCAGCGTCATCGGCCGCAGCTTCAGCCCGCCGTCCAGCAGGCCCTCCAGCAGCAGGAACTGCGCCACTGCGCGCCCCCGGCCACAAACCCTGGTGAGGGCTCTGCGTGACTTGGCGCCCGCCGCCCAGCAGGCCCTGCAGCAGCAGGGGCGCGGCGCCGCTGCATGATCTCGGGCATTGGCACAGTGAGCAGGGGGGTTTGCAAGCGAAACACTGCAGCACTACTGCAAGTGGACAGCGCTGTCCAGGCGCACTGGTTCGCCGAGCGACAGCACCCCGCTGGAACAAAATGCGCTGCGCGGTCTGGCAGCTGCCCGCGCCTGACCAGGCAGAGGACTGGCTGGCTGGGCGCCCCTGCCTCTGCGCGACGCGACGCGCAGCGCGCGCCGCAGCCCTTCACGAGGCGGGCGGCGCGGTCGCCCGCTGCGCCGGGCGCGCGCGGCGCCTGGGCAGCCGCACTGCACAGCAGGGTTCGGGTAAGGGGGTCAGCAGGGCGCTCACCGTGCGAGCCAAAGCCGCCAATGGCGCCCTCCTCGATGGTGATCATCACCGGGTGCTCGCGCGCCAGCCGCCGGATCAGTGCCGTGTCCAGCGGCTTGCAGAACCTGCGCCCGGGCGCGGCAAATCAGGCCCCACGCCCTGAGCGCGGTACCCAGGCGCCAGCCGCCGGATCAGCGTCGTGTCCAGCAGCTTGCAGAACCTGCGCCCAGACGCGCCAAATCAGGCGTCAGGCCCTGAGCGCGGTACCCAGGCGCCAGCCGCCGCACCAGCGCCGCGTCCAGCGGCTTGCAGAACCTGCGCCGGGCGCGCTGGGTCGGGCGCACGCGCAGGCCCTGGAAGCGCTGCCCCAGGCGCTCGCCGGACGCGCGCCGGGCGCGGCGATTGAGGCGGCGGTGCACGCCATGGCGCCTGCCGGGGCAGCCGCCGGGGCAGCGGCCGCCGGCGCCGCCGCGGACCGGCGCCGCCGGCGCCGCCGCAGGGCGCCCGGGACAGGCCTGAGCGGCGCGGCCACGCATGGCAGACAGAGCGCATGAAGGAGCGCACGCGTACGCCCGTCAAAGCCGTCGGCAGGCCGCAGGGACAGGTACCAGAGCCAGGCTGTGCTCCGGCCAAGTTCACTGTCAGGTAGAAAGCCTGGTGCCAGCTGCAGCGCCCAGACACGTCCATTGCAGTCCAAAGAGCACGCCCGCGCCAACAGGCCTACTGCCTGTCTACCATCCTGGCCCTGTGCCAACTAGAGGTGGTGCGTGTGAGAGCACGCGCACCGCATGTCCACCACGGTGGCAGTGACGCCGCTGCGCGCGAGCATGTCGGCCGCCTTGAGCGCGTCGTTGGTCACCGTGCCGTACGCGAGCAGTGCGACGTCCTTGCCCTCGCGCCGCACCACGCTGCGCCCGATCTGCGCGGCCGGAGGCTCTGCTTCACATGAAGCCGGGCTGACACAGCCGCGGTGACCACTGACTATTGTGCTCGGGGCACACATCTAGTACTGCGAAGCAATTGCAGGCCCGATGCACCTTGTGCTGCGCCCGCCTCGCACGCTTCATCAGTCTGACAGAGCGTCAAGCAGCTGCTCTCACCTGGGATTCACATAGCAAGCACCATCCACCGCACCGCCACGTGCATGTGCATATGAGACCCTGACCCGCTCCTAACCCTCACCCTATCATGAGACCCTTGACCCAGGGCCCCCGCACCTCCCAGGCGGTGCCCTTCAGGTTGGGCGCGACGCCGTACGCGGCGAGGTCCACGCCGATGCCGTTGCCGCGCGGGAAGCGGAAGCAGGACGGCCGGTCGTCGATGGCGATCGAGGTCGCGAGCGCGTTGCACAGCTCGGCCTGCACCGCGTAGCCGCCCGGCGGAGACTCAGGGAGGCTAAAGGCAGATAGGGAGGATATGGCGTCGCGCGCGCACTGCGCAGCTCGCCCTGCAGGGCCTTTAGGCAATCAAGGCTTGAAGCCGGTGCTTACGAGCATCGTTTTGTGGCTGCATGACGGCATGCCCATAGGCAGGCCACTTCGCATGTGCTGATGAGACATCTCGCATGTGCTAGCACAGGCAGTCGGGCGCCCGCACAGCATATGCACGGCGCAGACCGCCCACCCACGCTTGACAGGCACCCCGAGGGGGACAGCAACGGTGAAGCGGGAGCAGGGGCGGGGTGCGCGCCTCATTGCTGGGCGCCATGACGACCATGTTGGGCAGGCAGCTCATGTACGTCACGTCGGCAAAGCCGCAGTGCGTCGCGCCGTCCGCGCCGACCATGCCCGCGCGGTCCATCGCGAAGCGCACTGCCGCGCGCAGGGCCAGGGTTAAGCGCCACTAGCCTGCGCCTCCAATGCAGGCACCCCCACACTGCCCAAACTTTGTGGTAAGCTGAAACCTAACCCTGCATTTTATCATTCTCAAGGCAGAGCTGTGAACAGCGCTTCTTGACGCGCAATACCCGACGCACTCGCGGAGCACAGCAGACCAGCCACATGCGCGTTTACCGCCAGGCCCGCAGTTTTTCCCGGGGCCTGACCGGGCAGGCTCTGCAGCGCGACGTCGTGCACGATCTGGTCGTAGCCGCGCTGCAGGAAGGACGAGTAGATGGCCGCGACGGGAATCATGCCCTCGCTCGCCAGGCCCGCCGCAAACGTCACGGCGTGCTGCGCCGCGCGCGCGCCATCTCAGTGCACCAGCAGGCAGTGCGGTGAGTGCCAGGGCTCATTCCCATGTCCGGCGCGGCGCAGCGGGCTGCTTTTCATCGCACTGTGACCTTGCGAGCGCCCATCGCAGCCACCACACAAGCAATGACTCACAAGGCCGCATCCCGTGCTCAACACATGCGTGTGCACTGTGCAAGCGGCGCTGGCACGGCCACGGGCCTCAGTGAACGCTCTGCATAGCCCACAAGCAGATGCGTTGATACATGCGCTCGGCGACACTGCCATGTGCCGAAGCACCCCCCTTAACTACCCCCAAGGCATCTCGCTGACCGCTTCCCACCTAGGCGCCAACCAAGCGCAACCGCTCACAGAAAGCAATGCAGTGAGGTGCTTGGGCAGGCGCCGCCCGGGAGCGCTCGGCGCTTGGGGCGCCGCGCGCGCGCGCGCCTGCTCGGCGATGCCCACGTCGAACGTGCGCTCGAAGAAGCGCTTCTCGAAGCGGTTCATGCCGGTTCCGCCGCCCATGGCCGCATGGATGCCGACCACGCGCGCGTCCAGCTCCGCCTCCGCGATCAGCGCGTCCGCGAAGAAGTTGGTGTAGCTGCCCGTCTGCGCGCGCCGCGCGCGCGGCGTCGCTCGTTTTGCTTGCTTTCTTTTACGAGGACTGATCATGCCGGCCAGGACGTTGGGCGCTGCGAGGAAGTTGGTGCAGCCGCCCGTCTGCGCGCCGCGCGCGCACGGCGTCGCGCACCTTGCTCCTTGTTTGCGAGGTCACAGGATCCTCAGCCGCCGGCCAAGGACAGGGGCCTGCGCCGGCCGGGACGCCATGCACATCCGACTGGCACAGCTGCGCAACGGCGCCTTGCAGCACCATACCAGCCCATGACCTGCGAGCCGGGGCTCCCACAAGATGCTTCCGCACGCTGCACGCAGGCGGCGCGCCTTGGTGCTCGGCTTGATCTGCTTGCCGGTCAGGATGTCGTACTTGCCGACGCCGTGCATCTTGTCGGACGCGGTCTCAGCCGGGACGTAGCCGCGCCCCTTCTCAGTAATGATGTGGATCAGCACCGGGCCCACGGTCTCTGTCGCCTTCACCTCTGCGCGCACGCGAGACCCAAGGCCAATTAAGCTTGATTATTAGCATGTGGTAGAAAAAACTCAACCATACACCCATGACGGCCAGGGCCGAGGCCACAAGCGAGCTGGCGTTGCAGCTGCAGACTGCGACCCCCGCCTGTGCGCCCGCCTGCACATGCGCTGCGCGGCAGAGCCCGGCACCCGCGCCTTGGACAGGCAGCTGCCGCCCCAGCCACTGTCGCCAGCCCTATGCTGGAAACTTACTGGGGGGCCTTGCGGCCTGCGCAAAGGCGCCGTACACCAGCACTGCTCTCCGGTGTCCGGTGCCTGAAGCAGGCGGGCGAGCGTGCGAGCGTGCGAGCCTGGCAGCGCTAGGGTTAGGGTAGCGCGCGCACCCTGCAGGATGGAGATGATGGTGTCCAGGTTGTGCCCGTCGACGGGGCCAATATAGTACAGGCCCAGCTCCTCAAACAGCGTGGACCCGCTGCCGCTGATCATGCCGCGCGCGTACTCGTCGATCTTCGCAGTCGCCTCCTGCGCGAGTAGGGTACGGTTTGAGCATGCACCAGGGGTCATAGACGGAGCGTGCTTGCTCATTCCACTCATTCCAACGCACCGCGCCTGCGACAAGCAAAGGCATCTGCGCTGCCGCAACCTGCCAACACCTTACGCTTAACAATGACCTCACACGGGCTGGTCAAGCGGGAAACTGGTGCAGGCTGGAGCTGCCAGGCTGCAGCACACGCTCGCACCAGCAGCGCCTACCGCCCCTGCGCTCGCTGCGTGCTTCCCAGGCGGCCTGCCTCACATCTGAGCCCGCCGCTGGCCGCCAGGAGGGCGCCAAGCCCATGCAAAGCTCGCGGGAGCCCGGCGCCGGGCGCCCCGCCGCGCGCGCTTGGCAGCTCGGCATGCGCACCCTACCCTACCCTACCCTACCCAGGCATGCCGTCCGGGTGCGCCGGCGGCGGGCGCGCGCCTGGATCGCGTCAGGCAGCTGCTTGGTGACGCCCTTGGCGATCTCGCGCAGCTCGCGCAGCGGCCGGTTGGCCTGCAGCCGCGCCAGCGTGCCCGACAGCGCGCCCACGGGGCTCTGGTTCTTGCCGTTGTACTGCGTCGGCAGCGACACCTGCGCGCGCGGCGCCGGGCTCGGCGGCGCGCTCGGGGCCGGGCGAGAAGCGCGCACAGGCGCTTGGCTCACGCCGCCACGCCGAGCGCGGCACGACAGGCAGCCCTGCCGAGCTTCAGGAAAGGGTGTTTGGAAAAAGGCGCTGCCGCGACCCCTCATTGTGCAGTAGCTAAACGGCCAAGGTGTTAGGGTAAACAGTATAAGGTTAGACCAAGGCGCGCCTGCTGGTTGTCATTCAGCACCACGATCATGTTCTTGTCCAGGAAGCCCGCGTGGTTCATCGCCTCGTACGCCATGCCGCCGGTGATCGCGCCGTCGCCGATGACGGCCACGCAGTGGTTCTTGCGCCCCTGCCGGCCGGCGCGCGCTCACGGGCGGCGCTTGCGCTTCCATGTCGGCGGCCGCGCTGCACCAGGCGGCTGCACACAGCAAACACAGCAGAGTGCTCTCGCGGTACCACCCCACAGCTGTTCCAGGTTCCTTCCAAGACGCACTCCATAGCGCACTCCCGAACTGGCGCAGACAACACTTCGCGCCTGTGGCGCGTACTGTAGTCTGCAGCCAGCGCAGGTCTTGACATGGAGAGGGCAGATGTGGGGCTGCCGCGCGTGAGCACCACTCGTCTTGCGTCAAGGACGGACCTTGAAGTCGCGCGCGACCGCCATGCCCAGCGCGGCGGACACCGACGTGGACGAGTGCCCCGCGCCGAAGGGGTCGTACTCGCTCTCCGCGCGGTTCGTGAAGCCTGCGCGCGGCGCGCGAGCTCCGCTCTTCAGTTGTGCGCCGGTGTCACGACCAGCATACATATCCCCTCCAAGCACGTCATTGTTCATGGTGCCCTTCCATCTACAACAGCCACGTGCGACCCCAGGAAAGGCGCCTCGTGTGACGGGCGCCATGCGAGCATCACAGCGCCACGCCTCCCCTCAGCGTTGCTGCCTGCGTGCAGCGGGCGGCGCAGGGCGCCCATGCATGAGCCCTGCAGGTGCGAGACCCGGCCTGGCCAGCCCCGACCAGCCCGCGCCGGGCACGCAGCGCGCGCGCGGTCAGCACCTGACAAGCCGGGACCAGCACTGCACTTGCTCATGCGTGATGAGGGTTGGGGTAAAGCAGGGCCAGCACCTGACAGGCCGCCCGTCTGCCGGATGGTGTGCATGCGGTCCCGGCGGCCGGTCAGGATCTTGTGGCCGTACGCCTGGTGCCCGACGTCCCACACAAACTGCGCGCGCGCCGCGCGTCAGGCAAGCGCGCCGGCGCGCGCGCGGCAGGGCCTTGCGGGCGGCGCGGCGGGTGCCTGCGCAGGCGGCGCTGGCCGCGCCGCGCCGCGCACTCTCACTTCCTTTCCTTCCATCGTGGTATCCTTGCATCGCAAGCCCAAGCGAAAGAAAAAAAAAATCTGGGTAAAGAAGTCTGGACGTGCATGGCCTGGGCTCGGTGTCCTGACCTTTATGCAGGTCTCCCGTTATCTTACCCTGTCAAATCACACCCTATTGGAGTGTGCCCTAGAGCGAGCCCGAGAGAGCCGCGAGGCTGCAGGCTCGCCCGCGGCCCGTTGCTTTGACAAATACATCGCCGTGCCGGGCGCGGCTGGGTCCGCGCCTTGTCGTCCGGCGCATTGAACACGTAGTGGAGCGCCACGGTCAGCTCCACCACGCCCAGCGACGCGCCCAGGTGGCCTGCGCGCAACCCGTGACACGGCGCGTGCGAGCATGGGACGGCAACCAGGACTGCGGTGCTGTCCGCTGACACGGTCCCCAGCGCCAGCGTTTCACACCAGAAGAGCAGCCGGACGCATGAGCGCCTGTGCAGACGCGCCGTCCGGCCGCGCGCCTGCAGCACTGTGTGCTGGCCCGCCATGCGGTCCAAGCCAAATGGCGCTCAGGCGCCATCGCCGCATGCGCTGTTTGTCCCCAGCCGGCGCGCGCGCAGCACGGCCACACACGGCCCGCCCCGGCGCCAGGCGCCGCCGGCGCAGCGCAGCCCGCGCGGGAGCACGGGGCCGCTGTGCCGCGCACCGCCCGTCTTGGAGACCGTGTGAATGATATCGGAGCGCAGCTCCTTGCACAGCTGGCGCAGCTGCGCCAGGTTGAAGTTCTTTATGTGCACCGGGTAGTTCACGGTGTCCTGGCGCGCGCGCACAGCGCCCGCTCAGCGCCGGCAGCGCGCGGCCTGCGCAATCGCCAGAGCTCGTCCCCCTCCTCAAATATACGTGCGCTCTGCCCTCTGCCGCAGGCCCGAAGCACACATCAGCGCGCGTCGCTCAGGCTGAGCGAGTCTAAAAGGGACGACGGCGTCGCCCGCCAGCGTCCTGCCGCAGGCGCGCAGCGCAGCTGGGCGCCGGCACCACAGCAGCAAGCTGTACGTGCCCGCCCGCCCATGGGCTGGGACGGTCCCTGCCGCAACGGCAGAGCGCTGCCCAGGGGTCCGCCCAGCAGGTTCATGCCGGCGTGCCCCCTGGGCTTCCAGACCATCCTGCGCACCCGCTGGCTGCCCACACCCCCTGGCCTGCAGGGCGCAGCACGCAGGGCTCCGCCGAGCCCAGAGCAGAACGCCGGCGCCCAGCTCAGCGTGCTCAGCGCCGCTCGGTGCCCGCTTTGCACACTGCCTGGCGCGCAGTCTGCCGCCCGCTCCACAAGGGCGGGAAGCCGGGGCGTCCTCGCCAGCACCGCAGCCTTTCGCAAAGACAGGGAGGCAGCGCAGGCTGCACTTGCGCCGTGCCGAGCCGCTGCCGCACAAAGCGGCAGGCTGGTGCTGTCCACCCAAAGTTGGCTGCGACCCTGCCGCTGGCAGGGCGCCCAGAGCGGCGAGCGCCTGTGTTCGCCGTTGCGCTCAGCACAGCCAGGACGCTGCACACGGCCCTGCCAGGGAGTACGCGCGAACATGCGGCGGGTGGCGCGCCAGCAGCGGCGTGGGCGGGCCGCCGCTGTCCGGCCACAGCTCCAGCTCGTCATGGCTCAGTTTGTCCATGAAGCCTTCGGTGTCGTCGATGCCGGACGGCGAGAACGGCTTCTCGTTGTTTGCATGCACCGCCTGGCGGCCTCGTGCCCGCTTGCAGCCGGCGAGAGGCGTTCGCCTGACGGCAGGCGCTCCTGGAGGGCAGCACTCTGTATTTGCAAGGTGACGTGCGTTCAACGGGCCTTCTGCCCAACATCCTGCATAACACTTTGACATGTTTGGCGCTGGCTGCGCAGGCTGCAGGCAACCGGAAGGCGTACCTGGCGCAGCCGAAAAGCCGGCACCTGCAGGCGCCTGCATACGCGCACACTACTGGTTTTGCAACGAAACTTTGCGATGTTTGAGCCTGCTGCACGCGACAGAAGACGACATACTGCTCAGCGATACGCACCCGCCGCGACAGGAGCCCATGCTCTGCACAGGCAGGCGCGGCACTGAAGGCTGTCTGCATGGTCTGCACTGGCGCCTAGTGCAGCATGTGGTACGCAAGCAACGAACTTCTCGTTAGCAACAAAGCCTCATGCTATGCAGATGCATCTGTATCTGATTGCCTTGCCTCGATACACTCTACAAAAAAGATAGAAAGGGTGTCAGATCTGGCTCAACCCTAGCTAGGCCAGAGAGCCACTTTTTCTTTGCGCGTGCCCCTGCCACAGACCGGACTGGAGGGACGAGCCTGAACTCTGCTGCGCCCAGCCATAGCCCCGCAAGTGCCGCAGTGCCGCTAGCGTGAGGGCTCCAGGGGTGCGTGCTCCGCCTCCTGCGGTGTGCGCGTGCTCTGCGGGGTTCTCACGCTGGCGTCTCGCTCATGGAGGCAAGCCTGGGCGAAGGGCGCGTGGCTGCCAGCCCCACCGCTTTCCCGCCGGTTGCTCATGGCGCGCTGTGGCGTGCGCGCAGGCCGGCGCGCTTCAGCGGCGAGCAGCTCGGGCGCAGCTCTCGCGCAAGGGCTGGTTCTGCGACGATGTGGGGAGCGCTGAGGGAGTGCTGACGTGTCCAATACAGTTGTGTGTTGCCAACCGCCTTGCCAGATGACGCAGGTGAGTTCCCTCCTTGTGGCTTGGCATGCCTAGCGCTTATGTCTGGTTTCCAGCACATAGCAACAGCCGGCCAAGGCGCCTGACGCTGCTCCGTGTGTGGTGTAGTGCGGCGAGGACCAGGCGCGAGGCGCATGGCTGCGGCCGCGCGCCCTCGTGCTGTCGCTGCTCCGGCTGGGCCGCGGGCTGCGCGGCGGCGTCTCCGCCACGCACGCGCCTGGCGCGCGCACGCCAGCAGCAGAAGCAACGGAGGCGAGCGTGCAGGCGCTGCCGCCACAGGCCGCGGCCCCGCACAAGCGCGCGCCCGCGCCGGAGCCGCAGCAGCGGCAGTTTGATGACGATGACACGGCCGGCGAGGATGCGGAAGCGACTGTGCAGGCCGTGCCGCCACAGGCGGCGGCCCCGCGCAAACGCGCGCTCGCGCTGGAGCCGCAGCAACGGCAATTTGATGATGATACGGCCGGCGAGGATGCGGAGCCGGGCGCGCCGCGGCGGCCGCAGCGCCGCGCCGGCGGCGAGTTTGAGCGCGCCCCGCTCCCGGCTGGCGGCCGGGCGCGTGCGCGCGCGTCGCGCGCCGTCTACGAGCGCGACACGAGCTTCTATGCGGCCATGGCGCCGCCGCTCAGGTTTAGCGCGGCGGCGACCGAGCCGGCCGCAGCGTGTGGGGTCATTGCTGAGCGTTCGGCGCCCCACGCCCCCGCTGCGCCTGCACTCGTGCTGGGCGAGCGGCGGCGCAGCAGCGGCGACCAGCGCCGGAGCAGCGGCGAGCACCGCTGCTCGGCCGGCGCGCGCAGCAGCGGCGGCCGGCGGCGCAGCAGCGGCGGGTCGCGGCGGTCGAGCCGCGAGGCGCGCGGCCGCAGGAGCAGCGCCGAGCGGCGCGCAAGCGTCGACGTAGCAGAGCTGCTGGACAGGTCTGAGTTTTGGAATGCCGGCAGGTAGCAGCAGGCCTGTGGGCCCGAACCCTCCGCGACGGCAGACCCTTAAATTGTTGCGCTGGGGAGCGCGGGTGGGCTGCCGCGCGAGTGCAGCAGGCTCGCAGCGGCAGGCGAACGCGAGAAGAGGGCGCGCTGCTGCTGGCAAAGACATTGTTATGATAATTCTTGACACGTGCACGTGCATCATTTTTTGGGACTGGTTCTTGTAGCACCGGGAGGCGTAGGCGCTGTTCGCCCCAAGGAGTGCGGCGCTGCTTAGGGGGACTGGCGCTAGTAGGCAGCTAGCTCGCCTGTGCCTCCTTGCCTTCTCACTGCGCAGATTGCAGTGTGCGAAGAGGATTCATTCCCTTCGCATTCTTTCGCTGCCGACGTGCTGCTGATGCAGACTGTCAGCAAAATTTTTGGGGGCCCACAGATTCTTTTCTCCGGGTCTATGCACAGGGCCCCTGTATGCTGTGTGATGCTTCGGAGATGCAGGCAGTGCCGCAGGTCGGGGTTGCCGCAGAGGGCGTGCGGCTCCTTTCAACGTGTCGCGCAACAAAATGAGGTTGTTGACTGACAGGCGCGAGCAGGCGCTTTGCAAGATACAGTGCAGCATGAGGTACATGCAGGGCGCCCGCTTGGCAAGCCCTGGTCGGAGTGGAAGGGATGATAGAATCTTCATATTTCGGTTTGAGCGTAATCTTTCAAAGAGGGTGGTGCAGACGGCGCGCGTGTGCGCATGCACCAGGCTTTGCATTCTTTGAGGAGAAAGTATTACGCACGGTCTGTGCAGGTCGGCTAGTGCGCGTATGGGCCCTTGTTTGCCCTTGTTTGCCCGTCGGGCACTTTGTATACTGGCAGGGTGAAGTCAGGTTGGTGCACGTTCCTGGTGTAGCACTGCACATTCCTGGCGTAGCACTGCACGTTCCGGGCGTTGCACTGCCAATATTCTCGGCCCCTTGTGACGGCACCTTGAGACGCACGCCTATCTACCATTTGTCAAGAGTGCGTTTGCGGTGAGTGCATGCATGTGCCTGTAATAGTCCGCCGTAGCATACACCACGCCGTACACCACATTATGACCTTGTCTTCCAGCCCCCCGTCCGCTGGTGATGCGCGTATGCGACAGTTGCATTGCACCTTGCGTACTCCCAAGTGCGTGGTCATGTGTTGTATCACATGTCGCATTGCATATTCTACTCACAGCACGCACACTTACTGCCTGCACCACATTCTATGCAGTCATTCCTAGACAGCCGTTCTTGACGTGTACCATTATTTCTAGAGTACAAACCCATTCTTGGAGCATACAGCCATTCCTGAGGTGAACAGATGAGTCAGTGTAAGGCACTGCATGTGCACAACCCACACAGCAAGAAAGTCCCTTTGTTTTGGCCAAGCAATGCACGCGCTGCTCTGCGGCCAGGCTTCCACACGCCTGCTGCAAGCTCTGCGAACCTGTGCAGTGCAATTTAGCAAGTTTCCCAAAGCGAAGCGCACTCCTGGGCTGTCTGCGTTGCAGGCATATGCCTGACACTCCGTCAGGCATGTCCGCAGGCCATGGAGCACCGTGTTCAACACAGCAGCCCAGCCGTGCCACACTGTCCACGCGCTAGTGCTGCCTGTCGCCCCGTTCACGTGCTGATGCTGTTTGTCACGGCAAAGGCCTTGGCAAAGCGCTCGGCGTCCACCACGCCCTGCAGGTTCTTTGCGTTTGCGACGGCAAAGTCCTCCAGCCCCGCATCCAGGCTCTCCATGGTCTCCCGCACAAAGTCGGGCAGCGTGATGCCGATGCTGCGCCCGTGCGCGCCCATGTAGTCGTGCAGCTCGGTCTGCACGGCTGGCGGCTCCAGCTCGATAATCTTAACAGCCGTGTCCTTGAGCTGGAAGCGCAAGGACTGCGTGTAGCTGTGCACGGCCGCCTGCGCCCCGAGCGCTGCTTCAAAGCTGCGGCTCTTGATACACGCACAGCAGCCGGCCACAGCACGGCGCGCGTCCAGTCGCTTGCGAGGCTGTCGCACTTGCATACAGCATATGTGTCAAGTGGCTGTTGCACTTGCATAAAGCATACTCAACAAGTGGCTCAGCAGGCTCCCCGAAAACCGCTGCCCCTGCGGGTGCCATGCCTTGGTCGCGCAGTAGGCTGGGCAGCGCGTCAGCGGCACGAACGCCAGGCCGGAGGACACGTTCACGATGCAGGCCTTGGGCTGGCTCTTCAGGTGCGGCAGCCACGCAGCGCACATCATAAAAAGGCCACGAATATTTATGTCGATCTGCACGGCGCGCTCGGCCGCTCAGCTATGTGAAGACGCCAGGCGGCCGAGCTGGAGGACAGAGGTCACAGGTAAAGCGTGAGTGCAGTTTGTGTGGTAAGTGTGTGGTAAGCGGCCCACGAGCGGCGCACACAATACGACATACACAAAGAAGAGCTTGCATAGCGTGCACACCTCCTTGTCTGCGAAGTGCAGGTCCACGGGCTCCTCCGCCGCAAAGTCATGCATCTGCTGCATGACCGCATTATTGACAACACAGTCGACGGAGTGCTTTGCGACCAGCTCGTCGCGGCACTTTGTGATGCTATTGGGGTCTGCCACGTCCAGCAGCACCCACTCCATGCCCTTGTTCTCCGCGCACACTTTCTCCAGCACTTCCTGCCTGCGGCCGGCAATCACGACCTTCGTGCCGCGCTCGTGCAGCGCCTCGGCAAGGCCGCGGCCGATGCCAGTCCCGCCGCCAGTGATAAGCGCGGTGTGCGGCTTGAAAGTCATCGTGCAAGCGCAGCTGTGTGCAGGCGTGCGAGGCGGCGGAGGTGACAGCAGGCAGCAAGCCGGATGCAATGTTATCTCGGGCAATCCTCCGTGGTGTGCGCTCAACCGCGAAAAGGCAGGACATGAGTCAGGGCGTCCCGTCACGAGAGTTGGTAACACCCACCACCAACTAGGGTTGTGGAATTACAGTAAATTACAGTCAAGTTACGGTAGTTTCTATTTAAGCTACATGTAAAGGCTGAAACAGCTGAATATACGGTTAAATGTAATTTACTGAGTAATTTACCGCAGCACCTGGGGGTCCTGCGCTGGATTGCACTTCAGAGTTCAACAGCAACGGTTGCTGGTGCTCAGGTGCTGAACAGCGGGCAAGGCGCTGCAGAAATCTGCCCGTACACTGCCATATAGCAATCTACCACCGGCATCAGCCTTCCCATTGAGCCTGCCCCACCGCCGCGTGCACGCTCCCGGCGATGAGCTGCTTGTCCGGCAATGGCCAGCGACGACCCAGGACCTCGCGGCGCGGATAGCAGCTTTGGTAGCGTCAGCAAGTGCGCAGCCCGTGCACAGTTCCGCCTCAAACGCCCTCACCCAGTTTCCTCAGTGCCATGGTGCACGCATAGCCACAGAAGTAGCTCTGCCGCCCAGGCGCTGGGCACCAGCGCTGAGCCACGGTGCTTGTCTTGGTGCACTGCACTTCCGCAGCGCAGAGGCGACTGTTGAGCTGTCTGCGCGCTGCAAGCAAGCACTCGTACTTGCAGCGAGCTGCCTCTCGGGCGCGTGTGTGAGTATGGGGTGCCCCTCCTGCCGGATGCAGACTGGGAACCGATGCAGACTGAGAACACAAACAGCGCCGAGTTGCTGGGGAGATCGCGTTCTGCAAGCGCTGCCGCTGCCTGCCCACCGTCACACACGAGTCCTGCTCGTCAAGGGATCTTGCCAACAGTGTGTTGCAGCGGATGTCCTGCAATAGCAGAGCGCGGACAGATTTTGACTCTTACTTGTTCCGCGCAGCTTCCTGCGCGGCCGCTCGCTCCCGGGCACCGTGCGCGTGACGCGCACCGGCGCCGAGCGCGCGGCATCGGGGCTGCCAGGGTCTGCGGCGCTGCCAGGGCTGGGGCCAGGGTCGTCGGCGCTGCAGCCGGGGCGCGGTGCTGGCGGGCCGCACGCGGAGGGCCAGGAACAGGGCGCGGGCAGCGGCGGGGGTTCTGCAGGGCGGGGGGCCAGCGGCGGCGCTGCCGCGGCCAACAGCGCCAGCGGCCCGAGCGAGCGGGTGTGTCGTGCTGCACCTCTCGCAGGCGGCCTGCTCCTGGCGGGCACATGGCGTGTGTATGGCATGGTGCAGCTCTACATCCTGACGGCGTCACCTGCTGTGACCACAAGCTCTTTTGTGCATGCAATTTTTGCATGCTATTATGTGTAGAAAGATTGCTCGGCACCGCACCTGCACATGATGTGGGCCTGGGCACGCGTGCCACGCCTCTGTTTGCCTGGAGCGAGGCGGGCACCTTGCGGCGCCCGCAGGCGGCCGGCAGCGACGGGGGAGCCGCGGGCGCAAACCTGGCGCCCCGCGGGACCGGCGCCGGCGAGGGCGCGCAGAGGGGTCGGGCCGCGGGCGACCCCGGCGAGCCGCCCGCGCGGGGGCGCCCGGCGGCCAGCCCGCGTGCGGATGCCCGGCCAGAGACGAGCAGCCTGCGCAGCATGTCGGACACGCGCAAGGCCAAGTTCCGGAAGCTACTGGACGAGCAGGTGCCGCCCGCCGCCCGCCCCTGACCCTAACCCTACCCTACCTCGCCCGCCGCTCCGGCGCCGCGCCCACGCCAGCAAGGGCGGGGACGGGCGCGCGCCCGGGCGCCGCGGCGTTGGCAGCAGCGCGGCGGCCGGCGGCCCTATGGGGTCGAGCGCAGGGCGTGAGGACCCTGGCAACGCTGCGCGGCAGGTGGTGGATCTAGAGGCGCTGCGAGAGCTGGCCTGGAGCGGCATCCCGGCCGAGCTGCGGCCGCAGTGCTGGCAGCTGCTGCTGGGCTACCTGCCGCCCAACCGCGAGCGCCGGTCTGCGCGCGCCCTGCCCACGCTCGGAACCGAAAGATGCGCAAGCTGGTGACTGCTGATGTGGTATTTATGCACCGTTAGCCTGCTCCCGCTGAAGGGAGCAGGGGCGGCATACAAGGTGGTCGCACATGTAAACCATCCGCGGGTCATAGCGTATGTGCCAGTGGGGGGTCTGCGCAGCGGCACAGAGGAGCAGTGCACGTGCGGCGAGAGCTTATCAGAGGCAGCACAAGGGTTGAACACGCAGGCCGGCACCGCTAATGATGAGCTCTGGCGGGTCAGGGCGGCGATCCTGGAGCGCAAGCGGCGCGAGTACCGCGACATGGTGCCCGACTACTACGACATCGCCGACCGCTCCGCCGACGAGCTGGGCGCGCTGCGCCAGGTGCATGGGGTTAGGGTTTTGGGGTTGGGGAGGAGGGAGGCTTTGGGCTCATGCGCAGACCTGTGCTGCCGAGCGTCCTGTCTCTGTCATGGCCATGTGGCCGGCTTCTCAAGCGCCCGGAAAGTTGCTCCTGCAGCAGCGCCGTGCCTCAGTGCCTGTCTGGGCCGTCCCAGCATGACCTGCGCCCAGTGCGCCGCGCGCTCTGCCGCGCGGGCTCCACCCCGACCTGCACCCTGCTGCGCTCATACGGTGTGCTATCCGCGGGCAGTTCCGCTGGCCGCGCCGCGTGCGGCGCCCGCACACCTGCCCGTTACGGTGCTGAGCCCCGTACGGCGCTGTCCGGGGGCAGGTCGCGGTGGACGTGCCGCGCACGGCGCCCGACGTGCCCTTCTTCGCGCAGCCCGCGATCCAGAAGAGCCTGGAGCGCATCCTGTACCTGTGGGGCATCCGGTGCGCTGCGCCGAGCGGGCGTCGGCCGCCGGTCGCGCTACCCACCTGGCAGCTTCCTTGACCACATTGTGGTCCTTGGGAACTGATCGGAATTGTCATTTGTCACTTGTCACTTTTCACTTATCACACGGCATGTCCTTCTTTCCAGATCCCAGGAACTTCACGCACTACCGAGGAGAAACCACTGGAGCAAAGCGACCACCTGGAGGTTGCCGTCCTGGTTCATGTGTTGCCCCCTTTCACGCCCCTCCCCCCTCCAAGTGGCGGGGCACGGTGACCAGATCCAAAAGCGCGTCAGGCACGTCCGCAGGAGCGTGCCGGTGCATCAGACGTGCGTTGCTTTGCAGCGCTGTGTGCCGACACGGTCACAGAGGGTCATCGCGAGCACCAGGCTGCGCCGGCGTGCTCTGCGGCCTGCGCCCGTCATGGCGCGGGCGCGGCGCAACGCTCCGCCGCATCACGCCCGCCGCGCGCGCGCAGGCACCCCGCAAGCGGCTACGTGCAGGGCATCAACGACCTGGTCACGCCCTTCCTGGCCGTGTTCCTGGGCGAGCACTTTGCGGCGGGCGGCCCCGCACTCGCCGGCGGCATGGACGCCTGGGACGTTGCCACGCTCAGCGACGCGGTGCGCCCTGCCTTGCGTCTGCACATTGCTGTCTGGTCGGCGAGGCAACGCTGGACTCTGTTTGCGTCAGGCAGGGCATCATTGCTGGGCCTGTCATCAATAGCGCTCGGGCCAGCTTGCGCCCGCGCGCAGTGAAGGGGTCTGAGGAGGTTTACAAGCGAGCACAGCAGTCGCCGGCCGCGCTTCGCTTCACCTGCTCGCAAAAGATGAAAGGCTTACATGCACAGTCGCCTCTCGCACGCACGCGCATGCGACCATGCTGATCGTGCGCGCTGGCAGGGAGCGGGGGGCAGATGCGCCCCCGCCGCTGCGCACCATGCCACCGGCTCAGCAGCGAGACAGGGTCACCCTACCCTACCCTATACCCATACAGCTCGGGAGCGAGGGGCGCCCGCGCGCGCGCAGGCGGTGATCGCGGCCGAGGCCGGCTTGTACTGGTGCCTGTCTCAGCAGCGAGACAGGTTTACCCTACCCTACCCTATCCCTTACGGCTCAGGGGCGAGGGGGCCCGCAGGCGCGCAGGCGGTGAGCGCGGCCGAGGCCGACTCGTACTGGTGCAGCGGAACTGGTTGACCCTACCCTACCCTATGCCCTTACGGCTCAGGAGCGAGCGGCCCCGCGCGCGCGCAGGCGGTGAGCGCGGCGGAGGCCGACTCGTACTGGTGCCTGTGCAAGCTGCTGGACGGCATCCAGGACCACTACACGCACGCGCAGCCCGGCATCCAGCGCACCGTCTTCCGGCTCAAGGAGCTGGTCAGGCGCGGCGCGGGCGGCGCCTCGCTGCGTATGCGCCGAGGTGCCATGGGATGAGTGACTATGCTGGGGGGCAGCCGAGGAAGGCAGCAGAACGCGCATGTACACATGTGCGTCCACGCCGCGTTTGGCCAAACGTATGCCATGCGCGCCGCACAAGTTGTGTGCACCGCGTGGCGGACCGGCTGCGAGGCCGGCCGCTCCAGGTCGCCCGCCTGCTTATGCCGGCGCCCTGCGGGCCGCCCCCAGGTGACGCCGCGCGCCCCCCGGCAGGCGCATTGAGGAGCCCGTGGCGCAGCACATGGAGGCGGAGGGGCTGGACTTCCTGCAGTTCACCTTCCGGTGCGCGCGCCTGCACAATGATATCTACTGTAGGTGTAGGGTCGCAATAACGCCCTGTGAGTGATGCGCTTCATTGCTCGGTATCCTTACGCCGGCGCTGCGCGTGGCCCGACGCGCCCGTCCGCGCGCCGGCGCCCGGCGCAGCGGGCAGCTGTAAGCCCAGAGTGTTGCTCAGTCCGGCGCGGAAACGCGTGCGCGCGGCGGCGCTGGTCTGCTTCTCCCACCGGCATGCGCGCGCATGAGCAGCGCGCCGCGGACTGGCCGCGCAGGCGGGCTGACTGCCTGCCGCTGCCGCGCGGAGCGCCCTGACCCTGCCCCGCCCCGCGGCCGCGCAGGTGGGTCAACTGCCTGCTGCTGCGCGAGGTGCCGTTCGCGCTGGCGGTGCGGCTGTGGGACACGTACGTGGCCGAGGGCGGCCGCATGAAGGACTTTCTGACCTACGTGCTGGCCGCCTTCCTGCTGTGCTGGGCGCCGCAGCTGCGCGCGATGGACTTCCAGGCGCGCGCCCCGCCGCCAGCCTGCCGCCGGCGCCCGCGCGGCAGCGTGCCGGCTTGCCGCAACATGCGCTGGGCCGGACGCGCATGGCCTTGCTCTGTGCAGCGTGCGCCGGCGTACGCGCTTTGCTGTCTCATAACAGTGCTGCATTCCGCTGAGCGTGAGAGGGCAGCGTCTCGACCCCGAGCGGAGCGGCGCTCCGTGCAGCGCCGGCTCGGCCGCATCGCGGGGCCGGCGGAGCGGGGCAGACGGTGTCAACGGTAGAGCAGGGGTCTGGGGCGCGGTCTGGCCGCGCGGGCGTCTGAGCGGGCGGGCGCGCGCGCAGGACATGGTCCTCTTCCTGCAGCGGCTGCCGACGGGCGGCTGGGGCGAGAAGGAGGTGGAGACCGTGCTCAGCCGCGCGTACATGTGGCGCACGTCCTTCGCGCAGGCGCAGTCGCACCTGGCGTAGTCCTGACCCCAACCCTTCTGAACACGCGCACGGCGCTCGCTTGCGCCCTGAGACCCTGCGCAGAAGCTGTGCCGTGACCTGGCGCATGCGCGCATGCGGCGCTCAGCTCTTGCAGGCCGGCCACCGGCTGGCCGGCCATGCGCTCAGCTGCTTGCCGCGGCGCGCGTCCTGCAGCCGGCGGCGCGCACTCCTGCTCGCCGCGCGCCTGTCTGGCCCGGGCTGCCCGGCGCGCGGTGTGGCGAGGATGCAGCACCTGGCTGCATGATAGGGTAGGGTGATACGCGCTGCCCGGCGTGTGGCAGGGAGAGGATGCAGCAGCTCGCTGCAGGGCGATGCGTATGCTGTGCTGGCTGGCAGCAGCGGACTGCTGCGGCCCTGTAAGCGCATCCTCTGTTCGAGGCACAGGGTGAGGCCGGGGTGAGGCGTGCCGCTCTGCTTCAAATGCCATTACACCCTCAACACGACACAGCGCAGGCTGGCCACCACTGACCAGCCGTGGCTGCGGTGCGCAGCGCGCGACACACGCTGCAGCCGCAACACTGGCTGTGCTGTGTCTTATCAGACATTTGTGTGTTACAGCACTTTCATACTAGTCCTCTGGGTACACAGGACAGCGCGTACCTGACAGCGCGAGCTGGCAAGGGCCGCGGGCCGTGCTGTGGCGACAGCGCAGCTGTCGACCATCGCTAGCAGGGGTGCTGCTTGCGCCTGAACCCCGCACCATCAGTGCATGCAGTGGGATACGAGCCAACCTAAAGCAGTGCATTTTTCAGCGCACCTCTGCCTGTAAACAGGCCCTAGAAAGAGCTGTGCTACCTGCAGACCCAGCTGGCAACCCATTGGTACCAGCCTCCAGGTTGCCATGGAGCCCCAAGTCCTCGGGCACTGGCCCCTCCTGCCTGACCGAGCTGACTGTACATCACAGCAATGTTGTGCAAGTTTGCACTTCTACCTAAACAAATGTCCTGGCAATGCTGCGCGAAGACGCCAAACCCCTCGGTAACCCATATGAGCTGCCTCCCTGTGCGCGGAAGCTTGCGGACCATACTTCCAACCACGCTCGACAGCCCGGCGTGGCAAGACGCCAGTATACAAACCCAGACCAGCCTTGCGCGCGCTGCTGCCTGCGCACATGGCGCGGCGCTCCGCAACAGGAGGGCGTTGCATGCTGGGACACAGTACCCCTCTGGCAACCACCGTCAGGCGCACATGCCTCGGGCGACCAGGCAAGCGCGGCACCTCTGGCGGCGGGCGCGTGAGCGGCCACGCTCTCTCAGAGAACCCTCTCTTTACCCTGCACTGCCGACAGTTCCGCGCTAAGCCCGCAGGAGGCGCGCCCGGGGGGCGCGCTGCCTCAACGGCCTGTGTCGGCCCGCAAAGTCTGCCATGCGCCGCCCCACTCTCCCACTGCCTGGTCCCGAACTTGGAGCACGGGCAGAACCACTGCAGGCGCCGCACGGGCTAGGACAGGCCCGGCCCCAGCGCCGGGCGCGCGCGCAGCACCAGCATCACGACCGCCTCGATCAGGCCTGGCCAGGCCTCGAGCGCCCAGGCGTCGCTGCGCGCGCGCGCCAAGCCCGCCGCGCGCAGCGCCCGCTCCCGCTCCCGCTCGTCCTCTGCCGGCTCCGCCGGCTCCGCCGGGGCGGCCCCCGGCCCGCGCCCGCCCTCGCCAGCAAGCGCGGGCGCCCGCTGCAGCTCCTGGCCAGGCGCGCCGGCGGCCGCGCTGGCGCCGGGGCCGGCCGTTCGAGCGCGCTTGCCACTGGCAGTGATCAGCGCCGCGGCCGTACGCAGGTGGCCCTGCGCGCCGGGCAAGCGCCTGAGTGTGGCCTCGCCTCCCATTATCCACAAACTTGCTGCGGACAGCCGCGGCTGAACAGGCGATGTCGGGGCGGCGCCTCGCGAGCGCGGCGCCGGGCGCGGGCGCCGGGCGCGAGCGCCGCGCCGCAGGCCAACGCATGCACCGCCACGCACAGGCGCGGCTGCGACGCAAGGAGGCCGGGGGGTGAAGCATGCTGGGCGCGCGTTCATGCGCGTAGCCATGCTCTGGTGCTCGAGCGCTGACGTTGGCGGTCATGTCATCCATGCCGGTGCCTGTCTGGAAAGGTCAGTGCAGAATGTCACAGGATACGCCTGGTGGTGCGTGCTAGGGATAGGGTTGCAACCCTGCCCATGCATGCACCCCGGCCCAGGCTCGCGGCGCGGGCTGGCCGCGCCTGCAGCTGGGCATGCTGGCTGGGCAGGAGCCCCAGCGCGGCGCACGGCATGCTGGGGTCGGCCCCTGCCCGCAGCAGCTGCTCCACCACCTCCCTGCGCGTCAGCAGGGCCGCGCTTGCTTGCACAGGGTCAGGGTAGGACCCTAAACCCAAACCGCACGCTCCGGCTCGGTTGGACAGGCTCGTGCCACATGCACGTACGCCTGCAGCCGCACGCCCGCCGCGCGGCCGGCGGCGGGCCCTGCGCACGCGACAGCGCGCAAGGGCCGCACGTGGCGCCGGCGTTGGCGGCCCAGTGCAGCGGCGCCGCGCCCGCGCGGCAGCGCGCGCCCGCCGCCGCGCCGGCGCGCAGCAGCGCGGCCGCGGCCGCGCCGGAGCGGCACACGTGCAGCGGCGAGGCGCCCTGGGCGTCGTGCGCCGCGTGGTCGAAGCCGCACGCCATCAGCAGCTCCGCGGTTGCCGCGACGTCCTCGCCGCCTGCCGGGCCGGGCAGCGCACGGCCGCTCGGCGCGGACCCGCAGGAGCCTGGGCGGCAGGCGGCAAGCCTGCATCGCCCTCCGTCTGCCCTCCCAAGAGCGACCCCCTCGCGCACCAGCAAGGCCGGCAGCCGAATATCGCAGCAGTGCGGTGATCCAGAACCGGGAAAGCTCTGACTTGCAGGCCGCGCGCAAGGCGAGCTTGCGTCTGCAGGCACGTCCCGCCAGCGCGAGGCATGGCCAGGAGAAAGGAGGACAAGGCTGCCCGGGGGGCGCACGGTGCAGCGAAGCCGCGGCGGCGTGCAGCGGCGTGCGGCCCGCGGCGTCCGCGGAGAGCTCGCGCAGGCCGCGCAGCCGGGGCCCGGGCAGCCGCCGGCCCGCCTCCGCCGCGGCGGGCGCGGCGCTCCGGAGCTCGGCCGCGCCCGTCGAGGCGCCGCGGCCCGCCCGCCGGCGCTCGCCTGCAGCGGCCGCCCCGACGGCCGGCGCCCAGGCGCGCACGGCGCCGCGGAGCAGCTCGCGCAGTGCGGCGACCTGCCCGGCCTCCGCGGCCGCGTGCAGCGGCGTCTGGCCGGCCGCGTTGCGCGCCAGCGGGTCGGCGCCCGCCTCAAGCAGCGCGCCTGGGCGCGCGGGCGGGCGGGCGTCAGGCAGCAGGCGTGGGGGCGGCGCCAGGAGCGGCTCATGCAAGGCTGCACCATCATCGGCAGCACAGGCTTGCGGCTGCTCCCTGCCGCACAGGCGCCGGGTCGACACATTTTAAAAAGAGCCCAGAAACAACGCGAGGACGACCTGTCCGCTCTGGAGGCCGGCAGCACGCAGCACCATGCTCGGAACCGCGCTCGGCCACGCATGGACACCATTGCAGGCCCGTGCTGCACAGAGGCCGCTGCGCATATATGCTGCGCTTTCGCAGCGAGCCTGGCCGGGCTTGCCCAGTTCTGGGCATGAGCCGAGTCCGCAACCCCGGAGGCGGAAGGGCCGGGTCGCGTCTGCGCACTGAGGTCATGCGCCCCGAATTTGTGGGCGGTGGCGGCGCGCTTTGCGGCATCGATGTAGTGCAGGGCGATGCTGTGCGGCAACGCCTGCAGGTCGTCGCCGTGCGGGTACGTCTGCAGGTCGATGCCGGCGCGGCAGACCAGGTGCAGAGGCCGGTCGCCGGCCTCATCCCGCGCGTCGGCGTCCGCGCCGCAAGCCAGCAGCAAGCGCAGCGCGCCCGATCCCCCGTCTGCGCCGGCGCGGGGCGCCCCGGTCGGCAAGGGCGGCGCGCACAGAGGCCCCGCGCGACCCATGCAGGCGCCGCGCCGGCAGCGGCGAGCGGGCAGCGCACGCCTCGCTGCGTGCCTATGGGCGCGCCGCAAGGCAGACAGGCATCTTTCTCCCGCGCGCACGCGGCAAGTTACCGGCTGCACCAGGTCACCCTCTTCCGGCAGCGTTATGCGGGCGCACGAAGGCTCACGGGCGGCCGCGCGGCGACCGCCAGCAGCACGCGCGAGAGCTCGGCGCGCGTCGCCCGCGGCGGCGCGCGCGCGCACGCGCGCGCCGCCAGCATGCTCGCGAGCGCGACACGGTTCTCCGCGAAGGCCGCGTAGTGCAGCGGCGTGTCGCCGGTGCGGTCGCGCGCGGCCGCGTCGGCGCCCGCCGCGAGCAGCGCCGCGGCCGTCGCCGCGCCGCGCATGCTCAGCTCGCTCAGCGCGGCGCCCAGCTCGGCGCCGCGCGCGAGCGCCTCATGCAGCGGCGTGCGGCCGCGCACGGGCTCCACGGCGTCCACGTCCGCCTGGCCGGCGGTCGCGCTGTCGGTTGCGGCGGCGCGCGCGGCCGGACTCTGACTTTGCGGAGCGCTGCGGGTGGGGCGCGCCGCGCGCGAGCGCCCTGCGCAGCGGCGCGCGGCCCCGCAGGCGCTCCGCCGATTGCGCTGTGCTGGGGCCCGGGCTCGGCGGCTCCGGGGAGCAGAGCTTGGTGCGGCATGGCGGTGCTGCGCACCAGGGTGCGCCCGGCATGCCGGAGGTGCATGCAGGGCGCTCGCAGGGTGCGCCCCCCGGGTCACGATGCGTGAGTGGTGGCGGGCGCCGGGCAGGGACCTCATCAGCGGCGCGCGGCAGATGTGAGAGAGCTGTCAAGGCTGACGTTGAGGCCAGGGGTTTGGCACAGGCGGCGCCAGTCCAGCCGCGGTCAGGCCGCGGACCTGGCAGCGGCAGAGCGCCATCACCGCGGCCACGCTGTGCGCGCGCGCGGCCAGGTGCAGCGCGGTCGCGCCCAGGGTGTTGCCCCGGTTGACCCGGGCGGCCGCCTGCCGGCCCGAGCGACCGCGCGCGTCAGCGCCTCCTGCCCGCCGCCGCTGAAGCACTGCCTGTGGCGGGCGACGCCAGCCCCCTCTATTCTCGAGCGGCTCGCCCTGTGCGCCAGGGGCTGTAGCAAGGTCGCTGTGACGCGGAGAGCCAGCGCACTCTCCCCGAGCTGTTGGCGCGCTGCGGCCGACCCTTGACACTTTGTGCCCCCGCGGGCGGAGGCGCACCTGCGTGGAGAGCAGCAGCGCAACGAGCGGCGCGTGCGGGGCGTCCGCCGCCAGGTGCAGGGGCGTGCACCCTGCCGTGTCCGCGCTCGCCACTGCGCAGGGGTTGGCGCCCGCGGCGAGCACCGCCGCAAACGCCACCGCCAGGCAGACGCGGTCCGGGGCGGCGCCCGAGGCGCGCCTGGCGCCCCGGCGCACGCTCTGGCAGTGGGCGCGAGCAGCAGCAGAGCCTGTGCTCGCCCCGGTCTGCGATGTACCGCCTTGGCTGGAACACCCCCTCACCTCTGGGCAGCGCATATGCCGCTGGCGAGGCGAGCACCAGCACCCCCATGTTCGCCAGGCGATAAGCATCCAGGCACAGCTTGAGAAGCAGGACAGGCGCAGCAGCGCACCAGATCTGCAGCTCGGCGGCCACCAAGCACGTCACGGCGGTCTGCCCGTCCCGGCTCCGAGCCGCGGCGCTGGCGCCTGCGGCCAGCAGCCCGCGCACTGCCGCCGTGGCTTCGGCCGGGAACTTGAAGGCGTGCAGGCACGCCCACACCAGCGGCGGATAGCCGCTGCCCTCACACTTCGCAAAAAGGCCCATTCCCATTGCGGCGTCACGGGCTTGGCCGCCCGGCTCCGCGCTCGCACAGCGGGTGCACGTCCGCGGCGCCCCTGCAAGAGCGTGGCTTGGTGACGCGTCGCGCTGTCACGCAGGAGCATAGGCTGTACCAGGGGCCAGGCAGTGACGCAGTGCAAAGACGCGCGGCTACCTCGCTGGCTGCTCGACAACCGGGTCGAGGCAGCTCTTCGTCCGTGTCAGTAAAAAGAGGCTGCGCCGCGCGACCAGGGTGCCCCTGCAAGAAGACGGCATGGTCACTGGTGCCGATTCAGGTCAGTGTGCGGGAGCGTCGTACAACGCACGTGTACGCGGGGTTGGAAACGTACAATAAGTGCACAAAGTACCGAGGCACTAGGGCCCTGGGCTTGCTGCGACAAGGCGATGCAAGTGGGCTGACCGGGCGGAAGCGGTGAGAGCCCTGCCTGAGTCGGCTTGGCGCGCTGGCCAGGAGTGATACGTGTTTCGCTGCACACGCGCTCCCTCCTCGTTCCAATGCCGCACCTGCATCTGGTGAGACTTAACACACTGGTATGGTGGGCCAAGTGGTGCACAGGCGGCGCAATGGCACAGCCCCCTGACTTGCACCTGATGCAGGCGCGGCAGGCCCACCAGCGTTTGAATAGCTGAGTTACATTTGCGATAGGTTGTGGCACGTGCGCGATGTCCCCCCCCCAACATCTACCTTAGGTGCCGGGGGTGAGTGCGCACCGCTGAGCCTGCTATGACCCATGTGGCACAGGATGTACGATGTAAAAAGAGCCTGCATGCATGCATGCGCTTGCCCAGGTTTGTTACATGAGCACACTCCAGAACACAAGTGCACCGCAGCCAGTGGGCAAACAGCAGACCTTTTCAGGTAAGGCGCAAGACAGGTAGACGGCCAGATTACCAGTCTTACAGCATGCAAGCCGCCGCTGGCTATTCTCGGAAGACAAAGTCCTCGTCATAAGTCCCTGCACTACATGCCTTCAGAGATGTGCCTGGGCCCCAGAGACTCTGCAAGGAAATAAAATGCAAGTGCGTCAAGCACCTTTGCACTCAGCGTGAGCTATGCCGCATGCAAGGCAAAGCTAAAACCACCCTGATATGCGCTTGGAGCCGCATGCCTACGGCCGCCCAGGCAGGTCGATCAAACAGCAGTCCTGTCTGCAACATCGGTGAGGATGCATGCATGCTCAACTCGCCCAAAAGATAAAATTGGATGAACTCAAGCGCTCCACCCTCGAAAAGCGGGAGGTGCGCCGATGGAGCGTCACGGTGTCCGTGGCGCCTGCTGCTGGTTGTGCTGGCGCCGCTGAGGGCAGGCAGGGACGTGCGTGCCCCGCGCCGCACCGGCGCCGCCCCGACGGGCGCGCCGAGCGGGCGCGCTCAGTGCGTGCGCCAGCTGCTGGCGGCGCTGGCGGGCGTGCCATCGCTGCCGCGCTCGCTGGCGCGCCCCTGCAGCCGCTGCGCGACCGCCTGCCCGCGCGCGCAGCAGGCCCGCCGTCACCGGCCTGTGCTCCTGGGCGGCAGCGCTCGGCGAAGCACGCACCTCTTCAAGTCAGGCCAGAGGACGAATGGCGCCTCAAGCACACGCGCGCATGCATGCAGGGCCCGCAAGGCGCGCGCAGCCCAGGCGCCAGCGGCCACGCCGCGCGGCGCGCGGCCGGCGCGCGCGCACGCAGGCGCGCGCACCGCAATGACCTCGGCGGGCAGGCAGCCGCCGCCGCCGCGCTCGGGCGCGGCGAGCGCGTCGAAGGCGGCCACCAGGTCGCCGGCCGGCGCGCGCGGCGCCAGCAGCGGGTAGCCGCGCGCGTCGGCGCAGGGCGTGAAGCGCAGCACGCCTGCAGCGCCCCTGACATGCAACTGACGCGCTGCGTGCATGGGCAGGTCAGCTCGTCTCTGCTCGCATGCGCCCAGACCCTGCCGCGGCGCAGAGCTCGCGGCGGCACCAGGCGCGGGCCATGCCTTCCAGGCACGGCGTGCCAAGCGTAGCATGCCCTGTCACCATAAGCCGTGTATGACAGGGTTAGGGTAGGGTAGGGTCGCGGCGGCGTGGGTCGCGTTGGGTGCTGCCCGTGCGCGCGCCCGGCCGGTCGTCGGCCGGCGCGAAGAAGTGCAGCTTGGCGGCGGCGTCCGCGACGGACTCCACGCGCGCGAGCGCGAGCGCCTCGCCGGCCAGGCAGAAGGTCGGCGCCGCGCCGCCGCCCGCGCCCGCGCCGGCCGCCAGCACCACGAAGCGGCCCTTGCGCACCTGCTGCCAGCCCGCACCCTGAGCCATGGCGCCATGCACGGCGGCCCACCTTCGCACGATGTGGACACACACGGCGCAGCTTCTGCTGCCGCGTGAGGCGGGCGGCAGGGCCAGATCTTTTTCAGAGCGATGCGCACGTGATGAAGGTTAGGGTGCCACACAACAGGTGATGAAGGTTGCAAGCAGGCAAGCATGTGGCGGTGAGCGGTGCATGCGCCGGCACGTCAACCGATGTTTGCACTGAGCACCCGTTGTTCTGGGGGGGGCGGCGGTGGCAGGACGTGCACTTCAAGGGGTAGGACTAGCCCTAGTGGTACCCTTGAGGTTAGCCCTGACCCCAGCGGCCAGCTCAGGGGGAGCACCTGGGAGGGGCTGACGGCCCTGAAGGAGCAGGGCGAGAAGTAGTACGGGCTGCGCGCGGTGCCCGGCGCGGGCTCGAGCGCGCCCGGCGGCGTGGCGGGCGGCGGGGTCGCCACGCGCAGGTGCATCGCGCGCAGCGCGCGCGCCGCCCAGCGCTGCGCCTGCGCGCCGGGGGCTCTGCTCAGTGCGCTGAGATCGCGCGAGCGGGAACGCGTGCAGCGCAGGCGCCCCCCTGTGCATCCCTTTGGCTCGCGTGCAGCATGCATCTGCGCGCCAGAGGGCAACAGCATTGCTGGCGATCTGTCAAGTGCAGACTGAGGGAGCTCCTAATCCAGGGCGATATTCCGTGCACGGCCTAAAACTCGTAGTCTGGGCGGCCGAGGCGCGCGCGCCTCCTGCGCGACGCGCCGCTCGGCCGCGCCCGCCGCGGCGGCCACCATGGGCAGCAGCGCGCGGCGGCGCGCCCCGCGCGCCGCCGCCCGCA
>JAABUV010002071.1_pt1 | contig 27960 bp, 25 predicted proteins | sample 5559971 | NCBI WGS metagenome assembly JAABUV01 (sample SAMN10711881, study PRJNA513362) | rock metagenome | isolation source: Antarctica rocks | place: Antarctica: Victoria Land, Knobhead nord | collected 2015-12-19
CCGGGCGGGGAAAGGTGGTGGCAGCTGAAAGATCGAGCCGCCAACACCCTCAATATCCCCCAATGCATTTGCTGAGTCAAACCTTCACCTTTTCCCATGATTTCTGGACCGTTGAAGTCGCCTCGGTCGGCTCGACAATTCGTGTCATAGAAAGTATCGGGCTCGAGCGCGTTTAGGGGGCGTTCGAGTGGGGTGACGGATTGACCGGGGGTGGGGTGACGGATCGACGTGCCAAGCGAATCGCCGCCGAGGGGGGTTGAAAGCGTCACCTCAGCGATGACGGTCGGAAATACGAGATAGAGATCAATATCAGATTGAGTCAGAATGTTGAAATCAAGTATTCAAATTGAGTCAAAAGATTGATATCAAGTACTTGAATTGAGTCAAAAGATTAATATTGAAACTCAACTTGATGATCAGTTTATTTATGCATCATTATATTAAATTGCATTTCATCTTTTTCTTACTCAGATCTGACTCAAACATCTCATTTAAATCTGATTCAAATGTGATTCAGATGTGTTTTAATTTTCTGTGCATCATCACATTAAAATGCATTTAATCTTATTTCATTTTGTTCTTCAGACATTTTACTTAGATTTAACTCAAATGTGACTCAAATTTATTCTAGTTTTATCTGTGCATCATCATGTTAAAATGCATCTCATTTCATCTTATTTAAATTTAACTCAGATGTGACTCAGATTTATTTCAGTTTCATCTGTACATCATCATATTAAAATGCATTTACATCAATTCTTGTTTTATTTCAATCTTCATCTTCAATTTTTTTCTTGTTTCATCTTGTTTCTTCTCATCATTTTGCAAAAACTCAGTCTTGAAGAAAAAAGCTACTGTCATGATGTCAGATCATCAATTTGATTTAAAACATAAATCTTTAATATTTTAAATAATTTCAATTCATTGAATCTGTTTTGCAGTTCAATGAATCAAGTTATTAATTTAATCATCATCATTTTAATTTAGTTTCAGCAATTCTGTTTTGATCATTTTAATCATGTGCATGAACTTTTGCAATCTTAAGTTAATAAAACTACTGTCTAATCTTGATTCTGCTTAATTCATGTATATAAAAGTTGAGTTTTTATTCTTTTCTTTTGCTTTTTGTCTTTCATTTTGTACATTATTTGATGTATTGTCTTGTATTTAGATTCTATCAAAGTAATAATAATATCAATCTTCTATATTAATAGTATTTCTAGTTTAACTCAGTTTCTGACAGTTTGAAACAAATTGACTTGTGAAGCATTATAATTGTTATGAGTTTGTATAAAGCAAATCATATGAGTGTATTTTAACTAAAAGTTCAAAGCTGAAGAAGAAAAAAGATGCAACACATCATGAGTTTTACTTACAAAGACATGCTAAATCGCTAGCATGTTAACATCAGCTTTATACTAGTTTATGATAGTTTGACATGATTTATGTTAGACTAACTCAAAGTGCACAATCACAACATTATTTTCTTTCTTCATTTAATAATGTTCTCATTGTTGCAGTTTGATTAATCTTTCTTAAGTTAATTTCTATCTTGACTTGTTTAAATATTGTTCATGAAAGTCATTTATAATCTTTAAGCATTCTTCAAATTCACTTTCATCAACGTTGTATCAATGTAAATTAACGTTGTATTCTTTTCAATTGACATGATATTGTAATCATTTATCTCATTTGTAATGTCTGAAGTTCAGTATATTTTTCATCTTTCATTCATCTTCATCATCGATCACTATAAAGTCAGATGATTCATTTCATTATTCATTCAAAGAGTTCTTTGAATCTAGTTGCAATAAATTTGATGCAAACTTCAAATGTATCTTCATAATTAATGATAGTTTCAGTCAATAAGCATGTTCAATCTCAATCAGAATTTTAAAGAGTTCTAGCATTTTATCATTTAGCTTCTTTAATGATCATAAGATTGTTATGTTTCTAGAATTCAGAAACATCATATCATTTATCTTGTAAATCATTTTCTTTAAATGCTTGTCAATCTGTTTCTTCATTGTAACTCTGACTTTTGTTAAAACTTGCTTGATTAATGTTAATGATTATTTCATATGTTTGAATATATTTTTTGCTTTATCTGCTTCAATTTTAGCTCAAGTGATTTTATATTCAATTGAGTTTGAATTAAAGCTCATATGAGAGTGAAAGCTCTTATTTAGAAAGAATGTTGACTGTTCAATTAATGCTGAAATAGCATTGTTATTGACAAATTCAGTCATAAATAATCAAATAAATCAATCATCTTGCATATATGAGCAATAACTTCATAGATATCATTTCACATTCTGATTCGCTCTTTCTGTTTAATCATCTGTCTGTAAATGATAGTTTGTGAATAGTTTCATCTTGATGTTGAGTTTCAGACATAAAGACTTTCAGACAATCAATATAAATTATAAATCATGATCAAACATTATTGATCTTGATAGTTCATGAGTTCTGAAGACTTATGTCAACAATAGCTTAACTATTTATTCTGCGAAGATTTCTTTGTCATTTGATCAACACAATATATAATGTTGTTTCTTAGACAATTGATCTATGACTGTCAGAATCACGTTGTTTTCATCACTTTTTAATAAATCAATAATGAAGTTTAATGATATGTTCTATCATTGCTGCTCAAGTATGAGCAATGACTTCAATAATTCATTGATTCAATCTCTTGATGCTTTTGATCTACGATAAACGTAACAGTTTCAAATGTAATGCTTGATCATCATTCTCATCTTCAATCAGCAATATGATTATCTCAACAAGTTTAATGTTCAATTCATGTCAGAGTAATCATTGATTGAAAAATCATGTGCTTTTCTTATTAATTGAATGATTATTGGCTGAGAAATTCATAGTTTATCATCTTTTCAGAGTACTTCATCAAGTACTCTGCAATTGTTTAAATCAATATCTTGATAAGTTTTTCTGTTCTGTTTCATGATTATTCAAATATTAAAGCACAGTTGATTCATTCAATTTTCAACTATAATTTGATTCTGAATAGAAATCATTTCTTTAATTAAATTTTGATTAACTTTTGATTTAAGTTTTGAATCTGAGTCAGATTTTGAGTCAGATTTTGAGTCAGATCTGAGCAAGATTTAAGTCAGATCTTAATCAGCTTTCTGATCATCTTCTTGATCAGCTTTTATTAACTGCAGTTCAAATCTGTCTTTTGACAATAGCATTTGATGCTGATATAACTTTCAATCATTGTTTGCTTCAACTGACTTAACATCTAACATTTTGATCAGCACATTGACTTTCAGATTCTGTTTTCTTGACTGATATATGATCTTGAAGTTATATTCAAATAACTTCTCAACTTATTTAGCTTGTTGTCAAGTCAGTTCTTTAATAATCATGAAGTACTTTAGATTCAGATGATCAATGAAGATCTTGATCAAAATATCTGTACATTTTAATTCAGAGCATCAATGTTTCAAGCAATGAATAATGATCAACAGTTTTTTGTCATAGATTTCATAGTTGCATTCTGCAAAAATCATGTTTTTGCTATAAAAGATCATTGAATGTAGAATGTTTTCATCATCATATTGAGACAATACTTCATCGTTCACATAGTTCAAGAAGTTTGTTTTCAAAATAGTTTCTCTGATTGAGTTAAAATGCTTCAGAACTAAGACTGTCATCATCTGTTACTTTAATTCTTCAAAGATCATCTGACAGATTTTTGTTCATTTAAAGAAATGATTTTTTCAAATCAGCTTTATCATAAATTGAATAATCTTTGAGAAGTTCTTTATAAATCATTAATAGAAATTGCAGAAGTCAATGAAGATTTGCACATGAATCAACGATTGAAGCACTTTTCAGCTTTGAATCACATCTACTTTTCAAGAATTCATTTGCAGATCATTAATGAATATTAGTAGTTTAAGAAATGAGATTTTCTGAATCTTGAATTTGCACTTGTCAATGTTTATCTGCAAGTTGACTTTACAAAGCTTGTTTAGCACTTCTTTTACATATGTTCTATGTTCTTTCAAGATCTTACTATAAATGAGAATATCATTCAAGTATGTTTGACAGAACTTGTGCAGACAGTCAAACAATACATCATTAATATAATGTTGAAAGAACGCGAATTCATTGATTAATTCAAAAATAAACTGATCACGTTGAGTTAAGTACTTGAGTTCAAGTCAAGTACTTGATTCATTAAGACTCAATTTAAGTCAAAATTCTTGACTCAAGTATTTGAGTTAAGTTAAGATGTTCAACTCAAGTATTTAAGTTGAGTCAGAGAGTTGAAATCGAGTATTGATTTGAAATTCTCGACTCGACTCATCAAGACATGAAGATTGATAGATAGATATTTTATTATGACTTTCTATTATGACTTTCTATCATAGCTTTTCTTCATGACTTTTCTTCATGACTTTTCTTCATGACTTTTCTTCATGACTTTTCTTCATGACTTTTCTTCATGACTTTTCTTCATGACTTTTCTTCATGACTTTCTATCAAACAATCATCATAGTTCTTTGTCATGACTTTCTATCAAAGCTCTTTATCAAATGATCTTCATGTTTCTCTTTATGTTTCTCTTCATGTTTCTCTTTATGTTTTTCTTCATGTTTTTCTTCATGTTTTTCTTCATGTTTCTTTTTATGACTTTCTATCAAAAAGATAATGCAAAGACGAAAAATTGAAAAAATTTCTATATTTAACTTTCTGTTGAGATCGTGCCTAGAATCTAATCACACTGCAGCGAGATAGTGCGTAGTTGAATAGAATGTTTGATCAATAGAGATAGCTCTAACTAGAAAACTAAGAATACAGAAGAAAGAAGACAGTTTTGAGCTGTATCTATAGTAGATCGAACAAAGAAACGAAGTAGTTGATTTGCTAAAGCTCGAATAAATGAAATGTTTCAGCATATTTCGATTTGAAACATCGCTGTTTCTTGTTCACATATCGAAATCTCTAAAGTCTATTGACTAAACTCTATTCAATGTTGACACGCTTCGTAACACTTTCTTGACATCATATTCGATTTCTTAGAGAGTTGAGTTAAGAACTTAAATCAAGTATTAATTTAAAATTGATATCAGATTGAGTCAGAATGTTGAAATTGAGTATTTGAATTAAGTCAAAAGATTGATATTAAGTACTCAAGTTAAGTCAGAAGATTAATATTAAAACTTGACTTGATGATCAGTTTATTCAAAAAGCATTACTTTATACTTGAAAACATTGAAGAAAGTAATAAAAGTAGTTAAATTCTCACTTTCTGAATTCATGTGCAGTTTATTGAACACAATGATGATGTTAAGTTAAGTCAGATACTTACTGTCTTGAATTTAAGCTAGTACTTTGTTTATCAAGAGTATTGAATAATGATTTCTTTTGATCAGAGCATTCAGTTTTCAATAATTTATGCAAAAGCAAAAACTATCATCTTTCTTTTTAATAAATAGTATTGATGAAGTGAAGAAAGCTTTGCTAAGTGTAATAAACTTCTTCTTTAAGTACTTTTCTAGATACTTCTTGATCTTCTGCAACTTGTAACTCAACATGAAATACAATCAACTTCTAGAAAGTTAACTTTCTTCTTCTAATTTAATCTTATGATTGTATGATTGATGCAAAAGCAACTGCGTTATCTTTTCTTTATCAAAAACATTCAGAAAGTCATGATAAATTATTGAAAGCTTCTTCTTCAGTTCATTTAATGACATGATAAAGATTATTTCATTTAGTTTCGCGAAATCTTCAACTGAGCTAAGCACTTTGTTGATTTCACTAATGATCAAAAAAAAGATCTTGATCTTCTTATTCTTGACTAAAGTTTGATATACAATGACTTCAATCATAACAATATTAATGAATTCTTCTTTCTTAGTAAACTGAATGAGTCAAAGATGATCGAGATCAACTTAAGTGCTTTGCTTTCATCTGAATACAGATTCAATGAATTGAACAGATTCAATGAATTGATTCACTGATTTCTGATTCGTGAATCTCTTCAAGATGATCATTGATGTAACAATTGAATTCAAGTTCTTTTATTTCATTTTGCAGATTTCGCTTGACTCAGATCTGTGAAATGTTGATTGATTGCTTGCTTTTGAAACAGCAGATTTTAATGTTTGAATTTTCAATGATAATATTAATCAATCATTGCAGAATTTATCAAAATTTGATTTTTTTCAATCAGAAATTTTCAATAATTAACTTGTGTTGATCTAAATGAGTTATTAATAAAAACATCATTTCATTCTTATGTTCTTGAATCATGATTGATGTATACAAAGCATGTTATATTAAAAATTTATTAATCACATGATATTGATCTTATTACTCATTTAACATACTCATCTAGACAGAATGAGTTTAAAGAAATTCATTTATCTGATGATTAATGACAATTGAAAGATAAAACAACACTAAAAAATTGAATAAAATCAACAACAAAACTGTTTGAATTGCTAAACTACTTATTGCTCATTAAGTATGCAAAGTTCACTTAATTACAAGAATCATGATAAAGAATCTTCGTGAATTGCTCAAGAATCAAATCGATTAATAAATTCAATGATAAAGAATTTTTGTTGTTTGCTAGAAAATCAATCAAATCAATAAACAAAATCTCATCTTCTTTGTTGAAAATTAAACATCATTTTATACGTTTTTCTTCTTCAAATCATTAAGCATCATCATTCATTCAACTTTCTTTCAAACAAATCTCATCATATTTAGTCATTTATTTACTGAAAAGTATTTTAAAGAATTTTGAAATTGTTTCTCTCAAATTTCTGATGTTGATTCATTGAAATCACGAACGAAATCATTAAGTACTGCATCATTCATTCATGAAGATGATGAATCATTCACTGAAACAATAATATCTTTTGTTTTCTATGAAATCTGAAAGACTTGAAGTTTAGTTTTTAACAAAGAAACAAATTAACTCTACAAGTTGAATAAATGACAAAAGAATGAAATCAAAGAATTAAAAGCTAAACTTCAAGCTAAAGAAAATACTTTTTCTGATTTCATCTACTTTAAGCGTTCTAAATCTCAAAAAATATCTGATTCTTCATTGTTTACTGATGAAAAGAATTCTACTTGAAACATTTGATACAACAAGATTCAAAATAAACTAGAAATCAATGTTGATTTCTTTTTGTTGAAATCATGCCTAGCATCTAATCACACTGCAGCGAGATAGTGCGTAGCTGAATAGAATGTTTGATCAATAGAGATAGCTATAACTAGAATATTAAGAATACAGAAGAAATCAAAGAGAGTTTCGAGCTGTATCTATAGTAGAGCAAAACAAAGAGAGCGAAGCAGATTTGCTTGAGTATTGAAAGCGCTAGAATAGAGTGTTGAGACTAAAGATTCAACATGAGTCAAAACTTCTAGAGCTTGTTGACTAGAAAACTCTATTCAATCTCGACACACTCGTAACATTTTTTGAATGAATGAGTCAAATTGAGCTATATACATTCTAGATTATTCAATGATGCAGCTGAGATCATTCAAGCTAAACATGAACATGACTATGTCAACTTTTACAAAACAATCAATGATCTTTTAAAAAAGTTAGCTCAGTTGTTCAATGATTTAAATAAGAAAGTCAACTTTTATAGAAAATACTACAACTTAATTCAAGAATTCAAGAAATTTAATGAATTTTATACTCAGTTTTAACGTTTATTTTTCTATCTAAAATATTACGAAAAGCAACTAATTGCTGATCTGAAAGATAAAATACATTCTCATCTTTGATTTATTTGAGTAGATCAACTAGTTCAATCTGATTCTCTAAAAGAAATTTGTTTCTATCTGATTCATTTGAATAATGATCAGCGAGTTATTTGAAAGATCAAGAATAAGATTAAATGCATTAATAATTTTTCTAAAACTATCTTTCATAAAGTGACTGTTATCATTCAATCAGTTGATCACTTAAAGTCTGATCATCTAAAGTTGTATGACGTGATTTTAACTAGCATTAAAGAAGCAAACATTTTAGTTAAAAGCTGTTTTATATATTATAAATCAAAACATAGCTTTAAAAAGTGTCTTAATTAATTTACTAAAATTCATGCAGTGAACAATGAATATGATTGCTTTAATTTCAATTCGAATTTCGATTTAAAAAACTAGTCATCTCTTCAAAAGTTATCAAAAAGATAAAGATTATATCTTTGTGCAAACTAAATGAAATTCTATTGAAAGAAAATTACTTTGAAAAGTCGTTTCTAATTGATGCTCATCTCATCTCTCAGAATCAATCTTTCAATCTTCGTCTTTTAATAAACAGTGATTCAGTCATTTACATGATCATACATTCTAATCTTGTCAATAAAGTATGCAAGAAACTGAAAATTTAATTTATATTATTAACAAAAGAAAAGTTAATAAAAGATTATGATGAGAAGATATTTAAAAAAATCATCACTTATAAAATTTTATTCAATCTCATCATCAAAAGTCATAAGAAATTGACTGTATCAATGTTGATAGCTGATATTGATCATCATGAAGTCATATTGAGTAAGCTCTGAATGAATAAAAACGAAATATTACTGAATATGCAAAATGACGTCATTGTTTTTTTGAATTAATTGAATACTTCTATTTCGATTTTTTCAATTTCTTTCAATTCAAAGCACTCAAGTTGATTGCAATCATTTTTGCTCTTTTCAATTATTCAGACTAAGACTTTTATGATGCTCAAATAATTTATTTCAATCACTGCTCAGAAAGAGTCATTCTCGATTTGAAGCATAAATGCAACTTCATTCAAAACATTGTTAAATCATTCAAAGAAGAATCAGACTAAAGTCTTTGCTCTATTTATGATAAACATTAATAAAGAAATCATATACAACACTCAGTATGATTTGAATGCTTTAAATGTCTCTTTAATCAATGAAATGACTCAGAATTTAAAAGATATTAAAGCAAAGCTGTTATTGAAATATTATGAGTTTTTAGATGTTTTTGATCAAGCTCAATCAAATAAACTACTCTTTCATTGCTTCTATAATCATAAAATTGAACTCATCAGTGATTTAATGCTTTTTCACTGTCAAGTTTATTAAATGTCTTTTATCAAACTTCTGAAAGTAAAGAAGTACTTAAATAAGAATCTGTTAAAGAAATTCATCACTTCTAGTTAAGCTCTTTATTTCTTTCTCATTTTATTCACTCTCAAAGCAAATGAAGATCTTCGATTCTGCATGAACTATTGAAAGCTAAATGTCATTTTCAAAAGAAATAAATATTCTTTATTGCTGATAAACAAGATCATTGATAAAATAGTGAGTTGCAAGCATCTGACTAGATTGAACATCATATCAACGTTCAATAAACTACGAATGCATCTTGATAGCAAGAATTACATCACTTTTATCACTGCTTTAGAAGCATATAAATACAAGATGTTATCATTCAAACTGATCAATGAATCAATCTTCTTTCAGCAATATATGAATGATGTGCTATGAAACTTTCTGAATGACTTTTGTCAAGTCTATCTAGATGACATTCTCATCTATAGCAAAATAAGAAAGAAACATAAAAATCACGTCAAACTAGTATTGAGTTGACTACATGAAGCTGAACTGCAGATGAATATTTAAAAGTACAAATTCAATGTAAAAGAGACTGTCTTTTTAAAAGTCATTGTATCAAAACTAAATCTTCGTATGAATCTCAGCAAAGTGACAGTCATAGTCAGCTGAATCACTTCAATCAATCTAAAAGAAATTCAAAGCTTTGTAAGATTTATTAACTTTTATTGTTGTTTCATTAAGAACTTCTTGAAGCTAGTTAAATCATTCATTCAGCTGACTAGAAAGAACACATCTTTTGTTTGAAACAAGATCTGTGTTCAAGTCTTTGACAATTTAAAGAAACAAGTCAGCTCAGTTTCAGTACTTTGTCACTTCAATCTCAAATGATAAGCTATTCTGAAAATCAATGCTTTGAACTATGTAAAAGATGAAATACTATCTCAGTACAATGATGAGAAAGTTTTTCATTTGATGATCTTCTACAGCAAAAGTATGATCTTTGCTGAAATCAATTATCACATCTATGACAAGAAATTGCTAGTCATTATTCAATGTTTCAAACATTGATGACTTAAGCTGAAGTGCATTGAACTACTCATTCAGATGTTCATCAATCATCAGACTTTGAAAATCTTCATGAAAAACAAACAGTTGAGTTGATGACAAGTCAACTATCTGAACATTCTATCAAAGTTCAACTTTCAAATCATTTTTAGATCAGATAAAATAAACATTAAAGTCAATGCTTTAATCAAAATGTCTTTAACAAACATTTCTGAATCAGCTTAAAGACTTAAAGATCATTTTCAGACTATTCTGACTTCTGATAAAGTTGATGTTCTATTTATTGAATCAGAAGCAAATCTCTATTAATGAGTATAAATGATCAATTAAACAGATGAGTTCTGCAATGAATATAAATAAGCTATGAATGAAAACAAGCTCAAATTTCATATTACTAAACTGAAGAACTGAAAAATTATTGACAACATTTTATTTAGAAAAGATCTACTGTGAGTTTTTGAGAATATGCACACGAAATTACTACAAGAAGTGCATGATCAATCTTTAATCTCTCACTTCAAAAATAAATGAATCATTGATCTAGTTCAACGTTTCTACTATTGATCAGATCATTAAGTTACTATTCAATGATATATTTGAAACTATCATGCTTATCAGCGAAGCAAAGTCTCTAAAGATAGCATCAATAAACTTCATCATTCTCTTTTGATTTCACAGAAACGCTGAAAAGATATAACTATGAATTTCATCACTGAACTATCTCTGTCAGAAGACTATAACATCATTTGCATAATTATATGTTGTTTCATCAAAAAACATCACTATATTTTCTATCATTGAGAAGATGATGACATTTCAGTTGAAGAAATGATTTGAATCATGCTATGAAATGTTTATTGACTGCATGATCTATTTAATTCTATTGTTTTGAACAAAGACTTTTAATTCATATTAACTATGTGAAAAAGTCTTTGCAAGTAACTGAGAATCACAGTTAATTTATTTACAGTTTATCATTCTGAAATCAATGATCAATTGAAACAAGTCAATCAAGACATTGAACGCAAACTTAGAATTTACTGCAATTACATGCAGAACAACTGAGTTAAATGAATATCTATGATGAAATTCAGCAATAATTTCAATATCTTTTTAATCACTTCAATAATCTTCTTTTACTTCAATAAAGAATTTCATCTTCAAATGAGTTTCAATTCAGATACAACTGACTATAAAACAACTCATGAACGACTTGAAGCTAAAAAAGCAGATAATATTATTATTTGAATAAAAGAACTACTGAGCTTCGATCATCAACAATTGAAAAAGATGAAGCTGATCATCAAAGTTCAGATCAATAAACATAAATGAAACATCACATATGAAGTAAATGACTGAGTTTGACTATCTTCTAGAAATGTCAAGACAACGAGACTTTGCAAAGATTTGAAAGATAAACAGCTAAATCTTTATCAAATTACTGTCAAAGTGAGTATTTTTTATCATCTTCATTTATTAGTCAGCATGAAGCATCTGCATTCAATGTTCAGCTCAAAGTTACTGCAATCATATTCAGAAAACTCTTTATCAGAACAGCATTCAGAATCATTCAGATCAATCATTATCAAAGATGATGAATATTAAGAAATAAACAATATATTGAACTTCAGATGTTATTGAGATCAAATACAGTACAAAGTCAAATGAACAAATTTAAATAAAGATGATGAATGATACTATGTTAATAAAGAGAAATTTAATGACTCAGAGAAAGTTTTGAATGAATTTCATAAGCTATATTCAAACAAATCGCGCTAAATATCGAAATAACTATTAACAAAAGCGAGCAAATGAACTACATTCATGCAAACATAAATTTTCAAAGAGAAAGATAATGTTATAAGCATATCAAGATCAATAAGATTGAACAAGATTAAAGCTTTAATCAATTTGCAATCAACGCTAGCGAGTTTTCTGTGTAATAATTAAAGCTAGTCAACAATCTAGTCGAGATCTGACTCAGATTTGACTCAAATATGACTCAACATTCTTTTTCTTCTTCAACATTCTTTTCTTTCATCAACATCTTGTTCATTTACATCATTTTCTTCTTGCATCACAAACACATTTCTTTCAAGTTTAACACAATCTCTGAACATTATATAAATAGAAGCTTTTGTATCAATCTTCTTCTGTATTCTTAATATTCAGTTATAGCTATTTTTAAAAATCAAGCATTATTAACTCTGATCTTCATTAATTGTATTATTTAAACATGATTCTGACACTTTCAATCAGAAGTTTCATCATACAATCAAATCAACTTTGATTTTAACAGCAATATTGACTGAATATCAAAGTGTTCACATAGCTTTGACATTAAAGATTCATTGATAAAAGTCATGTCAATGACTTCAATATTTATCAGAGCAAAGAATTTGAATATCTTTTCTAAACTATTTAAGATGACATCAACAATGAACGACTTGAAATCAAATGAATCATCAAACATGCTGATGAAACAGAATATGAGTATATCATCTTCAGTCACTACTTTGATGAAAGCAAATCATTTTTCAAATTTGCTGTGATTTCATGCATTTGAGCTGATTCAAGATAATCACATGCTTTATGTTTTAACTTCTTGCATTTGAAGCAAAGTTCTTTTTTAAACAACTTCTCTTTAGCAAAATTAACGTTTAATATTCTGAGTTTCTTTTATGCAGAGATTGAAGCTGAGATTGCAGTAGTGATTGTCATCAAGATGCTAGCAATAAAATGAGTGACTTAAGTTGTTGATGTCTTGAGAACTGATTAAACATTTAATTTCGTCAATTGAACGTTGACTTGCATGCAGATGTTGATGAATTCATTCAAATTCATAGTTCATTTGTTGATCATGACTTACTGAAGATCTGAGCTAATTTTATATTGAAGATCATTTAGTAAAGTTTCATTATTGTATTTTAGTTTCACACTAAGTCTTTGAAATTTCATTCAAAATTCATGAAAGAAGATCTTGTTTTAATACAACTTCAAGAACTGTCATTGAATCATATGATGTTGATTGAAATCATCATACATTTTATTTATGATTGACAGTATCTCTTCTGCTTCAAGAAATGAGTTCATAATCATGTTTCTCATTCTGAGTACTATGTGTTTGATCATTGTTTCACTGACTTGACTTTTCATATATGCAATCTTCATTTCTTCAATAGAAAAATGATTTTTGTTCATCTTCAGCTTGTTTTGCATTCAAGACAATCAATTATTCACATTCTGTCTCAAATCTTCAAACAGAGACAAATCAAATAGCTTAATTGACTTCAAGAATTAATCTTTTGAAATCAAAGTGCTTAATTGACTTAATGTTGCTTCTAAATGATGTATAATCACATTCTTTTTCTTCATTTCTTTCTGTAAACATGTTTAAACAGCATTCAACATTGTTTGTGTAACTTTCAACTTGATGTTAATAACTTTCAATTCAATGTTGATCTTGTTAATGTCATTCAACATTTAAATCATGTCATTGTGAATCTTGATTTCAATGTTATGCTGTTGACATATGTACTTGATAAACGCAACAAGATCATCTGCTTCATGAGTACTTATTTAAGCATTCAGTTCAATGTTGATGCTGATCTTGATCATTTTGTGATCAAAAAGCAACGTGTTTATATTTTCTGCTTTTGTATTCAATGACACATTTGTATCTTCTTCTTCTGATGTTGTTTAATTCTGTGATAAAAGTGATTTTCTTTCAGCATTTCAAAGTTTGTAGCAAGCAATGCTCATTGATTCTAATTCTGTGCTTCTAGTCATTATGTAAATAGTAGACTGATCATTAAGTTGAGTTTTCATATTTACATTCTGACTTGACTTGATTACTCAGATTGAATCTTCTGACTTGACTTGAATACTTGAGTTAAATCTTCTGACTCGACTTAATATTTATCTTGAGTTGAGATTTAATTCAGACTCTTAACTCAACTCATTAAGTAATCGAATATGATATCAAGAGAGTTAAATATAGAAAAATTTTCCGATTTTTTGCTTTTGCATTATCTTTTTGCATTATCTTTTTGATAGAAAGTCATGAAGAGAAACATGAAGACTATTTGATAGAGAGTCATGATGAGAAAACATGAAGACTGTTTGATAGAAAGTCATGAAGAAAAGTCATGAAGAAAAGTCATGAAGAAAAGTCATGAAGAAAAGTCATGAAGAAAAGTCATGAAGAAGAATCATGAAGAAGAGTTATGAAGAAAAGTTATGAAGAAGAACTATGATAAAAAGCTATGATAAAGAGCTATGATAGAAAGTTATGATAGAAAAACATGATAGAAAAACATGGTAGAAAAACATGAATAAATCTGTTGTCAAGTTAAAGTTAAGTTGAGTTGAGAAAGATCAACTCAACTTAATTCTGAGTTTGAGTTAAGATTGAGTTGATTCTTCTCAACTCAAGCTCAACTCAAAATCAAGTTGAGTTGCTTGAACTCAATTTCTAAAAATAGTATACTTACTCATATGTATTGAGTTTTCATGCAAACTGAATTTGAACTCAATTTCTAAAAATAGAATAATTACTTGTATGCATGAGATTTTCATGCAAACTGAGTTTTCACGCACTCTAATTTAGAAAGATTAGCAACAAATAGTATTGAGTTTGACGTGCTAAAATGACATCAATATAAATAGTTTTAATTAGCGTGTGTGAAAATCTCGTTTGCGCTGAAATCTCATGCATACAAGTAATTAATCAATTGACTTTACATTTAAAAGAAAAAAAACTAAAGTTCTTGACAAAAGCGATAAGAATTAACTTGAATTATGCGCGAAAGCAATAGTATCACTAACAGTGTGACAGTGCAAAAATTGTATTTACTATTTATTTGTCTTGCGACAGCGTTGCATTCTGATTGCATAGTAACATGACTATTTACTTCGTCATGTAATTTAAACAAGCTTCAAATGTAAACTTTTCACTCATGAGATGAAAAATCAATCTTATATTCTTTGCTTGAATGATTACACACTTTGCATGAACTGTGCAAAGATTGATATCTGTTAAGTAATCAGTATTTGAATTGCAAAATTAATTGCAAAATTAATTGCAAAATTGATCATGAAACTAATCTTTGTACATTGCAACAAGTCATGCTTCTGTCATTTTCTGCAATGTCTTTATAGCTTTTGATTGAAAGTGAAGATTGACTTCAATCAATTCATAACACACTTCGCGAATCACATGCTGAAACGACAGCTTTGAAATAAGTAAGTCAATTGTTTTTTGATATTAATGAATTTCACGAAGTATCATAGTTTCTTTGCAATATTTTCGCATTTTCTTGAGCTTGATAAAATCACTTTTTATGATGATATTGATAACACAGACTGACTCAATGAGTTGAACATTCTAACATATGATCAGTGTCTTTGAAATTACTTTTGCAATCATTTTTGCAATCTAGTAAGACTCAAAACTTACTCTGATGAACTTTAACTTTTTATCATTAATTCTCAACTTCACTGTTGACTGTTTTTGAAGCATTTTTTTGACAAATTGCTTGTTATGAGATTTTTTACTGAGTAATAATGAAGATGATGATGATGAGAATGATGATGATGAGCTTGACAATGATGATTCTGAGCTGCTTAACAATCGCGATTTATTGTTTAACTCATGATCGAGATTTGATCTTGTAAACTTGAATTTAGAATTTGCTGCAATATTATTTCTACTTTGCAATCAGTTTTGCAATCAATTCAAGAGTAATAAGAAATGAAATATATACATAAATTCATGCAAGTTGAAGAATTCATTTGAATTCAAAATCGATTTCTAAATCTCGTCAGTTGTAAAATCAAAGATGTTGAGTAGCATTTTATCATTAGAATTAAGCTCATTGTTTCTGTATTGCAATCAGTTTTGTGATCTTCTATAAACTCATAAAACTGATACATAACTTACTGAGCTGTTGCAATCATGATTGCAATATGTTGTGATTGTTGTTGTTTGAAGATAAAAGAAAAAGAAAGTTGATGATTATACAACTTAGACTGACAACGAGATTCATCTGTTCATGATGTTGACTACGAATCTTTTGATTCTATTCTGTGTTCAAATAGAAGTCAGAAGAGTCAAGAGATCTTAATTCAACGCAATTCAAACGATGTTAGAATGTTGCGTGAGCAGAAAAGTTGATCATGCAGAGTTTTCACCTACGTGACAACATCTCTTCTAACAGTCACAATCGATCTACGAGAGTGATTGATGACATGTCGATGTCAGTAAGAGATGAAAAGATATCTAGTGAAATAGTCGTTCTCAGTATGAGAGTCGTGACTACAAGTGATCGAAGAATTTGCAACTCGTCGACTGCATCGATATACTGAAACGTCTTCATCACATCGACAGTGTCGTCAAGTAATTGATGAAAAGATATCAGATAGAATAGTCGTTCTCAGTCTGAGAGTCGTGACTACAGTGCTCGAAGAAGTAGTGACTCGTCAATCACGCTGATATACTGAGAGAGCTTGAGCTCATCTTCTTTACTTAACGTCAAGTCATTCATCTATTTACGTGAAAAATTGAGAGCTCAAGAGAACGATCAGAACGCATTCTCTTTCATCGATCAGAGTCAAACATTGAACGATTGCGATCGCACGTCTATACTAACAATTCATTCAACGTCTACGTGACACAAGTCAAATCAAGAGAAGAAAAGAATTACTCAGTACAATTACACTCTATCTTCTCATTGTGTGCATCTCTCTTTCATCACATATTTCTCTGCGCAATGAATGACAATCATTGAGCAAGAGAACGCAGCTCTACGTACGTTACAATCACGAGCATCACGAGTGCAAAGAAAACGTCTTTCATCTTCGAATCGAGAATCAAATCAAAACATCGTTGTATAAAATATCATCAATGAAGAGCAGAACAAAGACGATGCGTCATAAATGAACAACACAGACACTCATTAAGAGTTTACTCAAACGTCACATGCTGAATAGAAGCTATAGATTCATTACTTGATAACACAGTGTCAATCTTATTGTTTCGACTGCGCAAAGCAGTCGTATAAACAACGAGTGATTTTCTTTCTCAGAGAGTTTTGTTCACTCGATATAAATAGCATAGAGTTTCTCATGAGTCGAGTCTAAATTGATGTCACAAGAATGTATGAATTACAGACAGACAGACAGATTATACAACTTAATTAATGTTGAAATGATGACAATCTAAATCTTAAAATCTTAAATCAAGATATCAAAGTTTAAATTTCATATCTCATTATTGCAATTAATCTTCATTATTTCACCTCATTATTTAAATCATTATATCATTGCTTTTACAAGTTAACTATTGTTCTGCATTTGCAATGATGTTTACTCACAAGCGCAAGACTATTGAAGATTATTTCAACAATACACATTCAAAAAAGACTAAAACTCATGTGCAAAATATGACAGATGATGAGAAGAAAATTGAAGATGTGAAAAACAGAGATAGAAATATTCATTTTTACTGAATCAAGCAATTCAAAAAATTGAATGTTTATCTACAAGCATCAAATAATGATCATGAGTTCTTGTTGACTGCGTATGTGAATAGCAAATGAAATTAATGATATTTTTTGCAATCTTTTTTGCAATCAAATATTAATAAATTCATAGAATTGCAAAAGAAAATACAGTGAATCATGTAAGAACACGTCTCGATGTTACAAGTGTCAATCAAGATTTTTCAGTATTAAATGCTTGTTTCAATATAAATGTGAAGAATTCTCAATGAGAGAAACTCTCTGATATTAATGACGTTCAGATGAAAGAATGATATCAGATGAATGACTTACTTCTGAGAGAAAAGCTCAAGATGATGATGAATGAAAAGATGATGAATGACTTAAATGTCATCAAAGAAGCATTGACAGTGAAGATTCTTTGATAGTTTCAAAATTTCTGAAAAGATGTAATACATCGTCTTATTGTGTAAGTTTTTGACAGTTCTTTTTGTAATTTTGTTTACAACATGATTATTATTTCTTTTACTATTTGAATTTTACTCTTGATTTTGCTTCTAATTTTGCTCTTGATTTTATTCTTGATGTTGCAATCAATTTTGCAATCAATTTTGCAATCAATTTTGCAATCAATTTCGCGACTTGTATTTCAATATTTATACTAACATTGTAACATATAAAAAAGCAAAGAGCAATCAGTATTGTTGAGTCTTCTTCAGAAATTATCATATCTCTCGAGATTGCAAATTGATATCAAAGCACTTTCAAGAATCATTCATCACATCTGAGAAAACTTTATGACGTGTAGTATGATCAAGAAGAAAGACGATTAAGAACAAGTCATGCAAGTGAATTGTGCTATCAGATTAAACTGAGAATTGATTGACAAATTTTGACTACAACAAGTATGAATGAACATCAAATATTTCACACAAATTGACATGTAAAATCTGAAAAGTAATATTTAAAATTAAGAAGTTAAGTAATCTTTTTGATTCTTTTAATGTTCATATTTTAGAAATCAAGTGTTTCTAAATCAATGATCTAGCTAGTTTTGCAGTCACAAGCTGATAGATAGAATCATTTATTGCATGCAGCATTACATCATACTTTCATGTAATAATTAAATAACAGAAGTAAACAGAAGAATTAAACATTCTTTTTGTATAATTTTGTGCAATGATTATTTCATACTTCAGTTCATCTCTGTATAATTATTTTCTTGTATTTGTAATAAGGCTTTTAGTCAATCATAATGTTTGAAATCTATTAAAATATGCTAGTTTTTAGAATAATTAACAATTAATTTAAAAGATAAGAATCAATCAGTCACAAGTCAACAGTGACGCACGATTTGCATTGATCTTTAAACTCTAAGCTTAATGATGCTTAAAAGATCAAACTTGTTTTTAATTCTTTTTGCAACTCTCTTAATAATTCTTTTTGCAACTTTTTTTGCAGTCTCTTTTTCATTTAACTTACTTATCATGTTATTTTCTTGAAACAGAACATTGAAATTGCAAGCAAGTATGAACAGTTTATTCAGTTTTATAAATATATCTTCAGAGAATCTTGATAACAGTGAGCATGATAATGCTTAATCTTCTTCTTCTAACATTGCTTCTGTCGTGCTCATTGAACTGCAGTCGTTACACAATGAATAATATGTGTTATACAATTATGAGCAAGAATATCAACATATATTTCTGAATTAATGAAAGCAAACTCAATATGCAATGCAAGTAGAATGAAAAGTATCAGACTATCATCATTCAAAGTGAATTTTACAAACATAAACAGATGAAATATGAAATAACTTTTATCAGACAGCTTTAGTTGAAAGCAAAAGACTCAAACTCATTTGTTGTTTATGTTTACATGTCTATGAGCATTTTAATAATAGAAGCATTGATAACAGCATCATGAAACATTATCTGAATAGCAAAGATTGTGATAGATACACAAACTTAGCAACTAAGATCATGAAAGTTCAAGACATTCATAACTTTGTTAGAGTTAAAGCTTTAATAAGTTGCTTTTTAGCTGCAGATTGCAAAATAGATTGCAAAACAAATTGCAAAAAAGATTGCAAAAGATTAACAAATCACAGAATCATATTTTCATCAAGAATATACTTCAGAAATCTTTGCATTACAACTTCAAAAGACTTTCATTGCTTTAAATATTTCTCATGCAGCTATTGACAATGTTCAATTTCAATGAGCATTTGAAATAATATGATCAAGCATTACTTTGTCACACAGAATCAAACTTACGATCTCTCTGAAGAATTAAGCAACTGTTGTTCAAGTCAACATACTTAAGAATTTATTAACGAATTCTAAAATCTTCATTAGTCTAGATGAATGAAGTAGTTCTAATAAATTATCTTTTCTAGTCATCATGAAATTTTACTACATTGAGTTCTGAAAGTATCAAAAAGTCTTGTTGAGCTTTGAATAAATCAAAGACAAGTATATTGAAAGCAATCTAAGCAGTATTACTGAATGAATATTGCAAGAACTTGATATTCAAGATTGAGTTATGACTGTAATTACAGACAACGTCAGCAATAATGATATTATGATGACTGCATTAAACGAGATTTTGCAAATGTTCTCAGCTACTTCACATTTATCATGTTTAGCACATGTAATTCAGTTAGCTGTTAAACAGTTATTCAAATCGCTGACGTTAAGTTTCAAGAATGAGAATGAGAAAGAGTATTAAATACTTAAAATTAGTCTTTAAAGCATGTTTATACAAGAGAGTCTATCTCAAACACTGTTCAAGATAATTAATAATTTTTATTTATTATATTAGTTTGCTTTGCTATTATTTTTGCAATCGATTTTGCAATCGATTTTGCAATCGCGATCGAAAATACAAAGTACACTCTTATTCATGACATTATAGTAATGTTTAATTAGATTTAAAAGCTTTCTGTTTATATGAACGAAAGTTCTCAAAGAATAGAGAACTTTCACAAGTCTCAACGCAATTTTGAACTTCATCTGAAGATGATATAAAATGTTAAAATTCACTGAAATTTCCTCTGTCTCATGCTTTTGAAAGCACTTCATCTTCAAGTCTTCATCAAGAATTATATTTCTACTCACGAAAATAAAAATACTATTCTTCAAAAGCTATCTTTCAATAATGAAGAATGAACACATGTTTGATATCTTGTAAAACTACTCAAATCATTCGCGATATTTACTGATTTACTTGAATGTAATTGCAAACTCAGCATCAATGCAATTTACATCATTTATGATGTTTTGTTCTTTCATATTGAAGATCACATGACAGCTCTGAAGAGAAAGCAATGTTCTTGAAAGTGTTTGCTTTTGAAAGTCTTAACGCAAGCTTGAATCAAATTATTTGAATATTACGCAGATATCAGTCATGATCGAAAGTTAATGTACAATCTCAAAAATATTATAGATTCTCATCAGAAACTAAATCTATATGAGCAATCTACATGACAAGACAGCGACTATAAACAAAGATACAAACGAAAGTTTATAAATTATTATGCTAAACATTATGCTCTCGACTCAACTACATTGCAAGATCAACTTCAAGAAAAAGTCTTGCAACAATCATCTTTCATTGCAGATATAGTAGTTAGACGAAATTTCAGATGTTACAATTCATCATCACTTGTTTCAACTAATGAAGCAAAATGATATTTGAATCAAAATTAGTTTTTCTTTTCTTTATTTTGTTTATTGCATAATTAATGTTGTCTCATAATTTCTTTGCAATCAATTTTGCAATCAATTTTGCAATTGATTTTGCAATTGATTTCGCAGTCACATAGTTTGAAATATCAAATTCTAATAAGCTTTAAACATTGTTCAAGACATCAATCTCATTAAGTTCTGAAGAAATCATTTCAGAAACTTTGTTCATTTAAGTAGAATGACTCAAGATATTTTAACAATTTTAGCTATCTCAATAAATGTTGAACAAGTTTTCAATTTGAAATGAGACTTATTATTTTATCGTTGCAGCTCTCTTGTTGTCAACATCATATTAAATATCATGATGATTAAGCATGCAGATGCTGTGAAGTTGAAAGCAGAATTTAAGTCTCATGAGCTTATTAAAGAGAAAAGAGCTTTCGATGCACAGAAACAAGAAAAGAACAAAGATTAAATATTTATCATTGATGTTAATGAAGATTTAGAGTATATCAGTGATGCATCATCAAATGATGATGTTGATGATAATGAGCATGATAAGTAATGTTATATTGTTCATTATCAGACATTTAATTAACAATATCAAAGTTGAAAAATGATGATACAATTGATGTTGATCTTTTCATATCATCTTCGTAATTTAGATTCTCAAACTTCAAAGAACTTTCATTATTTACGTTATTTAATACAGCAAGATTTACAACAGCAAGATTTATGACAACTTCACTTTTGAATGCTTGATTTTCAGCGTTTACTCATTTTAATCAAGTTACATCACACTTGACTGAGAGAAACAGATTGAAAAAGAATAATCAATCATTATGAAAGATAATAAATTAAAGAAATTTGATGAAATTCGTTGCAGTCTTTAAATTGAATGAAGAATTTAAGTCATCATCTTTAGCAATGAAAAAAGAACAATGCAAGATGACTTCTTTTTTGAAGTTAAGTTCTGTTTCAACATGTAAACGTAGCTTTAAAATGACTAATTTCAAGAAGAAATCATTATTTAAGAGTAAAGTTAAATTGAATGCATTGTCTGAGCAAAGAAGACAAGAAGACATCAATAGAAAGTTCATGTAAATAGTTTTGCAATTCATTTTGCAATTTACTGTTTTCATGAAATTGCTTGCACATTCTTCAAGCAGTTTAGTTAGAAACAGTGATTGAGATCTAAGTCAACAATAAAGAAGTTGAAGATATTTCTCTACATACATATAGATTTCTTTTCGACATGTAAATAAAGATCATTCATACACACACATTTTAAAGTTTCATAATATCATTCTACTAGTACTTATTTCAAATAAGTAAAATGTTTAGATCTGTTGTTGAATTCAAGTCAACTCGTTGAGTTGATTGAATTGAATCAAGAGTCTGACTTAACTCGATTGAGTTGAATTAATCTCTCTCAACTTAACTCAATTCTGAAACTCAACTTGAGTTGAGTTGAGCAACTCGAACTTGACGACAGGTCTAAACATGAAGATCGTTTGATAGAAAGTCATGAAGAGAAGTCATGAAGAGAAAACATGAAGGCTATTTGATAAAGAGTCATGATAGAAAGTCATAATAGAGAGTCATAATAAAATATCTATCTATTTATCTTCATGTCTTAACGAGTCGAGTCGAAAATTTCAAGTCAATACTCGATTTCAATTCTCTAACTTGACTCGATTACTCAGATCAAATCTTCTGACTCAACTTGAATACTCAAGTCAAGAATTCTGACTTGAATTAAGTCTTGATGAGTCGAGAATTCGACTTGATCTCGATGACTCAATTCAACGCGATCAGTCTAGTGAATAGAAAATTGCTGATCGAGATTCAACTGAAATTTCTGATTTCAGTTCTAGAACAACACGTTCATGTTCTTCTGTTCTTCTGTTCTGACGATGAGCTCAGTAAAGAGTTAGTCTAGAACAACATGTTTGTGTTCTTCTGTTCTGTTCTAGAAATTTCTTGATTTCTAACGAGTCTTCTGAGCTCGATTTTCAAATTTCGATTTCAATTCAAGTTTGAGTGATGTAGCTTGTTTTTATATCGTTTACACGTCGATAGCAAGATTGATGAGCTTTGAACTAATGTTATGAGTCTGCATAGAGCGAATCATATGAGTGTATTCTAACTAGAAGTTCAAAGCTGAAGAAGAAAGAAGATGCAACACGTCGTGAGTTTTATTCACGAAGGCACGCTAGGCCGCTAGCGTGTCAACATCAGCCCTATACTAGTCTATGATAGTCTGACACGATCTATGTTAGGTTAACCCGAAGTGCACGATCGCAACAACAATGACACTCTCAAGAAGTTATTTAAGAATAAGCGTGAGTCTGCTATCACGCTGAATTATCTCTTCGAGCATTGTGCTTTGAACATCGAGTTTTTCGTCACTCTTGCTAATCATATTGAATCACTGTACGGCCTTGATCGAAACGGCAGACATTCAGAGAAGTCAGCAAAGCTTGATATCATGATCATGGCTTAGCGCTTATCGCGGACTGGGTCAATCGCCCTACACAGTGGCCGAACCGTCAAATACGAGGTCACTGATATATTACACCTTGAAGCAACGCGCGTTGCCGATGATGCATTAGTGAAATTCAACAGAAGAGAATGCCGCAGCTTTCAGTATAGCTATACGGGGGCAGACAATTCTGTTCTCGACGACGAAGACAACGAAGACGAGGGTGAAATCACTCAGTTCTTTGCTACGGACGATGTCGAGTAACACTAACCTGTGCCGGCTATCCCCGTGCCTTTCCCATCAACCTCATCCGCTTTGGATCCGGCCCATCTCTAATCTCTGCAGAGTTCACATCTATCGCTGTCAAAGAACGCCTGCTTCGGGTTTTGGCAAGCGTTGCTTGCAAGCATGCATTTTGGATCACTTCAACAACCTCACCTTCATAGAGGCGCAGGTCTGCTCATCGCCCGTTGGTCGCGGTGATCAATGCGTCGATAGAGTCGACTGTTGCACCAGTTCGTGATATATCGAAAATAGCCTTGTCCGGAAGGATCAACTGCACCTTATGATCCGTGAATATCGTCGAGAATATCGTCGAGAATAGTACCGTCGCTGCCTTTGTCTCTCGCCACTCAATCAGTGTCGAGTTCATCGCAGCAGTGATATGCTTTTGAGACTGAATGACTCTGACAGGCTGCCCTGCTTTGCTGGTACGTGGTCTGGTCTCAATGCTGGCGCATCTGCTACAGCAGAGACGTGGGTCTGTTCCCAGATGGGGTTGTGAGGACAAGTCGTCATCATAGAATTCAAGGATGCTTCTTCGAATGCACGTTGGAAGGTTAATCAGCTCCCACAGGCCCCGTGGTAGCACGGATCGTCTCTCACGCTCAGTCGTTCTCTTCTTGACCTGAGCCGATGAGTCGAGCCTATCTCCAAAGCACCATGATTCAACAAACCAAACAAATTCGCCGCAGATTGCCCGACCTCTCGCCGCTCGACCGGCTCGCTGCCACAGAGCGCACATGCTTGGTGACTGCTTCCATTGAACAACGCGTCGGATATCTGGGTTATCGATACCCATTCCCATTGCGTCGGTAGCTACGATAATACGATGCCTCGGGCTTTTCAGAACGTCTTCGACATCAGGCTTTGCGAATTCTGCGGCAATCGATCTCTTGTCGAACTCTGCGAGCTCTGAATGATAGGCTTCAATGGCGTTGAAGGCAGACGTCTTTGAACTGCCCGCTTGGATCAACTTTTTGACCAGCACGTGAACTGCCGCCTCAACCAGTTTTATGGAGTCGATATACACAACAGTCTTCGGGATAGTCCTGCAGCATGCACGACTACCGGATCCCGCTTGTTCTGTCTCTTGACGAGTATGGGCCGATACGATTGAGTGAGCAGTAGCAAGGTCACCGCGCCTGAGTGCCTCTCTGGCCATATTATCACTATTTTCTTCTGCCGTTCGCTCGACAGCTGCCTTGACCGGTTCAATAAGGAAATCAAGGTCACCGAATGTATCTACGGAATGCTGTGTACATCGAATCCCAAGCCTTATGTCCGGTCGATCAATCGAGGTACGTTGAATACGAGTGATAGGATCAAATCCGCAAAGCTCTTGGATTTCGGTCAGTATCACCGAGTCGAGAGTTGCGGAACAGCCCAGCCAAGGCACAGACCTATCGATTAAGTCTCGCAGCAACGCCAAGCGACTGTATGAACCTCTCCAGTGCTGGCCTCACTCGCTGACGACGTGCACTTCATCGATAGCCACTAGGACGAGATGCTGCTGAAAGTCCTGATCTTGCAAAACCTTTTTGAACTTATCCGATAGTGCAATCTCCGCACTCAAGAACACTGGATTTGTCAACATTTACAGAATTGATGAGTTCATCTGGGAACCTCAAGCTCTCGCGAATGCTCTGCGCCTCTCAGCTCCTGCCATGTCAATCCGCCATGCAGCTCGGGCCTGATCTCCCTTGTTTCTAATTCATGTCTTATATCTAACGCCGGTAATTCGTACCTACTTCTTTCTTTCGCTTCAAGCTCGGCTTTTCGCTGAAGGAATGCTAGCGAGTCCTCTTGTGCATCTTGATCGACAGTGTTCGTATGACGCTGCTTTCGATAGATGCGCAATAGAGAAATTCCAAGGGCGGACAACGCGATGCTACCGATTGGTACTGCAATGCCAACCGCCAACTTTACGTCTTTTTGGTGGGATTTGGGTGTAGAATTCGAGGATGAGGCAGGTTTCGAAGTTATGTTCATTGGAGGTGGTGATGTGAGTGGTTCAGAGGTCGAATTGGTGGCAGTCGTTGAACTGATGGCGGTGCGTGAGGCAGATATTGTCAAATTTGTTGTATCTGGTATCGCTGTAACTAAAGGTGTCGGCACTACGTTTTCGCCACCACCTGAGCATGACGAAAATCCTAATAAGTTTACAAAGAGTGATTCAGCCATCTCTTGAAATAGTGCACTATCGGTAGTCGACGGCTTTGTGAGAGAGTATGGTGATGTTAAGGTCACTGGACTGCCTGAAGAGGTGACGCACTGTCCGTTCGAAAGATAGCAGGAAGTAATCGAATATGCCGAGAATACGATATAAGTGCCGGGTGATGAACTACGTCCAGGAATTAGTCAACGAGGACAGAGACGCAAGGACCTTTAGATTGTCCCCTACGCGGCACCCGTGGCGCTTGTGGTACCTAAGGGAGCGAAGGTGAATTGGCCTGCATTACTCTTTAGGGTACTGTAAGTGAAATCTGCTACTATGGAGCATTCACTGCATTGCGGCCGGGAAGTTATAGAGGCTGGTTTGTCAGAGATTATCTTCGAAAAGCTAAAGGGCACTTTCATGAACTTTACCTTCTGTTATGCAGATGCTGAAGCTCGTAAAAAAACAAATGATTAGGGATACTGTCAATAGAGAACGCATTTTAGACAACTGGAAGAAGTGAATGCAAACCAAGAATGAGTTGATGAGTCTTCGCAAGATATAAATAACAGACATCAAGAGTAGTATGAGGGAATCCTTTAAACAGGTGGTGCAAGCTGCGCAAGAGATATACTTTCGCTCTCATCAAAGTGGGGCTCAGCCTGATGTCCTGCATGTGGTTGTAATACATGAAAATCCAATTAGAGAACATGCTGCATTGAGAATGCACCTGCGTCCAATCGGAACAATCATCCTTTAAGAAGTATATGAGCACTCACCAATCATCATCATGGCAAGCGATAAAGCAAAACTTTGAAGGATTCTATGCCGCAAAGATGATTTCACAGCATAGTGGCATTAAAAACAGCTCAATCGCCTTGAAGTATATCAGCCTGCATCAGGCTATTGGTCCGAAGCACTGTGGTGACAAACAATCTATATTTTCTATGGTTGGGCATGCCCGGCACCGATCGGCAGCACTCAGAGCCAAAAGAGGCCCCAAAAGCTGCCCAACGGCGCCAAGAACTCCCTTTATCTAAGCGACTGAGCTATGGAGTGGGTGGGTGGGCAAAAGCGCTGTCTGCCCGAAAATCGACGAGATGAAGGACAGAAACAGGTAGGAATGCCTCCTATATATCCCCTTGCTCCCCGCCACTCTCGGGGTTCGAATTGAGGCCGACGAGGCCGAAATGGGTTGCCACCCGGGTGTGGTCGGGTGAGAACCCCGGGTAGTGTGCTTGGCACACGGCTATGGGCCCCGGCTGCTGGGGTGCTCGGCCAATAGCCCCCAGAAGACAAGAATCTGCCCCGTCTTATCCTAGACTTAACATCATTCTCCTGAAGCATACCACAACCACACATCTTCCTCAGCCAAGTCAAGGAGCAACGTTCTGCCTCCTAGTTTCAGCAAGCTACCAACGGTTTACCGTACCATTATCAACATGGGCTGCGTTTCTGCCACCCCCCCAACCTTCTTCGCCGCAGGTTTGGCCTTGTATCCTCTGGCCTTCTACCTGTCTATACCTGAGGGCGCGACTCCGTCTCGACTTGCGTTATCACGAGAAATCATCTCCCTCGTTCATTGCACGTCTATGGTGCTTCTCGCTGGCATGTGTCTCCGCGAGCATTACGCTGCTCTTACTCCTCCGCCCGACACGGCAGCTGCTCTATCGCCAGATTCTAATCTCCCGATTATCGCTAC
>JAABUV010002072.1_pt1 | contig 27950 bp, 28 predicted proteins | sample 5559971 | NCBI WGS metagenome assembly JAABUV01 (sample SAMN10711881, study PRJNA513362) | rock metagenome | isolation source: Antarctica rocks | place: Antarctica: Victoria Land, Knobhead nord | collected 2015-12-19
CTCCCGGAAGTCGGTCACGGGGCTGAACTCGATCAGGATGGGCCGCCCGGCGTAGAAGCGGCCGGCCAGGCCCTGCAGCGCGCGCGCGGCCGCGTTCTCGTCGTGGAACTGCGCGCGCGCGCGCGCCGGGTCAGCTCGCGTGCACCCTGGCCCTGACCCTCTGCACGTTCGGACACTGAGTGCCCGCCACGCCCTGCGGCGCGCGCGCGGCCGAGAAACTCGCGTCGTGAAACTGCGCGCGCGCCCGCCGGGTCAGACCCTGGCCCAAACCCTCCTGCAGATTTGAACACTGGGTGCCTGGCAGGCCCGGCGGCTCGCGCCGCGCCACGTCCCGATGCGAATCCGCGCGCAGGCGGGCCCGGGGGGTCCGCTTATGTCTGCACGACTTGCGAATGACCCCTGCCTAGCAACGTTGCTAGCGCTTCACAGCACCTCGCAGCGCTTCAAGCACAGAGCCTGCGCTACCGGATGCGATGCGGGCGTGGGCTGCGCGAGCACCACTGCTGCGACCAGACATGCAGCTCAGGCACCGTCCTTCACCGCGGTTGCACACGTTGCACGCCCAGGCCTTCAAACATATGACAGGCCGTAGACAGCAGGCTGAGTACGACGAGTAGATGAGTGTGCGCGTGAACGTGTGCGGGCCGCGCGCCTTGGCATACACCGACCCCACCATGTGGTCCGCCAGGTTGTCGCACACGTTCAGGTTCTGCACCTCGCCAAACTTGGCCAGCTCCTGGCGGTGGCACACATCGCTGTCAGGTATCAGTGCCTGACCGCCGGGGACCACTTGCAGCGCACCCAAAATTTAAACAAAGGACCTGCACTGCGGAATGCAGGTCCGCACAAGTGCACCAAGGGTCGCGGCAGTGCTTGCCTGGTAAGCGACAGGGGGCGCCGCACCTCAAAAATGTCCTCATAGAAGTCCTGCGCGCGCGACCGCACACAGCCTCGTGAGTGGCAGGCCTCCTTATGCGTGCCAGGCGCCCAGTTCACACGGCGGCTGCACAGACCACTCGCAGACCTGAAGCGCGGCAGCGCACCTCAAAGTGCTCCTGGCTCTCGCGCGGGTCGATGTTCGGCGGCATGCCGTCCGGGCCCGGCGGCACCGTCAGCGCCGGGTTGATGTACATGTTCTGCATCAGGATCGTCGGGCTGATGGTCGGCCGGTTGTGCAGCCGCGAGCAGCGGTCGCCATGCCGGCACGCCCTGCTCGCAACAGGCAGCAGTTAGCCGGGACTGCGCCTGGGGTCTGTCCAGGCAAGGCAAGGAGTGCGAGGCGCGGGGCGTGGCGCGCACCCAATCTTGAAGTAGAACGGGCAGTTGACACGGTCCTTCTCTGCACGCACGCGCGACAGCACACGTCAGCGCCGTATCTAGCGGTAAAGGAAACAGTTCAGCGGTGAGGGGTGTGTAAGCAGGCAAGCAAACAGCGCCGGCTGCATGCAGGGCTGCCGGGGCCCCGGCAGCGCGAGCACCTGTTCCGAAAATGGAGGCGAGCTTCTCCGCCTGCGCGCAGCAGCGCGACAACCCCCTCAGTGCTTGCCACAGGCATCAGTGAGCACATGCGCACGTCGACGAGCACCTTCCGGAACCCAGCCGCCAGGCGTCCAGACCGACGAGGTGATGGCAAAGCAGCGCAGGCACGGGGCGGCGCACCATGCTGGCTCGCTCGCCTCAGCGCTTTGTGCGCAGTTGCTAGGCGTCCTAGCGGGCCGAGCTTGTGTGCAAGCAGCTGCGCGGTACCAGGCCAGAGTTGACTGTTTGCCTCCGGCTGCTGCTGCTCGGGGCGCCTGGGCGGCATCCAGTGCTTACGGGAACCAACCTCGGCCGGTTACGGTATAACAAGGGCTACGCAGTTTGCACAGGAGGTGAAGGGGCTGCAGCTCCCCGCCGGTGTGATAGACTTGCTGGCGAAGGCTGTGGCAGGCGCGCGCGCTGTTGGGCAAGATGGCGACCAACCCGCGGAACACGCCCTCACACCCGCTCATGGAGGTTGGGTACAAGGTGCGCCGCCGTCGGGCTTGCAGGCGCGCTCCCCAGCGCCGCAGCGCCGGCGCTGACCTGCCGGTCCGCCTCGCAGCTGCTGATGCGCCGGAATAGCGTGTACATAGCATTCATCCTGGGCGGCGCCCTACTTGGAGAGCGGGTGCGCCCGCCCTGCCCGCCTGTGCAGCAGCACCACATTCGCATGATGCGGCGCAACAGGCGCTGTCGTTTGACGCGCGGAGCTCACGGTTATCTGTTGTGCAGTCAGCGCCAAGTGCGCACGCGGCAGATGCAGGGCAAGAGCAGTGTTGTGTCTGGCGCGCAGGTAGTCAACAAGGGCTTTGACCTCATGTGGGAGAGCAACAACAAGGGGGTGCGCCGCGCACCCTGTCCGCACTGGTTCATGCGGACTGCTCAAAGGCTGTCGCGCGCTGACAGCCCGGGCGTGCGCGTGCAGAAGCTGTACAAGCACCTTGAGGGGTCTGTGATAGGCGGCGAGAAGGCGGAAGAGGAGTAACAGCAGCCTGGCGTGCGGGGCTGAGCACGCTTGTCTCAGCAGCTTCGCGACGAGGGGGCCGCGCTCGCTCCCAGCACTGCCGGGATATGTAGCAACCCGGGATTTGGCCTGGGTGTTGCCAGGCTGTAATTATCGGCCATAATGCAGCGGTCTGGTCAGAGCAGCCCGCGCTCGCATACTGACGCCGTGCAGCATATGAAACAATGTTTTTAACTGAAAGAGAAAAGTCAGTGATCAGGTCCGAGTGACGCCAAGTGTTGCACACTGCTCTGTCAGGCCGGGCGCTGCCTTGTCTGCAAATGGAGGGCTGCTGCTAGCACAGTACACGCGGTGTCGTGCGCGGCTTGCGTGCTGGCGACAGGCTTTGGTGGAAGCGGATAGTATCAAGGAAGGACGCGAGGGCTGTTGCACGCTGACACCAAGCTTATACTTCCACCAAGCATGATATGCATCTCATCATCTTGTAGCAGCCTGCTCCTGCTGACCTGAGTAGGGCTTGTTCTACATGGGCGTGCTCAGCATGGCCGCTGCGCAGCACAGCACAGCACGGTAAAAGCCATCCCGACAAGTCGATCAGGTTGTCGCTGCTGTATCCTCAAGGCTACTGATCAACCCCACAAGTGGCCGGCCTTAAGCTCAAGCTTTCTACGGCGCGGCGGGTGGGGAAGGCTACCTCCCATCAGCCGTGGGTATCACGCGCCTGGCACAGGTGAGGCTATGCCACAGAGGTCCTGCGTACGAGATCGGTTCTGTAAGCGGCAGTTCCAGTGACGTCGTGACCGCGGTGCTGGTTGACATGGTGGTCAAGGTGCTGGTTGACCACCATGCTCGCTGACGCTGCAGCACTGCACAGGTAACTAGCTGTCCAACCGGCGTCAGACACCTGAGGTTGCATAGTGGCGCACGTGGCGCTGGCCGCCCCAGGCGCACAAGCTCAGCCGCCAGCCGCAAGCACACCATCCTGTACGACGACAACGACGTCGAGCGCGTGCTGCTGGCGGGCGTGCAGCACCGCTGGGTGGATGAGAATGCGCCAGTGCGGCCGTCGCCCATCCGCGACGGAGTGCCGCCGCCGCCGGCCGGCGCGCCCGCACACGCGCCAATCAAGACGGCCGCAGTGGCCGCCGGCGCAGCCGGCCCCGCGCGCGCGGCCGGCGCGGCGGGCGGGAGCGGCGGCGGCTGCGCGCCCTCCGTCGCGGACGCGACGGCGGCGCGCCCGGCGCCCGGCGAGCCCGACGCGCGGCGCGCGGCGCAGCACATGGGACCGCGCGAGCGGGCGGCCAAGGATGAGGAGGCGCACTGCCTGGCAGCGCCTGGCGGCAGCGGCAGCGTGCTGGGCGGCGGCCCGGGTGCTGGCGCTGAGGCGCGGCGCGGGCGCAAGCGCAAGGCGTGCCCGCACGACGCGCAGCCGCCGCGTAGCGCGCCAGGCCCCGCGCGACCCGATGCCGCCGACGGCTTGCAGCGCGGCAGCGCGGCCAGCGGGGCGGCGCCGGGCGCTGCGGGCGAGGTGCCGGCCTGCATGCCCAACAGCGGCGCGTTGGCAGCGACGGCGCCTGGCCCGGGCCAGGCGGGGCCGCCAGCCGTGGCCGCTGCGCTGCCGCTGCCGCTGTTCTGCAGCGCGAGCAGCGCAGCTGGCGGCCCCTTGGCGCCTGCTTTCGCACCGCAGTGGGCTGCCGGCGACCTGCACGGCCGCGGCGCGCCGCCGCTGCGCTGCTGGGGCGGCCAGGCGTCCGGCCCGCCGCCAGGGCCTGTCCAGGGGCCCTTCGAGCCAGCAAAGCTCGAATGGGAGGGGCACGGCGGCCACTATGCTGGGCCCGATGCTGTCGGCTCGGAGCTGCGCATGGGCGGGCGGCGCGGCGGCGTGGCTGCCGAGCGCGGCAAGCTTGCCGGCGCCGGAGCCCGGCGGGCCCGCGCAGCTGGCGCCCTGGCCGCTGTCCATGGCGCTGCCGCTGTCGGGCGGCCCAGGCGCGCCGCCGCACCCGGCAGCCATGCTCGCCGCGCTGCACGCCCAGCAGGCGCGCGGCGCCGGCGGCTGGGGCGCGCCGCCGCCGGGCGGCGTCCCCGCGGCGGCGCCGCACCCGTACGGCGGCTGCGGCGGCGCCGCGCAAAGCGCCTGGCGCGCCGCCGGTGCCCTGCAGGACGGGCACGCGCCAGCGGGTGCGGGCGGGGGTTTGCTTCCTGCGGCGCACGACGCGGCCGCGCTCGCGTCGGGGCTGCCCGGGCCGGCGGGCGCGCCCGGCGCGCACGCGACCGGCGGCGGCAGCGGATTTGACGCGCTTGGCGCGGCGCGCGCGGCTGGCGGGGGGGGCCAGGCCGCGGGGCCAGGGCTGCCGCCCGGGGCCGGCGCGCCCGCGGCCGCGCACCTGGAGCTGCCGCGCGCCGCGTCGCCGGGCGCCGGCGGCGCCGCTGAGGCGGACATGTTCAGCCAGTTCTTGCTGGCGTCGCCGTGCCAGGCGCCCGCGTGGCCGCCGGGCGAGCCCGGCGCCGGCCCCGCGCCGGCCCCGCGCTGCCGCACTGCCTGGACCTGGCCTGACCCTGCGCGCGGCCCGAGCCTGTGTGCGCACGCGAGGCGCTCCGCCGGACGGCCTGCAGGGGCGCAGCCGTCCAGCCGCGTCTGCCGACAAGCTCCGCACGGGTCCGTGTTTCCTTGGTCAAGGCTGCTCAGCGGCGCGCGGGTGCTGGGGCAGCTCAGAAGGGCTGCGGCCCGCTAGCTCGGCGTCTGCTTGTCTGCTGCTGCACGCCCGAGCCTCCTTCACCGGCTGCTTGTGCGGCGTGGTTGGGCGCTGCGCAATGAGCCAGCCCATGCGCCGCTATAGAATGCACCAACTGCTTTGCAAAGCACCACAGCTTCTTGGAATGAACATTGAACTGCCTAGCACTCCGTATTTAGGTGGGGGCAAGGTTTGGGGTTGGGACAGAAGTTCTGTGACTGCGTCAAGCGGTGTTTATGCACCTGAGCTGCGCCTGCTGGCGAGTGGCAGCTCACTGAGCGGGCAAGAAACCCTGGACTGTCTATGCGCTCGCTGCGCATGTGGTGGGCTGGTGGCGGCCTGGGGCAGGCGCCTGGTAATGTTGTCCAGTGATGTGACAGGATGTTACAGGGCTCTTCGCGGTTCCTGAGCAATGGCACACGCAGCAGTGCTCGCATAGCCTCAAGGTGGCCAGACAGGCCATGCCAGCATGCGAGAGTGGCGTGAGGCGTCTGTGTGGTGCGGAGAGGCAACTTTAATGCAGGTAGCCCTTGCACATAGGATGCGCGCATGTGAGAAGGCTGCGGCCCTGCCGCTCTGCGCGTGGGCGCCGTACTCTGCGCCGCTCACACTCCACATGTACACCCGCCGACGCACAGCAGCCGGCGCCTGCGCGGCAGTGCCGCGTGCCGTATCGGAGCCTTGGCAGGGGGTGCAAGGCGAGGCTGGCGGTGCGCTGGTCCCCTCTCTGTTGCTGCCATTCAGGCTTATGTGCGCCTAGCTTGTCGTCACCCCTGATCGCTAGTTGTGGCTGTGCTTCATTAGTTGGGGCTGTGCTCAACGCTTATATGCGCCTGGCTTGAGGACACTCCTGACTGCTCGGAAGCAGAAGGTGCACACGGCTGCTTGCCAAGCATCACAGCAGCACACATACCCCAGAGTGCATGCCTGTCAGCCGCTTGACCCGCAGCGTGCATGCCGTTGCGGCTCTTGCAGTATGCTTACAAGCCTTGCAGCTCAACTGCACTGCCCACCACGGCGCAGCTTGCTCGCCCACAGGAAACAGGCCGCACGCGCTCCAGCTTGTGCGCGGCAGTGAGGGCTGACGTGGCGCCCGGCCCGCGGCCGCAGGCCCCGCCGCGCATATTTCGCCAGAAGTCTGGCAGCTCGTGGCGCTTTCCGCAGAGCCGCGAGCCTGGGGCCGCGCGTGCGGCGCGGCGCGCAGCCTGTATGCGGCGCGCGTCCACATAGTGCGGGCGCGCCCCGCCAGCACGGAGCGCCTCAGCGGATGGGCGGTTGAGCAGTGGCCGGCCGCGCAGTCGCTCTTCATGAACCTGCGCGCCATGGCCGACCTGCCGGGCCTGCCCGGCCGGGCGGGCGCACCCACACATGGCACGGGCGTCGGCGGCCCGGCGCAAAGCTCTGCGCTGCTGCGCCAGCGCTGGACGCTGCCAGACCTCCGGTGCCTGCACATCATTGGCTACGGCGAGCGCGCGCCCGGAAGCGAGGCCCGTACTACAGAGGGCTCCGGCCGCCAGACCCGTGGCCCCAACGAGCGCGGCGGGGAGGGTGCCCGCAGCCGGCGTCTGGCAATGGAGCGCGCGGCGGACGCGCTGACCCTGCTGCTGGGGACCCTGACCCTGCCGGCGCTGCGCGTGCTGAGCCTGGACGCGGCGCTGCTGCGGCCGCTGCCGCACGCGCTGGCGGGCTTGCGGCACCTGGCGCTGCGCATGGCCGACGATGCGCCCGGCGGCGAGCGCGACAAGCACTCAGGCCTCCTGATGCAGAGCCCCGCGATGTTCGAGGCCGTCACCGGCAGCCTGCCTGCACTACAGACGCTGTACGCTGAGGCGGCGTCCTTCTGCATCATCGACTACGCGCATGTCATCGACCTGACGCCGTGCAAGCACCTGCGCGCTTTCACACTCGTGAACGTCTATGCAAAGGCGACCGTGACGGTGCCGGAGGGGTGCTGTTGGACGGTGGTGCTGCCAGCGGACTCAGGGGAGCTGGACTGGTTTAGCCCCACCACCTGGCCGGGCGTGGTTGCAATCCTTATGCGCGGCTTCCGCACCGCGGGCGTATCGATGGCCCCGGGGCAGCCCTTGCGCTGCCCTGCCCCGCTTGTCATGCGACGTGAGTGTTGTTGCGCTGCCCGTGCTCGCCGAGCTGCGCATTGTGCTGGACGCGGCCAGCTTCCCGCGCGGGTCCGAGGACTATGAGCTGCGGCTGCGCATCGACGGCGGGCGCCTGCCCGCGCTGCGCCTGCTGGAGGTTGATCTCCCGTGCGCGCTGCAGCTGCGCATCCATGCGGCGCTTGAGATGCGGTCGTTGATAGTCCTGGCGCACTCGCTGGCCGCCATTGTCTGGGAGCCCTCAGTGTCGCCCTGGTGTGAAAAGAACATGCGGTCCGGGATCCGAGTGATCTCGGATCGCGCACGGGCTTATTCTGCAAAAGTCAAGAGGGTCCACTGCCCTGCCAGCCACCCCTGGGAGGCCATCTTTGTGCGCATCGCGAGTGCTCCGCCAGACGAGGTCAGAGGCGCCCTGCGCAACCTGTTCACCATGTCGTATCACCCTCGCGGGCTCCGGCGCGGCTTGCACAGAGCATGCGGGCGGCGGCTGGCGGGGAGCAGCCCCGGCAGACGTCTGCCTGAGCGACTTGCGCGCATGCAGCTGCCGCGCATGCCTGGACTGCCTCAGCCGCGCTCGCGTGCCGCTCATTGCCGCGCAGGCCTGGCGCCGCGCAGGCTTTGACAGGCTGCACACGCCGCTGTGCCGGTGAACGCGCGCACGAGGGCTGCGCAGCTCTGAGGCCTGTGGTGTGCTGTAGAGGCCCATGGCGGGCGCGTAGTCTTTGTGCATGATTGGTGCAGCTTGCTGGTGAGCAGCGCAGCTGGGCCGGTTCCTGTGTAATTTGTATGTTTGACTTTGGCATGCTGGCTTGGTTGTACCGTGTTTTGCGGACGTGTTTCTGTACAGCCGTGGTCATGCAAACAACGTGACAGCCGTGGTGTCGGCTACATGTTCTGTCTGTGCTGCCATTCCCTGCAAGGCGCGGCCTGGCCTGTTAGGACTGAGCTTTGTGGACATGCTGGCAAGATTCCCCAACCCATGCAGCACTCTCAGCATTCCAAACCAAAGTGCCAGTCATAGTCATGTTATGCGCTCGAGGCCATGGTGGCCTATAAGGCGAGCTGGGGCCCTGCACGCCATGAACCGGCGCCGCCAGAACAGCAACATAGTTCAGACATGCATGTGTGGGTGCAGCTGCGGCTTCTCTGTGGCAGTGTGCAGACGTTGCTGAAAACCAGTCATGCTGCAGATACCTGCATGCTGCATGCAAATGCGGCAGCGCTTCGTTCCCACAATCTCACACACTTGCACCTTGTGACACACCAGAAGCCTTGGAAGAGCGATTTCGATGCGCCACGTGTGCAGCGGGCTATGCGCTGCAGCGCATGCTCTGCGCCCTAGCAGCTCCCCACAGCGTGCGCCCCACAGCTTTCCACCCTGGCGCGGGGCGCACGGCCCGCCAGCCAGGCGGGTCCCCGCGCTTGCACCCAACGCACGGCCTACAGAGCCTGCTCCAGGGGCTCCCCCCCGGGCACCCCGCCCTCGCTGGCGCCCGCCGCGCACCGCGCCTGCGCCTCTGCCATGGCCTGCTTGGCCTCGGCCTCGTCGTTGGCGTACAGGATGCGCTCGATGGTCCCGACCACCTGCGGGTGAGCCGCCGTCGGCGGCGCCATGGCCCAAATCGCAGAGGCGCGCTCTTGCTGCGCTGAGCCAAAGCATAAAGCATGGCAGGGGCGCCCTGCTGCTGGCTGGCGACCTCGCCCGTTGCGTGTGATGGCAGGCTCTGCTTCAGGGTGCGGTTGTGGGAGCCATGGGTCGCTGCTCAGCCACGCCGTTGCGCTGCTGCTGCAGAGCAGACATGCGTGCACCGCCAGGGTGCCGGGCGCAGCGCCCCTGGCGGCCAGCGCGTGCATCGCCGGGGCGCACCGGGATGTCAGAGAGGCCGGGCGTCTGGCACAGGATCTCGATGTCGCGCAGCTTGTCAAAGTAGAAGTCGCGCTCGCACTCGGCGCCGTCCACCTTGAGCTTCAGGTCCATCACCTGTGCCGCGGGCGCCGCCTGAGGGCCGCCCGGCGCGGCGCGCGCAGCCGGCAGGCGGCGGCGCGCGCGCCTGTCTTCGCAGGAGCAACACACGCTGCCCCTGCGCTGGAAACGGCCTCTGCGTCATGCGGGCTGCCACGAAGCCCGCACGCCGCACCTGCTCCTGCAGCTCCTGGAGCCGGCCGGCGCATGCGCCGCCGACGTCCGCGGCGTCGCCGCGCGGCCGCGGCGCCGCCTTGCCGCCGGGCTCACCAGCCGCGCCGCCGCCCGGCGCCGCGTTCTCCTTCGCGGCCAGCACGCGCGCAGGGTCGCGCGCGGCCGCCGCGGCCGCCGCGCTCGCGCGCCGCGCGCCGGCGCCGCCTGCGGCGGCCGCGTTCGCGGCGGCCGAGCGCGGCGCGCCGCTTGCCGCGCTGCGCACGTCGCCGGTCTTGGCGTGCGCGCGGCGCTCGGGGCCGTCGTAGCCGGGCGCGCAGCCGCCGCGCGAGTCTGCGTACGCCTTGAACCACTGCATGAACTCCATGTTGTCCAGCGGCCGCCCCTTGACCAGGGCGTTGACGGGCACCGGCTGCCGCGCGCGCGGCGCGCCTGGTCAGCGCTGCCGGCGCGCCCGGCGCGGTCCCCAAAGCACTCGGTATGCTCCGTGTTGCTGATATGCGGCGCGCCCTTGAGCAGGATCTTGGCCGACGCGGCCTGCCGCGCGCCGCTAATAGCAGCAGTGCCCTAAAGACAACTGAGACAAGGCGTAACCAGATCAACTTAAGTGGGTGCAGAGCGCCTGCCCAAGAGAGGTTTTCAATCGCCTGCCGCCCAGTGCGCAGCTCGCAGAAGCAGGGCAGCGGCTCAGGCGCGCGTGCTGCGCCGGCTGTCCAGCAGCCCCGGCCGGGCGGCACCTTATTCACGTCCAGCTTCAGGAAGGCGGCCTGCAGGACCTTGTAGTTGTTGATGAAGTCGTACTCGTTCTTGGCGTTGAAGTCGACCTGCGCGGCTGGCCGTGAGTGCGTGCGCGCGCTCCGGCTGCTGACCCGCGCACCAGGCGGGGGCCCACCTTGCCCATGTTGACGACGCCGGGGTGCAGCGCGTCGAGCAGCTGGCAGGCCACAGCGCCTGTGGCCGTCTGCGCGCGGCCGGTTCACGGCCTTGCGTTGCGGTACCGCCCAGGCCATATACCATGAGCAGGCCCACGCATCAGCGCGTGTCGCAGCGCTCTCGCATCACGGTATATACATCGCACCATGCACAGCGAGCGACCTCTGTTTGCTTGCGGCGGCCCAGCGCGCCTGCTCTATCTTTGACAGGTTGAGCGCCAGTGTTGAGTTGATCCAGCCCAGCAGCTCGGCCTTGCCGATGAAGTAGGCGCCGCCCTGCGCCATGCCTGCCTGGCGCGCTGGCTCAGCGCTGCCCGGCCCCACAGCTCGGCGCGCTCTGCAGTGCTTGGTTGGCGAGCGAACGTTGGCACTTCGCCAGTTGAAAACTTCACAGCCAGAATATGACACAAGTAGGTCCAGGTCACACTGGCTGGACGCTGCGCAGGTCCTGGCTCGCTGTTGCGTTTTACCAGCGCCCGCTCGAGCTGATGACAGCTAGGGTCTCGAGGGGGTTACGCCCAGTCTCGATGGCTCGCACGCTTGCTTTCAACAAAGCCCCATCACACCTATGTGCCACCAATCTGGCAATTACTCTAGGTAGGCGTGGTGCTGCAGCAAGCAGCTGTGCCGCCTGCATCCCAAATGCACTAGCCCGCGGCACGCAGGATGCTCTGCCACAGAGTGACCTGCCTCTTGGTCTTACTTTGGGCGTGCACGGCCGCACTCGCTCAGTTACATGGCGGGCAGAATGAGACAGACGGGCATGCACCGCGACCCAATTGTCCTGGCAAGGGAAGGTGCGCCGCCAGCGACGTCCGGGAGCTGCCGGACGATGAGCTGGAGCACCTGGCGGCCACGCTGCGGCGGTGAGCGACACGGCTTCACAGCAGTGCCTCTCTGCGCGTTTGCTCCCTTGTCAGCGGCATGCAAGGCCCTGCGACCAGTGTGCACACGGCGGAAGCGTCCGTGGCACGGCAGGGCGCACAGGGGGCTGGGCAGCGTGCCCGGTGTTGGGTTGCAGCGGCGCGCTGTCGGCATTGCGCACCCACCCGGCGCCACCTCGCGCGCAGGTGGCGGCGGCCCAGCAGCGGCTTCAGCTACCGCGAGCTGTTCCTGGGCGCGGCGAGCACGGTGGCGCTCGGCGCGGCGCTCGGCTGGCTGTTCCGCGGCTCGCTGTCGAGCCTGGTCGGGCAGCACCAGCAGTCGCGCGTGCAGCGGGTGCGCGCGCAGCTTGCCGTCCAAGGTCGCGCTCTGCGTGGAGTGCGGCGCACTCCTGCTTGCGGTGAGCGTGCCGAGCTCCGCAGTGGTGCGTCGAGCATGGCTGGGGCCGTCAGCTGCAGGCGCATCGCGAGCTGGTGTAGCGCTTGTGTTCCCAGCCAGCACTTCTGGGCAGTATCTGCGCCGCCAGCGTGCTGACCAAGTTTCAAACATTGAGGTCACATGCTCCAGCGCTCCCAGACGCGTCTGCTTGCCTGAGCACCCCGGGCGCCTGCGTGGGCGCCCGGCGGTGCAGAGCGCAGCGCAGCGCGGCGTTGCTTGTCGGAGCTGGGCGTGCCTCCGGTGACATGTGTCTTTGGCAAGCAGGCGCTGAGGGACATGGGCCCGGAAGCACTGGGCAAGATGCTGGGCGACGTGGACCTGCCCAGCTGGATCAACTTCCCGGACTTTGAGCGCGTGCGCTGGGTCAACACAGGTGCGAGCGCCCGCTTTTCGACAACCTTTGTGTGTCATGACAAAGTGGAGTGCTTGCTCACCACATCAAGGTGTTGCAACCAGCGCCGCCACAGGCGGTACGAGCCTACCCATGCATGTACCATGCATGCAGCGCCTCTAAAGGGTGTGCGTTGTTATAGGCCTGCCACAATGTGGGTAGACACAATCTGGTGTGTGCCGCACTCGGTACTGCACACCCCAGTACTGGCTGGCCTAGGCATCTAGGTAGGCTCCTGACGCGCCGGTCGCATTGGCATGCCTGCCATGGCTACCTGGCAGGCGAAGTTCCTCAACGTCTGGATCAAGCTTACTTTCATCTTGTAGCACCCATTCCTGACACATGCCCGAACGGGCGCGGCATGCAGTGCTGGACGAGGCGTGGCCGCACCTGTCCAAGGCGCTGGCCGTCCAGGGGCGCAAGCAGCTGGAGCCGCTCCTGGCCGCCAACAAGCCGGCCTGGCTGGCGTCGCTGCAGCTGTCCAGGTGCGGACCCTCCAGCATGCGAGCCCTGCATGCTATCCAGATCATATCTCTGAGTGGAGTGACACTGTGATGACGCTTTACCGGGCACGGAGCATGGTGCGGTCTTGGCTCTCTTCCTGGCTGAGGCACAGGCCATCGGCACACACAAGCAGTTTAAAGCTCGCCTGTGAGATTAGGTTGCCAGCGCAGGCAGCTCGACTCAGAGAGCGCATCTGAGCACCTCACATTTGGCGACAGAGGACTGAAGCGTGAGCCGTGACTGCCTGACCGGGCTGCGGCGCTGCTGGCCGCCGCGCATCTGCCCTCCCGGCTGCGGGCCGGCGGCCGGCCGCGCGGGCGGGGCTGACGGGGCTGACGGGGCCTCGCCCGGGGGTGCAGGTTCGACCTGGGGGACAAGGCGCCCCAGGTCAACGGCGTGAAGGTGTACCAGGGGGAGCACATTGACGACGAGGTCAATATTGAGCTGGACATTATGTGGTCGGGCCACCAGGCACGCCCGTACCGTATCATCAAATTTTAAACCATCCGCAGCTATCAGCGCATGCGCCAGCCTTGGCAGCTGGTCCGCTATGAGCAGTGCAGGGGTAGTGTAGGGGTACAGGGTTGAGGAACCCTGGCCACCGCCTGAGCCCGGCCCGCGCGGCCGCGCCGCGCAGGACGTGCAGCTGGCGGTGCAGCTGCTGCCGGCGCCCGGGGAGGGCGCGCTGCCGCCGCTGCTGACCCGGCTGGGCGCCCGGCTGAGCCCGCTGCACGTCGGCGTAGCGTCCATCATCTTCAGTGGCCGCCTGCGCGTCGCGCTCAAGCCGCTCATGAGCAAGCTGCCCATTGTCGCGGCGATGCAGGCGCGCGGCCCGGGCGCACTGCTGCTAGTCATACCTGCAAAGTCAGACTAACACTGGGGAGCTTGGCCCTTGCGCCGGTCTTCGTTACGGGCATCTGCTGCCAACCCGGTAGTAACCGCAGCACTTAGAAGGGTGCCAGTGTATGCGTAGCATGGCGAGCGCAACCTTTTACAGTGGCACATGGCCGCGCACTACCTAGGAGCGCTTTTGCAAGCTGGTCTCCGCGGCCGCCGTGCGCCGTCGCATGCGCCCGATGCACATCTCGCACGCCGATAGTGCGGCGTGCGTGCGGAGAATTGCAGGGACAAACGCGCTGTTGCAAGCTGGTCGGTGCGGCCGCCGTGCGCCGCCGCAAGCTGACAGCGGCGCATGCGGGGTGGGGTCGCAGATGGCGCTGGTGGACGTGCCCGACATCAGCTTCGACCTCAACTTCCTGGGCGGCGACGTGTCGGCGGTGCCGGGCCTGGAGAGCTGGCTGAACGGGCTGGTGTACCAAAATGTCATCCGGTGCGCGGCGCGCCCGGCCCCGTGGCCCCGCACGGCTCCGAGCAAGTCGAGGCGGCCTGGCGGGCGGCGCGTGTTTGCTGGACCCCGTTCTGCTCTGCGGCGCACGCGGCTGTCATGGGCCTGCCTGCCAGCCCGTGAGCCCGCTCCTTCAAGCCCTGCAACCTGTGATGCTGCCAGGTGGTCGCGCGGCGCCTCCTGGCCGTCCCAGGACATTGACCATCCTGGCTCTCGGCTGGTGTACAGGCCCTCTGGCGCCCACTTAGCTAAACCCTGCAGTATCACAACATGCCGGCAGGCAGGTACATGCTGCCACCAAGTTTGCACAGGACAGTCTCGCATGTGGTGGTTGGTCTTGGCCGGCATGACTCCTCTGCGCCGGCGCCGCGCGCGCGCGCGCAGGCCGTCCGTGCTGCCGTGAAAGTGCAAATGCAGCAACCCAGAGTTGCATGACTTGTGCAAATGTGTATAAATATCAGCCGGCATGCGTCCGGCGCCGACAATGAAGGTCACGCGCGGCCGCGCAGGCCGTATGTGCTGCCGGGCAAGTACGTGCTGCCGCTGGTGTCGCCGGAGGACATGGGCATGCAGCCGCTGCGCGGCATGCTCTTCGTCACCCTGGTCGAAGCCAGCGATGTGCGGGCCAGCGCTGCCTGCGCTGCTGGTTTTGCATCGCCTTGGCGGGTCACACATCCAGCACGCCCTTGTCTTGTTGGTGTGCCCTCACACGCTGTCACCGTGTCAGGCTTGAGGCACCGCTTTACGCGTGGAGCACCTATTTGCCTGCCATATGTCCGACCGGTCTCACTTGTTTCAAAGACGTACTTCCTGTCCTGCTCTGCCTAGCCCGCCTGCAACCCAGGCGACCGGCGGGTCGCCCCGGCCTGCCGCGTCCGACTGGGCCCGCGCCCGCGCGCGCAGGTGCCCAAGATGGACCTGTTCGGGGAATCCGATGTCTATGTCAAGTGCGCGGCCGCGCCTGCTCGGCGCTGCCGGCCCCGCTCAACCGGCAGCTCGCAGTCAGCGCCGATAGCTCGTTCCTTCCCGCGCTTGCTTGCTGGGCAGCCCGCTTTGCTGATGAATGTTTGTGGGCGTCGCTGTCCTCGCACCCGTGACGGCGCGGTCGAAACGGCATGCCACCACCGCGTGCGCCGCGCGCGCGCGCATCTGCACGCGGCCCCGGCGCGCACGGGCTGCATGGCGGCGCCGCCGCGGCCGCGCAGGCTGTCGGTGCGCGAGAAGGTGGAGCTGAAGAGCCAGATCAAGGAGAACTCGCGGGACCCAAAATGGGGTGAGCACTTCCGGCTGCTCGTGTACAAGCCCGACGAGGAGGCGCGCCGCGCCCCTTACCCTACCCTATGACCTGCGCCGCGAGCGCCGCCTTGTGGCCTGCTCTGGCGCTTGCAGAAAGCAGCGCGGCAGCAGAGTGCGGGGTGCTGGAGCCCGGCGCGCGGCCGAGCGCGGCCGCCGCGGCGCTCGCGGCCAGAGCGTGTGCGCTGGCCTGGTTGAGAGCAGGAGGTAGCGACAGCGTCGGGGCCTCCTCCATGTGGGGCCTCCGCTTAGCTCCAGGCCACGCCCCGCACCGTGCCCGGCGCGCACGTGCCGTGCGCCGAGCTCGGCCGGTGCCTGGCAGCGGCCGCCCGGCAGCGGCCGCCCGGCAGCGTCCCCCGGGCTGCCCGGCCCACGGCACGCGCCGCGCGCCGCGCAGGAGCTGAGCCTGACGCTGTTCGACCACGACACCTTCGACCCGGACGACCGCATCGGTGCCGCGCGGCTGCCCGTGCGCGAGCTCGCCAATGGCGAGAAGCGCGACCTGTGGCTGGACGTGGATGTGACGCCCGCGCAGGAGAGCGAAAAGACGGTGCGCACCTAAAACCTAATCCCAACCGCCCCAAATCCTAAGCCCCACCACCACCTCTAGCCTCGGGCAGGGCCTGCCGCGCGCGCGGTCCAGCGGCGGCCTGGCACGCGCCGCTGGTCGGGGTTTTGACAACAGCCTGCGCTTTTGCGCATGCACCCTATTGCAAACGTGCACGCACCCCGCGGCAGGGCCTCCTGCGCATCCTGGTGGCGGCCAAGGACACGTTGCGCGACCTGGCGCGCCGCGCGGCGACGCACCTGCCGGGCGTTAGGCCGCCCTCCGACCGGCCCTGCCGCGTGCGCATCGAGGCGCGTCCGCACGCGTCTGCGCCCCGCCCATGTGCAAGCGGACGTGCGGGTTGCGTAGCACAATACACACTGTGTAAAGCTATACCTCACTGACTGCGAGCGTGCGAGCAAGGTGTGTGTACACGTGCGCACAGATGTGAGGGCGGCGGCGTCTGACACGCGCCCGCAGCGGCTAGCCCTCACTCTCCCAGGCACCAGCAGCCAGGGCGCCGGCGTGCAGCCCGCTGCGCCCAAGAGGCGGTCGGGCCCGGCGCCGCTTGCAGCCACACGCCGGAGCGCGCCCGCGTCGCGCAGGCGCGGCACGTGCAGGTTGAGCGGGAGCAGGTGGAGACCGCGTGCGGCGGACCTAACCGTCAAGAATCCGTATGCTTCACTTGGAACGTGCGTGCGCCGCGCAGGCGCAGTACGTGGAGTTTGCGCGCGAGGAGGTGGAGGCCGCGCGCGGTGGCGAGCTGGTGGGCGGCCCGATCGCGCGGCAGGCGCCTGGCGGAACGCCGGACGACGGCGCCAAGGCGCAGGCGCTTGACGCCCTGCAGGCGCGTCCCAGGGTCTGAAACACAGGTTTTGGGGTGTCTGCGCAGGCGGCGCGCCTGGCGGTGCCGCCGAGGCGCGTCCTCGGTGGGGATCGAAGCGCAAGGTGGGCGCGGCGGCACGGCCCCGAGTGCTGTGGCTGCGCGTGCGCGCGGGAAGCCGCGGCCACCTTCCTGTGCACGGGATAGGGTTGGGGTAGGATAGCCTTGCACCATGCAGGGCGAGCGCCCCGCTGCAGCAGCAGCGCCCCGCACGTCCGCCGCCGCGAGCCGCCCGGCCCGGCCGTCACCGCCCCGGGGCGGCAGGGCGGCGTGCTGTACATGCTGGGCAACCCTGGGGCGGCAGCTTTGTGAGGGGCCCCTGGGCAGCAGCTCTGTGAAGGGGGCCCCAGGCGGCAGCTTTGTGAGGAGCCCCTGGTGCGGCAGGGCGGCGTGCTGTACGTGCTGGTCAAGCGCGCGTCCAACCTGCCGCGCAAGCCCTTCTTCAAGGGCCGCTTCCTGCGGCGCCGCACGGCGCTGCACGTCATCGCGGCCGGCCAGGAGAAGAAGAGCATGTCCGTCAAGGGCGACGACCCGCACTTCACGCAGCCGCTCGTGTTCCTGCTGGGTGCGCCGCCGCGCGGCGCTCGCGCCGCGCGCCGCCTGGTCGCGGGGAGCGGCTCGCGGAGTGGTCCTGCAGGAGGCCTTGCGTGCCAAGACGCGTGTCAGGGCGGCGGCGCGAGGCCCACGCCCACTGCTTTGACGCCTTCTTGGATGCGCGCCCCGCCTCTCGAGAACCTGGCAGGCGCAGATGCGCATGTGCCGAGCCTGACCTGCCGCGTCAGCTGCGAGCATGGAGGGCGCACGCTGTGAGCCCAGACTGCGCGCGCGCGCCTTGCCTGTGCGGCTGCGCGTGCGCGCGGCATCGCACGCCCGCACTGCCCGCGTGCCTGGGCTGGAGCCCTGCAGGCCGCCGAGCCGTCGCCGCGGCGCAGGCGGCGAGGAGGTGCGCCGCACGGAGAGCGAGGACGGCAACATCGAGATCCAGGTGGGGCGCAAGCATGACATCAAGGCTACTGAGGGTTGCTTACCCCACCGAGGCGCCCCCGCTCCATGCCAGACCCCACGGGGGAGTTGCAGCCAGTCTGAAGCGGGCTGCCTGCCTGCCTACATGCGCTCCGGCCCTGCACCAGGAGTCTGGGAGCGCCCCGCGCGCCAGGGCTGCCGACAGGCCGGCGCGCGCGGCGCCAGGTGTGGGACGAGCGGCTGGTGCGCTGCGAGCTGGGCGCGGCCACGCTGCGCCTGCGCGACGTGCTGGAGCAGCGCCGCTTCCGCGACCGCGTGCGCCTGGGCGACTACGGCGAGCTGGACGTGGAGGCGCACTGGCTGCAGATCATGGGCAACCACTCCGGCCTGCCGGGCTGACGCGGCGGGGCGCGGACGCGAACGGTGCTTTTGGGTTTGCAAGGCTGTGAAGGGTTAGGGCTAAGGGCCATCGCTGCTATTTTCTAGCAGCAGCGAGCAGTTTGCAGGCAGAGATTGGAGTCTGAAGGCTGCTGCCTGAGGCGCGTTGTGCGTGCCCGAAGGCGCGAGCTGGTGCGGCGCAGCGGGGATTGGGGGAGAGAGAGAGAGAGAGAGAGAGAGAGAGAGCGATATGCTGTGCGTGTGTGAACAGGCTGGAGGACCATCCTCCTCAGCTGCAATGCCTTGGCCAGCGGCTTAGTGTTGAGTCCCGCACGCTGGCCAGCGTGCATGTGGGGCGGTGAGGGGGGGGCCGAGCGGCATTTTTGCTGGACCCGCCGGCTCTGAGGTCCGCGGCGGACCAGCATACAGTGTTTTGCGGCTTTTCGGGTGAGGACTTGCCTCACGAGTGGCGCCTCCCCACGGTGGGTCTACGTCATGGCTCGTGCGCTGCAGCCAGCGCTGCTCCTATGTGAGCAGCTGTCATGCGAGCAGCTGAGGTGCAATGTCAGTGTGTGAAAGCAACACGCAGTGCGACAGCTCAGGCCAGGCACCTCCTCCCTGAAACGCGACACAAGCATGCGGGCGCACGCAGAGCGGACAGGCAGAGGGCAGGACGACAGCTTGCAACGCTGGGACATCACCATTCCAGCCAGGGGACGTTTTATGAGTCTGTGTGGCTGGGCGTCAGGTCCTGCCCGCGGCGCTGGCGGGCGCGGTGATGGACTGCCGTGCCCGCCGCTGGCCGGCCGGCGTGCCCGCATGCTGCGCCTCCATCACCTGCCCGCCAGCATACGGCCCGTCAGTGTCCCTCAGAGCTGGCGGGATGCCTGAGGGCAGCCGCTGGGCCCCTCACATTTCACTGTTCTGCGCACGCTCCAACATGACCGCCCAACAGAGCGCGGCCCTGAGTTGCAGCGCGCCCGCCGCGCGCGCCCGCCGCGCGCCCCCGCCGCGCACACACCTGGACGCACGGCAACGCGCTCGGATGCGGTACGGCGCGCCAGCATCCCAGCCGCAGGGCGCGCGCCTGGATGCACTGCAGCAGGAGCGCGGCCAGGCGCTCGGGCGGCTGCAGCACGCGCAGACGCGGCCGCAGCGGCACATCCGGCGCGCGCGCGGCCGCCGCGGCGCCCTGCGCCGCGCCGCCCAGCACGCCGCGCCGCGCCTGCCGACGATGCATGCAGGCAATCAGCGCCGCCCTGAACTGTGCGCGGCCGCTTGCGCACCGCGCAACATGGCACTGTTGCATGCTGTGCCCGCCCGCTGACGCGCGTGGGACGGATGACAAAGGCCCCTGGGTATAGGTAGGCTTAGCGCGCCACGTTCACAGAGCATGTCATGATGCTGGTAAATGGGGATATTGTCGCCCCGTCAAGTTGACGCCTCTCAACAACGGCGGCGGAATTCCGTGGTGCACGCCGTCTCGCACGCCCACCCCGCCTACGCTCAGCCGTAGCCCGGCTGGACGGGCGGCGAGCTCTTGACGAGCGCGCCTGGTCGATTTTGAGGCGCGCGCGGTGCGCGCGCAGCCGGTCGCGGTACGCGTCCAGCTGCAGCAGTAGCGCCTCGCGCTCGCGCCGCAGCGCGGCCGCCGCCACGTCCGCCCTCACCTCCTGCGCGCACGCCCCGGGACTGCCGCGCTCGGCGGCAGCAGTGCGATCTTGAGCATGCTGTGATCGCCCTGATGCGCATCGCACAGCTGGCAGCGGGATGCAGCAGCAACAGCAGCGCGCCGGCACATGGGCTGACGTGTCGCGCGACCGACGACCGATCGCCGCTGGACACGCGGCAGCTTGCATGGCGCGCCCGCTTCGCGTATGCCGCGGCCCGGCCGGGCAGAGCGGCCAGGCATGCGCAGCGCCATGCGAGCGCAGCCGCGGCGCGCGGCGGGGCGCGCCTTGCGGATGCGGCCCAGAAGGCGCCCGACCAGTGCCTGCGCCTCCGGCGGCAGCGGCGGCGGCGGCGGCCGCCGCGCGCCCTTGGCCGCGCCGCGTGGGCCGCCCGGCGGGCCGTCGCGCGGCGCGGGCGCGCGCGCGTCCCGCTCGCGCCCCGTCACGCCTGACGCAGGGCGCGCAGGTGTGACATCACAAACAGCGGCCGGCGCCGCGCAGCCGTACTAAGTGCGCAAACGCGTGTCTGCACACGCACCTGCTGCCCGATCAGTCCCTGGTGCGACGGACGAGCGTGCCGCGCTCTCTCACCACGTCCCGCGTCAACGCTTTGCTTAAAAACACAACGAGGCTGAAGCAGCATGTCCTCTGAGACGCAACAGCACTTTGGCGGGACAACCCCTGACAACGCATGCAATGCCCCCGCCGCGTCTCGGGCCGGCAGCGCGTGCCTGCGCCGCGCTCGCGGCGGCCGGCCGCGACGGCCGCGCCGCGCGCCGCAAACGCGCCCCACGCCGGCGGCGGCGCGTCCGGGCCGGGCTCGCCGCCGCGCGCGGCCGCCTGCTGCGCGCGCCAGACCTCGGCCTCCAGGCCGCTCAGCTGCGCGGCCAGCAGGCCCGCCTGCGCGCGGCGCACCGCGACCGCGCCGCGCCACGCACGCTGCGCCGCCACCACCTGCGCCGGCCGGACTTGCGTCACAGCTTGACTCACACGCTGACATACACGTCAGGCGCTCTTGGCAGGGCTGCCGTGCGAGCTGTCTTCCGGCGAGCACGGCATGCACTAGCCTCGAGCGCACATGTCGCAAGCGCGGAGACGCATGCCAGGCGCCTGCCTTGGCGTGCAGCGCGCGGATGGCGGCGGCGCCGCGCGCGGCGCCCGCCAGCGGGCGCAGGAAGCTGAGCACGCGCGCGGTCGCGGCGGCCGCCGCGCGCCGCCGCGCCGCCGCCAGCCAGCGCGCGGTCATGCGCAGCAGCGCCATGCCCGTGTGCAGGGACGCGGCGCGCTCGCGCCGCCGCTGCAGGCGCCGCCAGGCGCGCCAAATGGTCGCGGCCGCCTCGGCGCGCCGCCAGTCGTTCTGCGCCCGCACGCGTGCTGGACCCGCGGCTCCAGGGCCAGGCCACGCACTGCACTGCATCGATGGCTGCTGTGCAGATCGTAGCAGGCCTGCGCTCAAGTGCGCCGCGCGTTTGCGCTCTGCTGCATGCGCTGCTTGCAATTTTTTTATTTTTAAATTTTTTTAGTGGGTTCCCTGCGTCCCTGCCGTTCCGCCCCCATCCAAGGCACACCGTAGATGCGCATACTGATTTCTACAAAACTCAGCACACGGCCCTGCACCTGCGCGTCAGCGTGATTGCGGCTGCCCATGCCGCCCAGTCCTTTACATGTGTGAAACCCAGTCGCTGACCTTCCCCACAGTCCCTGGTCTGCCTCTGGTCTGCCGTACCCTTAGATGCTCGTACCTGCACAGCGGCGCGCGCGGCGAGCACGCGCTCGCGCAGCCGCGCGAGCGGCAGCGCCAGCGCGACCGCGGCCGCCCACGCCGCGCGCTGCCGGTGCTGCCGCACTGCGCGCTCGTCGCCGGCGGCCGCGGCCTCTGCGCGCGCGGCGGCGGCCGCGGCGGCTGCGGCCTCGCGGCGGCCGTGCACGGCCACGGCGTGCTCGGCCGCCTGCTGCCGCGCGGCCGCCAGGCAGGCCAGGTACTTTGGCCTGGGGTGCGCCAGGGGTCATGCAGCTGTGCCGGGCGTTTGCCCGCGTGAGTGCACAAAGGCCTGTCACAGGTTGTGCTTGCATGTCCAGTACGCGCTTGAACGAGGACGCCGGTGATGCGGATGCAGCTGGCATTCAGATGGGCCGCGAGAGCGCGCGCGCGCACGAACAACCTTAGTGTTCGGCGCCCTCGCGCTGAGACGCCGTGCAGGCTGCTGGCAGGCTCTTGCTGACCATGCGCCTGCATGTGACAGCGCGCTCTAGCGTATATGAACGCATCTGAGAGTGCTGCGGAGGAGGGCTCCCACTGCCAAACACTCCTGCCACTATGCTAAGAGCTGGCAAGGCGCGCTCCATCACAGCAGCCGCGACTGCGCGCAGGTGCCCTGCAGCTGGTACCTCCACGCCCTCCTGTCCTGTTTGCACGCTGACATGGCGCGCATTTGCAGGGTTCGAAGTGGCAGGATGGGGTGCGGGGTGCGCGCTGCGGGCACGCCTGCTGGTAGGCGAGCCGCCCGAGCCCGGCCGCGCCAGCCGCGGTCTCGCCGGCGCGCCGGGCGCCGCAGGCGCCGTGCCCGGCCTCCGCGCCGCGACCGCGCCCTGTGCAGACGCGCCCCATGCGGGAGCGCTCTGAGCTGGTGCATAGACGGCCGTGCTGCCAGGCCGTCCAAGCCCCAGAGTGCCCCGCTGCGCGCCCTGCGAAGCCCCACAGACCCCCTCCAGGGAAGGCCGCGCCGCGCCCGCCAGCAGCGCCGGGCCCGCCCAGGCCGCGGCCGATGCGCGATGCTCCTGCGGCGCGGCGGGCGCTGGCCCGCTGGGCCAGCGGTCGCGGTCACCAGCGCACCCAGCGGGCGCAGGAGCTGCGCTGCCGGGGCGCCCTGCGAGCGCGCGGCCATATGGCGACCCGCTACGCCCAGGAGATGTTGGCGCGGCGCTGCTGGCGCGCCCTGCACGCCGGGCGTCAGGCCCGGCAGCCTCCAGGGCCGCGCTGCTGGCGCGCCCGGAGAACGAGGCGCCTGGCTGGGGAAGCCCAGGGGCCGTGGTGCCGGGCCGCGGCGCGCCCACAGGGCCGGGCATGGGCTCCCAGGCGTGGCTGGACGGCCGCGCGACTGCGCAGCCGCCGCCCGTGGCGGCAGCCGCAGCTGCGGAGGCGGGCCGCGAGGCGCCCGCCGAGCCCGCATCTGGCTCCATGGCGTCGCCCAGCAGTCCAGGCACGGCGCTCGAGGCAGGGTGCGCTAGCATGCTCCGCCGTGCGCTCCCGCGCGCGCCCGCGGCACTCCCGTAGCGCGTCGCGATGGCAAAGCTGCCGCCCCCCAGCAGCGCGGAGCTCGCGCCCTCCGGCTGCTCTCCGAGGCTCGCCGGGCACCACGCTGCAGGGTCGCGGGCCTCGTCAGTCGGTCGCCGCGGCCGGCCGGGCCCCGGCGTGCTGCCGCGCGTCGGTGGCTGGTCCCCGTACGGCACCGCTCCCGCAAGTTCGCCTCCCATGTGCTCTTCTACGGCGCCTGTAGCACCAGCATGAAGCGCAGCGGCCGAGCGCGAGGCGGCCTGTGCTGACCGTGACGCTCCACCGGCTGGTGCGGACGGCCCCAAAAACGGCCCCAACCTGGACGCCCTGGGGCTGAACCTGGCCACTGCGCTGCCGTGGCGAGGTCCGGGCGGGGCGCCGCTGCCGCGCTCTGCTGCGGGCCCTGTAGAGCTCTGTTCATCACCGGACGGCGCCGCAGGTCCCGCTGAGTTGGCTCGACACGCTGCGCTCGCGGCCGACCCCGTGCTTGCAGAGGACGGCCGTAGGGCACCACTTGTGGTGCGCCAGCGCGCGGAGGACCTAGCCAGGAACGGCTCGGCTGCCGACCCCCGCGCCCGCTCGCCGGCGGCGGCGGGAACGGTGCTGGGTCTCTGCTGAGACCCGGAGCCAGCGCTGTCAGCAATTGGCGCGTCCGGTGGATCGCCCCCGGCGCCCCAGATCCGCATGTGCCGCCGCCAGCGCCGCTCGCGCCCCGCCGCCGCCAGCGCCGCCTGCGCCGGGCGGTCCGCCCAGCCGGCCACGCCGCCCGGCGGCCACGCGCGCCGCCCTGCGGGGAAGGACCCTGGCAAGGGCCCTGGCAGGCCTGCCGGCAACGAGCCGGGGCCCGGGCCGCGCGGCGTGTGCGGCGCGCCCCAGGGCCGCGAGGGCTCCGTGTCTGGCCAGCCGGGGCAGCCCCAGCCAGCGTCCGGCAGCGGCGCAACCGCCAGGATGTTGGCCGCGATGTGATCGACGCCGCCGCGCGCACGCGCGGCGGCCAGCGCGGCGCGCGCGCGGACCACCTGGCGCCCCCAGCAGGAAGCGGATCCGAGGTTCGGCAGCCCTCCTCTGCTTCCCGGCGCTTGAAGCCAAGGTTGCACAGGCAGGCTGGGGGAGCTGCTGCACGGCCGCGACAGCAGGCGCGCGCGGGGGCTGTACGGGCGCGGGCCCAGCCAGGGGGCAGCACAGGCGGCGGCGCGGCGCGCCTCGCGGCACTCGTGCTCCAGCTTCGTGCGCAGCTTGGCACTGCGGCGGTAGACCTCCAGCCGCGCCGCCAGGTGCGCCGGCAGGTGCACCAGCGCCTCTGTGCCCTGCAACGACTTGATGCGCTTATGTCACAGAGAAGAAGGGCCCGGTTGTAACTGCGCAGGCCCACCACGAGTCAGGTGGCGGCAAGGAAACCTGAAAGCTGACGAGCTAGCTTCAATGCTGCCTGCGCACAGGCAAGGAGCACTGCTGCAGAGCTCAGTGCGAGGACGCATATGCCAGGACGCCGTGCCGAGCTTCGTAACGCCGCTCAAGCAGCTGCTTGCTGCCAACATGCACTAAAAGCAGTGCTGCACTTGCTTCCCGTGTGAGCATACGGTTGCGGCGATAATGGCTTGCCAGATTCAGTGGGACGTGGCTTATCATGATTCTGCCTCAAAGGTGATCGCCGGCGCACGGGGAGCGCACCCGCCACGCCGCGCTGACCTGCGTGCGCTGCTTGACGCCGCCGGGGCTGGTCGGCTCTGGCGAGGGCGCCCTGGAGCCGCTGGCCCTGGCGCCCGCGCCTGCAGCAGCCGCCCGTGGCGGGGCCATCTTGTTACATACACATTGCCGCCCAGCTTCCCAGCCGCGCCGCGTGCTGCCCCTACAACAGTGCCGGGAGCCTTGTGCGAGCTCCGTACAGGCCTTGCTGGATCGCGCTCGGCAAGCTGTCGAAGCGTTTTGTACTTTGCTGGGTTCAGCAGGTTTTTTTGGTGCTGCCCAAGGACGCGAGCCAGCCCGCTGACTCTCTGACTCACAGCAGCAAGTGCACGCGGCGCTGTTCAAGCAGACCAGTGCTAGCAACTTGCAGCCTCCTGAGTGAGTGCGTCTGTCTAGATGCTGCGTGCGTAGCTTGCGCATGGTTATCTGGCCTGTGCGCAGGAGCTTTCAATATCCCAGTCGTGCACACGCACAGCTTTATCAGGCAAACATTCAGCGTGACGACAGCGTTGCTGAGGGCCACAGCACGGGAGTCTGTCTGGCAGATGTAGCAAGCATTGCTGGCATGACTGTTCAGTGCTGACGGATATCTGGTATCACACACACAGGTCTGCGCGCACAGGAGATGTGCAATGGTTATGCAGGCGATCTGCGTGCTATAGCGTGACGCATTGGCTGCCCGCTGTTGACCACAGGCCTGAAGAAGTTGCAGCACTCCTTCCTGGGTACTGCTAGCGTCGCACACGCCGGTGTTGCTCCTCCAGGAGTCCTCCAAGCGTGTCGCAAAGTGTGTGACCAGGCCCTCGTAACACTAGGTTTCCCTTTGCTGGTAACGGTGGTCTCCACTCCATTTCAAGTCCCTCTGGCCGCTGGGCAGGCTTGCCGTGGCTTATGAACAACGTGCTGCTCAGCAGAGGGAAGAGGCAAGATGTCTCTCGGCGAGAGGATGACCGCCGTGTTTGCCGGCTCCCTGCTGGCCAAGCTGCTGCCGCGCGGCCTGTTTGGCGACCGGTGCTCGCGCAAGGCAGTCGAGGGCCGGGTGGAGCGCGAGGTGCGGCTCCCGCGAGGGTGTGTCGATTGCATTTACTTTCGACCCACGTCCGGAGCTGCATCGCTGCTGGGGGAGCGCGCACGCCGTGCGCCAGCGGCGGGAAACGCAGCCGCTGCCAGCACGCTCTGCCCCGGCTAGGCCAAGGCAGGGAGCGGCAAGATTTGAATGCCGGCACCCTGCACCGCGCGCAGGTCAGCCACGCCAGCCTGCTGCGCCTGTACCGCTGCAAGCGCTGCCAGCCGCCGGCCGACAGCCTGCTCGCGCTGGCCGCGGCGGCCGCGGCGGCGCACTTTGATGCAATCGCCAGCGATGCGCTGGCCGCGCTGCCGCCGGACTGCGCGCAGCTGGTGCTGGACGCGCTGGTGGCCGCCGGGGAGCTGACGTTCAAGCGCCTGGCGCGCTTTGGCGGCCAGTCGGTGTACCGCCTGGACCTCGCAGAGTTCCCGGACTTCAAGCCGGAGTGGCTGCGGCTGCTGCGCCATGCGCCGCTGTGCACGGTGTCGCTGCGCAACTGCGAGCTGGTGCGGGCCCAGTGCTACCACCGCTGACTTGCGCGCGCTGTTGTGCAGCGAGTAGATAATGCTGACGCGGATGACCATCTGCGCATCGTGCGTCTCGCGCGCCGGACGTGGCAGCTGGCTTGCACTTGGCATTGCAGATGCGTTTTAAACAGAATAGAGGTAGTCATGTGACACACATGCGCAGTGGCCGCTGGGGCGGGCGCAGCTCCTCGCCCTAGCTGCGCACCTTCACTTCGCCGCACCTGGCTCCAAAAGACGGTCTGTGGCCTCCTATTCGTCTGTGACGGCCGGGTGTGTTCAATTGCCATGGTGGTGCTTTGCTGCGCACCTGTTGATCCGGCAGCAACCACCTTGCTTGCACCCACAAGGTCCTGGGCACCTGTACGGCTGGCTAGGAAGGACGTCACAGGGCGAGTGTTCTGCATCGACCCGGTTCTTGGTGTGATGTTGCGGTGCGTGCAGCGCTGGTATGCCAGTGCATGCTCAACGAGAGTGACGCGCAGATTACGCCACGCTGCAAGCGTGGTGCGTCTGCGCGCGCAGATGAGCGACGCGGGCATGGCATACCTAGGAGGGCACCACAGCCTGACCAAGCTGGACCTCAGCGGCTGCCACCGCCTGACGGACGCGGGCCTGACCAGCGTGTCGCGTGCGCGCCTGGGGCGCATGTGAGAAGCGCCTGGTGCAGCGCGGTGCACGGGCAGCTATCGAGAGCCTAACTCCGGCACAGCGTAAACCTGCATGGCCACCGCCAATGTGCTTCGCCATGCCTGGCTCGTGATGTTGTGGACCGCCGGCAGCGTTGAGTCAGCGTGAGCAGTGAATTCAGAGCAGCTCGAGTCCGCGCTGTCAGCGCTGTCAGCCTGGGCGGTCACGCCTCAGCCGCCCCCTTGGTCCGAGCCCGGTGCGGTGCGCCTGCAGGGCTGGTGAGCCTACGCGAGCTGCGCCTGGAGCGGTGCGAGGCGCTGACGAGCGCGGCACCGCTGGCGGAGCTGACGCGGCTGGAGGCGCTGTCGCTCGCGCTGTGCTGCCGGCTCACCAGCGTTTCGCGCCTCAGCCGTGCGCCCCCGCCCCCGCACGGCGCCGCAGCGGCTCAGTTGGCCCAGCTGTGCGCCGCCGGCGCTACTGAGAAACCGGTCGGCTCTTGACCTGCGAGCACCCAGCAGTGGCGGCTTGAGGCGGCCACGCAGCATTCGTCACCACTTCAGACGCGACAGTGCGGCCGCTGCCCTGCATGCCCAACCCCAGACCTGACCTGCAGGCCTGGTGCGCCTGGAGCGGCTGGACCTCGGCTGGTGCGTCGGCGTGGCGGGATGCGACGTGGCCGCGCTCGCGCGCCTGCCCGTGCTCACGCACCTGCAGCTCGCGCGCGTCCAGGCGCGCTGCCCGCCCTCCGCTGCCCCCTGAGCGTTGGCGCAGGGGCGCGCGCGCGCCGGCGGCTGCGCGTGTGCGGCGTGACGGGCCGCCTGCGCTTTGCCGGTCCGCCCGCTCCTGCAGGGCGCTGGCAGGCAGCGCGGAAACCACAGACACCATGCCGCGGCCGTGACCCTGCGGGTCACCATAGTGGCGTCCTGAGTGGGAACTCCTTGCACTGGGGTGCTGTAAAATACCCACTTGGTGGTTAGGAGCCTGACATGTGGTATCATGGCTGCTGCAAATTCAAGCACGCTGAGAAAGCAGCACAGACGCACGTGTGGGCGGGAAGAGAGGTGGGGGCGCGCGCCGGC